>Ga0210019_1002117_pt1 | contig 19773 bp, 17 predicted proteins | sample CryGeyCG2114_020_2_FD_183969 | JGI IMG/M metagenome (GOLD analysis project Ga0210019, IMG submission 183969) | Groundwater microbial communities from aquifer - Crystal Geyser CG11_big_fil_rev_8/21/14_0.20 (SPAdes) (version 2) | ecosystem: Environmental > Aquatic > Deep subsurface > Groundwater ...
CATCCGATGGCGCAAAATGCCATGCTATTGTGCTTCAAGGCCATGTTCCGCCTGGCCAAACACGTGAATTTATCATCACCTCAGTAAATCTAGATAATTATACGGTAACTCTTCGAGCTTCTGATGGTACAGTAGAAGCAATTCTGCTGTTTCCAGGACGGCTTCCGACGACTGTGATGCTGTTTGACCCCGCGGACATTGATACGATTCTAGATGCACTGGCGGTTACATCTCCGCGCCCAGAGTCAGTGTTATCCGCGCCTAGAGAGACGCTGCTTAGGCTTGTAGAGGATTTCAAAGCCGCGATTAACCTGGCAGACGCAGTTGTAAGAGTGGCCGACACGGCAGCACTAAAGCAAGTTGCCGATAAAATATCTGCTGTGACGAGACAAACGCTCGAGATGGACGTTGACATTAGGAGGTTATTGCATGACTGGGCAGGTGACGACGAGTTCATTGCCATTGCAGCGGCAAGGCATACACTTGCAAACGAACTGCAGATCCTTGGCGGCTGTTTGCAATTGGCTTTGAATCATGCCAGCGAGGAAAATTCTAAACGCTTTAAACAAGCAGTCATGGCGGCCAAGGGGACATTTGAGGCATTTGATCTCGATACGGATATTCATGTTGCTGCCATACGAAATCTTGGAAAGGAGCATGGTGTTGTCGTCGATATTTCCGGGATCGATAAGGGCGGCACAATACCGCGCTCTTTGGGCCTGTTGCTGGCGAACGTTATTGCCAATGCGCCAAGGTACATCCTCCGGGATGGAACTAAACCACGCGTAACAGTGGGCTATGACAAGACGCTCAAAAATTATACTGTCCGCCAGACGGCAACTCCAATACCGGAAGATACGCTGAAGACTTTAGGTCGTGCGATTGTACATCCAAGCGACGGCCATAAGGGTGGAGAGGGTTTCTATCTTGCTTACGCCGCCTTAAAAGCAGACCGTGCCTACATAAATCTCGCCACTGATCCAACTGGAAACACGTGGCTCATCACATACCCCAGCCGCTAACCTTTGCCTTGCCTTTGGGGTCAGGCTTCGCTAATTCGCTTATTTGCCGGCTAACCCCTGCTTTTTTACATTTGCGAGTCGCGTCTTAGGCAGTGTGTTGCAACATCGCAACTTCCGGCGTTCCAAGAGCAGTTAAAATAAACTTCGGTGCTGATGTTCTGCGAATATGTGTTGTCGCACGTTGTTTGGTCCAAAATAGCGGGACACGCCGTGTTCGGCGGGCCGGGCGCGGCAGCTTCTACAAATGAATCGTTGCACACACCGGGACCGCCCGAAAGATCCAAACTTTCGTAACGTGTTTCAAACGCATAGGTCGGTTGCAGATCGAACTCTCCAGTTATTGCGTATCTTGTGCGGGCGTTCCACTCAGCACCTCTGAGAGTAGTTGCCGTAAATGTGCCGTGCCATCTGTCCGAACTGTATTCATCTACCGTGATAGAAGCGCTCACATCAGTTACGGGACTATAGTGCGCATCCGCTCCATAGAATTTATCCGTTTCCTGATCCCAGAGCATGACGTTCCCTTCGAACGTTCCTATGCCGGACGAGTCGGGAGTCCACGATATGAACTGATACGACAGGGCGCTGGTCTCGTCGCCCGAATTTCTCGTATACGCCCAAATTATATTTTTTCCGGAGGGAAAGAAGATGTCCGTCAAATAGGTGTTTACCTGATTCGACATGTCCGTATCAGCTGCATAATACCCGCCCACAGCGTACGCGGACGTATCTTGGGTCACGCTGGTCGTAGCGCCGCCGTCCACCTGATAGGTTAGCTCAAAGACGTCGCTTCCTCCCGCGCGGATTCTTTTGTCGAAATCATGGTTGGAGTCTTTTGCCTCCGCCTTATATCCGCTCACATAATTTGCCTGGTCCGTTCCGCCGCACGCCCTAATGGAAGGAAACAGCCCGTAACTGGAAACGACGTAATAAGAGCAATCCTGCATGAATGATGCCAGATCTTCGCTGTCAATTATCGCATCGGCGCCGAATTCGTCTATCATCAGGTAGTTGGCGCTACCGTTGTTTCTCGACTCGGTGCGTTTTTCCGTTTCATCCCTTGCCTCGATAGCCGCGGCCTCATCGTCCCCGAGTTCGGAAAGCATCACGCACAACGCGGACGCGTAGTTGTCCTTGGCGGAGCCGCTCCCGGACATTTGCGCCATGAATCCGGAATAAATGCCGGGGAGTTGAGACATCTTCGAAGCGATTCCCGCATCCTGGCGGCAATTATTGATCATGTCTATTCCAACGCGCATCATGTCGGCATCGGCCGTAATAGCATCGAATTCGTCATTTGTGAACGAAGCCAGATAACCCGAAACGGTATCCCTATACTCGCTTTCGGAAACGTAGGCACAGCTGGTATCTGCCGAGCTGGCGGCCTTGCCGGATGCAAGATTCAGGGGAACGGCCGTGGGGGTGTAGGCGTAGTTCTGATAGTAAACATTGCTGACGTCCAGATCTTTTCCCTGCCACGCGCTAAAAGATGACTGACACGTTGCGCTGTCGCTTGCGGTGTTGAGCTGGGCGAACTTGTCGCATACGTCGCCCATATACTCCGCGGCAACCTCGTCGTTCTTGATCTCTCCTACCCACTCAAGAGGTTGCTTCTCTGCGGGCGGCGCCTCTCTTGCCGTCATGTAGGATATCGCGCTTAACCATGTGTTGCAGACGCTGTCCTGAACTCCCGCCCACGTTGTGTTGTTCTTGCAATTATCGTAGGTGGATTCCTTCAAACTGCGGAAACAGTTGATGTCAAAATCGCTGTTATCGGCGCACGCGGTATCCGGAGAGCAACCCAGTTTTTTCAGGGCGTCGTAGGACGCAAGCGTTTTTTCGGCATTCATTTCGCCGCGCGTTTCCGTTGCGCTATCCGCCGTAAAGGTCGATCTTGCGCAATCAAGAAGGGCCACCGTTCCGGCCGAGTCGGCGCATTTTACGCAGAGCAGGGAAGGGGTTGCATAGCTGCTTCCTTCGTGGGTTAGCGAATAGTTTCCGTCAGCATCAGTCTCGGCGGTTTCCAAGGCAGTCCATGTGGCCGCGTCGTGGAGCGTGCATGTAAGTCCCGCACCGGCTTCGCTTGCAAGAGAGACCTTTTGGACGGATTTTGATAAGCTTGCGCCGGCCGAGGCGGGCAAACTAACGCTCCCGGTTATGGTGTATGGAGAGCCACCGCTATCGCTGACGGTTGAACTTGAAAGGCTGAGCGGGTCTATTCCGGTCAAACAACCTGTCAAAGAGAGGGTGGCCGCGATACCCAACGCCAGCACTATTCGTCGCGTAATGATGAGTTTATTTATTTTGGGTTCCATTTTTAAGACCTCAACTTTCTACAATAGCAAAAAACATGCCAAATAAAATGCGGTTAACTATTTGAAATATAAATCTTATTTTGAACGAGATAAGCTTCAGACGGGTAAAAAAACACCCATCACATTGGTACTATTATATAACAGTGTAAAATCATTAATCTTATTAATGAGTGGATATTTAGACGGGTGGGTATTTATTATCTTTTTGAGAGTTGGGCGAGAGACTGTTGATTTTGTAGAGAAATCGGCCTGTCATCCCAGTGAGAACGGGGATCTCACGTATTTAACCGCTCAAGATTCCCGCTTTCGCTGGTAATGACGTAAAAAATCAACACGTAAAAAATCAACAGCCTCGGGAGAATAGTCCATTGTGTGAGGTCAAAAGTACCCGAAAGTGGGTGTAAGCCGTACGTCCGGCGTTGTTGGTATGTCCGTCGTGTTTTGAAGAACATGATGAAATTCTTGGGGTATTTAGATACACGATATCTATTACATCCCCAGTCCAATTTTGGCACGCAAGTTGCTGTTATACCCACCGAGGGCATCTTTTATGGTCAAATTTAAAAATATAATATTGGTTGTTTTGGCAACTATGCTGGTGCCGAGCGTGGTTTATTCGAAAGCTGAATTACTAACTCATTGGTCTGTCTACGAGAAAATATACGAGAACCGAGAAAAGTTTAAAGAAACGCCAAATGACAGCTACAGTATGAAGGAAATGATAAAAGAACAACTTGATGGTTTCGACCTTATCACGTCCGACATCGACCCGACTAAAATAAGCTGTGATACGCCTTTTGTGCAGCATAGCATCGATTACGATGAAGATACATACAATCCTAAATGGGGGAAAAATGTCTGTCCTCAGAAGGAATTTTTACCGACCGTATACGCAAGCATATTAAAACATCACCTGAATCAGCGAAAAATATATGAGGGTTGGTGGAACAAACCGTGCGAAGTTTCAACTGAAGAAGAGCTAAGAAGCGCGGTAGCGCTTGCTTCCGGAAACAAAGCGATAATTGGGAAATTTTGGAATATTTTTCTTAATCTGGAGGCCACTTGTGACGCGTGGGAAGATAAAGGTGTTTATTCATATATTTTTTTTCCAGTAAACTGTTATGACGATTCTATACCTGTGGGGACAACGGGAGACTGGAACGATATCGTGTTCAAGCCCTACACCGACGAGTGGTGGCATGCGCATATCTGCGCAACCGAAATAGTGAATTCAGAAGGGGAAAAAGCCCATCTAGACGACGTATCTCCGGGCGATTTGGAAATGCTCTTTGCCGATCATGGCAATAAGATAATAAAAAAGATCATCATGACAAAAGATATCGACTTAAAGAGCCCGATTATTGTCAGTAAGGATCCCATTATGATACGATCTGAAAAGAGCAGAGTGTTTGATATAAAAATAACCGGTAAAAAAATTTGGAACTCTACGCCAAGGACTTATAAAAATGTGAGTATCATTGGAGATGAGTTTAAGGGTCCTTCGATATTGATCAAAAATTTTTTGAGTCGTCACGTAACTATCTCGGATCTTATTTTTAAAGATTTCAGCGTGCCTCTTATTAAATCATCTGATATATACCAGATAAATCTTACGCTCGTCCGGAATGGGTTTAGTAATCAGTCCATAAGTCCGATAGAAGTACACCGAACTCAACCTTCCCAAGGGGTCTCTATATTTCAGAATTATTTTATAGAAGAAAACTCGAGTACAATTGTTACTGTCAATGATGCTGAAACGATCACGGCTGAATGCTCTAAAGAATGCGAAAAGCTTACATTTATAAGAGAGGCAAAATCCCCTTTTCCTATCGAAATGGCCGAACTTTATTATAATGGTTCATGGGTTGGGCTGGCATGTTCGGCCGCAAAAAAATCAAGCGCGGCGGGCTATGAATTGAGATGTACGGCGATACTTGATGAACAGGAAATCACTACAATCCAAAACGAAACCAAGGTGAGCATATCAAACACTAATGGCATAAAGATAAACGAAGTGGTATTTCATGTTGCCGGAGGTGAGAATTCTCTCGTCGGACCTGTGGTTGCCGATGTCAAGCTAGCAGAGGAATACCATGAACCTGCTTTCGCAGGTGGGGTAGTCTCTGCAACCTGTGTTATACCACAGGTCTTAATAGATGGTGAATGTCAGGTTTGCGAATCCGGCACAGTGAAAGATTCTAATGCCGCCGCCTGTATCTGCGATGCCGCCAATGGGTACGGAGCAACATCTAGCGGCGGATGCGAAAAGTGTTCCGCAAAGGGAGATAATTGGAAGTTTCACGCCGAAACGGGTTCATGTGGATGCGCTTCAGGATACGTGAATATCGGCGGATCATGCCAAATAAAAATAGAATGCGATGACAGCGCCCATCGATTGAGCGCAACTAATGAATGTGCCTGCAAAGCTTCAAGCGCTCATCTTGTTGATGACCGGTCCTGCGAATGTCCGGAAGGTAAAAAATTCAACCCGACTAAGTACAAATGTATCGCCGATGTATCGTATGCGGACGATTCAAGTTCTGTAGGCGGAACCTTGACCGTCGCGGGCGCAAAAGAAGCGGCAGAACGGTGCACAGGCGAAGGGCAGGAATATAACGGCATGCTCGACAGATGCACGTGCGTTGACGGCTACTTCTGCGGGGATGACAGAGATGAGAATGACGACTGCATATGTGAGGCGTTGAAAGAAGATACATGTTCAGGATATATAGACTCGATGTCGGGTCTTTGCGTAACCGGCGATACAGATAAAATCCCGGAAAACGGTAATATCTCAAAACGAGCCGGTGGCGACGGATGCTCTCTCTCCGACGCGCCTCTTTCCCATCAAACCGCGGCAAATCTCGCCCCTTATCTGGCGCTGTTCATCATTCTGCGCCTAAGGAACACCGGGGTCAGGCTTCGGTAATTCGGTTATTATAATTTTATGTCATCGAAAGGAAAGGTCTCAATATCGAAAACCACAAGACGCCTCTGAAAATAGAAGGGCACCTCTAAAAACCCATTGGCGTGTCATTGCGAGGGAGCGTAGTGACCGAAGCAATCTCCATAAATCAAGTGTTTGCTGGAGATTGCCGCGCCCCTTCGGGGCTCGCAATGACAGAACAAGCAGGTTTTTAGAGGCGCCCAGAAGTCAATAAGATTGTATAGTTACAAGCCGGTCGTGTGCGCTCTCCTGAAAGGTTGCCCAGATACGCCTCTTCGTGCTCTATGGCAATTTGCTCAGTATGAATTTTATTCCGGCTAAATCAAAATACCTGCCGGCATGCTCCGGAATAGGGTGCCGGCATCCAGCGGAATCACCTGCCGACATGCAGCGGATTTTGCAATTATCCCTGAAAAAAATACGGGGCATTGAGGAGGAGCTGAAGCTGGTTGAAAAGGAAGTCCGCAACTGTGTCAGCTTTATACGGGATGGCCACGCTTCAAATGCCGTTGCCGAGGCATTGGAAAAGGCCGAGGCCAGAGAGCAACTCCTGAAGGCACAAATAAACAACCTGAAGGGTCAAGGAGCCCAAAGGGGTATTAATCACACCAGCGGCCATCCAGAGCGTCTTGGGCAACCTTGACGAGATTGGCTATGGACGTTGGCAGAGCCAATCATTACCTCAAAGCCCTGTTCCCAAAGCCCATAAAAATGATGCCCAAAAAACAGGAAAGGCAGTATCGGTATGTCGCTGAAGGTGAAGTAAACCTCACCAAGCTCTACCGATACTGCCTACCTGTCAATGGCGTCCCCACGGAGATTCGAACTCCGGTCGTCGCCGTGAAAGGGCGATGTCCTAGGCCCCTAGACGATGGGGACGTTTTATTGGCCTTGATTGTCAACCGGTGAGGCGTCAGGGTTCGGACCCGGGACACCCGCATGGCTGAGTTGACACAATTCTTCCGCCCGCCAGTGAGGCGCCCGGGACTCGGACCCGGGACACCCGCCTTAAAAGGGCGGTGCTCTACCAACTGAGCTAGCGCCCCACAAGAGGGCGAAAAAATTGTTGTCAAATAAGGATGCCAAAAACTGGCGGAGCATATGAAAAGAGGGGCTAAATGTCAAATAAAATCAGCAAGTTTTTGAATTCTAACATGTATTAATGGTTGATATATATTTTAAAGAGAGTTACAATGAAGCCATGAAGAAGATACTTATAATAGATGACGCCCCAGATGTCATTAGATTGTTAAATGCCAGGCTTACAAAAGAAGGTTACGAAGTTCTTCAGGCCAGTCACGGTGAAGAGGGACTTGTTGTGGCTAGGGAGTCAAAACCGGGCCTTATACTTCTCGACGTCCTGATGCCCGGTACTGACGGTTTTGATGTCTGCGAGCGTTTGCGTAGCGATCCAGAAACAAAAGATATTCCGGTCGTGTTTCTGACAAGTCTTGAACAGATAGAGTGCGTGAAAAGGGGAATGACTTGCGGTGCAAAGGGCTACATTGTGAAACCTTTTGACGAAAAAGAACTCTTGAAAGTTATAGGGGAAAATATTTCCTGAACGATTTTTCAGATCCGCTTCATTTTAATTCTTGACAAAAAATGGGTCCTCCTGCAAAAGGGCCCATAAAGTCGTTGTAACCCAACACAACAGGAGGCATTTATGGCAGAGAAGGAAACGCTGGTAGTCGTATCCAAGGTGAAGGACTATGTGAAGTCCAAAGGCATGATGACAAGCGCAGAAGCAGTACCTGCATTGTCAGACAAGGTCTATGCATTGATCGATGAGGCAATTAACAGAACGAAAGAGAACAGACGTCAGACGATCAAGCCGCAAGATCTTTAAGATAGTTAACTGTTGACTGTTAACTGTGAATAGTGCCGAAATGCCGGAGTTGTGAGGGACTGCTCCGGCATTTTTTTATTCTAATCTATTCTGCGCATTATCTTTTCGGCGCGAGGGGTGAGAGAAGGCGCTCGACGGCCCCATTTGCGAGGGCTGGGTAGAATAGAGGCCAGATAGGCCGCTTCCGAGGCAGAAAGCGAAGCGCACGATCTGCCGAAATAGTTCTTGGCCGCCGCTTCGCATCCATAGATCCCTTTTCCCCACTCAACAACGTTAAGATATAGTTCCAAGATGCGCTGTTTGGAGAGTTCGCGTTCAAGTTTTAGCGCAATGAAGAGCTCTTTCAGTTTTCGGAACGGGTTCTTAGAAGGCGTAAGATAAAGGTTCCTTGCCAGTTGCTGGGTTATGGTGCTTGCGCCTCGGGCAAGCTTCTTCTTTTTCCAGTCGTATCTAGCGGCCCTTTTAATAGCCTCCCAGTTGAATCCGATGTGCTCGAAGAACTCGTCGTCTTCGGCGGCGATGACGGCATCTTTTAGATAGGAAGATATCTTGTTGTAGGGCACCCATGTCCGCCGGATTTTTACCTTCGGGTTCTTTTCTTTGAATCGCTCTATGAATGCGGTGGTGGTAGGGTTCTTGGTGCGGAGAATGACGGTGTCGGGGAGGGCGAAGGCCTCGTAAAGGCCGTAGAACCACACTAGCCCCATCAGGACGGTGACGGCCATAACTATCTGTTTTTTACGCCTCTTACGCATAAGTTTATTGCCTTTTATAATATATTTGTTATGCATGCAAAACAAAATTTAGTATTCCGAACATGTTGAGAATCTAAATTTTGTTTCTCGACTCCCCGACAATTGTCGGGGTAGCTCGAAGAATAAGGGGTGATATGACAATAAAATCTGACACATGGATAATCGAAACGGCGCGGAAATACGGGATGATAGAGCCATTTGAGCCCGGACAGGTAAAGACCGGCATATCCTTTGGCACCTCGTCCTACGGCTACGATTTCAGGATAGCCGACGAGTTCAAGATATTCGACCCGATTAGATCAGTGAGCGAGCGACTGGCTTTGCCAGCGCAAGCGAAAGGGGATTGGGGGGAAATGGCGAGGTCTTCCGAGCCGGTCGTTCCCCCCATTATAATAGACCCCAAGGATTTTAATCACCTCCATTTCAGGGAATTCAAGGGTGATATTTGTGAAATCCCTCCCAACGGATACGTACTTGCAAGGACGGTCGAATATTTCAGGATTCCGCGTAATATTCTGACGATAACGTTCGGCAAATCTACCTACGCCAGATGCGGAATATATATTCACGTGACCCCTTTTGAACCTGAGTGGGAAGGATACGCGACGATCGCGATATCCAACGCAACGCCTCTGCCGGCGCGCATCTACGCCAACGAAGGAATAGGGCAGTTGATATTCCTCGAGGCAAGCGACGTCTGCGCAACCTCCTACGCCGATAAAAAGGGCAAGTATCAGGCGCAAAAAGAGATAACTCATGCGAAGACATGATAAGTGCGTAAGTGCCTGAGTACGCAAGCCAGAGGATCTGATTGAATAGATATATAAGACAAATAACTCTCACCGAAATAGGCGAAGATGGCCAGAGGCTGATAACAAGGGCCAAGGTGCTGATAGTCGGTGCCGGCGGACTCGGCAGCCCCGCGGCGCTCTATCTTGCCGGCGCCGGAGTGGGAACCGTTGGAATTGCCGATCCCGACAAGGTCGAACTTATTAACCTTCATCGTCAGGTGATACATACAGCCAAAAGAATAGGTGAGAACAAGGCGGCCTCCGCCGGAAAGACCCTGAAAGAACTTAACTCCGACATCAAAATAAAGGTACATGAAACAAAGCTTGACGAAAAGAACGCCGAGAAGATCTTTAAGGACTATGATATCATTTTGGGATGTACCGATAACTTCGAGGCAAGATATATAGAAAACAAGGCGGCCGTAAGACTTTCAAAGCCTCTCATCTACGGCTCTATTCTCAAGTATCAGGGGCAGATAAGCGTTTTTGATGCCAAGAATGGCCCGTGTTTTGCCTGCGTATTTCCGGAACCGCCGCCCGAGACCGTTGCGCCAAAGGGGAGCGTTGCGGGGATACTTGGAATGATGCCCGGAGTGATGGGAACGCTTCAGGCTCTGGAGGCGATAAAACTTATCTGTGAGATCGGAGAATCTTTAACAGGAAAGCTCTTGATATTTGACGGGCTCACAGGCAGAATGAAACAGCTTGAGGTGAACAAAGATTCAAAATGCAATATATGTTCCGCCCCTTTGTAAGGGGAGGCTAGGCGTGGTGGATATCTACCTCCCCATACCCCTCCTCACAAAGGAGGGGATTATAAATATGATAGGCATAAAACAGGTAACTCGTCCTGAAAAGCTAACCCTCTGGGAAAGGATTTACCTCCCGGAAATTTTGCGCGGTCTTTCGATCACCATCCGCCATTTTTTGGACAACTTCATTCATATGAAAACAAGGATGACGGTTGAATATCCTGAACAGAAGAAAGAGATCCCGTTCGGCTACAGGGCCGAACATCGTTTGATGAAAAGACCCGACGGCACCATCCGCTGTACAGCGTGCATGCTTTGCGCCACCGCATGTCCGGCGGACTGCATAACTATCGTCGCCGAAGAGTCGCCGGACCCTTTGATAGAAAAGCGTGCAAAGGAATATACGATAGATGAACTGCGCTGCGTTTTTTGTGGATTATGTGTCGAGGCCTGCCCGTGCGATGCCGTAAGAATGGACACCTACAAGTACGAAAATTCGAACTACACGCGTCAGGACCTTGTCTACGATAAGAACAGACTGCTTAGTAATAGCGCGGAAGGCCAAAGCCCTTATTCGAGCGCGCTGTAAGTTGAGTGGCCCACTTCGGAATAGCACACTTTATAGTATTTTAACCTTTGGTTAGTAATACCTTTATTAAAAACTGTAAGTATGCGATACTTCATCGCAGGCTTAAAGCCTGCTAATCCACAGCGAGACGATGTTTTTGCCGGAGGGCTTTCTTTTCGGCGTGATGGCGTTTGTTCGCAAGCATCTTCTCTTTGGCCTTTTTTGAGCGCCTCTTCTTTTGTTTTCTTATCTTCCATATCCGCTGTTCTTCCGCGCTTTGAGCGCCATAACAGCGTTTTTCCAGTTTTTCTAAAAGTATTCTCCTAGCAAGGAACCGGTTAAGCGACTGACTCCGCTCTATCTGACATTTGACCTCAAGACCCGTTGGAATATGTTTAAGCACCACGCACGAAGAGGTTTTATCGACCTTTTGGCCGCCGGCGCCGGATGCGCGAATGAAGTGTTCCGAGATGTCGGCCTCTTTAAGTCCCACAGCCTCCATCCTGTTTGCAAGCTCCAAAAGTTTTCCGGTAGATACCAACATGACTTGCCCTTATTTAAAGTTTTATTCTCCCAAAGTAAAGCTAATTTATTCTTGCAATTTTAAATAGTTACCAATAGGTTGGCGCGACCATGTTCAAGTATATTGCACGAAAGATAGTAGGGACCAAGAACGAGCGCGAACTAAAAAGGATAGCGCCGCTGGTCGCAAAAATAAACGGGTTTGAACCGTCCATATCAGTGCTTTCAGATGACGAGCTTCGCGGAAAGAGAGTAGAGTTTAGAGAACGCCTTGGTAGCGGTGAAACTCTCAACGATATTCTTCCCGAGGCCTTTGCGGTAGTTCGCGAAGGCGGCAAACGAGCGCTTAACATGCGCCACTTTGACGTTCAAATGATAGGCGGTATCGTGCTTCACGAAGGAAAGATATCCGAAATGAGGACCGGTGAAGGAAAGACCCTTGTCGCAACGCTGGCCATATATCTTAACGCACTCGAAGGGAAGGGTGTTCATCTTGTCACCGTCAACGACTACCTTGCAAAACGCGATGCCGAATGGATGGGCCAGCTTTATAAATTCTTAGGTCTTAGCGTCGGTTCCGTTGTTCACGGCCTTACCGACGCCCAGAGAAAAGAGGCTTACGCCTGCGATATCACCTACGGCACTAACAACGAGTTTGGATTCGACTATCTTCGCGACAACATGAAATACTCGACCGGCGAGTTCGTTCAAAGGCCGCTTAATTTTGCGATAGTCGACGAGGTCGATTCCATCCTGATAGACGAAGCCAGGACACCGCTCATCATCTCCGGTCCGGCGGAGGAATCAACGCAGCTATATTACACGGTCAACCAGATAATACCGTTCTTCAAGAACGAAACAGACTATACGGTCGATGAAAAAGCGCGTTCGGTAACCCTTACCGATAAAGGCGTTGCCACCGCAGAAAAGCGTCTTGATTGCGAGAACCTCTACGATCCGCGGAACATTTCGCTCCTTCATCATGTGAATCAGGCGTTGCGCGCGCACGTTCTTTTCAAGCGCGACGTTGACTACGTTGTTAAAGAAGGCGAAGTGGTTATCGTCGACGAGTTCACCGGGAGGTTAATGCCCGGACGACGCTGGAGCGACGGGCTTCATCAGGCGGTGGAGTCAAAAGAGGGCGTTCGCATCGAGAATGAGAACCAGACCCTAGCCACTATCACGTTCCAGAACTATTTCAGGATGTATAAAAAACTCGCCGGCATGACGGGCACCGCCGATACCGAGGCCGCTGAATTCGCGAAGATCTACAACCTAGAGATAGTCGTCATCCCCACCAACATGCCGATGGTGAGGAGTGACAACGCCGACATGATCTACAAGACAGAAGAGGCAAAATACAAGGCGGTGGTCGAACAGATAAGAGAGCTTCACAAAAAAGGTCAGCCTGTCCTTGTGGGCACCATATCGATCGAAAAATCGGAGCATATCGCCCACATGCTCTCCCGTTTCGGCGTAAAGCACAATGTGCTTAACGCCAAACACCACGAAAAAGAGGCCGAGATAATCGCGCAGGCGGGGCGAAAAGGCGGAGTGACGATAGCCACCAACATGGCGGGCCGCGGTGTCGATATAGTTCTCGGCGGAAATCCCGAAGGCCTTACCAGACACAAGCTGGGTCCGGACATCCATCCGACCGATGACATATTCATAGAGACCTATGCAAAGTTCAAGGAGGAGTGTACAAAAGAGCACGACGATGTTGTGAGCGTCGGGGGACTTTCCATCCTCGGTACCGAACGCCACGAAAGCAGACGTATCGATAACCAGCTACGCGGCCGCGCGGGTCGTCAGGGCGACCCCGGCGCATCCACTTTTTATCTTTCACTTGAGGACGATCTCCTGCGCGTTTTCGGTGGCGACAAGATAAAGGGACTCATGGAGCGTCTTGGTATGGGCGAAGATGAGGTAATAGAACATCCGTGGCTTTCTAAGGCCATCGCCAACGCCCAAAAGCGCGTCGAAGATCATAACTTCTCGCTTCGTAAACATATCCTTGAATATGACGATGTAATGAACCAGCAGAGGACCACCGTCTATGGTCTGCGCCGGGAGCTTTTGGGTTCGGAGGATTGCAAGGAGAAGATCGTCGATATGACCGACCAGACAGTCTCCGGCATAATAGACGAATTCGTTCCTGACAAGGTTGATCTCGACACCTTCGAATCAAGGTCGTTCGAAGAGAAGATAAAGAACTCGTTCGGAGTTGAATTTTCCATCAAGAACCTTCCCACCGAAATGCTCACGAACGATCATGTGGGGGCCGAACTTTATAATTACCTCTCCACGTACTATGAAGAAAAGGAAAAGATATACGGCGTTCCCATAATGCGTCATATCGAAAAGTTCATCATTCTATCTACCCTTGATTCTCTCTGGAAGGACCATCTTTTACAGATGGATCATTTAAAAGAGGGCGTTGGGCTTAGGGGCTACGGTCAAAAGGACCCGCTTCTTGAATATAAGAAGGAAGGGTATGCAATGTTCGCCGCCATGATGGACAGGTTCACCGCCGACGTCGTTGAAAAGGTATACCGAGTTCAGGTAAAGCAGGAGCAGGTGGAACAGGTGAGCAACCTTCAGGTGGCAAAAAAGAAACAGCAGATACACGAGGCGCATGCTGACGGGAGCGCGTTCGCGCGTGCTGCATCTTCCGGAGCGGGCGCTGCGCTGCAATCCGGAGCCGTCATGTCGGCCGCCAACAGGCCCGAGCTTGCAAGGCCGGCAACGGTAAAACACGACGGGCCGCGTGTCGGAAGGAACGATCCGTGCCACTGCGGCAGCGGAAAGAAATACAAAAAATGCCATGGGGCATGAACTTAAATATGATGAAATTAACAGCGCAGGAAGTTATAGAACGGCTTAAGCTGATTCCATTGCCGGGAGAGGGTGGTTTTTATAGCGAGACCTACAGGTCGGCGGGCAAGTTTGGCGATAAAAATCACTCAACGGCCATCTATTTTATGATTGTTCCCGATTCTTTTTCTGCGTTACACAGGATAAGGTCCGATGAGGTCTGGCATTTTTATGCCGGTGGCTCCGTCACCATAGTTGAGATAGGGCAGAATGGCGCAAAAAAGACCGTCCTTGGCCCGGATATAGCGAACGGTGAGGTCCCTCAATATGTGGTTCCCGCGGGATCGTGGTTTGGCGCCTATTCGAATGAAGGTGATTACGCGCTCGTGGGTTGTACCGTGTCGCCGGGATTTGAATTTGCCGATTTTGAGCTGGGGGAAAGAGGGCCGCTTTTGAAGGAATTTCCAAAAGCGAGAGAAGAGATAGTCAGGCTAACACGCGAGTAAGACGAGGGGGGAGATATGCTAAAAAGAACCTTATTTATCATTGTTGCCACGGTCTCTTTTATACCGGCGGCGTTTGCGGAACCGGATGTCCTTAACGATAGACTGGGGTTCATGATCGGCATGGGGCCAAGCGTTGGTTATGAAGCCAAGGATATCGATGAACCAGTTGGCGGCGCCCGTTTCAGGGTCGGCTGGGGTTTCAACGAAAAGTTCATACTCTTCCTTGATAACAACATCTTTGCCACACGCAAGAACGACCTCTATTACACAACCTACAATTTACAGGTGAGGGCAGAGTATTTTATCTTCAAGAATCTTTATGTCAACGGCGGAGGCGGTTTGAGCGTCGGCAACATGACCCAGAACTCCGATACCGGTGTTACTGACGAAGTGAACGAGATCAAGGTCGGTTTTTCGCTTGGCAGCGGGTTGGGCTACGAGTTCCGTCTTACAGAACATTTTGTTCTAGCGCCTGAGTTTACCTTCGACTTTGACAGGATAAAGAGCAGGAACTATCTGATCCCTGCCGGTTATTTGAATCTTGTCTGGTATTTGTGAATGTGCTATAAACGAACGCCGTTCTGATCGTGAGAGAAGAATCCTCCAGTTCAACGGGGGATTCTTCGGGCTTGCGCCCTCAGAACGACATACGATAATGATCGAGAAACTGCCCATCTTAAAGATAAACGAGATCTTCAACAAGTATTCTGATTTTCTCTTTGCCTCGTTCATAGTCATTCCGCTGGGCATGATAATCGTCCCGATGCCGACATGGCTTTTGGACGTATGTCTCACGTTCAGCATAACCCTTGCGGTGGTCATCCTTCTCGTTTCTTTCTACATCTCCGAGGCGCTAAAAATAGCCTCGTTCCCGACTATACTTCTTATCTGCACGCTGTTCCGCTTATCGCTTAACATATCTTCAACTCGCCTCATCCTTGCCTACGGTTATGCCGGCGAGGTCATCAACGCGTTCGGAGATTTAGTCGTAGGGGGCAATTATGTCGTCGGCGGCGTGCTCTTCTTGATCATCACCATCGTCAACTTCATCGTTATCGCAAAGGGCGCCGAGCGTGTCTCTGAAGTGGCAGCCCGTTTCACGTTGGACGCCATGCCCGGAAAACAGATGTCCATCGACGCCGATCTTCGCGCCGGCATAATAAACGTCGAGCAGGCCCTGCTTCGCAGATCAACGCTCCAGCGCGAATCGCAGATGTACGGCGCCATGGACGGAGCCATGAAGTTCGTTAAGGGCGACGCCATCGCCGGCATGGTCATTATCATCATCAATATCGTCGCCGGATTCATAATCGGCGTCGTTCAGCGCGGCATGCCTCTTGAACAGGCGCTTCGCGTATATTCATTACTGACGATAGGCGACGGTCTTGTCCAGCAGATACCGGCCCTTATCGTCTCGGTCTCCGCAGGTATCGTCGTTACGCGCGTTACATCGGAATCCTCCGATACCTCTAACCTTGGAAAAGAGATAGTTTCTCAGTTGACCGCCTATCCTAAGGCCCTTATCATGGCGTCGGTCCTTCTTCTCCTTCTGGGCGTGGTTCCAGGGCTTCCCGGACCCCCGTTCTTTGTGCTCTCTTTCATTGTCGGCGCGATCGCTTACTACTTGATCAGTTCGAAGAAGAAGGCGGTTCAGGAGGTCACGCAGACGCCAAAGCAGGACGTTGTTAAAAAAGCGGTCGCACGCCACGGAGACGTGCTCCCTTTCATAATGCCTTCGCCGGTCTCTATCGAGGTTGGTGCCGCCATAATTCCCTTTGTCGATGATAAACAGGACGGCGGCCGCTTTATCAATGAGCTCATACCACTCTTGCGCCACGGCCTCTATTATGAGCTGGGCGTCAACTTTCCCGGTATTCAGGTGAGAGGTCAGACGGTCGATATGGAGCCGGAGGCGTATGTCATTAATATTCATGAAGTCCCGGTCGCCTACGGAAAGATAATGAAGGACTGCATCCTTGTGGGTGAGTCGCTCGAACAGCTTTCGCTCTTCAATATCACAGGCACCGAGACCATTCACCCGATAGACGGCTCCGTTGTTACGTGGATATCCAGAGAGTTCAAAGATGTTGCAACGCAGGCCGGCTTTAGAATGTGGGATACCTCCGAATATCTTATCCTCCATCTTTCTTTTATATTGCGGCGCCATGCGCACGAGTTCTTGGGTCTGCAGGAGATCCAGAACATGCTCTCCGAGCTTGAAAAGACCCATCCCGCGCTTGTTAAAGAGCTCGTTCCCAAGGTCATTACCCTCCTGCAGTTGACCGAGATATTCCAGCGCCTCGTCCAGGAGGATATCGCCATTCGCGATCTTAAGACCATCTTTTCGACACTTGCGCAGTGGGGCGAGATAGAGCGCGACACTCTTCTTCTAACAGAACACGTGCGGGCCGGTCTGAAACGCTACATAACCCACAAATACGCAGGTTCTGCCAATACGCTTGCGGTCTATCTCTTAGACCCCGAGATAGAGGATATGATAAGGAACGCCATTAGAAGAACAGAGAAGGGGAACTATCTGGCCCTGGAGCCCGATGTGACACAGGAAATAATCGAGGTGGTCGGTAAAGAGATAGCCTCGCATCCTTTCCCTCCGGGGGCAAAGCCGCCTGTTATCCTTACGACGGCCGAGGTGAGGAGATATTTCCGCAAGATCATAGAACTTGAATTTCCGCAGCTCTCTGTCCTTTCGTATCAGGAACTTTCAGAGAACTTACGCATTCAGCCAATAGCAAGGGTAGGGCTTCCCAGAAGCGCCATGCCGGAGCCGGCTATGGCCACAGCTTGATATCCACGCTCATCCTGAGTCCTTCGACCTTGCTCAGGACATGCCTGTCGAAGGATGAGAGTTATTATGAAATTCGACGTCATTATAATAGGGGCCGGAGCCGCGGGGCTTTATTGTGCTCAGGAGGCCGGTAAGAGGGGCCTTAAGGTAGCTCTGCTCGAGCATACGGACAAGATAGGCCAAAAGATACTAGTTTCGGGCGGTGGTAGATGCAACTTCTCAAACACCCACGTTTCTCCTGAAAACTATATTTCGCATAATGTTGATTACGTCAAGTCTGCCCTGGCGTCATTCAATGCCGGCGACCTTTACTCTATCCTCAAAAAGAACAATATTTCGTTCTACGAAAAGGAAAAAGGGCAGCTCTTTTGTCGCCAGCCTGCCAAGGCCTTTCTCGGTGCGCTTCGCAAGGAGTGTGAAAAGAATGGTGCGATAATTAAAAAGGGCGTCCGGATTTTGGATATTAAAAAAGAAGGATATCTGTTCATGGTGTCATTCCCGCAAAAGCGGGAATACCGGGTTTATGAACGAGGTCCCCGTTTGCGCGGAGAGGATGGCATATTTACTTCGGCATCTCTTGTTATTGCCACCGGCGGACTTTCATATAAAAAACTTGGGGCAACCGACCTTGGGCACAAAATTGCTCGGCAATTCGGGCATAAGGTGACGGATGTAAGACCCGGGCTGGTTCCTCTCGTGTTTGGTGACAAGGAGGGCGAACGATTCAAAGACCTTGCAGGCGTCTCCTTTGACGCCAAGGTTTCATGCGGGAGCAAGAGCTTCGATGGCGGTGTTATTTTCACGCATAACGGATTTAGCGGTCCCGCTATATTACAGATATCATCCTACTGGAAGCCGGGTCAGAAGATATCGATGTGCTGTTCAAATATCCCGGCCAGATTGAACAAGCGTTTAAAGCGCAGTTCTTATTTTGAATTCATCCCAGCCGGAACCGCGGGCTTTGAAAAGGCGGAGGTGACCGTTGGAGGCGTCTCTACCGAAGATATCTCATCCAAAACCATGGGGTCAAAGAAGGTAAAAGGTCTCTTCTTCATAGGCGAGGTCCTTGATGTCACCGGAGAGCTTGGCGGCTACAACCTTCACTGGGCATGGGCGAGCGCTCATGCCGCCTCCATGGGAAGCTATTTAAACCATGCCGGCTGAGTGTTTCCGGCGACGGCATTGAGAACCAATTCCAGCGCTTTCCGAGTCTCGAGGTTATTTGTTCCATTTGTGAGGGGCAGGAGGAGGGCTTTCAGTGTGGCAGTAAGTAGATCAGATTTTTTTAAATTAAAAGGCTGGATATTTTCAAACGGATTCGGTGCCGGGGCTGTTGCAGAGGGGCCAGAATCCGCCTTGTTATATACAAAAACCATCCCAAGTTTATTTATTTCAAAGACATATGAATTCATAAGTCCTTCGGGGTCAAAATATACCTGTAACGATCTTACCGAACCATCTGCCCCTCTACGTGGTCTAATGGTTAGATCAGCTTCATCAGAAGCGAGATAAATGCTTGCGTCAGGAAGCATGTAAGGGCCTTCAGACGGCCAAAAAGTGTTTTGAATGGATGGGAACATACTTATTGCAGACAGTGCGTATAACATGGAGGTGCGATCTGTGTCGCCAGACAACATGTCTCGAAGCGCACGCGTTAGGTTTTGTACATCGATGTTGTCAAGTGACCTATATGTTAGTGCAGAGACCCCTCCGCGTATGTGTTCTTTTAAAATGATCGAATGAGTAAATAAAAAACTACTTTTGTCACCACAGTTTCGTGTTGTAATCCTGTACCCTCCACCACTTCTATCATCTGTATCTATTCTGGTTATCGCTCTCATAGGTGGTAAGTATCCTGCTCTTAAAAATGTGTCTGTCATAAACCCTCCTTTGTTTTTACCCTCGCTAATGATTCAAGTAAACCCAGCGAACACTTTAATTATCGCAGGTTTCACAAAAAAGTTGTTAAATAAAACCACAATCCGAGTAACTACTCGAGCAAATTCTAGAAGTGGGTTCGAGAAAGGCTTGGCAAGTGGCTGAAAATGTGGTATTTTTCTGGGTGAGATGGAAGGCGAGAAAAATCCAAATTTTTTCAATAGAGCTTTGAACAGGGCGAAAGA
>Ga0210019_1002119_pt1 | contig 19750 bp, 17 predicted proteins | sample CryGeyCG2114_020_2_FD_183969 | JGI IMG/M metagenome (GOLD analysis project Ga0210019, IMG submission 183969) | Groundwater microbial communities from aquifer - Crystal Geyser CG11_big_fil_rev_8/21/14_0.20 (SPAdes) (version 2) | ecosystem: Environmental > Aquatic > Deep subsurface > Groundwater ...
ACTTGTCATCCGTAAAATCTCCTCTCCTTTCACCATCGCCTCCCTTCAAAAAAAGAAGCCTATGGTAAAATCTTTAAGAGGACATTTCTACTTTGGACAAATAGGACATTATCATTTTGGTACAACAGGAATTCTTGGGTTTCTTGTCAGAAAAGATTGCGTGTACGATTTTTATTGCACCCATTGGTGGTTTTTGGTTGACCCTTGAGGTTTGTGTCATTTAGATTAGTGAGTTTAGCCCTTGCACAAGGGGCCTTAAACTTTTAATAAGGTAAAACATGGCTTTAACGGAAGAAGAGAAGAAGCTGATCGAAGAAGAGGAGAAGCTTCTTGAAGATACTCTACAGTCGCTGTGTCATCAACTTCCCCTTGTCCAGGCCTCAAAAATAACGGCGAATGCGACGGCTCGTGAACTGACCAGGCAGGTGGTCAATGAGTGGAACCACGAAGAGAGACAGCCGCTGGTTTCGGATGAGGCTGTGGCCCACCGCGTTTTGGACATTCGCAAGGATAGCGATAAGGCCCTGTACGAATTGATTCAGGAGCCTTATTTCGGCAGAGTTTGCACAAAAGAGGAAGACGGGAGTGAAGTTTCATTCCTGATCGGGAAAAAAAGTAATATTGAGGCAGGGATTGTAGATTGGCGAAACGGCCCCATAGCGGGGTTATATTTCAATTACAAGCAGGAAGAGGAGTTTTACGAGGTCATTAACCAGAGGGAGCGTAGCGGTTACATTCAATTGCGCCGGTCCTACAAGGTCGAAAATGGCCATCTGGTGCAGATAGATTCACCGGAAGGTGTGTTCCGCAGGAATGAGACGGGCTGGCAAAAACTTGATGTCGAAGGTGAAATTGCCGCTCATAGGTCAAGGACTGTGGGATCAACAGAAAAACGCCTGCCGAGCATTCTTTCATTAATCACCAAGGAACAATTTGAACTGATAACCAGTGACCCGGACCGGCCCGTCATCATTCAGGGGTCTGCGGGTTCGGGTAAAACTACGGTGGCTTTGCACCGGCTGGCCTGGCTTCTGCACGAACAAAACTCTTTCGCGAAGGCGAAGAACACCCGGGTCGTGGTGATGAATAAGTCTTTGCAGATCTATGTCAGTGCGACTCTGCCGTCCATGGGCATAGAAGGGGTGCAAACATCAACCTTCAATAGTTGGGCATTATCAATTATCGGGAAAGTGGTTCGTGGGCGGCCTTTCTTCAAATTCCTCAATGTCCCGTCCTTTGTGGAGGAAATAAAGTTTTCGGAAGAAATCCTCAAAGCCCTTCAAGGTTGGGTGGAAAAGCAGATCCGCGCGCTGAATACGGAAGTGGAAAAGCTATTTGAAAAGTGGCCTGGTCAGTTAAAGTCATGGAAGAAAACGGAAGGCACTGCTATTTTGCCCCGTCTCAAGGATTTCATTTATGATGTCAAAGGGTCCAGCATGCCTAAATATGACAAGGATAAATGCCTGGAACTTCTGGAAGGCAAAGCCTTCGATCTGGAAGACTATGTTCAGGATGTTTACAACCTGTTGTCTGATTCCGAGCATTTAAAGGGTCATCTTTCTCCCAACCCTAAACTTGCTTCTAACCTGGATTACCTGAAAAGGTTGACGGATAAAAACCGGGAGAAAAATAACCTGGATTATTTCGATATGTCCCTGGTTTTGCGCCTGATTCAGCTTAAACACGGGGGTCTGCCGGATGGCGAAGGTGGAGTGGTTTTGTTGGACCATCTGGTGATTGATGAGGCTCAGGATTTTGGCCCGGTCGAGTTTGCCATCATGATGTCCGCGGTTCAAGATAAGCGGCAAATAACCATTGTCGGCGATGTGGCGCAGAAGATTCTCTTGGCGAGAAAATTCATTGGCTGGAGCAGGGTCGTAGAAAACCTGGGAATGGAAGAGGATTCGATCATCCGCCTGGAAGTTTCGTTCCGTTGCACGGTGCCAATCATGACTTTGGCGCATAAGGTGGCGGGCGATCCGAAAAAAGTCGAGGGCAGGGCGGGTCCGGAACCTGAATGGTACAAGGCCGGTGACAGGGAAAGCATGCTGGAACATCTGGTGGAGTGGTGCAACCGTCTGGTCAAGGCCGACCCTTATAAACTCGTTGCCCTCATTTGCCGCTATCCGAAACAGGCTATGGAATTAAAAGAAGAGCTGGAAGAGTTTTTGTCGGGAGAAGTCCGACTGGGACACCGCGACCAGTTTTCTTTTGAGCCCGGTATCATGGTGACGAATATTCACCAGGTCAAAGGTCTGGAATTTGATTCTGTTGCCTTGATAGAACCGGATGAGGATAATTATCCTATTCAAAGGGAGGAAAGCAGGAACATGATTTATGTGGGAATCACCCGGACTCAGGATGACCTGCTTTTGACAACGGTCAAACCCTTTTCACGGGTATTTTTCTATAATTAGAATAAACGGGGGGATTCGGCTTCGCCAGTTGCCAGGTTACTTTCAGTGATGATGTGTAAATATTTGAAAATATTGAGATAATTTTATTTTTATAAAATGTTGCGAAATCGGGCTGAGGTACTATATTGTTTCTCAAGGGATTTGGGACCAACCTTAACAAAGGAGGTCAGTATAGAAGCTGAAAGTCCACCTAAAGATCTGATTAAAGCCAATTCAAAGGTTCGCACATAAGTGTGAACGGTCCCGCGAAGTAAGGCAGGCGGGCCAATAAAAGAGGAAAAAACGCGTTGAGCATTTGCAACGCGTTTTTCATTTATGCATAGGGTGGAATGGAAAAAAAATATCTTCTAATAATTGAGTATGAAGGAACCGCCTATCACGGTTGGCAACTGCAATCAAACGCTGTAACTGTTCAGGAAGTTCTGGAAAAAAAACTGAGCAAAATCATAAATACTCCAACAACTGTTTTAAGTTCTGGCAGAACGGATGCCGGGGTTCATGCCGAGGGCATGCCCGCCCATTTTGTTACTAAATCCAAAATGTCAACACGTGAGCTTCAGTTGGCGTTGAACAGCCTTCTTCCCCACGATATTAGCATTAGAGAAGTGCGCGAAGTCCCAATGTCTTTCAATGCCCGGGGCTCTGCCAAAAGCAAGCTCTACCGTTACACGATTTTGAATAGAGGTTACCCTTCAGCTCTCAACTTTCGCCGTTCCTGGTTCATTCCTCATGAACTTGATGTGCCCGCTATGCAACGTGCCGCTAAATATTTGCTGGGGAACCACGATTTCACATCGTTCCGGGCTGGCAATTGCAATGCGAAAACGCCTGTGCGGACATTGGATCGTGTCGAAATTATTCAGCAAGACGGGTTTCTGCTTTGTGAATTTAAAGCCAAGGGATTCCTCAAGCATATGGTGCGTAATTTGGTAGGAACCTTGGTATATGTAGGAAAAAAGAAATTTTCCGCGGAACAAGTAAAAACCATCCTCGAAGCACGCGACCGAAAAGTTGCTGGCCCCACCGCTCCCGCGCACGGCCTCTGCTTGATTAAGGTGGAGTACTGAAAACGGGTAATCTATAGAAAAAACTCTTTCCTTTCGGAGGAAGGCTGAAGGGGGAGTGAGTTTTTAATCCTTTTTGATGGTACTGGGCTTTGCCTTCTGAATGATTTCATACTGCTTTTCAATCACTTCATGGAATGAGTCTGATATTCGATGCCAGTCTAAAACGTCCACCCGGAATGGGAGGTTGGATTCTTCAAAGGCTTCCTTTAAATGGCGAAATCGGTCGTTGTCCAGGGCATTCTGACCCACAATAGCCAGGTCCAAGTCGGAATAACTCTTGGCCGTCTGCGTCACGCGGGAGCCAAAGGCGCGAACTTCGCAATCCGGGAAATACTCAGCCAGTATCTGTTTGACGGTGGCAATATGGTCTGTTTGAAGATCAATCATTTCGGGTTTCGAGGGCTTGCAGGAATCGCAAGCCGTCTCTGGCAAAACCATGCGTTACTGCGTAGACGTTCTCAGCAACTTCCGGTTCGTAGATATGCGAGGTTTGGTTTCTGGCTTCGTGATAGCGCATCCACTGTTCCACGTCATCGATCATGCGGTTTTCAGCAATTAATCGGAATAATTCGCGCCGTGTTACACCATCGGCGGTGGTTGAACTGATATTCATTTCCAGCCAACGTTTCATCATTTTCCAGCACTGCTCGTAGGCAACCTCAAAATTCTGGATAACGCCGGATCGCAAAGTATCTTTTAGATCCTCATTGTCCTTATGTGCTTCTGCGACTTCCAAAGATCTGTGCAAAACAGCGATGGATTTCCTTAAACTGTCAACATTAAGAGCCATTTTGTATTTTCAAGTCCCAGATAGAGTCGGCTGATGGCGAAATTAAACTCTCAGAATATCAGCAATAAAAACCCGCCAGTGCTCGGCTAGTATGCAGTTTGCAACCGTATTTTGCAAAAATATCGAACTCTATGCCGGAGTTTTTATAGACGAAAAAGATTTTCCGCACGGCCTTTGCATGATAAAAGTGGGGTATTCAATTTGATCAAGTGTGAAATATTCGATATTTTGTTCTGTGAGTGTTAGTGGTTCAACTAACGGGCTTTTTCCAGCTCGGCGGACAATTTCTTCCCATTCGGGTTGAAAATTTTGAAATGGCCCATACCGCGTTTAGCAAAAGCATATTTCAGGGCGGTTTCCATCACTCCCAACCCATAGGTGACGCTACGGCTGAAGCTGATGGATGAGGCATCGTCGAAATAAAGGGCAGGGCAGGAAACTTCCCCCACGTCAAAGCCGAAATAAAGGGTCTGACAAAGCATCTGGTTGTCGAACACGAAGTCGTCAGAGTTTTCCAATAGCGGGATGGTCTCCAACACTTTGCGGCTGAAGGCGCGATATCCTGTGTGGTATTCGGAAAGTTTTTGTTGGATGAGCAGGTTCTCGGCGAGAGTCAAAACCCGGTTTGAAACATATTTGTAAAGCGGCATTCCCCCCATCATGGCTTTGTTGCCAAGAATCCTTGAGCCGATCACTGCATCAAAAATTCCTTCTGCCATCATCGAAGCCATGGGGGTGATGAGTTTTGGAGTGTATTGGTAATCCGGGTGCAACATGATAACGATATCGGCTCCGTGGTTGAGAGCCTCCTGGTAACAAGTCTTCTGGTTGGCTCCATAGCCCCTGTTCCTGGTGTGGACGAAGGTTTTTATGTCCAGTTCCCGCGATAACTTTACAGTTTCGTCCTGGCTGGCATCATCGGTGAGGATGATCTCATCCACGATATCTTTGGGAATTTCGTCGTAAGTTTTTTTGAGGGTTTTTTCGGCGTTGTAGGCCGGCATGACCACGCAAATGCGTTTGCCGTTTAGCATAGGCTTGGTGAGTGTGACCGGTTGGTTAAAGATTTGGTTCCGGCGTGTATAATAATGTAAAAATAAATATTTACAACGAAATTTATCCCGGCAAGCGGCCGGTGGCGATGGGGCGATAGTTAACCAGCGAAAAGTGGTTGTTGGGCTTTTTATCAGAGTCTGCTAATATTTCCTCCCTTACGAAAGAGTATATAGAAATCATGATTCAAAAGGAGTTTGATTTGGTCTATGAAAACTGAATTCAATATCGCAGTATTTCCCGGTGATGGAATAGGGCCGGAAGTTGTCCAGGAAGCTTTGAAAATTCTCAAGATCATTGAGTCCAAACTTGGGTTAAAAATAAATATTAATGAGGCTCCAGTGGGGGGCGCGGGCTATGAAGCTACCGGGCACCCTTTGCCAGAGGCATCATTGAAAGCGGCTCAAAATGCCGATGCAGTACTGTTGGGTGCTGTCGGCGGCCCGAAATGGGAAAATATTGACTTTTCACTGCGACCAGAAAGGGCTCTGTTGGGGCTCCGCTCCAGCCTCGGGCTTTATGCAAATCTTCGCCCGGCGCGTATTTTCCCGGCTTTGGTGGAGGCCTCCACGTTGAAGCGGGAAGTTGTAGAAGGATTGGACCTTCTGGTTGTGCGCGAATTGACCGGCGGTATTTATTTCGGGCAACCACGCGGTGTCGATACACTTGCAGACGGTACCCGAAGGGGATTCAATACTCTTGTTTACACCGAGCCTGAAATCGAACGTATTGCCCGCATCGCGTTTGATGTTGCCCGCAAACGCAATAAATCTGTTTGCTCGGTCGATAAGGCCAATGTTTTGGAGTCAACCGGTTTCTGGCGTGAGGTGGTGACCAACCTGCATTCCGATTATTCGGACGTGAAACTGTCGCACATGTATGTGGATAACTGCGCCATGCAGTTGGTGAGAAACCCCAAACAATTTGACGTCATCCTGACCACCAATATGTTTGGAGATATTTTGAGTGACGAGGCATCCATGCTTACCGGATCAATTGGCATGTTGCCTTCAGCAAGCCTTGGGGAAAAATATGCCATGTATGAACCCATTCATGGCAGTGCGCCCGATATCGCAGGCCAGGAATTGGCCAACCCGTTGGCGACCATTTTGTCCGTTGGGATGATGTTCAAGTATTCCCTGGATCGTGAAGAACCGAATACCTGGATTGAACAAGCGGTTGAAGCGGTGTTGGGGCAAGGGGTCCGTACCCGTGACATTATGTCTTCGGGTATGAAAGAGGTTGGAACCCAGGCAATGGGCGATCTGGTGGCTGAAGAATTGGAGAAAAAGAATGTTGCTTAATAAAGAACAATACAATGTTGCGGTTGCCGGTGCCACCGGAGCGGTAGGAAGAAAAATGCTGGAAATTCTTGAGGAGCGGGGATTTCCTGTTGGGAGCCTGAAAGTCCTGGCATCAGCAAGGTCGGCAGGAAAAACCCTGACATTCAGGGGAAGCCCTGTGACCGTTGAGGAGTTGAAGGAAAATTCGTTTGAAGGGGTGGATATTGCCTTGTTTTCGGCCGGGTCCGATGCCAGCCGCCATTTTGGCCCCCTTGCCGTGAAGTCTGGTTGCATCGTGATTGATAACAGCAGTGCCTTTCGTATGGAAGAGAATATCCCGCTGGTTGTTCCCGAAGTTAACCCGGAGACGATCGGCTCCGATCCTGGTATTATCGCCAATCCCAATTGTTCGACCATTCAAATGGTGGTGGTGTTAAAGCCGATCCATGACCGTTTTAAAATTAAGCGGGTGGTGGTTTCCACCTACCAGTCTGTTTCCGGCTCCGGTCAAAAAGCCATTGATGAACTGGAAGACCAGACTAAAAAGTTACTGGATGGAAAAGCGGTAATACCTAATGTATATCCTCATCAAATAGCATTTAATTGTGTTCCACATATAGATATTTTTTTAGATAATGGGTACACGAAGGAGGAGATGAAAATGGTCAATGAGACCAGAAAGATTCTTGGCGATCCATCGATTCTTGTTTCGCCCACAACCGTAAGGGTCCCTGTATTTTACTCGCACTCTGAATCTGTAAATGTGGAAACCGAAAAACCGATGAGTGCCCGGGAAGTTCAGGAACTACTGTCAAATGCGGTTGGTGTTCAGGTGGTTGATAACCCTGAAGACTGCGAATACCCTTTGGCAATTTCTGCCACGGACCGGGATGAGGTGTTCGTGGGTCGGATTCGCGATGATATTTCCTGTAAGAATGCCATTAACTTCTGGGTGGTGTCCGACAACTTGCGAAAGGGGGCGGCACTCAATGCTGTTCAAATTGCAGAGTACCTTGTTCAAAGAGCCAGAGGCTGACTATCGCGGCTATCCTGCTTGACATTGATTTCCCATAAGTATATAAAAACATAGTACCTTATGGTATTTGGGCGCTGTCCCTTTGCCAAAAATAAATCTCTTTGATACAGGACTCCTGTTATGGCCGAAGATTTTAAACCAGAGAATCCTCAAAGTTCCATACCATCAGGAAAAGCCGGAGAAGGCTTTGACTCCAGAGAATTTAAAGAGCTTGTCAAGCTCGCCTCCCATGAACGCAAGAACCTGCAATTGCTTGTGGAGTATTTTGAGAGGAAGTCGGGAGAGTTGGAGGAAAAGAAAAGGTCTTTTGACCGCGTTAGTGGACAGGTGCCCGATGCGTTAAGAAAGCTGGACTCACTGGAGTCTCGATTTGAAGAGATCAAGACTTTTGATGTCCGGGTGCGTGATTTTCAGCGCGTTTCAAAAGAGGTTAACTCAAATTATAACACCCTGAAAAGGGATTTGGATGAACTCCACCTGCTTAACGAACATGTTGACAGCAAAATCAAAAGCCTGAGCCAGCAAAAACAGGTTGTTGAAAAAGCCAACGAAGATGCGGGCCGCCTGAATGTCCTGGTCTGGGACATGGATTCCAAAATTAAAAAACTTCGGGAGGAAAGCAAACTCCTCAAGTCCGCTGACCGCAATATCGGTCGGCTTGAGCATATGCTTGATAGCGTTTCTAGCCAGGTGCAGGATGTTGTCGACATGAAGGACTTGTTGAGAACGGCCGCTGTAAAAGTCGGGGTCATGAAAGATACCCTGGGAGAGCTTGACAGTCGCTATGAACGCATCAAACAGGATAAGGAAACCATAGAAAGCCACACCCGGGATACGGAAGAATTAAAGCGTGTTCTCGCCAGTGTGCAGACGGATTATGAAAAGCTCCTGGGGCAAAGCTATATGATTAGCGAGACTCAGGACACCCTCCAACGCCTGATGCAGCAAATCAGTGAGTTAAAAATCGAATCCAAGAATATTTCGGTGAAAAATGAAATGATTCGGAGTATCACTGGACGTTTGCGGGACCTGGATTCTTTGTCCGTGGATGTGGAGACTAAGATTGCCAGAATCCAGGATGAAAAGTCCATGATTGAAAAGACCGAGGAGAAAATTCACAAGCTCAACTCCTTTCTTATAGATAATCTCAGCAACAAAATGAAAATTTTGAAGGATGAGATGAAAATTATTGATGATGCCAATGAAAAGATGGGCCGCTTTAACGTCATGGCTGAGGAGGCGGAGCAGAAGGTCCGGCGTCTGGATGATGATGTCAAGAAGATAGATACAATTTCCGGGATTCTCAAACAGGTTGAGGTGATGAATGAATCCACCCAGCAACAAATGGATGAGATCATTCGCAAGCAACAGTTGGTGGATCAGGTGGATAAAAAAATCAATGACCTCAGTTCAATGGTTATCAGTCTGGATGTGAAGATGGAAACCCAGATGCAGAGGAAAGCCCTCATTGAAAAAATGGAGAAGAAGGTGGATGGACTGGATTTCTTCATTGAAGAGGCGAATATAAAAATCGCTAAAGTTTCCAAGAAAATTGACTTCATTGAGAAAGTGGACCAGAAGCTTGAGGACTTGAAGTCCATGGCAAATACTATTGAGGAGAAAATTCTCGACCTGGCCAAGGAAAAAGCGGCCATTGATGACCAGGAAAAAAGAATGAACAACATTTCCTCCAAATTGAGTATTCAGGAAATTGAACTGCGTACCCGGTTCAAGGAGGTTCAGGAAGCCAAAGATGAAATTTCCAGAATCGATCAGATTCGTGAGGAATTGGGCCAGATAACGGCCAACTTTGAAGCCAAAATGGAAGAGTTGAACAGGGACACGGCTCAAGTGGAACGAACAGACGCAAAACTCCACGAGCTTGATGCCCTGATGAAGGATTTACGCAACAGGCAGGATGCGTTGGATGAAAAGCAAGATTTCATGATGGGTGTTGAGAAGAAGATGGATCAACTCAATAATATGCTGGAAAGGACGGAGAACAGGATCAGCCAGGTTCATGAAAGCGAAGAAAAAGTTAAACGCACTCAGCAGGCCCTTGGTGAACTCGATATCGTCATTAACCGCACTAATACCGAAAAAGCGAGAATCGACAAGGAAAGAGACAATCTCGATAAAATCAATCTCAATATTGAAAAACTGACCACCATTACCGGAGATGCTGAATCAAAAATTGATTTGCTAAATAGCAAAATCAATTTGCTTGGTGAGGTGGAGAAACGATTAAGCTCCCTGAATTTGTTGGCGGAAGATGTGAACGTCAAAGTTCAAAATCTCAAAAAAGAGGAAACATTATTCAGCAAGGCTGGAGACCAGATCGCGGAATTGAAGTTTTTGTTGAACGAGGTTGAAAGAAAGAAAGCAGATTCGGCTTAGCCGGAATGGATAAAGGGGTAGGAAGCCAGTGCCCTGTGGAGAGGAACTGGGGTCTTATCATCTGGATGAATTTATAATTTGTTCTGTATTTTTGCCCTCATTTAAACTCAAGAGTCTTTGAGTTAAACCCCTTAATTATTGGAGTATATTTCATGGCAGAGACGTTTCTGGGTGTGATCGGCGGAAGCGGATTGTACCAGATGAAGGGCCTTGAGGTGACTGAAAAAAAAACGGTTGATACCCCTTTTGGTTCGCCTTCCGATAGCATTGTGATTGGGCAACTGGACGGGGTCAAATTGGCTTTTCTTCCCCGCCATGGAATCGGGCATGTAATTCCACCTTCGGAGATAAATTTCCGGGCAAATATTTTTGCCATGAAAAAAATCGGGGTGGAACGGATTATTTCTGTGAGTGCCGTAGGAGGCATGAAGGAAAATATGCCCCCCGGTCATTTTGTGGTGCCGCATCAATTCATTGACAGGACGTATAAGCGTATCAGTACATTTTTTACCCAGGGAATGGTTGGTCATGTCAGCATGGCTGATCCGGTGTGCCTTGCAACGGCAGGAACCCTGTTTAAGGCGGCCCAACAGGCTGGCGCAAAAGCTCATGAAGGGGGAACTTATATTTGTATTGAAGGCCCCCAGTTTTCCAGCCGTGCCGAGTCTCTTCTGTACAGACAATGGGATGTCGATGTTATTGGAATGACCAATGTCACCGAAGCTAAACTGGCCCGTGAAGCGGGAATATGTTATTCCACCCTGGCTTTGGTGACAGACTTCGATTGTTGGCATGTGGAAGAAGAGCCCGTCACCCTCGAAGCAGTTCTGGAAATCATGCATCAAAATGTGGAACAGGCGCAGAAGGTCATAAAGGAATTATTACCCTTGTTGGACAGCATTAAACCTTGTTCTTGTAGGGAGGCCGCCAAATTCGCTGTGGTCACAGACCCTGAAAAAATTCCACAAAAACTGAAAGATGAACTCTCCATTTTATTTGGTTGATCATTATGAATAGAAAAAATTCCAGCCGTCTTTTCTCAATAGCAAAGAAGGTTCTGCCGGGGGGAGTGAATAGTCCGGTCAGGGCTTTTAATGCGGTAGGGGGAGATCCCTTGTTTATCAAAAGTGCGAAGGGGTCACGGATGACGGATGTCGATGGCAACGAGTTTATCGATTATGTGGCATCGTGGGGCCCACTCATTTTTGGTCATGCTCATCCTGAAATAGTTTCAGCCATAACCAGGCAGGCTGGGTTAGGCACCAGTTATGGCGCGTCCACGGAGTTGGAAATCCAGTTGGCCGAAAAAGTAGTTGCGGCAATGCCTTCCATTGAGGTGGTGCGGATGGTGAATTCCGGCACTGAAGCGGTAATGAGTGCTTTGCGGCTGGCCCGAGGGATCACTGGGCGCGACAAGATCGTGAAATTCGAGGGATGTTATCACGGACATGGAGACAGTCTTTTGGTTAAGGCCGGGTCTGGGCTGGTCTCTTTGGGTATTCCTGAATGCCCCGGTATTGTTTCCAGTCTTGCCGAAAAAACTTTAAATCTTCCCTACAATAATATTGATCGGGTGCGTGAGCTTTTTGATAAAGAGGGCAAAGAAATTGCCGCGCTGATTGTTGAGCCCATCGGCGGCAATATGGGTGTGGTGCCCCCAATCCCTGGTTTTCTTTCAGCCTTGCGTGAGGTGACTGAAAAAGCCGGCGCGCTTTTGATTTTTGATGAGGTCATTACCGGGTTTCGGGTTTCTTTGGGAGGGGCGCAAAAACATTATGGAGTTAATCCTGATATCACATGCCTGGGAAAAATAATCGGCGGGGGACTGCCGGTGGGTGCCTACGGCGGATCGCGTCAAGTGATGGATCATATTTCTCCCGTAGGCTCTGTTTATCAGGCGGGGACCTTGTCTGGCAACCCTCTGGCAATGGCCGCTGGCAACGTAATGCTGGACTTGCTTTCTAAAGAGGGGGTGTATGAATCTTTGGAACAGAAGTCTGCAAAACTTTGTCAGGGTCTGCGGGAAAATGTTGAGGAACTTGGTATTCCGGCCCAATTTACCAGGGTGGGCTCGATGTTCTCAATGTTTTTCACAGATCAGAAAATCGTCGATTTTGAAACGGTCAAATCCTGCGACACGGAATTTTTTAAACGCTACTTTAATGGATTATTAGAGGAAGGGGTTTATATCGCACCCTCTCAATTTGAGGCTGGTTTTATGTCCGCAGTTCATACGGATGAAGAAATCAACCTGACTATAAAAGCCAGCCGCAAGGCCTTGGCGGCGGCCCAAGGATAAGGGAAATCATGAGTGAAATCATAGGGGTACAAGGAAGGCAGATTTTAGATTCCAGGGGTAACCCTACGCTGGAAGTAGATGTGACTCTGGAAAGCGGTGCGATGGGCAGAGCGGCTGTTCCATCTGGGGCATCGACAGGCTCAAGGGAGGCTGTTGAACTCCGCGATGGGGATTCCCGGATTTATATGGGGAAAGGGGTTTCCAAGGCGGTCAAAAATGTAAACACAAAAATTGCTCTGGAAATTATAGGGATTGAAGTCACAGAACAGGTTTTGATAGATCGGTTGATGATAGAAATGGATGGCACGGCCAACAAGAGTAAGTTGGGTGCCAATGCCATACTGGGTGTTTCTCTCGCGGTAGCCCAAGCGGCGGCTAGTGATTTAGACCTGCCTTTGTTTCAGTATGTAGGCGGCACAAACGCTAAAGAACTCCCTGTACCGATGATGAATGTGCTGAACGGTGGCATGCACGCAGATAATAATGTGGATATCCAGGAATTTATGATTGTGCCTGTAGGTGCAAAGTCTTTTTCGGCCGCTTTAAGGATGGGTGTCGAGGTGTTTCACCATTTAAAAGCGGTTTTAAAGAAGGGCGGCTTCAACACAGCAGTTGGTGATGAGGGCGGCTTTGCCCCCGATTTACAATCCAACGAGCAGGCTATTGAAGTTCTGATTAAGGCCGTTAAAAGTGCTGGGTATAAAATTGGGAAGGACATGTTAATTGCTTTGGATGTTGCCGCCAGTGAATTATTTGCCAATAAAAAATACACCTTGGCCGCTGAAGGGAACAGTAGATGGAGTTCCAATGAGATGGTGGATTACCTGGCCCATTTATCGGCCAAATATCCCATCATTAGCATTGAAGATGGCTTGGCGGAAAATGACTGGCCAGGCTGGAAAAATTTGACAGACAAAATTGGCGACTCCGTTCAAGTCGTCGGCGACGACCTGTTTGTCACCAACACAAAAATACTGGCGAAGGGAATCCAGGAAGGGGTGGGGAACTCAATTCTTATAAAGGTCAACCAGATAGGAACCCTTACCGAGACCCTCGATGCCGTCGAGATGGCCAAAAGGGCAGGCTATACTACTGTAATATCTCACCGTTCTGGAGAAACAGAAGATACCAGTATTGCGGATATAGCTGTGGCGGTTAACGCGGGTCAAATTAAAACCGGGTCCTTGTGTCGAACCGATCGTATTGCTAAATACAACCAACTTTTGCGCATTGAAGAAATTCTCGGTGACACTGCAATTTACCGGGGAAGGGATGTTTTTTATAACCTGATTTGATTGAGGCAGGTTTGAACTTGTTATCTCGATGAATGGTTTTATGACTGAAAACTTTCGATACCAGAAAATATTTTTGTTGTGCCTGGGATTTTTTTTACTCTTGATCTTGATGGCGGTTTTTCACGAGAATGGTATTCTGAACGCTTACCATCTAGAGCAGGGGCAATTAAAAATTAAATCTGAAAATGACGATTTGCGATTGAGGAATGAAAAGCTTCGGTTAGAAATTACTGCTCTGAAATCTGATCCTTATGAAATTGAAAAAATTGCCCGTGAAAAATTGAATCTGGCCAAACCAGGTGACCATGTTTATCACATCGTTCAAGCGCAAAAATCTTTACCCCGTTCCCCATAATATTTTTTACTCTAAATTTTTGTCTCGTGGCCGCTTTAATCACGTGTCTCTATAACTCTTTTAAAAGAAAGGGTTATCCGGGATGCTTTTTTTGGTTTTCCTGAGACTCTGTCAAGCACGAAATTTGAAAAATTTCAACATTAGGGAAATACTCCTAAATTCTTGAATTAATTATTGATATTTTTAATTTAAGTGATAAAGTAATGCCACCGATTTAAATATAAGACGTTATTTTTTCAACTGTAGAGATTGCCTGTTTCACCTTGATTTTGTTATCTTACAGAAGTACAAATTTTCCTGTCAGGGTGTGGACATAGAAATTAATATTTTGGCCAATTCAACTTTTAAAAATATCATTAGTTTGTTTTGAGGAGGGAGTATGACCAAACAAGACATTATTAACCAGGTTTCATCTCGTGCCAGCTTGTCCAGAGCCAAAGCAGAAGAGGCTGTGGAAACGGTGATTGAACTGATTAAGGAATCACTCGGTCATGGGGAACCAGTTATCTTGCGCCGGTTCGGAACATTCCAGGTTCGTGCAAAAACCAAACGTGTTGGTAGAAATCCCAAAACCGGTGAAGAAGCTGAAATTTCCGCACGGAAAGTAGTTCGGTTTAAATCTGGTAAATTTTTCAAACAAGTAGTGGATGAAAGTACGACTTGATATAATCTTGGCCAAGGGTCTTACTTTTAAAGAATCAGCATTGCATCACCGTAACTGAAAAAACGGTAATTTTGTCTGATGGCCTCGCTGTAGGCCGTTTTCGCCAGTTTTTCACCCATGAAGGCGCATACCAGTAAAAATAGCGTTGATTTGGGCAGATGAAAATTGGTGAGCAGATGGTCTACATTTTTGAACTCCCAGCCCGGATAAATAAAACAGTTGCTCCAACCGGATTCTGTTTTTAGAATAGTTTTCTCAAATCCCTGGGTCTCCAAGACCCGGGTTGATGTTGTTCCCACGGCCAAAATGGCTTGTCCCTTCTTTTTTGCCTGAGCGATCTTGTTCCAGTTGACGGGTGAAACCTGAAAATACTCTGGTTGCATTTTGTGGTTAGTGATCTTTTCTTCGCGGATTGGAATGAAAGTTCCCGGCCCTACATGTAATGTAAGGTGCGCGGTGTCGGCAGTTTTCTCCCGCAGGCCTGCCAATTGAGACTGAGTAAAATGTAGCCCCGCTGTCGGGGCGGCGATTGCCCCGGTATGTTTGGCAAAAACGGTTTGGTAACGCTTTTTATCCAGTTCCAGGGTCCGTGAACTCGTACCAAACGGCCTATGTATGTAGGGGGGGAGGGGCATTCGTCCATTTTCTCTTAAATAGGCTGAGAGCTTTTGAGGAGATGAGAACCGTATAACAGCCCTGGTTTCCTGTCGCCTGATGAATTGAGCCGTTAAACCGCTATTTCCGAATTTGAATGTGGCTCCTGACTTCAGCTTGTTTAATCCTTTCATCATAACTTCCCATACCCCAGGTTCCAACTCACGAATGAGCAATATTTCAACCTGTCTGGAACTGGATTCCAATTGGGCCAGAAGTTTTGCCGGAATGACACGAGTATCATTAAATACCATCAAGGGGTGACTTTTGAGATGAACTTTTAAATTGGTAAAAGCGTCGTGCTTCAGGGTTTGTTTTTCTCGATCCACAACCAGCAAACGGGACTGGCCTCTGCGCTGGGTGGGTATTTGGGCGATCAAGTCAGGTGGCAGATCAAAATCGTAATGCGAAAGGGAGTGTTTCAAGACGGCTGGTCCAGATAATTTGGATGGTAACTACATGAGTGGGAGATTTACCTGTCCCTATTGGCAGGGCGGGCTCTTTCCATCATCAGGTTTATGCCTTACAGGACTAAATATAGCAAGTGCTTGTTAAGCCGTCCATACTTCATTGCTCGCTAAATTATGGTATTGTTCATTTTCCGGAGGTACTCCTATTGACCCGATAAAGGAATTATATTATCCTTCCTTGGTCGTACGAGGTGTCGATCCCATGGGTTTACTTCTCGATCAAGGATATTGTGTAAACATAACCTCGAAAACACGGAGGGTTTGTGGAAAAAAGGGAGTGCAGAATGGGAAAATTAGTGAAAGTTCTAAGCCTGGTTTTGGTTTCTTTAGCTCTGGTCTTTGGGACCGGTAATGAGGCAGACGCTAAAAAGAAGAGCAAGAAAGTTGAATTGACCGCGGAAGAAAGTGCCATGTTGGATAAGTGGGAAATACCTGCTAAAAAACGGGCCAAGGCGGTTAAGGATATGAGAAAAAAACCGAAATTCGTTGGGGCTGTCAAATGTAACGGCAGTTGCCATGACGCTTATTACCAAGCCTGGAAAAAATCACCTCATGGCGGTACTTTTAATCTGCTAAAGCCTGGTGAACGTAAGGAAGCCAAGCTTAGGGTTAAGCTGGATCCTGAAAAAGATTACACCACGACCCCTCTTTGTTTGCGCTGTCATACAACAGGTTATGGGCAACCAGGAGGATTCCAACCGGCCGGAAGTAAAAATAAAAAAGGTAAAAGCACGGCCAGTAAAATAGACCCATCTGAACCAAACAAAGAGCAGGTTGGTTGTGAGATGTGTCACTCGGTTGCGGGGGGTTCCCAGTTCCGTGCGGTGATGAAATCCTCGAAAGGAAATTTTGCCAAAGCCGAGTCAGAGCCATACGGACAGCGATGGGACTATTCTAATGTTTGTACCCGATGTCACACACATAAGAACACTCCCTTCAAACCAGAGGTCCACGACAAGTACAAATTCAACTTTGAGGAAAGGAAGTTGAAAGTCCATAAAATCGCGGATTACTGGAACGCTGATAATGCGGACCAGAAACTGGAGAAAAAGGACGAACGCGCCAAGCAAGTCGGTCAGACGGAAAAAACACCGCTGGTGATTGAAGACTTTGAAATTACTGATAAAGGTAATATCAAGTTTTTAGAACAACCTTATAACAAAAAGAAAAAATCTTTTAACTATAAAAAGTGATATTTACTGATTCCTAAATAAAAGGCCTGGTCCGTTCAGGGCCAGGCCTTTTTTCTTAAGCCTCACTTCCTTTTTACCGAAAAGCTCTTCCATGACATCCAAAAATTTCAAAAAGAATATCCTATGCATTGGGGCGGGTTACGTCGGAGGCCCGACCATGACCATCATTGCCAATAAATGCCCCGATTATAAGGTGACGGTTGTTGATATTTCCGCTGAAAGAATCAACGCCTGGAACTCCGACAATCTTCCTATATTTGAGCCGGGATTACTGGATCGGGTTCTGAGGGCCCGCGGGAAAAACCTGTTTTTCTCTACAGAAATTGACCGTTGTATTGATGAGGCGGACATTATTTTTGTCAGTGTTAATACGCCGACTAAAACGTTTGGTGAAGGAGCTGGGAAAGCTGTAGACCTGCAATTCGTTGAGCAGACGGCAAGACGTATTAAGGAGAATGCACGTTCCAATAAAATTGTTGTGGAAAAAAGCACAATTCCTGTCCGTGCCGCTGAAACTCTGGCCACGATTCTTCATTCTGATAATAATTCTGTCCAGTTTGAAATCCTGTCGAATCCTGAGTTCATGGCCGAAGGGACAGGAATCCGGGATATGGAAACTCCTGACCGGATTTTGATCGGCTCCAAAGATACTCCGTCAGGACTCGCCGCCCGGGATGTTTTGATGGATATTTATCTTCATTGGGTTCCAAAGGAGCGGTTGATCACCACCAATCTATGGAGTAGTGAACTTTCAAAACTGGTAGCCAATGCTTTTCTTGCCCAGAGGATCTCCTCCATCAATACGATTGCTTCTCTGTGCGAGGTGACAGAAGCCGATGTGGCGGAGGTATCGCGCGCTATCGGGATGGATTCCCGGATTGGTGCCAAATTCTTGAATGCCGGGCCGGGGTTTGGCGGGTCCTGCTTTCGCAAGGATATATTGAACCTGGTCTATTTGTGTGAGCATTACCAATTGAAAGAAGTTGCGGCCTTCTGGGAACAGGTTGTTTCTATCAATGACTACCAAATGGAAAGATATGTCAGGCGTATTTTGCAGGCCATGTTCAATACGCTGGTCGGGAAGAAACTGGCGGTTTTTGGTTTCGCATTTAAACCTGATACGGGAGATACGCGGGATGCCCCAGCCATTTATATTTGTAAACGACTTCTTGAGGAAAGAGCTTGTCTGAAAATTACCGACCCCTATGCTTTGGACAATGCCAGGAAAGATCTTCAAGGGATTGATGGGAGCGTAGAGTTTATTGAAGATCCCTATCAATCGGTTGAAGGTGTGCATGGAATCGCATTGATTACCGAATGGTCTTTATATAAGGAACTGGATTACCAGAAGATTTTTGATAGGATGGTGAAACCCGCTTTTATTTTTGACGGAAGAAACCATTTGGATCATCAGGCTCTCCACGAAATAGGTTTTAATGTTTATCCTGTGGGGAAACCTGCATTGACGCATTTGTAATTATCCCGCCTTGTTGGAACGGGATAGTTCCCCCATGTAGTGTAAATAAAATGACATTCACCAGATATATATTCTGCGTACTTTTTTTGGTTCTGTCATTGAGTGCCTGTAAACTCGACCTGTCCTCAAGGTTAAATATTGGCGATTTAAATCGGGTTGCCCTGAGTCAGGATGGGGGGGTAACGGCTTTTGGAACCATAAAACTGGAAGTTGGCAGTATGGGGCAGTGTGAGAACGAGAGCCAGTTTTTTGTTTCAGCGCTGGAAAACCATTTTCAAGACTTCGAGATCCGCCCCTGTGAACAGAATGGTATGGAAACTTATTTTGTGGCTACATTTTAAATCCCGATTTTATACTCTGCAAAGGATTGGCCGCAAAAATCGAATAGTTTAATTGCTGTCACTGCAACCCGTTCGAGCCAGATGGGCGGCCTGGATGTGGACTTACTGCTTAATCAGGCACGTTTTAGAATGATCAATAAGGAAATTGAAGCCAAATACTTTCAAAAATTGGATTTTGCCCGGTCCCGAATAGCTATCCAGTTGAAAAATGATCAATTAACCTATCATGATGTTTTAGCTTCGGATGTGTTTGCCGATGGATTGCCTACTGTTGGGCTCAAGGCATTTGGCCTGAAGGCAGGAGCCAATCTTAAAATTGAGCTTTCTGATGTTCAACGGGAGTTTTTTTCCCTTTATAGTCGTGTGCCGTTGTTCAAGCTGGTTCTCAGCATCTAATCCTTGTTAAAACGGGTTGTCTGTGGGGGTGTGACAAGCTGTGCAGGTTCCCATGGGCCGATGCGGCATGATGGGGATTTTCTCCACTCCTTGAATATGACATTGCATGCAGTCTTCTGCTGGAGTGGTGGCCTGGTGATATTCTGATATTTTAAAGTCCGGTGCGGCACTGATGAATGAATAGCCCAGGCTACCGATCACACCGACTCCGATCAACATCATAAACCGATAAAAATTTCTTGTTCCGTTTGATTTCTTAGCCACAATAATTCTGCCTGGTTTCGTTGGAATGTTTTAAAAGGTTCTCGTTTGTATACCCATACGGGGTACGAAAACTAACAGGTTGCTGAAAAACTCTTTCGCATGTCATTCTGAGCGTCAGCGAAGAATCTCTCTTCTTGTTTTATAAGGAACTTCGAGATCCTTCGTCGCCTTCGGCTCCTCAAGGATGACAGTTTGCGGAGTTTTTCAGCAACCTGCTAATGAAAAAGGGGCACAAATTTTTTAATTCCAGCCTAAATATGGGCAATTGCGTCAATCTCTACTTTAGCTCCCTTAGGGAG
>Ga0210019_1002127_pt1 | contig 19704 bp, 32 predicted proteins | sample CryGeyCG2114_020_2_FD_183969 | JGI IMG/M metagenome (GOLD analysis project Ga0210019, IMG submission 183969) | Groundwater microbial communities from aquifer - Crystal Geyser CG11_big_fil_rev_8/21/14_0.20 (SPAdes) (version 2) | ecosystem: Environmental > Aquatic > Deep subsurface > Groundwater ...
GTCAAGCGTTTCAGGAATTCCTTTTGCCATTTTCACGTCAGGCATTCTCTACATTGCTGGCGGGGGATTGTCATTCTTTATTACAAGGAGTGTTAAGAGGCAGGCTGAAATTAACAAATTGATTGGGAAGAATTCATAATTATTATTTTTATAGAGTTAAGGGTTTAAAAAAAAATTATTAAGTCAATTAGTAGTGAACATTTATATTCTATGATGTTGTATTAAAAATTATTGTGGAGAAGAAATTGTTGAAAATAATTTTTCTTTACAGCGGGAAGGCTCTTGACGAGGAAGGTAAGATTTTTGTAAAACTCGCAGAGAGGAAAGGCATTGAATTAATTCCTTATAATGTTTTTAACAGAGTAAGTTTTGATGGTTTTGTCAAGGAGTTGAAGGATTGTGATTTGGTTTATAATGCCACTGCTGAGGATTACGCTTTGGAGTATTCTAAGCTTGCTGAAGTTTTCGGCAAGAAAGTTGTTGATTCTCCTAAGGAATATTATTCCACTGAGGATAAGTGGATGTTTTATGTTAAGTGTATGAAGTATGGAGTGCCTGTTCCTGATACTATTTTATTGCCGAGGAATATTTCAATGGCAAAGAAAGCGTTGAAGGATTTTAACAAGTGGCCTGTTGTTCTGAAAAGGATTTACGGCACTTGGGGCTGGTATGTTGAGAAAGCTGATAATGCTGATGAGGCTGCGGAGATTATCCGCAAGTTTTGGGAGAAGGGTTCTGAGAAGCTGCCGATTATTGCGCAGGAATTCATTTACTCGCCGAGCTACCGCGCCACTGTTATTAACGGGAAGATTGTTCAGACCGTTATTAAAAAAAATTACGGCTTGAAGGCGTGGAAAGCGACCGGCATTTATGGGAAGAAGTTCAAAAGGTTCCCTGTTGATAAGGAGCTGAAAAAATTGGTTAAGAATTTGATGAGTTTTGTGAAGATTCATATTTGCGGTATTGACTTGTGCAAAAAGGGCGATTCCTGGCTTCTTATTGAGGTTAATTCCTCTCCTGCTTTTGACTTTCTTCAGTCAGACCATGAGTATTTGATTGATTTGTCGCTTGACTTGCTGAAAAAGGAAGCGTTAAAGCTGAAGAAGTGAATTATATCTTTGTTTTCCAGAAGTTTAGTTGCCCTTTCATTCTTATTGGTGTTATTCTTTCCGCGTTTTTGAGCATGAATCCGTAATCGGGTTTCTCGTAATCTAGTGCGTAGTGTTTTGGCGCGTCTTTCAGGAATTCCTCCCTGTTGGCGTACTTTTTAACATCAATTAGTTCTGCTTTGCCTATTATTGCGCCAGTGGTTAACTCGTCCGGGTTGAGTCCGAGTTCTTTGCATTTTTCTTTGTCAGTGTTCAGTGAGGCGTGAATGTAGAATATTCCCCTGTGTTTAGTGTTCCAGCTCCTTAATTCAATGGTTTTCTTGCCTGCAACTATTAATTCCGCCCATGGCTGCTTCAGGCTTAATACTGTAATGTTCATTTTTTCAGCCATGAGCAATGTTAATCAGCAAGTGTTTTAAACTTTTTTGCAATGGAAGGGCTTTTATTCTAAATAAGGAGTTATGGTTTGGATTATTTTGTTTATTTCATTTGTGAGTGTGTTTGGTTGTTCTTTATTTGGTAATATTTTTTTTAAGTATACTGTTGTGTTTTCCATTCCTGCTATTTCTTTAATTAATTTCGGTGCTTTGGCTGTTGACCAGTTATATTCTTCTGGGTTGTTATTATATCCTAATTCTTTCATTTTATTATTTAATTCAATAGGTAATTTCTTTTTGATTAATACTTCAATATCTGGTGTTTTTCCCTTATAGAATGATGATTGTATTGGTAAAATAGTTAATGCGGATAAATAGTGAGTGTTTATGAATATTTTTACTCCTTTAATTTCAAAATCATATCCTGGTTGTGAAGTGCCAAAATAGCTTGTGAATTCTGCTTTGAAGCTTAAACTCTTATTGAACTCGTAACCTCCTCCATATTTATTAACTATTGGGTTTAAAGCTGTTTCAACGTAATTTTTTGTGTTTTTTAACCATTTTTGGTATATGTAAAAGTAGTATGCTCCGAATCCTAGTCCAAGTATTAAGGACACTATGGTGAATGTATTATTTGTTAATACTTGTATTATATCTCCTTCTTGATTTAGGACAAAAAATATGAAAATTAAGAAAATTCCTACTATTATTCCAAACATGCCTGAATTTAGAAAATTAAAAGTCTTATTAGCACCACTATCCTTAATAACACTCATAAAAATAATCCATTCCCTAATCTTATAAAACTTTTTCTTTACCTTTTTTTTTCCGAAGCTTATTTAAGGAAGATAAAACCCTTAAGGATAGAAGGGCTTTTATTATTTCCTGCGCTATTTTTTATCATTATGCGTGGCAAGTTTTCATTATTGGCTTTGTTGTTTTTTTGCGGCTGTACTTGTTCCAGTTCGTTCTGGATTTCTGAAGTTGTTCATGATCCTGCTTTGAACCAGTTGAATGCCACTTTTGAGATGAGCTGCGGTTCAGTGCATGAAGGGCTTGTTAATTTTGCATTATTGGAGAATTACACCAGTAATTACATTTTGAATGGTACTGTCTTTTTTGATGGCGCTTTTGAGGACGGCTTTTACACTATTCCTATTAATGTGAGCAGTGTCCAGCTGAATCCTTACTGGCAGTACAAGTTATGGTTAACTTTGCCGGGCAATGTGGAAATTTCAAGGACTTTTAATGCAGAGGAGCCACTGGACTGGTGCACTTTAAAGCCTGTCAGCGGCACTGGCTCCGCGCATCTTACCAAATATTATTTTAACCAGACTACTCACGAGTGTGAGGGTTTCGTTTATACTGGGCAGCGAGCAGTTGCCCCTTTTGACAGCCTTGATGAGTGCGAGTCTGCTTGCCTGAATTCTTCAATAGCAGAGTAAAAATTAGGTTTATGATAGAAGGGCTTTTAAAGGGAGATTACTCTTATTCTAGTCATGAATGGAGTTGTAAAATTTTTCAACACATCCAAGAATTATGGATTTATCACCGGAGAAAATGGTACTGATTACTTTTACCATATCAGCGGAGTAGAGGGTGGTAGCGTCCTTAATGAAGGAGACAAGGTTACTTTCGAGACAGAACAAGGCGACCGTGGGGAAAAAGCAGTACATATTAAAAAAGTAGAAGAATAAATTTAGTTTTCTTTATTGAAATATTATATTTTAATTCTTAATCATAGTTGCAACTCTTGATGAAAGAGTTTTTATTTGGATGAATTATTTAGTAAATTATGGTTAAGAGTGTTGCTGTTGTTTATAGTACTAGGAACGGCTCCACTAAGCAGTACGCTGAGTGGTTTGGGCAGATTTTGAAGTGCAAAGTTCTTGAAATGGACAAGGTTAAGGCAGAGGAATTGAATTTTGATACTCTTGTTGTGATGAGCGGGACTTATGCTGCGAGGATGCCTTTGACTGATTTTTTGAAGCATAACTGGAATATTGTCAAAGACAAGAATTTGATTGTTGTGGCTGTTGGCGCTGCTCCTGAGGATAATTTATGGAGCAAAGTGTCTTATTACTTGATTCCCGGCAGGATACGCAAGAGCGTGAAGTATTTTAAGATTAAGGGGAATTACGGGGATTCCACTGATAATGTGAAGAAGAGTAATCTGAAGAGAGTATTGGATTTTATTAAAAAATAGTAGTTCTTTTATTTGTTCGGGTTCTTTTTTTGTTTTCATGAATAAGTGGTTTTTTGCTGCATTATTTGTATTATTGGCTGGTTGCACTGTTAATGTTGATTATTCGATTAGTGATACTGATGGCAGGAGTAAATTAGTTGAATTAAGCGTTTATGACGGGGATAATAATAGTTTGGGCAATGCTTCTGTTTTCGTGGAGCAGATTAGTCAGGACTTTTTTTACAACGTTGGTGATTACTGGGATGACAATTCTCCTGATGAGGCTGGCACTAATTTGTATAATGTTTACTTGGACTGGAGCTGGAAGGATTTGGAGCCTGGCGACGGAAATTTTGACTGGGATTACTTGAACACTTTGGGTTTTCAGGATGCATTTAGTGCCGAGCAAGTAATGGTGAGGTTGGGTGTGATGTCCACGAGTGCGTGGATTTACAATACTGGCGGGGCTAAGGAATCTGCTGGTTTTCCTGACTGGGTTGACGCGGATAATAATTCCTTAATCATGGACAAGTATTTGGAATTCGTCACAGCACTTGTTAATCATTTCAATGATTTGAGTTTTAGTCCTGATTTTTACATGGTTGAGGTTGAGCTTAACGCGCTGGGGCAGCACTCGAACATGACTAATAATGAGAGCATTGCGTGGCTTGGGAGACTGGTTAATGCGATTAAGAGTGCTAATCCTGATGCCGTAGTTGCTGTTGATGTTGCTGCGCAGAATTTAAGCCCTTTCATGGATGAGGGCAGGGAGAAGAATAGTATTCTTGTTAATGAGGATTTGTATCCTTTAAGCGTGCCTGACTGGCTTGGGAAGATTAACAGTATTAATTATGATATTATTTCTTACCGCATGCAGCCTTTCGGCTGGATGAGCAATGGCAATTGGACTGACGCGGTTAACAGTGTTGAAATGCTCTGCAATTTTAACAGGAGCGTTTACATCAGCTGGGCTGGTTTTCTGAGTGAGGCGCCGGTTCTGCCTGAGGGCGCGGCTGACTTCGAGTATTATCCTGTTAATTATTCTGAGGAGTGGCAATTGAATAATTCTCTTAATTTGATGGATTATTTATTGGGCAATCCCTGCGTTATAGGAGTGTATTGGGATTATTATGATTTTGTTGAGCATGGCATTGGTGGCAATAATTCTAATAGTGTGCGTTTAACTTCAGGCTTCACTACTGGTTACAGAAATGATAATGGTGACGTTGTTAATGGTGTTAAGAAATTAGTTTTTAACCCTATGAAAGAGTTGTGGGATGAGCAGTTTGTGAATACTGTCTTAGTTACTGGCGAGAATGGCAGTGTTAGTTTTTACGGCTTTCTTGGGGAGTATAAGATTATTTTAAGCAAGGGTTTGATATGGAGGACTTTGTTCATTAAGGTGTGATTTTTTTATGGCTGAATCTGTTGCTGAGAGTGCTGTAAGTTTGATTAATCAGGTTGGCATTTTTGACGTTATTATCCCGTTCATTTTGGGTTTCGCGATTACTTTTGGCATGCTGGAGAAGACGCAGATTCTCGGGAAGAACCATAACCTTAACGCGCTAATCGCGGTCTGCATCGGCTTGGCAGCTGCTCTGAGTTTTTAAAAAAATTGTTTAAGTATAATATTTAAATATTATTACATTATATATTTTTTATTATGAAAAGAGGTATTATTGTTTTATTTCTGGTTTTTGCAGTGAGTGCTGGTTTTTGCGCGTCAGATGATGGTATTGGTGTTGACAGTGTTAGCATGGTTTCAGCTGGTGATTCCTGCACTCTTTCTTCCGAATCCATTAATGCTGTTAAGGATTTTATTGCGTCAGAAATGAATACTGGGAACTTGGCTTTTTCTAATGTCACTAACAGTTACTGCTATTCTTCAGGAGATTACAGTTCTTTCAGCGTTACTGTATTGTTTAAGGAGAATGAGTCGTCCATTCTTGGCAGGAGCGTTAACGCGTATTTTTACTCGCAGGACACTTATGATTACAGCATTGTTTTCTCGGCTGATGAGCTTGACAAATTGGATTACACTTTAAAGGATAAGTATGTGAAGTACTTGATTAACGGGACTAGCGAGGATTTTTACGTGATTTTGTATTCTTATGATGACTGCAGCGCTTTGGAATCTTATTATGATTCCTTGCTGGGTGAGAAGTATTTTAATCAGGATTCGTGCAGCATTGTAACCAAAATTTCTACGAGTGATATTAAGGGTTTGAGTGGTGCTCCTGCGGATTACGTGTCTTATTTAGGTGACAGTGTTAATTTCGTGTTCTCAGGCTATTCTGAGGGCAGTTATGATTTGGAATCCATTGCTGACACTATTAGTTGTGATGTTAGTGAGAGGTATTATTTTGAGGATGTTGGTTCTGATTGTTATGCTGTTTACGTTGACAAATCACGCTTGTATTTCTCGTCGAGCACGACGAGTGATGATTCTTATACTTATTTTAGCGCGTACGGCATTATTGGCGGCAAGGTTGAATTCAGCGTTAGCGCGTACGGCGACGGTTTAAGTGATGCTGATGTTCAGAGTTGGGTTAATATTATTATGAGCGCGTATTTTCCGGAGTATAGTTTGAGCGTGAGTTTTGACAATTCTGGCGAGTATTACAAATATTATTCCGTTGTTAAGGATGGTTTCAGTTTTGATAACTCTTCATTGTCTAATTTTGACGTGGAAAATTATGAGATGAACACTGTTTATTCGAGCGGTGATACTTATGTGACTGTTACTGAGCCTTACCTGCAGGTTTATTTCACTGATTATCCTGTTCTAACATCTTCTTTGGTTGTGCCCTATTGGAGCAATTATTTCACTGTCACCAGCAACAAAGTGTATGCAATGATTGCTTTAAGCAGTGATGATGAAGCAGTTGCTGAGCAGTCATTGAATGAATTAGTAAATGGTTATGTAAGCGTGAATGATTGGGTTCTGGATTTGAATGTTGGCGGCGGCTGGTATTACCCTTATCCTTTAAGGGGTGGTATTGGCGCGGATTACAGCGTTTCCGGCAGTGCTGAGGACAGCAGCAATTCCCAATTACTGGATTTATTGCAGTCAGAAACTGCCGGGAATATTGGCAGCATGAATGTTTCAAAGTTTGAGGAATTAGAGGACTTAAGCAACCAGAACTGGCTCACAAGTATTATTAATTTTTTTACGAATTTGTTCAAATAAATCTTTTTATTTGCTGAATATTTAATATTAATTTATGCGAACGCCTGTTAAAGTTGAGTGCATCATTTTCAGGAAAATTAATAATAATTATGATTTCTTATTATTAGAGAGGATTAAATCTAAGAGTGGTTTTTGGCAGCCTGTTACCGGCGGAGTTGAAGAGGGTGAGAGCATCGAGGATGCTGTTTTCAGGGAAGTTCTTGAAGAAACAAGCATAAGAAAAGAAGATATTATCAGAATTTTCAGGGATGTTTATTATTTTGAGTTTAAATCCGACTTCTTCGAAAAAAATATTATTAAGGAATTCGTGTTCGGCTTTGAAGTAAAGAGTAATGTTAATGTTCATATTGATGCTGGTGAGCATGACAAGTTTAAATGGGTTAATTTTGATAAAGCAATAAAATTATTGAAGTACGAGACTAACAAGAACGCTTTTGAAAAAATGAAGAAGATATTAAAAATTTGAAAAAGTTATTATTTATCTTCTAAAGTGCAGGGTGTAACTTTTTCTATACTAAATATAATATCATAAAATGAATCCATATCGCTAGCTTTTTCAATATTTTTAAGACTATTATTAAAAAATGTTCCTTTTAATGGTGCAAGATTTATAGTTATCAAAGAATTGTTCAATTCTTTCTTGAGTATTGAACCTGTTGTTTTAAATATTACATTATTCATTATTATGTCTTGTTTAGCAGCATGAAAATTTCCTAAAAAAGCAATAAGCTGTTTGTCTTTTAGATTTTGTTGAATGTTTTTTGCAATTATATTATCTCTTTCATTAATTTTATTCAATTGATTATTATAATCTAAATCAACACAGAAAATACTAATATTTTTATTTAATAAATAAATGTTTTTTATTAATTCTAAAATTTCAGCACTTTTTCTCCCATCTCTTGAATCCATGGAATTTAATTCAAGGAATGCAGGATTGCCCGTTGAAAGAAAATTTGAAATGTTTTCCTGCTCATTAGAAGGAATTTCTAAGCACAAATCAAAGTCTTTAATACTCGAATATTCTTCCAAAAATTTGGAAAATAATAAAGGGATTTCTTTCGTTCCATGAGTCTCTCCGAATATTACAACTTGTTTATTCATTATTTTATCTTTTAAAGAATTAAATAAATTAGTAGTCATAATAAATTTTCAGCCACATCCTTTGTAAGATTATACCCTGACTGCTCCTCTAACCACAACCATTGCCCTTTAGGATTAATTTCTAAGAAGTAATAATCCCCTTCTTTATCTAATATTATATCAATTTCTGCAAAACTTAAATTATAATGATAAAGCAAGTCCGAACAGAATTTTTTAACATTATCAGGTATTTCAACTTTTTCGTATGTCACATTTTTAAGGTCATATCTTCTGAAATCAATTTTTGAAACCTCAGATTTTTGTGAAAATATGGCAATAGGTATAATTTTATCTTTAAGAGCTGTGATCCGTAATTCATACTTTTTGTCAATGTACTGCTGGAATAAGCATGGATTTACATTTATCAATTCTGCATGTTTCATATTTTCAGGTGATATTAAATTATTGTAAACCCCAAAATATTCACCATCTTTGATAACCATCGGAACTTGCAGTAATTTATGACATATTTTTTCATTTTTTTTATAGAAATATTTCAAAACACTTGGGTCATTAGTTAATATAGTATCTGGAATTTTTACTCCATTGCCATAATTTTTGGTGAAACATAATTGGTCAACTTTATTATTTGCATTATAATCCGATTGAGGAGAATTAACAACTTTACCCTTATGTGAAAAAATAAGCCCCTGCCAAGTTCTCTCAGTTTCTGTTAATATTATATCATGCAAATTTTCAGGAATATCCTCAGGTATAATTGGTTCCAAGATTCTTCTATTCCAAATATTCCAATCCTCGTTTAACACTATTGTATTATTATCTTCAGAGATAGAATAATTGCAGGAAGAAGAATCAAAAGTAATTTTGTAATTATTTATTATATTTTCAGTATTTACTCTAAAAAATTTAATGTCTTTTTTCAGAAAATAATTACAAATCGAATCCGCATGCGGATCCGATTCATAAGTTAAAACAAAGATTTTTTTCAAATAATTTTCACCAGTCATCAAATGCGGGAATTTTCATAATTGTACATACTGTAAAACCTGTTCCTAACTCATACCTTCCGGGTTTTTCCAAGAATTGCTCACTAAACAAGTGATACATAATTGTCTTAGCAGTTCCTAGATTAACTTCTCTTGAAACAGTCCCTTCCAAATTCACAGCCATTTAAAAACCACCTCCAAGCAATACTTTTGTATTAATTTAAGAAATAAAAACATTACTACTGCTCTATTTTCAAAGGTTATTTTAATATGTGATGTTTTTGTTTTTTTTGATTATGATTGAGCTTAGGGGTTTGTGTAAGGATTTTGGAGGTGTTCGCGCGGTTGAGGATTTGGATTTCGTGGTTAATGATGGCGAAGTTTTTGGCTTTTTGGGTCCTAATAGTGCTGGCAAGACCACTACTGTTCGCATGCTGTGCAGTTTATTGAATCCTTCGAGTGGTTCTGCTTTTGTTGAGGGTTTGGATGAATTAGTGAATGGTTATGTAAGCGTGAATGATTGGGTTCTGGATTTGAATGTTGGCGGCGGATGGTATTACCCTTATCCTTCAAGAAGTGGTATTGGCGCGGATTACAGCGTTTCCGGCAGTGCTGAGGACAGCAGCAATTCCCAATTACTGGATTTATTGCAGTCAGAGACTGCAGGGAATATTGGCAGCATGAACGTTTCCAAATTTGACGAATTAGAAGAATTAAGCAACCAGAACTGGCTCACAATCATTATTAATTACTTGGCAAATTTGTTCAAATATTAAGAAAACTAGAAAGAAGGGATTTTATTTATTCAATTTTTAAACTAATTAAATTTAGAAAAAAAACCTTAATGTAAAATCTATTTAAAGTATATATACCAAACAATAAATAATAAAAATATTACAAATATAATTATAATTAATGCATTGTTTTCTTTTTTATTTATATTATAATAATTTATTTCAGGCTCTTCATATTCATTAATCATATTTAATGCATCTTTCTCTAATTGTTTATTGTATATTTTGTCTTTTCCAATAAAAATATTCATTTCTTTTTGTTCTCTTTCTAATCTAATCTGTCTGGGACTTTTCCAATTATTATACTTTTGTTCATCTAATTTATTTGCAACTTGAATATATGGAATACACGGATGACTATTAATCTCATCCAATATTTTACCATTCTCTTCATAATTCTTTTTAAATGCTGGTCTTGGTTTAGAATGACTTTTGCAGAAAGATTCACCACAATATTTACATTTGTAAGTTCTTCCTTTATTTTTACAAACATGATAAAAACAATTATTCAAACCTTTTTTAGACATCTTATTTTTAGAAGATATATTCATATCAAAAAAACATTAAATAAAACATTAAATACTTTTTTTCCAAAGATTATTTTAATGTGTAGTGTTTTATTGTTTTAATGGTTAAGGGTGGCTTATTAGGTTTTAATGATAATACTGGGAAGCGTGTCAGGATTCTTGGCATTATGGGTTCTAAGAGGAGCGCTGGTGATTGTGCGAGGGAGGATTCTATTAATCTTGAATTGTTGAATATTGCGTTGAAGGAGGCGCGGAAGAGTGGTGCTGATGTTGAATTATTGGATTTGAGGGATTTGAGGATTGGCGCGTGCAAGGAGTGCTATTCCACTTGTCCTGCCCAGTGCAGGTTTAATGAGGAAACTTTTCAGTGTGATTGTTATCCTTTTAAGGAGGATGCTTTCCTGCATAATGGAGAGTTTATCAGCATGAAGGAAGCGTATGATAATCTTAGCCGGAAGGATTTTTTCAGGATTTATAATTCGAAGTATGCTTTCAAGCCAGGGGATGATATGTGGATGGTTTACAGGGCAATGCTTGAAGCGGACGGCATTATTTTTTCGGGTTATACTTGTTTTTACAGCAGGCCTGCATTGTTGCAGATTATGTTTTCAAGATTGTGCGCTTTGGATGGCGGTGTAAGCGAGTTATGGGGTGATAGTAAGAATTTGAATAATTCCATAAATTATGCTGGGAGGAAGAATGTTAAGTATAAGCAGAGATTGTACGGCAAGCATGCTGCTTTCATTAATGTAAGCAAGGAAGGCGATAGTGTTTCTCCTGATTTGATGAAAGCGTGCACGATGATGGGCATGAGGATTATTCCTTTTTCTGTAGCGTATCATGTTGTATGGTATGGTGATAAAACGCACAGGAGTGACAAGAAAAAAGCGATGAAGGACAATTACACTATTAGTATGGCAAAGGGTATTGGCAAAGTAATGGTTCAGGATGTGATGAATAACAGCAGGGTTTATGGAACGTATAATTCTGTAGTGTGATTGTTCAGGCGTTTCTTTGTCTGGATTCTTTTATCCATTTTAGCAATTCTTTGTCAATGTCGTTTTCCGTGCTTATTTCTAAGTAGTATAAGTACGCGTTTTTTGACATTTTAATTTTCTTCATTATTCTTGGATTGTTCATGTCATAGTTTAGCCTGAAGTCCATTTTTAGCCCTGTTTTCTGGGGCCAGACTGCTGCGAAAGTGGACTTGTCCACTAAGTGTATGCAGCATTGTACTGAGTCTATTTTTACCTTGCCGAATGCTTTAATTTTTTGGACTAATTTTTTGAATATTTTTTCTGCATATTCCTTGTTCTTGAAATGATTTTCCAGTGGGTAAACATTGCATGAGTGTGTTTGTTTTGTTTTGAGGAATTCTCTTCTGCACTTCGGGCATTTCCACATGTAAATTAAGAAGTATTGGGTTGTTATTAAATTTTATTCTTGGTTGTAGTAGAGTGTTTGGTTGGCGAGTGTTAAGTAGTATCCTTCTGGTGTTCTCTTGCTGAGTGTTAGTTCGAAAGCGTACGGGTTGCTGAAAGTGTAACTGTCATTTAATGATAGCAGTGTTGGGTAAAAGTTGAACGTGCTAGTGCCTGATTGGTGCGTTGCGTTCTCGCTTGTTTCCACGAGTGAGTGGTCAGGGTCGCTTAATTGTATTGATATTGATACTGAGTATTCTTCGCTTGAATTATAATTGCCTATCCAGTAGTAGTATTCTATGCTCATTACCGTGTCCCATGCCACTGTTGAGTACTCGTCGGGGATTACTGATAATATTGTCAGGTTTGACGGCTCGTAAGGAATTTCATTATTCGTGTTATCATTATTAGTTTGGTTATTTGACGGGTTTGCTGTGCATCCTGCCAAGAACATGATAAATAATACTGCAATTAATGTTTTATTCATTAAGTTAAAAATTGTTGCTGATGGTTTAAAAAAGTTTAGTATTAAACATGATTATTTTTAAATTGCTGAGCATATTATTTTGCACACCTTTTTCATAAATATGACCTATTAACAATATTTATAAAAGACATATTTCCTGAAAATATTATGTATAATAAAAATAATCCTATTTATATAGAAGATTTAGTAGATATAAGTGAAGAAATTAAGCAATGTACAACTGATTGTCTTGAAAAATTAATGACCTTCGAAGACGGTAATCATTTAATACCTATTATAAGTGGTTACAATTTTTATACAAAAACTATTGCTCAATCGGATATATTTATTTATTTCTCACATATCCATGAAACTGAAAAATATAAAAAAAATGTGATAAAAAGCTTAAAAAAGAAAAATTATATTAATGAAACAGAATTTAGAGAAAAATCAGGCAAATTCATACCTGATATAAATAAATTTAAGATAAGAGACGATAAAAAAAGAATATACCCTTATTTGAGAATCAAGGATACGCGAACAGGAGATTACATTAACCTAAATAATTACTACAAACCATTAGGAATGTATAAAGAATTTGAAGATGCTCAAGGATATTTAATTAGTGAAGATCACGGCTGGGAACTTAACATGACCATTGATAGCAAAGAAAAGATGTTTGATATTATTGATATGTTTAAATTAAAATCTTCATCTCATGTAATTAAAAAAAATAAATATACTAAAAATTGGAAAAAGTGGCGGGATGCTTATAGGACACCTGTTTTGATATTAAGTAAGAAAGCATTAGAGTATAAAGATGAATTATTCGACGATTTTATTCCTTCTATTAAAATGTATTTAACATGCAAAAACAATGAAATAAGCTTTATTATAAACGAAAAGATGGAATATCTTGAAAGACTACCTCAATTAGATATACTTATTAAATTAGGTTTTAAAAAGGAAAACTGTTTAGCAAACAAAGTATTTATAAAAGAATATGTAGATAATTTACCTAAAAGAAACATAATCAAAAGATTAATAGAGTAGAGGTGATATATTAATACTATGGCAATACTTACTGATTTAATAGAAAGAGACGAAAAAAAACAAATATATCTAAATCCTAAATTAATATCTACATATTATCAACTTGATAAGGTTCAAGCGGCAATTGATAATTTTAGTGAAAAATATAATTGTGAAGCTGTGGTAGCTGTAACCGATAATAGACAACTTGGTACATGTTATTTTATAACTTCCAAAAAAATTGCGACAAAAGAAATCAAAAATAAGAAACAACCCGAAAGATGGATTGAATTTTATACACGTTCTGATTATGAAAAATTAAGAGACAAGATTAAAGATTAATTTTTTCTATATTGTTTTCCAGTACTCGTACGCGGGCTTTTCTGTGTCGTCGCTGTGTTTTAGTCCTGTTGTGTTGAATATGTAATGGTTGAATTCTCCGATAAATTGCTTTAATTTTTTATTGTTAATATTTTCTTTTGTTCTCTGCTCCATTCTTTGTTGGGTGTTTTCTTAAGCCATTCAGTATAGAAATCTATGAATTTTAATCGTTCTTTAAAATTCCTTTTCTGGTCTTTTTCCAGTTCTTTTAGGTCTATTTTTGGGAGTTTCATATTAAATATTTATTATACAAGTCTTGTATATTAAATTTTCTTATAAAATTCATGAATACTTCTTTATCTAAGTGTTCTTTGAATAAATTATAGACATGTTTTGCATCTTCTATGTCTTTCTCGTTGCCTTGTCTTCCTAACCATAATTTAAAGGTTATTTGTAATTCCAAAGGAGATATGAATAGTGTTTCCCTGTTCAGAATAACTTTTTTCCTGTTGTCTAATGTCCATACATCAACATCATTTTTAGGAAATTTTACTTCCATCCTTAAGGAGTACTTGTTTTTGATTGAGAAATTCAAAGCTGAATTTTTAAGCAAATAATTAGTGTAAGCTTCTTTTGCATCTTCTAAGTTTATACACTCATACTCTTGTGTTAATCTATTCCATAATGTGTTAAAGCGTTCAAAATTCATTTTTTCTATGAATAAGTCAATGTCTTCTGTCATTCTGCTCCTGCCGAATAATAGTGCGACGTAGCCTGATATTAGAACGTATTTGATTCTCATCTCATCTAATACTTTGATGAATTTGAGTGCGAACTTGTCAAAATCATTCAATTCCTTGTCAAGGATTATACTGTCTTTTGTGTATTCAAACTCCATAAAAAATAATACAATTGTAGTATTTATAAAATAAGATATAAAGATTCCCTTATTAGAAAAGGGATAGAAGGGCTTTTATTCTTTCATTAATTTTTTCTGTTAATGAGTGAGTGGTTTGTTTATCTTTTAGAGTGCTTGGACGGTTCTTATTACACTGGAGTAACTAATAATATTGAGAAAAGGATGAGTAAACATGAGAAAGGAACAGGAAGTAAGTTTGTCAAGAGTAAAGGTTTCAAAAAATTATTAGTTTTTAAGAAGTGTGAAAACAAGTCAGAAGCATGCAAACACGAGTATAGTATAAAACAATTACCAAAGTATGAGAAAATAAAATGGTTTAAAAAATAGAAAAAGTCCTTTAATTAGACTGAATTTTTCTTGAAAATCTTAATAAAACCCTTCTAATAGGGATAAAAGAGATTTTAAACAAACCCAATTCAGTTAGGTATTTCATGCCTTTATACTCCCACTCGCGTTTGAGAATTGTCCTTTGAAGTATGAGTTTTACTAATGTGTCTTGTTTTTTGTAATCATTTTCTTTTTTTCTTGATTTGTTGTATAGTTTTCTTTGCTTGTTATTGGTTTTCCTATTCTTTTTTCAGCGTCTAGCCTTGCATTTCCTGCCACTTCTCCGCCGCTTTTAGCGTCTTTTTTCAGTTTTGGAAAGCTGGATGAGTCTTTAGTTTTGGTTATCTCTGTTGTTACTCTTTCTCCTAACATTGAGAATATTAATTCCAAGTCATTCATGTGGTCTCTCAAGTTTTCTTTCTTTAATCCTTTGAATTCTTTGTATTCTGACGGGGTCATTCCAAAGGCTGCTTTTGATATCTCTGCTGTGAGTATTGAGAATTCTTTGTCTTTTTTTACTCCTCTTTTGCTCCACTCATCGGTTAATTCATCCCTTATTATGATTCCTCTTAATCGCTTCTCAATCCAGTCATCAGAATATCCTTTCTGCTTGTATAATTCTTTCATTCTTTTCTGGGCCAATTCAGGGTCTTGAATCTCCTGGATTCGTTCATAACCCACTTGGGACAGCCATAATTTGAAAGGCTCTGCCTTCTTTGAAGGAATAGACTGAATAATCCTGAATATTCCTTTCGTGTTTGCGCAATCAGTTTCATAATATTTGCCATCTGAAGATTGGAGTTTCAGTTGTCGACAAAATGTCGATAACTCAATTTCTGAAGATTCAAATTCTCTTTTTTTAAGCCTATACCAGTAATCATTTGAGTTTGATGAATTAGTGAGAGCTTGTATTACATCAACTACTGAAAAATACCACCCCTCATTAAGCCATATTCTTCTTATATTTTTTCCTTCAAAAACAACTAAAGTGTCATCATTATCCATATCTAGTTCATTATCTTATTAAAACTTAAATAAATATTGGATAATAATTCCTTTACTGCCTGAAAACTTTAAAAATACTCGAATTTAATCTCTTTTCTATGCCTTTATACTCCCATTCGCGCTTGTCTTCGTTTAAGAATTGTAGTTTTAGTTTTTAATGCTCAATATCTTTTTTTGTTCTTTGCTCCATTCTTTGTTGTTTATATTGTGTAGTCCCAGACTGTTGTGATTGTTCCTTCGCACCCGTTTTCTATGTTTTTGAATGTATTGGATTGGGAGCCTATTATTCTGTTGCCTGTCATTTTGCCGGTTAAGTATATGAATATGTATTGTTCTTTTTCTGCTGGGGGTTCGTAGTCTGAGCAGTCTCTGGCTGGTGATGGAGGATAGGGTTCTTCAGTGTGGGGCACTGTTACGTAAGTATTCAAGGCGTATCCGTAATACGTTTTGTCATCGTTTATGTGCAGTGATGTTTCGAACGTGCTTAATTCACCGGTGCCTGTGCCTGCATCAGTTTCAAAACCGCAGTATCCTGCTATTGTATAACTTATATCATACTCGTACGTTCCTGTGAAGTAATAATCATTATCTGCCCATAACACGTATGCTTTATTCAGGGATGACTGGGTTGAGTACGTGTCATGCCATTCTGCCTGCATTTCTTCGCAAACGCTGTCAATTTCATAATATGCTGAGCCGCAAATAATCGGCGCATTTGCTGCTTTCGCAATGGCTTCTTCATAAATTTCATCAAAACCCAATAATTGGGCAGTTTCTGCAATGAATATTAAAGTTGATTTGCATAAATAAGGGTTTTTGAACATATCGTTTAATCTGTCTTCCATTAATGAAAGCGCAGCGTTTGCCACGTCATCAAGCCCCAATAATTGCGCCAAAGATGCTGAATCAAGCAATGAAACCAAGTCAAGCTCTCCTAATTGTTCATTCATGTCTTCGCCTATTCTTGCAGTTGCTTCATCCAATAATTCCTGAGCATCATCAAAGCCGAAAAATTGGGCTAAGGAGACAGCATTTAATAATTCATAAGGCGTTGCTTCAGGATTGGCAAAAGTATCATCAATCAGGGCTCTCGCGCTTAACTCATCAAGTTCAGCGCTTATGGAATCAGAAGTTCCAGGAATCAAAGACGAACAACCCAAAGAAAAAACAACAATAAACAACAAAACCAGCCCTCATCAAACTAAAAAATAAACCATAAAACATTATAAATGTGTATGTTGGAATTAATGGAAGAATATTTAATTGACAAGTTTTTTTATTTATCTTATATGAAGGATTGTATTTTTTGCAGTATTGTTAGGGGCGAGGCTGAGTGTGTTAAATTGTGGGAGGATGATGGGTTCATGGCTATTTTGGATATTAATCCCAACACTAAGGGTTGCACTCTTGTTATTCCTAAAAAACATCATGATTCTTACGTTTTTGATATGGATGATGGTGTTTATCAGAGGTTTTTCCTCGCTTGCAGGGAGGTTTCTAAAATGTTGGAGAAGGGTTTGGGTGTGAAGCGCGTGGGTATGGTGTTTGAGGGTTTGGGTGTTAATCATGCGCATATTAAATTATACCCTATCCATGGATTAAAGGACACGTTTCAGGAGTTGTTCTCGGAGAGGACTGTTTATTTTGATAAGTATGAGGGTTATCTTACTACTGAAATGGGTCCTCGTAAGAATTATGATGAATTAAGGAAAGTTGCTGAGGAAATAAAACATAATTTATAATTCTTGAATTCACTTAGTTATATTGGTTTGATTGCTTTGTTTTTTTTAATGTTTATTATGCTCATTTATTTCTGCTTCTGTTATTAGGAATTCTGCTCTTGACTTGTCTGGTGTTTGTTTTTTGGCTGTTTTATCTGTTATGAATTCGTCAAAGTTTTTTACTGCGCTCATAATTCAACCCCTCCTGCGAGTGTTATGCCGTTGCATAAGTTTTCTTTTAAGTGCTTGTGTATTTTTTCCCATGAATCATAGTAATTAATGATTATTTTTCGCTCCAATAATCTGCTGAATTGGGTTAAGTTTAGGGTTTTTTCTTTCCTGCCTATTACTGCAATGTCAATGTCTGATGTTGTTGCATCCTCCCCTCTTGAGTACGAGCCGAACAGGATTATTGTCGCTCCTGCGAATTCTTTTTCCAAAAAATCTGCCAAGCTTGATTCATAAATTTTTTTAAGATTATCAGCTCTTTTTAACTGCATAACTTTATGATTATCCCTGTTTAATTTAATAGCCCACCTTTTTGACTCCTTGTCCTGCCCTGTTTTAATCAGGTTTTCTTTTTCCAAGCCTGGCAGGGCTTTCATCACTGCAGGGGGCGTTACTTTAAGAATTTTGGCCACCTGGTTTTGGTTCAGGGATGATTCCGATTTTGCAAATAACAGGCTCAGAATCTCCTGCTGAAGATTTGTTAACTTAACCTTATATATGTTTATCAAAGTAAATACGTATTAACATTAGTAAATATATAAATGTTTTGATTATATTGTTTTCCAGTAATGGTATATTTATTTTATTGTTGTGCTTTAGTCCTGAGCATATAATATCCTAACTAAGTATTAATTTTATTTTTTTGGAATCCTTTCTGTTCTAGCAATACTTTTAGTCTTGTCAGGCTTGCGTGATACTCTGAGAGGTGATTTATTTAAAATACTGTTTAATATATTATTTTATGGTTAAGCCTGTTAAGGATTTTTATGATGCTAATGTGGAGTATGAGTGGAATCGTTTATTTGAGTCTCCTTATCATAAGTTAGAGTTTGATACTACTTTATATTTTTTAAAGAATTATTTGCCTAAGAAGGGTTTAATTCTTGATGCTGGGGGCGGGCCTGGAAGGTATAGTGTTGAATTAGCTAAGATGAATTATGATGTGGTTTTGCTGGATTTGTCATCTGAGAATGTTAAATTTGCCAAGAAGGAAGTTGGAAAATTGGGTTTGGGCAATAATGTTAGGGAAATTGTTGAAGGTTCTATTCTTGATTTGTCAAGGTTTGAAAGTAATAGTTTTGATAGTGTTTTATGCTTGGGCGGGCCGTTAAGTCATGTTAAAGGTGGGAAGAATCGTAAAAAAGCTGTTAAGGAGTTAATAAGGGTATGCAGGAATAAAGGGACCATATTTGTTTCTGTGATTAGCAAGTTTGGAACAATGATTCAAAGCCCTAATTGGCCTGATGAAATTGCTGATACTAAACATTGGAATAATTTTGTTAAAAAAGGGGATGATAACATGTTTCATAAGGATTATTATGCTCATTTTTTCACGCCTGAAGAGTTGGAAGAATTATTTAAAAATGAAAGCGTTAAAATAGTTGATTTGGTTGCTTTGGAAGGCTTAAGCAATCCTCTGCATGAATTAGTTAATAATATGAAAAAGAATAATCCTAAAGCCTGGAAGAATTGGATTAAGACTCATTATGAATTAATCAGGAACCCAGTAATTGTTAATACCAGCGCGCACTTCATGATAATTGTTAACAAAATATAATTTTATGTAAACGAGAATACTTTATTAAAAATTATTATATATACAATTATATATCTAAAAATAATATTAATAGTAATATTTATATATTATTACTTTTCTTATATTATTAGATTTTTTGGAGGTGATTAGGGTGAAGAGTCCTGAAGAAGTTGAAAAAGAATTATTTAAAGCGTGGAATTTTGAACCTAAAAAAATATCTTTGAATCTTAACCGGAAAACATTAGACAATGTGGATGAATTGGCAAAAATTATTGGAATTACAAGAACAAGTATGATAGAATTGCTTTGCAGAACTGGAGTGGTTGAACAAATTGAAGTAATGCAGAAAACTTATGAGAAAATGCTTAAAATGAAAGAATGTGAAGAAAAGAAGAATATAATTAATCAAAGACTAAAAAGTTTAAAAGAATTCGAGAAAAAAGTAAAAATATAGA
>Ga0210019_1002130_pt1 | contig 19696 bp, 14 predicted proteins | sample CryGeyCG2114_020_2_FD_183969 | JGI IMG/M metagenome (GOLD analysis project Ga0210019, IMG submission 183969) | Groundwater microbial communities from aquifer - Crystal Geyser CG11_big_fil_rev_8/21/14_0.20 (SPAdes) (version 2) | ecosystem: Environmental > Aquatic > Deep subsurface > Groundwater ...
AAAATGCACATAAGTCATATATCCATTTTCTTGGTTCTTTATACCCTATTCCTCTTATGTTTTTTTTCATTTCTGTGTTTAATCACTTTAAAATTATAAATATATAAATATTATTGTATGAAAAAAGCAGTTTTATAAACTATTGTATCTTTATTTTATTTATGGAAAGCAATAGGATTATCTTGAAAAAAGTAAAAAATACTATAAGAAAGTATAAACTCTTTACAAAAAAGGAAAGAATAGTTGTTGCCTGCTCAGGTGGCAAGGACAGCACAACATTGCTTTATATTCTTAAAAAGCTCGGCTATAATGTAGAGGCCATAACATTGGATCCGTCAATAAAAAGCTCAAGCATGGAAAATCTAGACAACATTAAATATTTCTGCAAAAAAAATAAGGTAAAGCTTCATATTGTTTCATTTAAGCAGGAGTTTAATTATACTCTTGATGAGATTAAAAAAATCCTTGATTCAAAAAGCATAACCATGGCTTACTGCACAATCTGCGGGATCCTGAAGCGCTATTTATTGAACAAAAAGGCAAAAGAGCTTAAAGCAGATAAGATCGCAACTGGCCACAACCTTGATGATGAGGCAGAATCAGTTTTTATGAATCTATTAAGGGGAAACATAGGGCTTATGGCAAGGCTGGGCCCAATCACAGGCGTTGTCAAAAGCAGAGGATTTGTTCCAAGAATAAAGCCATTGTATCTTTGCAGGGAAGAGGAAATAAAAGCATATTCAAAGCTGATGAAATTTCCAGTAGTATATGAAAGATGCCCTTATGCACAATCATCTTACAGGGAGATTATAAGGAATGAGCTAATTGATTTTGAGAAAAAATACCCTAAAACAAAAGAGAACATTATCAACTGGTTTTTAAGGATAATGCCAGGATTGAAAAAAAGCCTTAAAAAAGGCAAAATAACATGCTGCACAATTTGCGGAGAGCCGTCACAAAAGAATATTTGCAATGCATGCACAATAATCTCAAACCTAAAACAAAAAGATTTAAATAAAGCGCATAATTAAAAACAAATATGTTTATTGACCTTGTTCTTCCAAAAAACAATGAGAAAGAGTTTATTGAAACAGCAGAGAAATTAAAGATTGACGGATTGTGTTTTGTTTATTCTTTTAAAAACAGAGAAGATTTTCTGAAAAAAAATGAAAAAATAAAAAAACTACAGAAAAAAACAAACATAAGGCTTTTTAGCGGCCTTATCACAGACTCTAAAAATATTATTAAGGCAAAAAAACTATCAAATCTTGTTATTTACACATCAACAGGAAATGACAGATATGCCATTGAAAAAAGCAATCTCACTATTATCTTTGGCCTTGAAACCATTGCAGCCAGGGATTCCATGCACAGCCGGAATTCCGGCCTTAACCAGGTCTTATGCAAGCTGGCAAATAAGAATAATGTTATAATAGGTTTTTCATTTTCAGGCATATTAAACACAGACGGAGTAACAAGGTCGCAGATTTTAGGCAGGACTATGCAGAACATAAGGCTTTGCCGAAAGTACAAGGTAAAAACAGTAGTTGCATCTTTTGCTGAAAAGCCATATGAAATGAGGCCATATCATGATTTAAAGAGTGTTTTTATCTGCTTTGGAATGCATCCAGAAGAAGCCAAGAATTCATTAGAAAACTTATGCAGATGCTTATCCTGCTGATTTCATCGAAAGATTTTAATATGTGGTTTATTTTAAGTCAATAAAAGGCATTTGTAAGGTTTAATTATGTATAAAAAAAAGAGGTCCCAGGTTACAGTGTATATAATTCTAGGCATTATTATTCTTTTTGTAGCTATTCTCTTTTTTTATTTAAGGGGAACAACTGAAAAAAAGATTAGTATGCAGGAGCTTGTAACAGCCCAGGAAATACCAAGGGAAGTAAGGCCAATAACAAACTATATTACAACACAGCTTGATGATGCCACAAAAAAAGGGCTTTACCTTATTGGGAGGCAGGGAGGTTATATTTATGCGAGTCAGGGGGTTCTAAGTATACCAGATCCAACAGAAGAAGGCAAAGATTTTATTTATTATAATGAACATAAGGTTTCTTACAATATATACAAGAAAAATAACAATCTTTTCAATTATTATTTCTATGAGCCCAGATATTATCCATGGTATTATTATCCATATCATAATTTTCCAAAATCAGGTGAAAAAGGCTCTTTTGGGGGATTTTTTGGAACAAGCAATCTACCGCCATTAAATGGTTCTAGCCCATCAATACAGTTCCAGCTTACAGAATTTATAACAAACTATCTGCAGGATAACATCAACTTAACAATCTTTGATAATCAGGGCTTTGAGATAAGTGAAGGTAAGATTAATGTTTCTGTTATAATAAGTGAGAATGATGTAACTGCATTTTTAGAGTATCCCCTGGGCATAAGGAAAAAATCAGATAACAGGATAACAAATGTCAGTTATTTTTACACAAATCCCCAGATAAGGCTGAAAAAGGTTTATAATTTTACAGATTTTATTATAAACAAGGATATTACAGATATTTTATTTGATATAAATAATCCAGACAATGATAAGGATGATATTAGCATTGAAAAAATTGAGAATGCTTATAATTATGATGATATTATTATAATCTCTGACAACAAATCAATGCTCTATGCTGAGCCCTATACATTTCAATTTGCCAGGGAAAACAGGTATCCTGCATTAAGGTATATTGCTATTCCAAAGATTACGTTTTTTGGTGCCCAGGCAATAATGAATGCAGAAATAACAGAAACTAGGATAAACCCAGAAGCAGACGACCCTGATGAGGATGAGATTGTTTTCACCTATGAGCCTGATTTGCCATATCATGTAATGCAGTCTGACTTTGACAGGGGCTATGTCAATCTGATAGTCTATGCAGAAGAGAAAAATCATGCTGATTACAGGGACTGGCAGGAGCTTAAGATTGATGTAATAGGAGAATCAGAGGTTTGACAACCCAAACAATTAAAAACAAAAACATTTATATAGAGATTTATATACAAAACAAAATAAGAGACAATATTGCCAATATTTAAGGAAATTTAAAATTTAAATTTAATAAAAATCAATCAAAAGGGACATTATGAGGCTTACTAAAAGTAAAAAAGGAATAGCGTGGTGGATTATTGGTGGGATTATTCTTGCTATTATATGGTTAGCCTCTAAAAGTATTGAAAATATACCAGAAGAAGGTTATGAAGAAGGTGGTCCTGCAAACTGTGAACCTATTAATCCAGAACCTTATGCAAACCCACCAGAGTCAGGATGTTTTGGTTCTTGTCCAGCTAATATGAAAAGAACTAACTATTGTAACTGCATAGATATCCTTGACAGTGAAGGTAAAAAAATTGGCGAAGATTGTGATAATTACTGTGTTCCAAAAACATGTAGTGATGAAGGCGGATATACATGCACTGGTAGCCAGGTGTGTGCTGGAAGCTGGAAAAATCCTCCTGATGGAAATGACCAATGCTGTAATGAAGAATGCTTAACACCTTGCGCTGTTGGAACCTCACTTAGTTGTTATCCTCTTAATGAAACACAAGAATTAGATGTAGAGGGCATGAGCCAGGGATTTGCTACTTGTTCAAATGGATGCCCTGATTATAAGTATGCTGTGGAGGGGCCAGCTGAGCCAAGCAAATGGTGTGAGAAATGTTCTGATCCAAAAGGTTCTCATTGCTGTATCTACTGCCCTCCAAAGACTATTTATGTAGCTGGAGAGGGATGCAAATCGCCAAGCTGCTGCCATTCCTGCCAGGCAGAAACTGGCCTGCCATATAATGACCCTGCTGATGAATTAAGTTATCCTGATGAGGGTTATTCCATATGCAAGGTAGAATGTGTTAATAAAGACTTAGGAGATGGAGTAATATGGAAGGCTTATTCAGTTAATGGCGGAAATACATGGTGCTCGCAAATAAATGGGGGCACTGACTTTGAATATTATACACAATGCTGTGCATACTGTCCTCCTGAAACGCATTACTCTCCTGCAAGTAAGTCCTGTGAGCCTGATTCAGAGGTTAGTGAGTTTACATGGGAGCTTGATTGCCCATATATAATATTGTATTGGGGTGATTATGAAAATGCAGTAGCTTATGAAATTATTCCATTCTATGATGAGGATAAAAATAAAACATATGATGGCATATGTGAGGAAGATGTTATTTCCCTTGAGACTGAAGAAAGGGAATATTATTACAATTTGGAATCAAGCAGCTGTGTGGATCATTACACAGGAAATGTGAAGCTTCAGCTTATCCCGCAATATTCTGATGCCATGTCTATAGAATCATATAACACAGACTGGATTGATGTAAGTGTATGTGACCTTGAGGCTAAACCAAAGGATTGTGAAGACGGCACTTTACATAATTCATGCTCTGAAAACCAGCCTGATTTCTGTGATGATGGTGAATTAGTCCCTGATTGCCCTGTTTGCGGATGCCCAGATGGTTATGGATGTAACACTACTAGCGGCTCATGTTTTGAGGTATTTCAGGAGTGCGGCAACAACATTATAGAAGGAACAGAAGAATGTGATAAAACTAATGCTTCTGCATGTCCTGGTAATTGTAGACTTGATTGCACTTGCCCGCCTCCAGTGTGCGGCAACAACATTATAGAAGGAACAGAAGAATGTGATAAAACTAATGCTTCTGCATGTCCTGGTAATTGCAGGCTTGATTGCAGTTGCCCTGTTAAATGCGATGATTCAGGAACAGGCCCAAATGGAGACTGGGACAAGGATTTAAGATGTAATGATGATGACCCTGACAAAGATGGGGATGGAATTCCTAACAATGGAGATAATGAGGAGTGGACAATCCTTGGATGCAAACCAGTTGATGATTATGGTGTTGCGATAGACAATGATAAAGATAAGATATGCCTTGGGCTTGACTGCAATGACAATGACAATAATATAAAAGTAACAAAGGATGATCCTGCATGCACAAGAGATATGCTTTGCTCAAATAAAGAAAAAGATACTATAACAAATGAAATAGAGATTGACCTTGGAGGATTATGCAGGCCATACATAAAACTTGTGCAGCCAGAGTATGGCGTTTCTAAAACAGATGTCTTTGACCTTATAGTTTCAACAGACCATAATTCAGCCTGTAAGTTTAGCATTGATGTTAGCTTAATTTATAATAATATGCAATCATTCATCAGCAGCTCTGGAGGCAAAACACACACAAAAACAGGCTTTAGATTAGATGACGAGAATACTCATAAGCTTTATGTAAAATGTGATGATTATCATTGGTCTGCTGAAGAATCTCTTGCTGAATTTGAGTTAGCAGTTGATTCCTCAAAGCCAGTTATAAGCACATATTATGCAGAGCCAAATCCAATTATTGAAAGGCCTGTTGAAACAGTCTTGGTTGTTGGGACAGACGACAAAACAATATGCAAATATGATCTATTACAACAGAGTTATAATTCAATGACTAAAAAATTCCCTGGCTTTGATACGTTTAATTTCTCAGAAAAACACACAGCAACAATACCCCTCTCAGAAGATACAAAGGATTATACATATTATGTTGCATGCAAGAACAGGGCAGGCCTGATTTCAGACACAAAAGACATTGTTGTTAGTGTTGACCTGAGCCAGGATCTTATTGTAACATCAACAACCAGCAGATATACCAATGAGTCAAGGATATACTTAAGTGTTAAAACAAACAAAAATGCACAATGCTTTTACAACAATATCTCAACAAGCATAACAAACTCTTTTGGTGATAGTGCTTATGAGCACAAAAAACTCCTAACTCAGTTAAGCGATGGAGATCACAGGTATTATGTAAGATGCTATAAGGAAGGGCTGCAGTCACCTATTACCACTATTATCTTTACTGTTGATACAAGCACTGTAAAAAAACCATGGGTTAATGATACAAGCACTATTGATGATTATCCTGAATATTCATATTATACAGACAGGTTAAGGGTGAAATGGAATTTAGATGAAAAACCGCTCTCAGGAATAAAACACTTTATTTATATGCTTGAAGATTCATCCGGAAACATAATAATTAACTGGACACAAAGCACTGAAGAAGATGAATGGATATGGGTTGATGAAGACCATAATGGTGATGAGCTTAATCTGACCAAGGGAACAAAATACTTCTTTGATGTAGTTGCAAAAAGCAATGCAGGCTCATCAAGTGAAATTAGCAAGAGTGATGGAGTTACAGTTGATCCATCAAAGGAGCCAGAGGAATGTGATGATCTTAAGCTTAATGGAGATGAAACATCTATAGACTGCGGAGGCTCATGTCCAAAATGTGAGCTTAATAAAGACTGCCTTGTTAATGATGACTGTTATAGTGGATTCTGCAACTCAAGCAAGAAGTGTGCAAAACCATCATGTGATGATGGAATAGAAAATGGCAATGAAACAGATGTTGACTGCGGCGGCTCATGCTCAAAATGCGAGAATGATGATGAATGCAAAAAAGATTCTGACTGCAAGTCTGGAAAATGTGATTCTAATCTTAAAATCTGCATAGGCGTGGACACATGCGCTAACAACAGGCTTGACAGCGATGAAACAGATGTTGACTGCGGCGGCAATTGCGCCGAGAAAAAGGATAAGAAATGCGATGATGGAGAGAACTGCAAAAAGAACTCTGACTGTGAATCAGGCAGCTGTTTGAATGGCAAGTGTGTTGCTTTTGAAAAAGACTCTGATAATGATGGAATACCTGATGAAGATGATAATTGCAAATATATAAGCAACAAAGGCCAGGAAGACACTGATGGAGATGGCACAGGAGATGCCTGTGATGAGGACAATGATAATGATGGAATGCCTGATGACTGGGAAGAGAAATATGGCCTTGACCCTGGCTATAATGATGCAGACGAAGATCCTGATAAGGATAAACTAACTAACTTAAATGAATACAAGAAAGGAACAGACCCAACAAATAAAGATAGTGATGGTGATGGAGTTTCAGATGGTGATGAGGTTGAGAAAGGATTTGATCCAGCTGATCCAGATAGTCATCCAGAATCTAATTTCTGGCCAATCTTCTTCCTGATAATTGGAATCATTTTCTTATTAGCAGGATTTGGCTATCTTTTATATAAAAAATCCACAAAGCCAAAACAGAAAAAGCCATTTACTCCTGGTTCTCCAATTAAATCAACAATGACCTTTAGACAGCCATTTAGTCCAGAAAGCACAAGCTCTTTAGAGCTTAGAAGAAGACAGGCAATGGAAAAAATCATAAGAGACAGGGAAAGATTCAAAGAACATGATAAGGCGTTTGGCACATTTACTACTCCCCCAAAAACAGATATAAAGGAAAAGCTTCATGGAAGGCTTGATATAAGCAAACCAAAGGTTGTAAAGCCTGTTCCAAAGAAAACAACAACCACAAAGGAAACAACAACTACTAAGAAAACCCCAATAACAAAGAAAAAAAGCGTAAAAAAGAAGGAAAAGAAGCCAAGGGATGTTTTTGAGGAACTATCAAAAGTGGCAACTGCTGAGCTGAAAAAATACAAGAAAAAATAAACCAGTTAAAAATAATTTAATCTGTCTCTTCTAAGGTATTTTTGCAAAATGAAATCAAAAAAAGGGGTGATTGGTATCCAGTTTAACTGGGTCTTTATCTTAATAGCAGGCGTGTTAATCCTCTCATTCTTTGGCTCCTTGGTTCTTAAGGGCAAGGAAGTCTCTGATCTTACAATGGCTGAGACAGTACTGACAAATATGCAGACAATAATGACAGGAGCTGAAGTTAGTGTCAGGACTATTAATCCAATAAAAATTCCTGATAAAGAAATAAGGGTTGATTGTGATTCACTATCTGTTGGCAGGATTTCAAAACCAATAACAAAAAACACAATTGTTTTTTCACCAGAATCAATAAAGGGAAGAACCCTGCTTGCATGGGCGCTTGACTGGAATACCCCTTATCATGTTGCTAACTTTCTTTATTTGACAACACCTAATATTAGATATATCTTTGTTGATTCTGGAAATGATTATGCAGAAGAGCTGTACAATTTATTGCCAAATGAGATAAACAAAAAGATTATAGAGCCTGAAAATATAAAAGACCTAAAGGATACAGGCAATTACCTTAAGTTTATATTTTTCAATAATCCAAAACCAGAGGATATTACTCTTTCATCTGATATTAGCAAAATATCCAACAGCAGGGTTAGTGCAATAAATGTAATTTCAGGAACAAATGAAATAGAATTTTATGAAAAAAAGGGTGCTCAATTTGAGCTTGTTGGAAAAGCAAACTATCTTGGTGACCCAATGATTTTAGGTGCTATGTTCAGCGGAAATCTTGAGGACTATAAATGCAATCTTGAAAAAGCATTTAACAAGCTCAACATAGTAAGCAAGGTTTATGAAAAAAGAACAAATTCATTACGTAAATTATATGCTGGAACTGGCTGCATATCTTATTATGATACAAGCCCTTTTTCAATAGACTATTCAAAAGCCAGCATTGCTGATATTAAGTTAGCTATAAAATCAATAGAGACAAGCAATATGTATTTGCAGTCATCATCATGCCCAACAATCTATTAAAATGAAAAATAAAAAATCACAGATAAAGATGTTTGAGACAATTGCTGTCCTGCTGATATTTTTCATATTAGTTGGCTTTGGGCTTATATTTTACGGCAGAATACAAGCAAGTGGTTTTCAGGCAACGCAGGAGGAGAATTTTGAACTAAAGGCAATCCAGACAGCACAGCTTGTTTCTTTTTTGCCAGAACTGCAGTGCTCTTCTAATAATATTATTGTTGATGACTGCTTTGACATACTCAAGGTTGAGGCACTTAGCGAATTTATTGAGCAAAATCCCAATATTAGGAATGAGTATTACTATGACCTTTTTGGTTTTAGCAGCATTACTATTGAGCAGGTTTATCCATCTGAGCTTAGCTGGAAGGTTTATGAAAGAACCCTGACTGGAAACAAGGCAAAGTCATCCATTAAGATTCCTGTTTCACTTTACAATGCTAGTTCAAGAGCATATGATTTTGGTGTTTTAACAGTGGATGTTTTAAAATGAAAAATAAAAAATCACAGGCAGAGATTATTGGTCTTGTTATTATAGTTCTTCTTATTGTAATGGGGCTTTTGTTTGTTGTCAAGTTTGTTGTTTTAAAAGAGCCGTCTGATATTAAGGAGGAGTTTGTTCACTCTGAGCTTGCTTCTAATATGATTAATGTTTTATTAAAAACAACAACTGACTGCAGGGGAAGTTCTGTTACTGAGCTGTTTCAGGATTGTGCTGGTTTTGAGAAAATTGACTGCAATGATGACAATGTCCCTGATTCCTGCGATAAAGCTGAAGAAACAGTTGAAATAATTTTCAACAATAGTTTAAAAAAATGGAACAAGCCATATGAGTTTAAGTCTTTTGTTGGCTCTAGACCAATAGTTGAAAAAAGTTATGGAACATGCATAAATGCAGACAGGGAATCAAAAACATACCCTATTCCAACAGACAGAGGAACTTTATTCATAAAGCTTGATATCTGCGGCTGAACATTAGTATATTTAAAGTCAATAAAAGGCATTTATAAGGTTTAATAATGTATAAAAAAAAGAGGTCCCAGGTTACAGTGTATATAATTCTAGGCATTATTATCCTTTTTGTAGCTATTCTATTTTTTTATTTAAGGGGCACAACTGAAAAAGTAGAGAGTATGCAAGAACTTGTAAGAGCACAAAAAATACCAGAAGAGGTAAGGCCAATAACAAACTATGTTACAACACAGCTTGATGATGCTGCAAAGAAAGGTCTTTTACTTATTGGAATGCAGGGAGGATGTATTTATGAGGGTCAAGGTGGTTTAACACGTGATGATACTAAATCTATTCTTTATAATAAAAATAATGTTTCTTATGGACTATATAAACAAAAGATTGAGTATATCTCTTTTTATCAACCTAACCCACCAAATTACCCCTGGCATAAATTTCCTTATACACTTGATATTAATTCCGGCTATTTTGGGGTTTATAATCTTCCTCCATTGACTGGCTCTGGTCCTTCAATTCAACTCCAGCTTGAATATTTCATAATCAACTACATGCAGGAAAATATTGATTTAATGATAATCTTTAATGAGTGGGGTTTTGATATTGATGCAGATATTAATAAGATTAATGTTTCTGTTATAATAGGAGAAAATGATGTAACAGCATTCTTAACATATCCTTTAGAAATAACAAAAAGATCTACAAGTGAAACAACAAGCATTAGTTATTTTTACACAAATCCTCAGATAAGGCTAAGAAAAGTTTATAATCTTGCCCACGACCTTATGAAGAAGGATATCGTAGGGATATTGTTTGATGTTGATAGTCCAGACAATGATAAAGATAATATAAACATTGAAAAAATTGAGGATGCTTATGAGCATGATGACATTATTATAATAAGAGACAATAAGTCAATGCTCTATGCCGAGCCTTATACATTCCAGTTTGCTAGGGAGAATAGATACCCTGCATTGCATTATATTAACCATGTTTCACCGTTTTTATTTTCATTACCCCCTCCATTTCCTACAATAACAGAAGGTGAGATACATTCAAGAGTGAATCCAAAAGCATATGATCCTGATGAGGATAAATTTTTCTTTAGCTATTCCCCCTCTCCTTACCAATTAAAACAATCTGATTTTGATAATGGTTATATCAGTTTAACAGTTTATGTAAAAGAAAAAGACAATGAGGCTTATCAAGATTGGCAGGAGATTACCATAGGAATCGGTCCTGCCCTACCCTAAAAAATAAAAATAGTTTATATATTCAGAACTAAAGGATAAATATAAAAATTAAAAGAGACTAATTTAAAATTAATCTTGAGATGAAATTATGATTAATAAAAAAGAGATTTTAACTATAATTATACTATTTTGTCTTTTTTTCTTATTATTCCAAGTTATTGTTTATGGGGAAGGTAATAAAAATATAACAGCTATTCTTGAGTGTCCTAATGTAATACTTGCCTGGAACTCAGAGGAAAATATAGAGTATTATAAAGATGTAGATTATTTTTATATACTCCCTTTTTATGATATTGATATTGATAATGATAATGAGTCAGATGGCTTTTGTGAGGATAAAAATACAACAGCATTTGGATATGCTTATAACCTTTGGTTAAGTGATTGCAGGGATTATCTAAAACAAAATGTGAAGTTTCTAATTACCCCTAGTGATAGTTCACTAGACCCCATTATGACGGAATGGATTGATGTAAGTTCATGCCAACCGGAATGCATAACTGATTTAGAATGCCCTTATGACAAACCAACATGCGCTGATGGAACTTGTGTAGGTTGTAAAACAAGTGTTTGTTCTACATCAGGAGGCCAATGTTGTGAAAATGGGGAAGGCACAGGCATTCATATTGCAGATGGAAAATATGATGATGCCAATTTTGAATGCTGGAGCAGTTGTGGAATCCAAGAGGACTGCATTAATGGAAGAGATGATGACAGTGATGGCTTGGCAGATTGTGCAGATACAGTAGACTGCCCAGAGGGAAAAAGATGCAATGAATTAGGGGTTTATGATATTTTATGGATATGCCGATCTGAAGAGTGCAAACTAGCACCACAAGATTATACAGAGGAAGACTGCACTAACAATAAGGATGATGATTATGATAACCTAATAGATTGTGCAGACACAATAGATTGTAAAGAAGGAGTTATCTGCAGTGCTGATGGCACAAAAACCTGCCAAAATAGTGTATGTAAATTACCTATCTGCGGCAATAATATTATAGAAATAGGGGAAAAGTGTGATGGTAGTGAGGCTTCTGGATGCCTTAGTGGTACTTGTAGAGATGATTGTAGTTGTGTACTAACTCAGGACGAATGTGATGATTCAAAAACAGGAAAAAATGGTAACTGGGATAGTGATTCCTGGTGCAATTATGATGATGATGATAAGGATGGTGATGGTGTAGATAATTCTATTGATAATGAAGAATGGACAAAGTTAAAGTGTGTAGTAGATGAATATGGTGTTTCAACAGATAAAGATACTGATGGGATTTGCAGAGGCCTTGATTGCAATGATAATGATAATAGCATAAATTTTGAAAAAAATAACCTTTCCTGTACAATAAAAATGTTATGCTCCAATGAAGAGCGTGATGACCGTACAAATGAAATAAACATTGACTGCGATGGCTTATGCAAGATCTGTAATATTTCTCTTTTACAGCCAGAGTATGGTGTTACTAATAATACTGAATTTGGTATTCTAGTTTCAACTACTAAGGCTATATTCTGCAGGTTTGGGGTTGATGAATCAAATTATAGGGTTATGGAGCCATTTGACAGCACTGGAAGTAAAACACATATAAAAGAGGATTATGTTATAGACAACCTAAGGAAGCATAAGCTTTATGTCAAGTGCGATGATGGCTTCTGGACTCCTGATGAAAATACTGTTGGAATCTTTGACTTGTATGTTGATAATTCAAAACCAATTATAGAACTATTTGAGGCAAAGCCCAATTCTATAGGGGTGCGCCCTGTTCAAACAAACCTTCTTGTCGGAACAGACGATGAAACAATATGCAAATATGATAATTCCTCAATAAACTATTCTTCAATGACTGGCAAATTCCCTAAATTTGACGAGTCTGATTTCTCTACATCACACCAAAAGACAATACTCCTTCCAGATGATACAATGAATTATGTATATTACGCTGCCTGCAAGAACAAGGCAGGGCTTGTTTCAGATATTGCAGGGCCAGTGCTTGTTAGCGTTAATCTGGACCAGAATCTTACTGCAACTTCGCATACCAAAGAATACACTAATAAATCAAGCATATACCTAAATATTACCACAAATATAAATGCAAACTGTGCTTACAGCGACAATTTCAATGATTTAGACACAAAACCATATTTCAGCATTGATAAACAAACCCATATTAAACTATTAACTAATCTAGATGAGAAAAAGTATACATACTATGTAAAATGTTATAAGGGAGGTAAAAGCACACCTACCCTTACTATCTCTTTCACTGTTGATACAACACCTCCAACCAAACCAGTTGTTAATGATTCAAGCAATCTAGATAATTATCCAGAATATTCTTATTACACAAACAAGCTAAGAGTAAGATGGTTATCAGAAGATAATCTTTCTGGCGTAGATTATTATCTTTACAAACTTGAAAACTCTAATAATACAATAATAATCAATTGGATAAGGAGTGATGAAGAGAATGAATGGGTATGGGTTGATGAAGACCATAGTGGAGATGAGCTTAATTTAACAGATGGAACAAAATATTTCTTTAGTGTAATTGCAAGAGATAAAGCTAGTTCATTCAGTGAGATTGGCGAGAGTGATGGAGTTACTATTAATATATCAAAGAAGCCGGAAGAATGTGATGACCTTGAATTGAATGGAGATGAGACAGCCATAGATTGTGGAGGTTCATGTCCAAAGTGTGAGCTTTACAAAGATTGTCTTGTCAATGATGATTGCGAAAGTGGTTTCTGCAACTCAAGCAAGAAGTGTGCAAAACCATCATGTGATGATGGTATGAAAAATAATGATGAAACAGATATAGATTGTGGCGGAGAAAAATGTCCAGAATGTGGAATTGGTAAAGAATGTAAAAAAGATAGTGATTGTGAGTCTGGAGATTGCCATTCTACCAGTAAGGTTTGTGTAGGAATAGATGTATGCAATAATGACAAATTTGACCCTGATAAGGAAACAGATACAGACTGCGGGAGTTATTGTGCTGACAGGGGTAATAAATGTGAAGATGGAAAAAAATGTGTAAAGAATTCGGACTGTAAATCAAATAATTGTCAGAATAAAATTTGTTCAGCAAAAGATAATGATGGAGATGGAATACCAGATAATAAAGACAACTGTAAAAATGATTATAATCCCAACCAGGAGGATAGTGATGGGGATGGTATAGGGAATGCATGTGACCCAGACAATGATAATGATGAAATGTCTGATGACTGGGAAAGGGAACATGGTCTTGACCCTAACTATGATGATACAAATGAGGACCCTGATGGAGATGCTTTAACAAACTTAGAGGAATATAAGCATAAAACAGACCCAAATAACCGCGATACCGATGGTGATGGATTTTCAGATGGTTATGAGGTTGAAAATGGATTTGACCCAACTGACCCTGAGGACCATCCAACATCCATATGGCCAATGTTCTTCTTAATTGTCGGAATAATCTTCCTGCTTGCAGGGATTGGCTACTTATTGTATAAAAAATCCACAAGACCAAAGCAGAAAAAACCATTCAAGCCAACTACTATTTCTCCAATCAGACCCATGATCATTGGACCAGAACAAAGAAGATTGATTGAAATTAGAAGAAAGCAGGCCCTAAAAAAGATTATGAAAGAAAGGGAGGAAAAATCTAAACAAAAGGATAAAATCTTTAGTGCTTTTGCTCCTAAACCTAAAGAAGATATAAAGGAAAAGCTTCATGGAAGGCTTGATATAGGTAAGCCTGAAACCATAAAACAGGTTCCTAAGAAAATCAAAGCAAAAACACAACCCAAGATACCAAGGGATGTTTTTGAGGAACTATCAAAAGTGGCAACTGCTGAGCTGAAAAAATACAAGAAAAAATAAACTGGTTAAAAAATATCCTGTCTCTTCTACGGTGCCAAATTTTCGATAGTTTTAAATACTAGTTAACCTAAAATAGCTTTATATTTGCTTTATATTTAGTTTATTTAACTTTTATTATAAAAAAGCAAAAACAAATAAATGAGGTGAAATAAATGAAATCCAATAAAGCACAAGGCCTTCCACTAAATACAATAGTAATTGCGGCCATTGTTCTGATAGTTATGGTTGTTTTGATTTATATCTTTGTTGGAGGCATGGGCCAAACAACACAGAAATTACAGAGTTGTACAGAGAAAGGTGGCACATGTATGGGAAGTATAAACTGTGATGGTACCGGTGATCAGGTGTCTATTGGAAAAACCAAAGATTGTGAAGGCACTACAGATGATCATAATCACCCTACTCTTTACTGTTGTGTACCTTTAGTTAAAGAATAATTAATTTATTTTTTCTTATTAATTTTTTAAAATCATAAATTATTTATAGTTCTTGAGTGGCCTTTGTATTGAAAAGAGGTGTAGCATGAGCTTTAGGCATATTGATGAGATTATAAGGAATAGAAAGGATAATCTTCTTCTTCCAATGCTTGAGGCCATCCAGGCCAAATTTGGCTGTATTTCTGAGGCAAATGCACACTATTTAAGCAGAAAAACAGGAATTCCATTCTCAAGGATTTATGGTGTTATTACTTTTTATGAAATGCTTTATACAGAGCCAAAAGGCAAGTACATCATAAGGGTCTGCAACAGCCCCTCATGCTATCTTAATGGCTCATTAAACTTAATCAGGTTTCTTGCATTATCATTGAAAATAAAATCAGGAGAAACAACAAAGGACAAAAAGTTTTCTTTGGAAATTGTATCCTGCATTGGCTGCTGCGACAAAGCGCCGGCAATGATGATAAATAATAAAATTTATGGCAATCTCGATGAGCAAAAAATTAGAAAAATAATATCTGGCTTAAAATGAAAATTATGAATGAAATTAAAGATAAATAAAACCAAAAAAATAAACCAAAATGAAAATACTAAAAAACTCTAATTTCAAGGCATTAAGCAAAATAGCAAAAATGAGGCCTGAGGAAGTAATTGAGCTAATAAAAAAATCAGGGCTTACTGGAAGAGGAGGTGCTGATTTTCCAACAGGGCTTAAGCTTGAGTTCACAAGAAACTCTAAAGGTGAGAAATATCTTATTTGTAATGCTGATGAGGGAGAGCCAGGAACATTTAAAGACAAACTAATACTTGAAAAAAACCCAAACAATGTGATTGAAGGAATGATAATAGCTGGCTATGCAATTGGCTCAACAAAGGGCTATCTATATTTAAGGGGAGAGTATTCTTATCTAAAAAATAAACTTCAACAAGTCATAAATAATGCAACTAAAACAGCAACCAAACTAAAAATATATTTTGATATTGAGATTATCTCAGGAGCAGGAGCTTATGTTTGCGGCGATGAGACAGCTATAATTGAGTCTATTGATGGAAAAAGGGGAAATCCAAGAATAAAGCCGCCATTTCCAGCTAATAAAGGACTCTTTAATAAGCCTACTTTAATCAATAATGTTGAAACCCTGGCAAATATTCCATTGATCATTCTGGATAGAAATTGGAACAATAATTTAAGGCTTTTTTCCTTATCAGGCAATGTTACAAAGCCAGGTGTTTATGAGTTGCCATTGGGTGTATCATTAAAGGAGCTGATTGAGCTTGGAAAGCCAGAAAACAAAATCAAGGCAATCTACTTTGGATGCTCTGGAGCATGCTTGCCTTATGAAGATATAAAGCTAGATTATGAGACAATAAAAGAAAAAGGCGCAATGCTTGGCTCATGCACAGTTATAGCAGTTGATGAAAGGCATGATATTGTTGATATTGCAACAAATATTGCAAAATTCTTTGAGTATGAAAGCTGCGGAAAATGCACTCCATGCAGGGAAGGAACAATGAGGGTTTTGGAGCTATTGGAAAAAATCTCTTTGAAAAAAGCAACAAAGAAAGATTTAGAGTTATTAGAAGAGCTTTGCAGGGTTATAAATGCAACATCTTTGTGTGGATTAGGCCAATCATCTGTTAACCATCTAACAACAGCCTTAAAATATTTTAGAAATGAATTTACAGACAAGCTAAAATGAAAATCACAATAAACAACAAGGAATTTGAATGTAATGATAGCCAGACAATACTTGATGTAGCAAAGGAAAATAACATAGATATTCCTACTTTATGCTATCAGGATGGTTTTGAGCCAAGCTCTGTATGCCGGGTTTGTGTTGTTGAGGTAAATAACAAGCTATTGCCATCATGCTCAACAAAAGTAAAACAAGGAATGATAATAAACACAGAATCAAAAAAAGTTCTTGAGGCAAGAAAAATAAACACAGAGCTTCTTATGTCAAAGCATATAACAACGTGTTTTATTGAGACTAAAGAACATGAATTGTGCAAGATAGCAAGAAATGCTGGAATAAGGCAGATAAGGTTTGCTGAAACTGAAAAAATATATCTTATTGACAAGGGAAAGGCAATTATTACAGACAATAATAAATGTATTCTTTGTGGAAAATGTGTTCAGCAGTGCCAGATGCAGAATGTCAATGCAATAGACTTTGCTTATCGCTCTTATCATACAAAGGTAACCCCTGCTTATGAAAATAAGTTGGATGATTCTGTTTGCGTTAACTGCGGACAATGCCTTTTGGCATGCCCTGTTGATGCTATCTATGAGAAGAATGATACTAAAGAGGTTTTAAAAGCCTTGAAGACAAAAAAACATGTTATTGTCCAGACAGCTCCTGCTGTAAGGGCTTCATTAGGAGAGGAATTTAACATAAATCCTGGAACACTTGTTACTGGAAAAATGATTTCTAGCTTGAGAAAACTTGGGTTTAAGAAGGTTTTTGATACGCAGTTTGGAGCTGATTTAACAATAATGGAAGAGGCAGCTGAACTAATTGAAAGATTAAAAGAAAACAAAAATTTACCAATGATAACCTCATGCTGCCCTGCATGGATAAAGTATATTGAGCATTTTTATCCTGAGCTGCTTGAACATGTTTCAACATGCAAGAGCCCTCATGACATGTTTGGGGCTATTGCAAAGAGCTACTATACGGAAAAATATAAGGTTAACAAGAAAGACCTTATTGTTGTCAGCATAATGCCCTGCACTGCAAAAAAGTTTGAGATCCAGAGAAAAGAGCTGAAAAAAGAGGTTGACTATGTTTTAACAACAAGAGAGCTTGCAAGATTAATAAAAATAAAGGGAATTAAATTCAATAAATTAAAAGATGAAGAATTTGACGCCCCATTGGGATTGTCTTCGGGTGCTGGAACAATCTTTGGAGTAACTGGAGGCGTAATGGAAGCTGCCTTAAGAACAGCTTATGAAACAGCAACTGGAAAAAAGCTTGAGATGCTTGAGTTCAATCAAATTAGGGGCATGGATAATTTTAAGGAAGGCTATATAATCATTAATAACAGGACTGTTAATTTTGCTGTTGTAAATGGATTGCATAATGCAAAGGAAATTCTTGAGCAGATAAAAAACAAAAAATGCAGATATGATTTTATTGAGGTCATGGCCTGCCCAGGCGGCTGCATTGCTGGCGGAGGCCAGCCAAAGCCAACTAATAAAGAGATTGTTCAGAAGAGAATGAACGCCCTCTACATTAATGATAAAAACAATATAATAAGAAGGTCTCATGAAAACCCTGCAATAATCCAGCTTTACAAGGAATTCTTAGGCAGGCCTTTGAGCAGGAAGGCTGAGAAACTTCTACATACCTCTTACATAAAAAGAGGGGTTTAATAAATATTCTTTCAAACTATTACCATTAAATAATGGATACTTTTTTAAAGGAATTTAACATTATATAACCTATGCAGGAAAAAGAAAAAATTCTTGTAACAGGCGGAACAGGCTTTCTTGGAAGCAGGGTTGTTGATTACCTTAAAAAAGAGGACTATGAAGTTAGCATATTATCAAGAAGCGTAGATCAAAGAAAGGAAAAACTAAAATCCTATAAATGGGACATCACAGAAAAAGGAAATATCCTAGAGAAAGCTATTGAGGAATCTGATGTGGTTATTCATTGCGCTGGCAAGGTAAGCTATAACCCTAGAGATAAGGATATTTTATACAAGCTTCATGTTGATGGAACAGTGAATATTGTCGATAACTGCATCAGACTGAATAAAAAGCTGATTTACACAAGTTCTGCTGCTGTCTTGGGCATTTCAAACAATCCTTATGGAAATGTTGAGAAGCAGCTGCCGCAAATTGAAGAGATTAAGCGCATCAAGTCAGCTTATTTTACAACAAAATATATTGCAGAGGAAGTAGTTAAGAAATCAGGTTTAGATGCAATAATACTGAGGCCAAGCTCACTAATTGGCCATGGAAAAACTTCTACAACAAAACTTTTAGGTTTTTTAAAAAAAGGGTTTGAACCTTGTCTTAATGGCGGAGCAAGTTTTGTATATGTAGATGATGTAGCAAAAGCCTATGTTAAGGCACTAAAAAGAATTACCAATCCTGACAGGAAAAAGCAGGATAAGGTTGAAATATATAATCTTGGAGGCCATAATCTTACATTTAACCAACTAATTAAAGAAGCAAAGAAAGCATTAGGAACTAGGAAAATAATAAGAATCCCTAAAATTGTTAATAATCTGGCCCCACTAGTCATTCCATCACTAATTACAGGAGAAAGCCTTAGAATAATGGATTACTGTTTTTTTGTTAATTCAAATAAAGCAAAAAAAGATTTGAATTACAGATTAACGCCCCTTAAAGAAGCATTAAAAAAAACTGTAAAAGAGTCATAATCCTAATTTAATCAAAAAGGTTATATACTCTTTTATGTTTTTTTAGCTTATGATTGCATGTTAAACCTCACATTTTATATTCCAGCTGTGGAAATATAAAACATGAGGTGATACAACATGCAAACAAATATAGGACTAGATATACACAAGAAGTTTATATATGCTGTGGTTTTG
>Ga0210019_1002132_pt1 | contig 19674 bp, 12 predicted proteins | sample CryGeyCG2114_020_2_FD_183969 | JGI IMG/M metagenome (GOLD analysis project Ga0210019, IMG submission 183969) | Groundwater microbial communities from aquifer - Crystal Geyser CG11_big_fil_rev_8/21/14_0.20 (SPAdes) (version 2) | ecosystem: Environmental > Aquatic > Deep subsurface > Groundwater ...
GATTTTTCAATCATCAATTTCCGGAGATTCTTATAGTCGGATTTCATGCGCATTTCTAACTCCGGCAACGCCACTATACGCAAAAATATATTTGGGAATAGCATCAAAAGGAGAAATTTTGTTTGACGCTATCCAAATTGAAGAAGGCGCAGTTGCCAGTCCGTATTTAAAAAGCGGGTATGGAACCGTTATTGCAAAAAATATAAAAATAGCTCCGGAATATTTGGACTGCGATGTTGATTCAACCGATCCTTCATGCTCTGGATACACTAGATCATGCAAAGAAGAGGAGTTCGGTTGTGAACAATATACACCAAAAACCGGTGAGCCGGCGGTTTCTGGCGTTGCCAGTATTAATGATGTATGTCCTTCAACCTGCGTTGGATACGAAACATACAGACAAGAAAAAGCTTCTTTTGAAGAAGAAAAATTTCCACTTTATTTTATACCGACTTCAGCAGATATTTGTAACGCTAATGAAGCAGGGTGTGATGAGTTTACTGATATGGCGACAGAGTCCCTCGAGTATTTTAGTTTTATAAGAATGTGTAAAAAACTACAAGAAGCTGATAATGCTGTCTTTTACACTTGGGAGGGTTCGGATACCGAAGGCTATCAGCTTCGTTCGCATCGTTTAGTTACAGGTACAACGTTTTCTGGAGAAGTTGGTCCTGTTCCAGCGTATATAGAGGGAACCGATCCCGTCCTTTGTAATAAAACAATTTTTGAATTAGGCATAACCGATCCGGGCTATACTCCCGACTGTCGGGAATTTTATAATCAAAACGGACAAATTTCTTATAGATTGCTTTCTAAAACTATTATTTCGACAGATGATTGCAATGATTATCGAAAGACAGAGAGTAGTGAACCTGATTGTGTTTTATCCGGAGGAGTTTGGCAGGGTCAAACAGGGCTTTGTATATATAAAGGATATAAACCGGAAAGCGCGAGCTGTAGCGCAACCGCTGCTGGATGTAGAGCTTATAGCGGAGCCGCGGCTTCTAATCTGCGTTTAGTTTTGCAGGATGACTTTGAAGGAGGGGGCGCCAGCGGATTCGCGCCAGGTGTTGTGAGTCCTGAAGCGCTTAACGCCGGAGGCCACTCATTAAAAGTCCTCCCAATCGTTGGACAGGCAACTACAGAAAAAAACGTTTCCACTATTCTCGGCGCAAATAGTATTTATACACTTAGCTTTTGGGCAAAAGCGCCGGCTGGCGGAAATATGGAAATAGGGATGTTAAGCGCTTCCGAAGATTTTTTCAATATAAAAGCTCTTAAATCCGAATGGCAATATTATGAAGTTGGACCCATGAGAACAGGCGCGCAGGTTCCTGCGACATCTGTTTTACGATTTGCTCTTTTTGGCGGAAACGGATTTTATATTGATAACATTATTTTAAAAGAAGCCAGCCAAAAGACTTATTTGGTAAAAAATTCTTGGACTACGCCAACTGAATGCGACGCAACCATAAATGGTTTAGCTTTGCCTCAGGCAATGCTTGGATGTAAAGAATATACTGACAAAAATAATAACTCTGTCTATCTGAAATCATTCAGTTCGCTTTGTCGTGAAAAAGCGGTTGGATGCAAATCATTTGTTAATACCTACAATAGCGCAAAAGATACAAACGAAGTTTACAATGCGCTTTGTTCTCGTGACGATTTTGATGGAGGAGACTGTCAATACAGCGGTTCTAGCGTCTGTCAAGTTTCTAAGGGAAGCTCTGTTTGCCGATTTAAAATAACGGATGGAGTCGCACCGACATTGACAATTCAACAGAAAAATTTTAATAACTTTAATGATGTAGAGGTTTATTTAATAAACCAAGCGATATTGATTGGTGCTCCATATATTGCAGCGCGCGATGAATCAACCGTAGAAGTGTCGGACGATAAAACGATTTATATTATTGATGACAAGACAAAATATTGTAACGTCAAAGACTTGGGGTGCGCAGAAATGGGAAAACCGGCGCTTTATCAAACAAATACTGCCACTGCCGCGACTGTCTATAATTATAATAGACCAAATGAATATGACTCGGTTCTTTGTACAGCGGAGGCAGAAGGATGCGAATCATGGACAAGCGATAAAGGGATTGACTATTTCAAAGTTCCGGAAACTCTTTGCGAATATAAAGAGCAAGGAACGGTCAGTTCTGCCGGTTGGTATAAAAAAGGAACAAGCGACCCGTGTTATTCAGGATTTATACAAAATAATACTTATGGAATCTGGAGAAATGCTGACGCTGACTATACCGGATCAGTAGGGCTCTGTCCTTCAAATCAAAATGGTTGTACGGAAATTATTGATCCGCAAGATACTTCTTCTGCTAATCCGAATGGTCGGCCATATTATCTAATTGATAACCAAAAACTAAAATCATTAGAAAATGATCCTGCTTGTAGCGGAAATGTTTCTTTGGAAGAAGGGTGCGTGATGTTTAATAAAACCAGTGTTCCAAATTTACTTTGGAGTGCAGGCGCAACTTATTTCAAGGCAGACAAAGAAGAAAAGCTTGTTGCTCCAGTTACTCAATATGGCAACTGTAAATATACAGGCGCAACTTCTGGATACATAGAATCTTATAGCTTTTGTTTTGAAGCTTCGGATTGCCCTGCTGTTGCTGGATATACCGCATCATGTGCGCCAGCTTCCCCGACTTATGACAGTAATATTGTTTTAAGTGTTACTCGTGATAGAGAGTGCGGAGAATGGCTTTCTTGCAAGACAACTATAAAAGCAACAGATCCAATTACCAATAAAGAAAAGCCGGTTTGCGCGGAAATTGGACTTTGCAATAAATATAGCGCTTCAAATGGCAATGCCACTTGCGCTAACTTTTTAGCGGAGAACTCTGATAGCGGATGGGTCTTGGATGCCAATTATTATGCTCGTCGTGAGACTGGCTGGTATGCAATGGATTATTCAGGGTATTCGGTTGGAAACCAATTCCCTGCGACAGACATTAAAACGCAGGACATAGGAACAGCGGAAAAAGAATTTATATTATATGTTGATACAAAAAAAACAATCGGTTCCGTTCTCGGCGCGCCTACAATCGTAATAACATCCGGACAATACGACTTGGATGGTTCGGTTTTGGTTAAAAGCGTGGCAGAAGGAACTGTTTGCCGAGGATATCCTGAACAAGATTCTCCATTTCCAGAGTCAGTCGCTCAATATGATATCAATGGCAATTTGATTCAAATAAAAAGTCAAGCTTTTCAAAATGCGAACATTTGTGAATATGGCGAAGATTGTGAATGTGACTATACGAAACTTACTTACGGAAACGCGACAACAAAAAAATATGTAACCTATGGCAACAGAAGCGTCGCTTCAGGTATTTGCCAGGGTGGCCCGAAAGACGGAAGTCCTTGCGTGCCCGGCGTAAAATATGAAGACGATCCAAAAAATTCTTGTGGCGATATTACCGGAGGTGGAACTTGTCTAATCTTAAAACGTCAAGATGATGTAATAGGTTGGCAAGGATATTGTTTAGAACGCGATCTTTCAACCCCTATAAATGGAGATAAAACACAAAAAGCTTGCTTAACGTGGCTTCCGCAAGACCTTGTTCCTGGCGCGCGCGACATTTATAATCAATTCCGTACAGCCGGTTATACTCCACCACTTGGCGCAGGAAAATATTATTGTTTACAAGCAAGCGGAAAGTATGACGCAAACGGAAAGAATATAGAAAATAAATATGATAACTTTATCAAATTATCACCGGCTATCACGACAACATGTTTAGATGGGTTTGGATTTGGTATACCGACAAGAATTTGCGGAACAGACGAGACTTTTAAAGCTGGGTCAAACGAACCATTTAGCCCAACCGCATGGCTCGGAATCAAGAGCGTCTCTATTTTAATGTCTGATCAAAATACAGCTAAGTTTGGATTAAAACAATCCTTTACTGCTTCTTTTACTAATGGGCCAATAAATAAAGACCAGATTGAGTTAGTAAGAATCAAAGTACTGGATCAAGAACGGCTTGATATGGACATAGGAACAATATTCTATATCCGCAGTAATCAAGAAAAGATAAATTACATGGCGGGGACTGGGTATTGTGATGGTGACAAAAAGACAGACAATTGTATAGGCGAAGAAAATAGCGGAGGTCTTAAGAGCCAAGAAAAAGCATTATCAGTTTTATCCGGCGATAATTGGTATTTTCGTTATGATGATAACGAAGAGGTAGATGGCACAAAAAGAGATTATTTATCCATTGATTTGTTTTCCATAGCTGACGACGAAATAAATGATTACTGTGGAAATGGAGAAGAGGTTGCGCAAGACGCTTATGCATTAAAATTTAGATTTAAAAATAATGTTTTACAGGGAATAGACGTGGCCGGATGCACTTCTGGCGCTCAAGATGGGAACGACCAGCTTCATGGACTTATTTTTGAAATAAGCTTTAGAATGAGAGAATTATGTGAAGTGGTGGTGGATGTGGCTTCTTCAAAAAATATGGCCGATACAAATGTAACGTGGCAATATAACTTGGATAATAACGCAGGAGCAGAAAAATATTCCGGCAATTCTCTATATCACTATGGTTTTGAGATGCAACCTTTTGGAAGCGCGCAGGCAGATATTGCCCCAAGCGCAACACAAAATTGGTATTCGTATTATACTATTGGTTTGCAAAAGTTCGCAGGTGTTCCGTGGAGTTGTAAAGAAGACTGTGGAACCCCAAAGCCGAGCAATAATAACAAAACAGATATAGACTTTGATGAAAAAAAATTATTTACGACTATTTCTAATAAGCCAAATATTCTTGGCGCTGATACAGCGGGAAGCGCATTAAATTTTTTATCAAATATTTTTGGAAAAGTTTTTAAAGCATATAAATGGAAGGGTAGCGGACAAACAGGATATGCAGAAATAAACTGCGAAACAAGCCCAACAGAACCGGCTTGCGCTTTGGATTATAGTAATACCGGAAATAAACCACTTATATATTCTTATAATCCATCTGTTCCAATAAATCAAAACCAATATCAACTGGCCGATCCAAATCGTATTGTTATAAATAATATTGCAAGCGGAGACATAAATGTAAAGAGCGATCAATATCTGGCAATAGTAAGATTTTATGCTTGGGCTAATTCAACTCACATGCCTATTACAAGCATAAAAGTTGATTGGGAGGGTGACGGCAAATACAACTTTGGTACTACAGACGGGCTGTATAAAAACCATAAACCGATTTGTGCTAATTCTAATACTGAAAAAGCAAAAGTTTGTAGCGGAGTCGGCGGTAGCGAGATTGTTTGTGTGAGCGATAATGATTGTCCGGGTGTAACCAACCTATGCAACAGTAGTATTCAACTATTTGGCAACTCACCCGATGCTTGCGAAGAAGGATATTTTGAGCTTCAGCATATATATACTTGTAGTGAGGATAGCGAATTTTATTATACAACTTCTGGAAAATGCGAATTTAATCCAGAAGTTGTGGTAACTGATAATTGGAATAGCGATAATGAGCTTGGAGGAGCTGGTTTTACAAAAACAGTGGTGTTGCCAAACGGAAGCACCAATATTCAGAATGGCGCATATTATAACGGAAAGATTATTTTACAACCAGTTTTTTATTAAAAAAATAATCCCCTAAGATGAAGTCTTAGGGGATTGTGTAGCCGGCAGGTTACTTGGTGTGAGAAAAGACATCCTTTTCGTCAATTAGTTCTATCGCAACCTGGGTGGTTGCGCACACATTCGGGTGTCTTGCCTGAAGAACGATAACGTCTCCCGGCCAAAGCTCTCTGTCCATGTCTCCAAGGGGGAGGGAAAACGCGAAAATTCCGTGAGAGTCGCTCTTGAAGTGATACTCGCCGTTATAACCAACGACCGACATGAACGTTTCAGGATCGGTGGAGTTCAGCCCTCCGCTGACAGAGAGCAACTCGATGCTGGGGTCGTTGTTGACCCATCCTCCGATGACCAATGGTACCAACTTGCAGGGCGGAAGACCGGAGTCGTCCACGACGACGACCTCGCCAATCGCGCCACCGGTGCCAGTCGCGCTCTCATCGCCACCGCAGGCGGCAAAGAGGACGAGCGAGCAGATGAGGGAAAGAACGGTGATCAGGGATTTCATTTCATTTCTCCTTGTTTGAAGGTTTTTGCCCCGAGTTGCCTCAGGAACAATTTGGTTTCCGATTTTCTTTGTTGGATATAGTATAGCACACTTTAAAGGTTTTGTCAAGTGCTTTAGCTATATTTTGGCTAAAATTAGATAAAAAATATTCAAAAAATCAGTCAAAAATGCCCAAAATTTTAAAAAATAAATTATAAAATTTTTTCAAAATTATTTATTTTCACCATTTAAATCAAAATTCAGCTAAAATTAGCTGAATTTTTGTATATTTAGGCTCTTTTAAGCGCTCTATCGCTTCTGGGACTTCTGAATATTTTACATAAAAAAAGAAACCCTTATTTATGCTCGCTGGGTTTCGGTGCGAGGTTGCGGAGATTACTCCGTCTTGCGGGAACGGAGCGAAGGCATCATCTTCTCGAGTTGCTTCTGCCTGTTCTCTGGAGAGACGGTGGGCACGACCTCCAGCGGAACGTTGCCCTCCTCGACCTCGAGCTTCTCGCAGATCAGCTGAGTCTGGGTCTCGGTGCACCGCTTGACCCAGTTGCCTGCGCCGGTGAGGTAGACTTGGTTGCCGATTTTCGCTGCGCTGGTGTAGGTTGCGCATCCGGTGGCGAAAAACCCGACGAGACAAACGAATGCCAGCATCTTCTTCATGTCCTTCTCCTTTTTTTGTTGATTTCTTGAGACCTTATCTCCACCATTGGGGATAAAAAATCTCTGCATAGCAGAAAGTATAGCATACTTTAAAGATTTTGTCAAGTATCCCATCGGTATTTTATCTAAAATTAGATAAGAAATATTGAAAAAATTAGTTTTAAAATTTTATTTTTGCTGAATATTTTATTAATCGTCAGATATTATTATCTTTGTTTTTTTATGGTATAATGTATATATAAAAAGCAGCATTATATTTATGCGTAAATTAATACAGAATAAAAAGTTTTTAAACATCGTTGCTTTAGTTGCAATTTGTCTTTTGGTACCCCAAATCACCCACGCCGGAATAGCAGAAGTGGCCCAGAGTATTATTGGTTGGGTCGTGCAACAGGTGGTTGGTCTTTTGGGAAAGCTTGCGGTTCAACTCGTCTATCTTTTGGTTGCCATTGCTTCTTATAATGAGTTTGTAAATTCTCCGACAGTTGCCGAAGGCTGGGCTGTTGTTCGCGATGTGGTGAATATGTTTTTTATTGTTATTCTTTTAGTGATTGCTTTCGCAACAATATTTAATGTATCAGAATATAAATATCAAAAAATGCTTCCGCGACTTTTGATAATGGCGGTAGTAATTAACTTTAGCAGAACGATTTGTGGTATTTTTATTGATTTGGGGCAAGTTGTGATGCTTACTTTTGTAAACGGTTTTCAGGCTGCGGCCGGAGGAAACTTTGTAAACGCGCTAAAGATTACCGACTTAATGAACTTTGACCAAAAACAACTGGATGCAGTTCCCGGAGGGCTTCAGTATGCTCAGATTTTTGCGGCAATGCTTTTGGCTCTCATTGTGATGATAGTTACAGTAGTAGTATTGGTTGTTATGGTTTTGGTTCTTGTGATGCGTATAATTATGTTATGGTTTTTAATAATTTTATCGCCAATGGCCTTTATGGCATCTGTCTGGCCGGGAGGACGAATAAAACAAAAATATGGTCAGTGGTGGGATATATTTTTAGATAATATAATGGTAGGTCCGATTTTGGCATTTTTTCTATGGCTTTCTTTATTAGTTTTGGGAACAGGAGACTATGGGACTACTATAATCAAAAATTATACCGATACTGGCGGAGGTCAGGCAGAAAGCGAACGAATGCCAAATACCAGTTTGACCAAAATTGGCACACCGGAAAATATGCTCTCATATATTATGGGCATCGGCATGCTTTTAGGTTCCTTGTATATGGCAAGCCAAATGCGAAGCGCCGGAAGCGGTATTGCTGGCTCGGCTTTAGGAAAGGTAAGGGGTTATGCAAGCGGAGCAGTTAGAAAAGCAGGTGCTGTGCCTGCTAGGATTGGTAGTTATGCCACAAAAGAAGCTTCAGAAGTTGTTCGTGGAGGAGCAAGGAGAGCTAGTATGCCTATTTTGAGTAGTTTAGTAAGAGCTCCTTTGGTCGGTGGACTAGCGGCTAAAGGCGTGGCTAGATTCAGAAAGCAAGAGAAGGTAAGATATGAAAAAGTTACTTCACATATTCAAAATTTAAATACGAAAGAAAAGGCAAATAGGATGAAACGTCTTCAAAGTTTTGGCGGTCCAATAACGGATTCTCAAAAGAAAGAATTAACTGCTTTACAAAGAGATAGGCTGGGAGAATTGCAAAGAGAAAGTTTTGAGCCTACAAAAAATACCTCTGGAAATATAGTAGATAAAAAAACAGGACTATCAAAACAGGACTGGCATAAAGAAAATTCAAAAGAGTTCAGTAGTCTTTCCGAAGCATTAAAAAAATCTACAGACATTGATCCTAAAATAGGTGAAAAATTAGATAAAATAAAAGAGGCAAGACCTGATCTTATGGATGAAAAAGGAAAAGCCGAGACAGCAAGAAATTTAAATTTAGAGAATATCGGCAAAATAAAAGAGCAAGCATGGGGCGATGCGGAATTTATTGAGGCAGTAGAAAAAGCAAATCCAAAATTAATTGAATCTTTAGAAGAAAAGGGAACGGGCGCTCAAAAGAAAGGAATTGGCGAATGGCACAAATGGAAGGCAGATAAAGTCGGGGGAGAGGTTGCGGAAGTCGAAGATTTTCGTCAACGGATTAAAAATAAAAATCGACCGGATTATATGGAAGATAAAGATATTGCCACAATGCCAAGCGGTGATCAATCTGCCGCCATGTTAGATACTTTAGCAAAGGAGGGCCGTATAGAGCCACTTATAAAATCAGGAAATATAAATGTGGCTACAGCAGACCTTAAGACGAGCGGTGGGATCATCGCTAAACAAGTAGCGATTAATGGAAGCGAAGCATTAAGAAATAAGTTTAAAGAAGAAAAGAGGGATGATTATGTTACGGGTCTTCGTGATTCAATGAGCATCCCTGGCGACCACACTGACCAAAGAGCAGAACTTTTGCGTTTAGGGGAAAATATTTCTACATTATATAAGATAGACAAAAAAGGTCAATTTGAAACTAATGATGAAGAAAACAAATTTAAAGCAGATATTAAGAAAGTTCCAAAACGCGACGTTATAGAGATTTCTCCATCGTTAAAGGGCGAAGCCCGTCATCAGGCTTTTGAGACGTTAGATAGAGCTGATTTGGCAAGTTATCTAAACCGCGCGCAAACCGAAGGTTCTGAAGAAGCAATGGCAAAAGCCAAACAAATGATAGGTGATTATATGGAAGTGGCCGAAAGTGGAGGTGCCAGTGAAAATATGCAAAAGAACGCAAAACAAATTTCTGCGTTGCCGGTTTTTAGGTCATTTTTGAAAAAAGAGCCTACATCGGCGGAAGCTGGCGCGAAAGAATATAGTGGAGGAGCTCGTGAGGTAGAATTGCCAGAAGAAGAAATAAAAACATAACTTAACTTATGTCAGAAGATATTTTTGAAAAATTAAATAAACTACCAGAAAAGATAAAGGAATATATGTATAGTGATTCTTTGGCAGATGCGAACTTGGAATTGATTGAAAAATACAAATTTTCCGAAACTCAAAAGGAAGATTTTTTTGATATTTTAAATCAGATATTTGTAAAAGAAATGTCACCTGATAGTTTGGACGGAGTTTTGATGAATAAATTAAAAATAAAAGATGATAAAATTATTTCTGCTTTAGCCGGAGAAATCAGAGAAAAAATTTTGACGCCAATTGCTGATTATTTTGGAATGTCAGAAGCAAGAGAAATAAATAAAGAAGGGGATAACGTTTTGGTTGCCAAATCTATCTCAAAATTTAATCTTCAATTTGCTTTGCCGGACTTAAAAGAAAGATTTACAGACATCTCTGGAAGTTTTCTAGAAAACGTAAGAACGAAATCACAATTTAAAAATACATTAGGAAAGCCGATAGATATGGGCGGAATGGGCTATGATAATGAATTAGCGGAAAATATTGCAAAATTTTTTGGTTCATATATGCGGATACAGGAGATAGAAAAGAAAAAAGAAAAAGAAGGCGCAATACCAAAAACAAGAAGGATAAAAAGTTTGGATATTAAAGAAATAGAATCTCCTTCTATTTTTTCTTCTCCTTTGAAAAAGGGGGACATAGGGGGATTTAAAAATCCTCCCCAGCCCTCCTTTTCCAAAGGAGGGAGTGAAGATGCTGTTTTCTCTGTCATTCCTGCGGAAGCAGGAACCTCGACAAAAAATGATGAGGTCGGTTTTACTTCCGAAGAAAAAGAAGTTGAAGAAATGAAGCAAAGAGTAGAAGAAATCCGAGGTTCAGAACCGCACCCTGTCACCGAATCAAAGACTGATGAAGCTATAAAAGAAGTAGACATAAAATTTCCATCAGTAGAGCTGAATGATCGATTAAGGGCGCTCGTGGATTCGCGATTACGTAATGTCCGCACATCTACGCAAACGTTTGAACGGTTAACATTACCAGTAAAGCAAGGAGGCTTGGGTATTTCAAAAGAAGAAGCAGATAGAATATCATTAGCACTGAATAAATACTTAGATAAAGAAAGTCATGATTTATATAAAGGCAAAGTAGGAGAAATAAAAAAATTTGAAAAAAAGGTTTCAGAACAAAAAATAGAAAAAGATGAAAGAGAAAACCGACAACAGCAAGAAGGGTTAAATAAAAAATTTGAAAAGCTCATCGCCAGAAGGCGAATCAAGAAAACAAGAAAGCAAGAAAGCACAAGAGCGCAAGAGAAACTACTCAGAAAGTCCCTTCCTTCGGAGAAGGGAGGACAGGAGGGATTTAATAATGAAAGTTCTCCCTCTCTGAAAAAGGGGGATATAGGAGGATTTATAAATCCTCCCCAGCCCTCCTTCTCCAAAGAAGGGGGTGTAAAACCAACGCTTGAAGATATTGCCTATAAATCAAAACTTTATGGTCCGGTAGAGGAAATCGCCAATATGACGTTTGAGGACTTTAGAAGAATTTCCAAAGACCCTAAAGAAGCTATTTTAAAAATAAAAGATAAATTAGCGCTTTTGCGTGAAGAATCATTTACAAAATATCAAACTGGTGTAACCGCTTGGAAAAAGTCTCCGTTATATAAAGAGTACTTAAAATTGTTAAATGAAAGTTTGGCTAGCGGAAAATCATTAGAAGAAAGTCTTCTTTCAAATCAAGCATTAAACAAAGAAGAATTTGATGCTATAATAGATAGTAGGATTGAATAAGGAATTATGAATCAGGAATCAAGAAGAATAAGGAGCTTTACGAATTTATTTGCTTGGCAAGAGGGACAAAAGTTAGTCTTAATGATATATGGAATTACCAAATCTTTTCCACAAAAAGAAAGTCTCTGTTTAACAAGCCAAATGAATAGATGCGCAGTTTCTATTACTTCCAATATAGCCGAAGGATTTAGTAGGGAGACGCATAAAGATAAATTAAGATTTTATTTTATTGCACTAGGTTCAACTACAGAATTGCAAAATCAGCTCCTCATAAGTAGAGACATAAAATATATAGATAAAAATGAATTTAATTTGATTGCCGAGAAAACTGTAAAAGTTCATAAAATAATAAATGGTTTGATTAAAAAAACAAAAGAAATGATTCCCAATTCCTAATTCTTTATTCCTAATTCCTGTTTTCTATGCAACAATTTGTCGTTCCACAATTTATAGATGTAGAAGATAAAATTATCGGGCCAATTACAACCCGCCAGTTTATAATAATGCTTGCTACCTTATTATTGGATTTTATTGGATACAAGCTCCTCACTTTTATATTTTTTATATTATTTTTGCTTATAGTAACCGGCTTCGCTATTGTTGTTGCTTTTGCTAAAGTAAACGGCCAACCATTTCATTATTTTTTATTAAATTTATTTCAAACTTTTAGAAAACCCGGACTTCGTATTTGGCAGAAAGATATAACTGATGCAGAATTAAAGCAAAAAGCTAAAACCGCGCCAATACTTGCGCCAAAAGTAGTAATTAATAAAGAGCGTCCAACCGCTTCAAAGTTATCAGAGTTAACATTATTAGTAAATACAGGCGGAGTATATCGCCCGGAAGAATAATTTTTAATTAATATGTCAAAGCCAGGACCTAGCACAAAAAGATTTTTGGACATTGGGGAGATAAAAGAAGATGTTGTGATAATGAAAGATGGCACACTTCGCGCCGTTCTTTTAGCGTCCAGTATTAATTTTGCTTTAAAATCAGAAGAAGAACAGCAGGCGATTATTAGTGGTTATGTTGGTTTTTTAAATAGTTTAGATTTTTCATTACAAATTGTTATTCAATCACGGCGCTTAAACATTGAAAAATATATAGAAAAATTACGAGAGCTGGGGAAAAATCAAAAAAATGAGCTTTTAAAAATACAAATAGCCGATTATAGACAATTTATAGGAGAATTGATAGAGATGGGCGATATAATGAGCAAGAAATTTTATGTTGCCATTCCATATAGTCCGTTTACCAATAAACAGAAAGGCTTTTTTAGTCGCTTTAAAGAAATATTAACACCTGCTTCAGCCATCTCAATGGATAAAAAAGAATTTTTAAAAAGAAAAAGAGATTTGATGCTTCGTGTAGAATCTGTATCTTCTGGACTGCAAAGTATGGGCGTGTATACGATACAACTAGACACGCAGAGTCTGATAGAACTTTACTATGATGCCTATAATCCGGATTTACGCGAATCACAAAAATTAACACCAATTAACAATTTGAGAGTAGAAGAATAACACCCAAATTTATGGTATTTAAACCAGGAGGCGCAACTGCGCCTACACCACAACCAAGAGAACTCACTGAAGCTGAAAAAAGAAGGCAAGAGGAAGCAAAAAAAATTTCCGAACAAACGGTTGCCTTAGAAGAAGAACGTGCATATAGAAAAGGCGTTGTCAGTGTGATGGATCTAATTGCTCCGGCTGCTTTTGAGGTAAAGCCGTCATATTTAAGAATGGGCGACGTATTTGTTCGTACTATTTTTGTTATAACATATCCACGTTATGTAAGTATCGGCTGGTCAGCCCCGATTATTAATTTAAATACCACTTTAGATATTTCAATGTTTTTTTATCCGGTAAAGTCTGATGTTATTTTGAAACAGCTTCAGAAAAAGGTTGGAGCTTTGGAAGCGCAGATAATCGCAGATTCAGAAAAGGGTATGCCCCGCGATCCAATACGAGAAACTGCACTTCAAGATATAGAAAGATTACGTGATGATCTTACTCAGGGAACGGAACATTTTTTTCAATACGCTTTTTATATAACTATTTATGCAAAAAAAGAAGAAGAATTGGAAAAAATAAGCAGTCAGATAGAAACACAATTCGGTTCCAAGTTAATTTATTCCAAAAAAGTATACTATCAGGCAGAACAAGGCTTTAATTCTACTTTGCCTTTAGCAAACGATGAATTGATGATTACATTTAATATGAATTCGTCGCCGATTGCGTCGTCATTTCCTTTTATGTCCTCAGAACTTACTTCAGACGACGGAGTTCTTTATGGAATCAACAGACATAATAACAGCTTAATTATTTTTGACAGGTTTAGCTTGCAAAATGCGAATGCGATTGTTTTTGCAACTTCTGGCGCTGGAAAAAGTTATGCTGTAAAGCTGGAGGTTTTGCGTAGCTTAATGCTTGGCATAGATGTTATAATTATTGATCCGGAAATGGAGTATAAACACTTATCCGACGCTGTCGGCGGAACATATATAAATGTATCTTTAGCATCAGAGTCAAAAATAAATCCTTTTGATTTGCCAAGAGCAGTCGGCGCGCAAATTTCTACAGAAGATATTATTAGGAGCGCGGTTATCACAATAAAGGGTCTTTTGCGTATTATGCTTGGTAAAGCCGGCAAAGGCGGACAACGGACACTTACTTCAACAGAGGATTCTGTTTTAGACCGCGCGCTTTTAGAAACATACGCAAAAAAAGATATTGTCGCCGGCGCAGACATTACAAAAATGGAACCGCCAATTATGCAAGATTTACTTGATATTTTAGAAGGAATGGAGGGTGCCGAGGATTTGGTCACCCGCTTAAAAAAATATACGGAAGGGACGTTCTCCGGACTTATAAATTCTCCAACTACGGTTGATATTAATAATCAATTGGTTACTTTTTCTGTTCGTGATTTGGAAGACGAGCTTCGTCCTATAGCGATTTACACGATTGTAAATTTTATTTGGAATACCGTCCGTTCTGAGAGTAAAAAAAGAGTAATGGTAATTGATGAGGCTTGGTGGTTGATGCAACATGAAGATAGCGCTAAGTTTATTTTTGCCCTTGTAAAAAGGTGCAGAAAATATTATTTAGGTATTACGACCATCTCTCAAGATGTAAACGATTTTTTACTTTCTCCATATGGGCAGGCGATTATTACGAACTCCTCAATGCAACTTTTATTAAAACAGTCACCAGCAGCGATTGATTTAATTCAAAAAACATTTTTATTAACTCAAGGCGAGAAATATTTACTCTTAGAGTCCGGAGTAGGCGAGGGCATCTTTTTTGCCGGTAATAAGCACGCAGCAATAAAGATAGTTGCTTCTTATGCCGAAGATCAGCTCATCACAACAGACCCTAAACAACTATTACAGATTGAAGAAGAAAAGGATGAATTTAAAAAAGAAATGGATAAACGAGGATAAACCATCAATCTTATGATAGAAAAAATAAAACAATTTTTTCAAAAACATAAAAAGTTAATTTTAATAATATTGGCATTAGTTTTGATTTTATTTATTGTTATTTTTTCAATTCCAAGAAAAAAACAGGAAGAAACTGTGACGACAAGTACAATCCGGGGAACCGATATTGCCGAACAACCAACGATAGTAAAAGGAGAACTAACGATAAAAGATAAGGAGATATCAAATGTTTCAATTGTTGCACGAAATTTTGTAGAAATTTATGGCAGTTATTCAAACCAGAGCAATTATATAAATATCGAGTCCGTTCTTCCTCTTGTTTCAATCTCATATAAAAATGAATTACAATCTTTACTCAAAACTAACAGAGCAAATTATAAGCCGGGAGAAGTTTATGAAGGCGTAACAACCGTTGTATTGAATAATGTTACAGAATACTTGGATGAAACAAAGGGTACGGCAACATTGTTAGTAAAAACACAAAAAAAAGAATCGCAAGAAACCCAGGCAAACTATAAAATCAGTTATCAGGATATTCGTGTGAGCTTAGTAAAGGAATCTGGAGCATGGAAGGTCAGCAGCGCAAAATGGATAGAGTAACTTTGCGGTAATTTTCCCCCTTCGGAGAAGGGGGATTCAGGAGGATTTAATAATTTACTCCACCCCCTGTCATTGTGAGCCTGCCTGCCGGCAGGCAGGGAGGTACTCCGATGCGGCAATCTCATAATTATGAACAAAGCCAAAATTCAGCTAAGGAGGATTTTTGCTGAGTTATCGGATTATTTTTTTCCAAAAAATTGTTTGAATTGCGAAAAAGAGGGAAGCTGGATCTGTGAAAGCTGTAAAGACAGCTTATTTTTTATGGATGCAAGATTTTGCCCTTTTTGTCGGGGGCTCTCTGATATGTACGTTGTTTGCCAAAAATGTAAGAAAAAAACCGGCATAAACGCACTGTTCTCGCTTTTTAAATATAATGATTCTTTAGTGCGTAAAATTATAAAAAATTTTAAATATCGCTATATAAAAGATATTTCCGACGAGCTTAAACCGATTTTTAGAAAATTTATTATAAAATATAAAAGCTTAATTGACTTTGAAGGTGCAGTCTTGATTCCTGTTCCGCTTTATCCGCGAAATAAAAGAGAGAGGGGATTTAATCAGGCGGAGTTTCTCGCAAACATCATTTCCGAAATACTTAATATTCCGGTAAATGCGAAATGTGTTAAAAAATGTAAAAAAACAAAAAATCAAGCAGGGCTTGATATAAATGCGCGCCGCAACAATTTGTCCGGCTCGTTTGAAGTTATCGGCCAAGCGCCAAAAAAAGCAATTATTATTGATGATGTTTTTACAACCGGTGCGACAATTCGAGAAATTGCAAATATTCTTCGTTCTGCCGGCGTAGAAAATATCCAGGTTATAACCTTAGCAAGAGGATAGTATAATTATTCCAAATGAATTTTTTGAAGTTCAGTGTCCAGATAATCTTTTAACCGGGGATATTTTTTTAATAAGCGATCGTTTTCCAAAATTTCTTTCGCGCTGTTTTGCGCTTTTTTTATTAAAAACATATTATTCATATCTGCCAGCTTGAATTCTATTTTTCCAGATTGCTCTTTTCCGTAAATTTGTCCGGGACCGCGCAATTGCAAATCAAGCTCTGCCAACCGAAATCCATCATTTATATTTTCCATTTCTTTTAATCGGCGGGTTGAGCTATCGGTAGGAAAAAGCAGACAGTATGATTGGTGTTCACTCCTACCCACTCGTCCTCTAAATTGGTGAAGCTGTGCTAGCCCAAACCGTTCTGCGCCCTCAATCATCATAATAGTCGCATTTGCTACATCAACGCCTACTTCTACAACCGAAGTAGAAACAAGAATTTTTATTTCCTGGTTTTTAAATTTTTGCATTATGTTGGTTTTTTTTGCAGATTTTAATTTGCCATGCAAAAATCCAATATCTATATCGGGAAAAATTTTTTCATTCAATTTTTTATATTCTTTTGTCACTGATTTTACTCCGAGTTTGTCCGACTCATCTATAAGCGGGCAAACGACAAACGCTTGTCTGCCCTCATTGAGTTGTTTTTTAATAAATTCATATGCCGAAATCCGTTTCTCCGGTCCGACGACAATTGTTTTTATTTTTTTTCTACCTTGCGGAAGCTCGTCTAAAAGAGATATATCAAGGTCGCTGTATTGTATTAAAGACAATGTTCGTGGAATTGGTGTCGCGGTCATCGAAAGCAGATGAGGATACTTGCTACTCTCTTGACAGGAAGATAATTTTGCGCGTTGCTCTACCCCAAACCTATGCTGTTCATCAATTACGGTTAATGCCAGTTTTCTAAATTTTATATTTTCTTGAATAAGCGCATGTGTACCGATTATGATGTCAGAATTAGTGGTAATATGATTTGCATCTATTTTTTTTCTTCCATTATTCATAATTCCTGATTCATAATTCATCATCTTATTGCCTCGCGTTACAAGTCCGATTTTTATATTTAAGTCGGTAAAAATTTGGCAGAAAGTTTGATAGTGTTGTTCCGCCAGTATTTCCGTTGGCGCAAGCAATACGGATTGCAAGCCGGAAAGCACGGAGTTATACATTGCGATAGCCGCAACAAGTGTTTTACCGGAGCCGACATCTCCATTTAAGAGTCGATTCATCGGGTATGGCTCCGTAATATCTTGCAGTATTTCCCATGACGATTTTCTCTGCGCCAAAGTAAGCTCGAATGGAAGTTCGGAAACAAATTTTTTTATTTCTTTTCCATGAAAGTTTATAGGATATGAGCTTTTATTCTTTAATTCATTTTTCAGCCAAAAATTCTTTAACTGATTCATAAAAAGTTCGTCAAAGGCCAGGCGTTCTCTTGCTTTTTGGCATATTTCCATTGAAGAAGGGAAGTGAATATTTAAAATCGCATCTTTTATCTCAAGTAGGTTATTTTTTGCAATTATTTCTTTGGGCAAACTTTCTTCCAAAAAATCAATAAAGGGAAGCGCGAATTTTATTGCTGTGCGTACCTGCTTTTGGGAGATGCCATAAGTCAGGGGATAGATAGGTACGATTCTCCCGCAGTGGCTTGGATTATCGCTTACTTTTTCATATTCCGGGCTGACAAGTTCCAGAGACGAGATATTTTTAGCGACCAGAAAAAGTTCGTCTCCCGGATTTATAATATTTTTATCTTTTAGATACCATTGGTTGAACCAAATAGCTTTTATTTTTCCTGATTCGTCGTTTAATATGGCTTCGGTTATTTTTTTATAGTTTTTTGGGCTTTTAAAATTTCTGATAGACTCCACCGTTACCTTTATTATTGCGACATCATTTGGCAGGAGCTCTTTTATTTTTTTTATTTTACTTAAATCTTCATAGCGGAAAGGATAATGCAAAAGCAGGTCGCGGATTGTCGCAAGCCCAAGGTTTTTTAACTTTTTTTGTATTTGCCGGCAATAAAAATTTATTTCTCCGACGGGTTTATCGAGCTCCTTCATATAATCAGATTTTATATAAAAAGAGGATATTTTTCAAGTATTGTAAAAGCTCTTGATTTTTTATCGGATTTGTGCTATATTATTAGAAATGCTCTCGTAGTTCAACGGATAGAACGCAAGATTGCGGATCTTGTAATACAGGTTCGATTCCTGTCGAGAGCACCATAAAAAACACGACTTTAGGGTCGTGTTTTTTAGTTTCGTTGCGCGCTGTGTATTTTATATTTTCAGTTTTCTTCCTATAAAATAGGATAACGGTTCTTCTTTTCTGTCTGGATTTTTTTTAAGATGTTTAGCAACAAATTCTTCCACTTCTTTTATATCGTAATTTTTAATCGGTACATATAAATCTGTTTTAAGAACATTTTTTAAGTCTAGTCCGAGATTATAGTGATTTTCCTTATCTTCTTCTTTAACTATCCAATATGCCTGGAATTTATCCCAGCTATACATCATATCGCCCATTTTTACTCCGTCGTGAAAAAGCTTAAATTCTACTATCTCTGCTTGACTGCGTGAAGAAACGACACTGATTAAGACGGCTAAAATAACAATCACGGCAAATAAAAAATTACCGGTTATCACAGAGTAGGTTAGTAGGAGTATACCCAAAATAGACGCAATAATATACCAATTTCGTCCGCGGACATATTGCGGATATTCCGGCACTTTCCATTTTAGTTCTTTCTCTTCCATAATAGTATTATATTCCCCGACCTTGTGGAGGGGCTACCTTTATATTATAGCATAAATTAAAAAACCCAGATAGCTCTTGATTTTCTTTTATAAATATGCTAATATATAAGAAGTATTTTTGAGGTGGAGAGGTGGCTGAGTGGTCGAAGGCGGCAGTCTTGAAAACTGTTGAGGGTTCACGCCCTCCGTGGGTTCGAATCCCACCCTCTCCGTATTTCTAAATTTATTATTTATTTTTTTTATTATTAGGTTTAGAAGTTGTTTGTAATGGTTGCCCATGCCGGTTATAATATACTTATATATGAGGACAACACAAAAAAGGCGATATTGCAGTTGCCCAGGCAATCGCCTCATTCACAAAAATGGGCTGGGATGTATTATTACCTTTAACTGAATCCGTAGAGTATGATTTGGTAGTAGATACAGGGAATGATTTAAAGAGAGTGCAGATAAAATATAGTAGTGGATCTGAGGTTGATTTGCGAAGAGTACATTCAAATTCTAAGGGATACGTTGTTAAAAAATCAAAAGAGAATTCTTATGATTGGCTTTACATATTAAATAATAAAGGTGAAGAATATCTTTTAAGATTATGTCTTTA
>Ga0210019_1002134_pt1 | contig 19672 bp, 17 predicted proteins | sample CryGeyCG2114_020_2_FD_183969 | JGI IMG/M metagenome (GOLD analysis project Ga0210019, IMG submission 183969) | Groundwater microbial communities from aquifer - Crystal Geyser CG11_big_fil_rev_8/21/14_0.20 (SPAdes) (version 2) | ecosystem: Environmental > Aquatic > Deep subsurface > Groundwater ...
TCTACCATCACCGCTTCTGATGCATTCGGAATTCCCGGCACACCAAGGCGCGATGAAACTATGCCCTCATTTATGCAGCCACCATTGGAAAGCTGCAAATCTTCGGCATGTTGGGCAATTAGCGCATCAAATTCAGTGGCATAGGTAAGTGCGTTTCGCATCACGAAAGGATTGGCAAGCGGCAGCCCATCATCGGTAAAGCCGACAACCCCCGCCTCTTTGAGCATCCCTATTTCGGAAAGTTCTTTGCCTTCCATGTTTTTGGTGATGCTGGCATAAATATGCACATTGACGATAGATTTTTTGATGGCGCGGCGTTGGATAAATTCCACCGTGGCGACATTATCCGTCACCGGCTGGGTGTTGGGCATAACGGCAATTCCGGTTACTCCGCCTGCTGCCGCCGAGCGCGAAACAGATTCCAGATTTTCCTTCTTCTCAAATCCCGGTTCGCGTGCATGGACTTGAATATCAATCAGACCGGGGGTGAGGAGTTTTCCCTCGCAATCAATAATTTCTGCATCGCTAGCCTCAATTTTGCCGAAATCAGTGATTTTGTCGCCGTCAATCAGCAAATTGCCGATTTGGTCATAGCCGCTTTCCGGATCAAAAATGCGGGCATTTTTCAGGAGCTTTTTGCCCTTGCCTTTTTTCAGCCCCGGCTCTGCTAGAAATACACTCATCCCAAATTCTCCAAAATTGCCTGACGAACAGCCACGCCCATTTCCACCTGCTCCAGAATGATACTGCGATGGATATCATCGGCGATATCGGAGGCGATTTCCACCCCGCGATTTATCGGCCCCGGATGCATAACTTTGGCGTCATCCTTGGCGAGTGCTAATTTTTCCGCATTCAGCCCGTAATATTTATAATATTCACGCGGCGAGGGCAGATAGCTGCCGCGCATCCGTTCTTTTTGCAAGCGCAGCATCATAATGATATCAACGTTTTTAACTCCTGCTTCCATATCGGTGAAAACTTTTACACCTTGCGAGGTCAGAAATTCTTTGTTCGGCATCAGGGTGGGCGGCGCAATAACCCGTACTTTTGCCCCCATTTTGGTGAGCAGGATAATATTCGAGCGGGCAACGCGTGAGTGGAGAATATCTCCGCAAATCGCAATTTCCAACCCTTTTAATTTGCCTTTTGCATTACGAATTGTAACCGCATCAAGCAGGGCTTGTGTCGGATGTTCATGGCAACCATCTCCGGCATTTATTACTGAGCAATTCACCTTATCCGCCAATAATTTCACCGCGCCGCTAGCCTGATGGCGAACTACAATAAAATCCGGATGCATGGCGTTTAGCGTCATTGCGGTATCAATCAGCGTTTCGCCTTTGCGCAAAGATGAGCTATCAGCCTGCATGGTGATGACATCGGCGCCGAGGCGCTTTCCGGCAAGTTCAAAGCTGGTGATGGTGCGGGTGGAATTTTCGACAAAAAGATTAATAAGAGTGCGTCCGGCGAGAACCGCCTGTTTTTTGTTTGAATGCCTGTTTACGTCTCTATGATGATTGGCTCTATCAAGAATTTCCTCGATTTCCTTAGGAGATAAGTCGGCTATACTGAGTAAATGTTTCATCCTAAGTCGGGGAGGTTAAACTATTTCTTTATGGATTTCAATAATAAACCTTGATGAAATGCATGATTTTCATGTATAACCCACCCATATGCGCAAATCCTTTATATTAATATCCTGTGTTCTCCTATTATCTGGCTGCGGCGGTGCTGTCGGCAGAGAGGGAAAACTGGAAGAAGATAAAAAGCTTCAGGAAGAGCTAAGCAAGATAAGCGTCCCTACTGTAGATAAGAGCATTTATAGCTCAGCCTTGGCTGCTATGGAAAATGGCGAATATGTTAAGGCGCAGCAATTCTTAAAGCAGCTTATCGGCAATGATAATAAAAATGATTTATATAAGGAAAAATATGCCGAAGTTTTGCGCTATCTGGGTGCGTGCAAATCTGCAATGCCGGTTTATGACCACTTACTTAGCAAAAAACCCGATGATATAGGATATAAGGAAGGCAAAGGCCTGTGTTTGCTTTCGGAAGGGGATTTCCAAGAAGCGGGCGAGATTTTTACTGAAATTATCAACAGCGATTCTTCACGTTGGAAATCTATCAATGGTGCAGGGTTGATTTTTGCTTCAAAAAAGAAGTTCACCGAGGCTAATCAATATTTCGATTTAGCGGCAGAAGTTAGCAATGATAATGCTACCGTGTTAAATAATCAGGGGCTTGCCAAAGGATTGATGGGAAATTATACCGATGCAATTGAGATTTTGCAGAAAGCGGCAATTCGGGCGGATAATGTATCGCAAAAACGCCATATCGCGCTGAATCTGGCAATGGTTTATGGCATATCGGGCAATCTGGATGCGGCTAAGAAAACCGCAGAAAGTTACCTCACCGAGCCGCAATTATATAATAATATGGGCGTTTATGCCGAGCTTGCTAAACAACCGCAATTGGCAAAAACCTATCTGAACAAGGCGCTTAGCGGTGCTCCGATATATTATGAACGTGCATGGAAGAATCTTGAGCGCGTTGAAGCCGACCCTAAAAATAAATAGCTGCTAATCAAATTCAGGCAATGACGGTTAGATGTGATATTTTATACGTTCATCTCCTTCAGAATTATAAAATACAGCGATTTCTTAAGATAATCTTAATTATTTTTTCCTATAATCGTAAGTTGGAGTATAATTAATTATAATCTGCACGCCAAGTAGGCATGAAACTTGCATAGAGGCCAGGTATGGTAACAGAAATTACATTAGGGAATATTTCACAGGTTGGTGGAAAAACGGTGACATCGGGCGGTTCTTCCGGAATCGACACGGCAGGTTTGATTGAAGGCCTAACCGAAGCAAAAAGACTCCCAGCCGTTCAGCTTGAGACAAAGCTGGCAACTAATTTAGCAAAAATCTCTGAATATGGTGGGATGAAATCCGCGCTACAGGGTTTAAAAGATGCATTAAACGTGCTGCGCAACCCAACGGGTTTTGGCTCTTCCGCGCAGAATGTTTTTGATTCACGCGCCGCTTTTCTAACAACATCAGACGGTACGACTGCCGGAAATTATTTAAGCGTTATCACCTCAAATGGTGCTGCGGTAGGTAGTTATGACATTGAGATTGAGCAGCTTGCATTGGCAGAAAGCTATAAAAGCGTTGCCTTTGCAGACCGTACTTCAAGCATTGTTGAGGCGGGCGGTGGTTCTACGGCGAATATGTTCGCAGCAGGGACTTTTCAGCTAAATGATGTAGATATCACTCTGACCGAAGGTGATAGCCTTAATACTATCGTTTCAAAAATAAACGCAGTTAAGGGGCAGACAAATGTTGAGGCTAGCGTTTTGAAAATTGCTTCAGATGATTTTCGTTTGATTCTGAGCCAACGCAGCACGGGTGAAGATAACACAATTACAATAGTAGATGGCAGTGACGCGTTGCATACTGCAACTAATTTTCCACCTGCTGATAGAACAGCGCCGCTAAATGCAATTCTGACATTTGATGGTGAAACAATTGAAAGGCAATCCAACACAATTAATGACATTGTGGATAATGTTACTTTCACCTTATTTCAGGAAACACCTACCGGAACTCCGGATACAACGCTTACAGTTGAAATTGATGAGAATACCGAAGCGGTATCCAATGCAGTTATAGCGTTTATTGATGCTTATAATGATTTTAGGGTGTTTTTCGCCAAACAGAATGAGCGTGGCACGGATGGTGAATTTCTTGATACGGCAGTGCTGAATGATAGTATATTGCTCAAGAATGTTTCTGATTCGTTGATTAATCAATTGGCACTTTCGGCAAATGATTTGCTTATTCCGGGTGCGGGGCTTAGCGATGAAACTTCGAGATTGGGAGATATCGGGATTTATTTCAGTGATTTTGTCGGAGATTCGGTAAATGGGATTCCGGCTACTTCTAAGATTCTGGAGATTGATTCCGCAACTTTTAGCGCAAAGCTACAAGGTAATTTTGAAGAATTACGCGAGATATTTGAGTTTAAGTTCACTAGTGAGGATAGTAATTTTGCATCTTTGAGCAGAGGGAATTTTGACTCGCAGGAGACTTTCAAGGTGCTGATTGATGATAGTGCCGGCCCCGGTTTGGAAGCGCAAATAACGCATATTGACGGGCATGAGCTTGCAACGCCGCAATATCTGACATATGACACCAGTTCTGATGAAGTAACCGGAACGGCAGGGCTGACGGCCATTCTCACCGGCTCAGGCGAGCTAGAAGGATTAAAGCTATATTATTATGGCGATGGTACTAGCACTGAAGATTTTACAGGTACTACCACAAGTGGTGAAAAAGATTATGATATTGATATTGATAGAACTGCTGAAACTGCGCAGGTTACTAAAATCCACGGTTTTGATTTAGTAACGGCGATTGATTTAGATTATTCCGTCTCTGCTTCTGCACCAAATGGGCTTGCCACCATAACCGGGCAGGATGATACGCTTTTTGATGGAATGAGCTTTTTATATGTATCCTCTTCCGATGCCGTGGTGAATTTTAGCTTCAAGCAGGGGGTTGCGGATAAATTATATAACTCAATCAATGATGTTGTCGGTACAACAAATAGCGGCTTGATAAATTCCCAGATTGAGAGTTTGCAGGATAGTAATGAGAGCTTGCAGGAATCAATTGATAATATCGATACGCAGATAGATGTATATCGCGAACGCTTGCTGATACAATTCTCCGCATTAGAGGCGGCTATTGCTGCGGCTAACTCGGTCTTGCAATTGCTTGATGCCCAATCTCTTGCACGCCAGCAATAATAGTTAACCCATTTCTTTTATGGTTTGCGCAAATATTTGTTTTTGGCAAAATGCACCATTACCAAAATCGCTAAAACCGGAGCGAGAAGATTAATAATCGGAATATTTGACAGCAAAACGATAAATAATCCGCCACCGGTGATTTCAAAGCTATTCAGCCGTGCAATTTTCTTAGTGTTTTCCACCCCATAATAACGCGAGCCAACCATCCTAAAAATAATATGTCCGGTGAGATATGCGTTAAGCCAATAATAGGCGACGATATTGACAACCGGAATGAAATATAACGGCAGCGCGAGGATGTTGAGAAATAAATTGCGTAAGATTAGCTTGAGCTCATCGACAAGCGGCAACCCTTCTGCATTTGCTTCAATATCATATTCATGCGTCTCCACGATTTTTGCGGTTTTCTCTTCAAATAGGGAAACGATTAAAACCATAATGACCGGAAATAAGAACCAAGTAAGCATTATCGCACCAAAGCGTATTATGAAATCAATTAGCTCCTCAGCCCATTCCACATCGAAAAAGCGGATAGCATCCAGCACATATGAAACGCCCATATAGAATATGACGAGTAGAGCGATGCTGGATAAAAACCCCAGCACGATGATTCTGAAAATTCCGGGTGTTCCCAGAGAAGCAAAGGCTTTGACAATCGCGCTCAACATTTTTTATGTTCCTGCTAAAGTTATTCCCTCAATCAGCAAGGTTGGGGAATTGGTGCTATATTTAAATTCCAAATCATTTGCCGGAGTGATATTCGCGAAAATATCCAGCAAATTTCCTGCCAGCGTAACTTCACTCACCGGATAGGCGATTTCGCCATTTTCAATCCATAACCCGCTTGCGCCTTGCGAATAATCACCGGTGGTATAATTAATTCCCATACCGAATGTGTCAGTGACAAAAAAGCCTGATTTTATATTTCTGATTAATTCCTGCGGGCTAATATTCCCCGCTTCCATATACATATTCGTGCCCGATGGCGAAGGCGGCGCACCTGCAGAACGGCTTGCATGTCCTGTGGTTTTTAAGCCCAGCTTATTCGCCGAGCGCATATCGAGCAGCCAAGTTTTAAGCACACCATTTTCGATGATTAGGCGCTGCTGGTTGGCAACCCCTTCTCCGTCATAAGGTTTGGAGGCAAGCCCACGCGGCATATGCGGGTTATCTATAATATTAACTCCGGCGGGGAAGATTTGCTCATCCATTTTGTTTTTCAAAAAGCTAGTTCCGCGAGCGATAGATGCGCCGTTAATTCCTGCGGCTAAATCACCGATTAGGCCTTTGGCGATTCTGGGTTCAAAAATAATCGGGTATTTGCCGGTATTAGCTTTGCGCGGATTCATTTTTTGCAAGGCGCGTGTGGCTGCCTCATTGCCGATTTTTTCCGGTGATATTAAATCGGCAAAATGGCGGGCGGCGCTATAGCCATAATCGGTTTGCATTTCCTGATCTTTTCCGGCAATAACGGAAACTGAGCTACCGCAATAGCTAGAGCGATTAGTGCGTAAAAACCCGTTACTCGTAGCAAGAAGGGTGGAATAGGTGGCAAAGCTGGCGCTTGCTCCTTCCGAATTGGTGATGCCTTTATGCGCGGCGGCGATGCTTTCGGCAGTTTTTGCGGTATCAATCAGAATCTCGGCAGATGGTTCATTTTCATCGAGCAAATCCAAATCGGCAAACTTGGTTGCTAAAAACTCGTTTGGTGCGAGGGCGGAGAATTCATCTGCCGGAGTTTCCTTCGCCATGCTGATAGCGCGTTCGGTAAGTTCTTCTACATCTTCAAATTTGGAGGAGGAGATTATTGCCGATTGATTACCGATAAAAATCCGCAAACCAAAGCCGGAATTTTCGGAGCGTTCAATTTCTTCAAGCTTGCCGTTACGAATGGAAACGGAGATATCATCGCTATTGCCAATGAGGATATCTGCGGCATCTGCCCCTTTCTTTTTGGATTTCTCCAATAATTCTGCTGCAAAATTCTCAATATCCATAATCTTATGTCCTAATTATCCAGTATCCTATCCCAGAAAGTCTCGCGCTTCCAAGGGTTTCCTTCAATTTCGGGATAGGGGTTTGTATCAATGCCGGTAGCTGGCATATCTGCCATAGCGGCTGACATGAAATCACGCCAGATGCGGGCAGGAATTCCACCACCGGTTACTTTATTCATAGATGTATTATCATCATTACCAACCCATACTCCGGCGGTGATTTGCGGGGTAAATCCAACAAACCATGCATCCCTAAAATCTTGGCTGGTTCCGGTTTTTCCGGCGACATCGCGTCCGATTCTGGCAGCGCGTGCAGTTCCGTTATTAACCACATTCACCAGCATCTCATTCATCATTTTAGTGGCATTTATACCGAGGATCTGGAAATCATATTCGCCCTGACGTTGGTATAATATATCACCTTCCGTTGTCCGTATTTCCTGAATTGTGTATGGAATTACGGCGCGTCCCTGATTGGCTAAATGCGCAAATGCTGTGACCATCTCAAGCAGACTAACCTCGCTTGCGCCGAGGGCAATACTCGGCGTGTTGCTGAGTGCTGATTTTATTCCCATACGTTCTGCAATTCTCAGCACCTTACCTCTGCCGATTTTTTCTGACAGGGCAACTGTGGCGGCATTTAGCGAGCTGGTTAGTGCGTCTTTTAAGGTCACAGTTCCGCGATATTTGCCGTCATAATTTTTCGGACTCCATTTGCCGATGCGAATTGGTGCATCTTCGATGAGTGAATTGGGTGTATAGCCATCTTCAAGCGCTGCCATATAGACGAATAATTTGAATAGCGAGCCGGGTTGGCGTTTTGCCTGATAGCTGCGATTGAACTGGCTTTCAGCATAATCCGTGCCACCTATCATGGCAAGAATCGCGCCGTTTGGCTTCATCGCAACCAGCGCGGCTTGTGTGAAATTATACTTCTCAGCATGTTCGATAAAATTCTTCGTCACCGCATCTTCTGCCAGTTTTTGCACGCCCTGATTTAGTGTGGTTGTAACCACAAGACTTTGCGGGACTTTGCCGATAAATTCAGGAATCTGGTCAACCACAAAATCGGTGAAATAGCGGCTATTATTGCGGAAGGTTGATTTATGAACGAGCGTGCCTTTATTTAGGATAATCTGCCTTTCATCTTCGGTAATCACTTCGGCATTAACCATATTCACCAGAACTTGCTTAGTCCTTTGCTCGGCTGCATGGGCGTTATTCTGCGGGGAATAGGTGGAAGGCGCTTTGAGTAGGCCTGCGAGCATGGCTGATTCATAAGTATTGATTTTCCGAACCGGTTTATTGAAATATTTGCGCGAGGCAGCATCCACGCCATAAACCCCTGCGCCGAGATAAACCCGATTGAGATACATCGTCATAATCTGGTCTTTGGTGAATTTGCGCTCCAGCCATATTGCGAGCAAGGCTTCCTGAATTTTGCGTTTGAGATTCTTCTCAGGTTTAAGAAATATAATCTTTGCCAATTGCTGGGTTATCGTACTGCCGCCCTGCACAAATTTTCCCGCTCTTAAATTTACATACATAGCGCGCGCAATCCCGCGAACATCAACACCAAAATGGCTGTAAAATCTTCTATCCTCGGTGGCAATCACCGCATCAATCAGGCTTTTCGGCATATCTCTTGCCGCAACATATTCTGTAAACACATCGCCATAAGTCGTAACAACATCGCCTCTGGAATCCAGAATCGTTATGCTTGGGCGTAATTTATCTTCATAAAGCTGGTTGATATCGGGCAAATCATAGGCGAAATAGCTCAAAACGAAAAATCCGATTATGAAGCCGATGGCAAATAGGGTGAGGAATATTTTCAAACACCATCTAAAAATCCGCCAACCCAAAGATGGTTTTTTAGCTTGTGGTTTTACCGATGGAGTGCGGCTTCTGGATTTTGCACTGGCTTTTGGTTTTTTTGTAGAGCTAGCCCCCCCGCTTTTTGCAGTTTTTTTGCGTTTATACGGGATGTCTCTTTTTTTTGCCATTTGCAGTTATTATATATTATGTATAGTTATTATGTATAGTTTTAGGGAAAGTAAGGTAGTTTTCCTGCAAATACAAAACAATAAAAATATTTATGGAAGAAACTCAATATCACAAATATGCCGATGCTGCTTTGGAAGAATTGCTGGAGTATCTGGAGGGTTTGGAGGATGAATATGATATTTATCCGGAGTTGGAATCCGGCGTATTGTCGCTAACAATGGCGGATGATAGGCAATATGTTATAAATAAACACACGCCGAGCAAGCAAATTTGGGTTTCTTCGCCATATTCAGGGGCGGGATATTATGAGTATGCAGAAGGTGTTTGGCAGCCCAAACGTGTTGCAAATAGCGCATTAGGAAAGAATTTGCGTGAATTTATAATGGCTGAGGTTATGGAGAATCTTGACGACTAAACTTATGCATAATAAAAGCCGTCACTCAAATTGATTGAAACTTGCTATTAAATTTTGTATATTACCGACAACATTAAAAAATACTGGGGAAAAATGATGAGATATTTACTTGTTTTAGCTATTACCATCACTGCAATTATTTTTGCCGCTTCTCCCTTTTCCTCGGCTGAGTCCGGGAAATTTATCACGATTGGAACAGGTGGCGTTACCGGTGTTTATTATCCGGCTGGTGGAGCAATTTGCCGCTTAGTAAATCGTGGGCGCAAAACTCATGGGATTCGTTGCTCGGTGGAATCTACAGGCGGTTCGATTGATAACCTAAGAATGCTCAAAGATGGTGAAATTGATGTCGCCGTGGCGCAGTCTGATTGGCAATATCATGCTTATAATGGCACTGATTATTTCGCCGATAAAGCTCAAATGAAAAATCTGCGTTCCCTGTTCTCTCTGCATAGCGAGCCATTTACCGTGGTTGTACGCAAAGATTCAGGAATTAAAACTTTCGATGATATTAAAGGTAAGCGCGTGAATATCGGTAATCCGGGTTCGGGTATGCGTGCTACGATGGATTTCATTATGAACTATAAAGGCTGGAAAGTGGCGGATTTTGCCGAAGCAACTGAGTTGCAGGCTTCTGAGCAGGCGCAGGCACTTTGTAGCGATAATATTGATGTGATGATATATGCTGCCGGTCATCCAAACGGTGCAGTTCAGGAAGTTACGACAACTTGTGAAGCGGTAATTGTTCCCGTTTCCGGTGAAGATATTGATGAGTTAATCGAGAAAAACCCATATTATGCTTATACAGTAATTCCCGGCGGAATGTATAACGGCACTGATGTTGATATAAAAACTATCGGGGTGAAGGCAACTTTTGTGGCGCTTGATGATACACCGGAAGAAGTTGTATATCAGCTTGTGAAGGCGGTTTTTGATAATTTTGATAATTTCAAAACCCTGCATCCGGTTTTCGGTATTCTTGACCCGCAACGCCTTGTGCACGAAGGGAACACCGCGCCATTGCACCCCGGTGCTGCACGTTATTTCCGTGAAAAAGGCATGCTATAGTTAGCTAACGCCTATCAGCAACGCTTAGGCGCATATATATTGCATTTAATTTTTACTAAGGTTAAGATTCTCCTATGATAGGGAAGCTTAAGGGAATTGTTGATGCTATTGCCGATGATTACATGATTGTTGATTGCAATGGTGTTGGCTATATCGCTTTTTGCTCGTCCCGAACCATTTCCAAAAGCGCAGTCGGCGAGGCAATCGCTCTTTACATCGAAACCCATGTGCGTGAAGACCATATCCATCTATATGGCTTTGCCAGCGAGGCGGAAAAGCAATGGTTCAAAATCTTGCTCAACGTGCAAGGAGTTGGCGCAAAGGTTGGGCTGGCGATTCTTTCTTTTGCCACTCCGACAGAAATCATGCAGGCAGTGGCCGCGCAGGATAAATCATTTTTTGCCAAAGTGCCGGGAATCGGGCCCAAATTAGCACAAAGAATCGTTACGGAATTAAAAGACAAGGTTGCCAAGCTTCCAATTGCCTTCACGGTAAATTCTCCGCAAGCTGTTTCTGCGAATAATTCTCCTGCTGCAAATTCATCTCAAGAGGGTGGCGTTGTTTCCGATGCCGTATCCGCATTGGCAAATCTGGGTATCGCGCGCATGGATGCATTTGTTGCGGTTAATAAGGTTGCAAATGACGATATGCGGCTTGAGGATGTTATAAACGCAGCCTTAAAAGAGGTTAGCCGATGAATGTTGTAAGCCCGATAAAAGAGCAGGCAGATGAGGCAGAAGTAAAATTGCGCCCACAAATGCTGAGTGATTTTACCGGTCAGAAGGATACATGTGAGAATTTGCAGGTTTTCATCAACGCGGCAAAAAAACGTGAAGAACCGCTTGACCACACACTTTTATATGGCCCTCCGGGTTTGGGCAAAACTACGATTTCCCACATAATCGCCAATGAGATGGGAGTCGGATTCCGCGCAACTAGCGGGCCGATACTAACCCGTGCGGCAGATTTAGCGGCGATTCTCACAAATTTGCAGGAAAATGAGGTGTTGTTTATTGACGAAATTCATCGCCTGAATTCAACGGTGGAAGAGGTTCTGTATCCGGCAATGGAGGATTTCAAGCTGGATTTGATTATCGGTGAAGGCCCTGCCGCCAGAACCGTGCGTATAGATTTGCCGAAATTCACTCTGGTTGGGGCGACAACGCGGCTTGGATTATTAACCAACCCGTTGCGCGACAGATTCGGGATTCCGCTGAAACTGGATTTTTATAGCTATGAAGAGCTGGAAAAAATGATTATTCGCGGGGCGGGGATTATGAATGCTGAAATCAGCAAAGACGGTGCGGCAGAAATTGCGCGGCGTGCCCGTGGAACTCCGAGAATTGCGCTGCGTTTATTGCGCAGAATCAGGGATTTTGCCGAGGCGGATAATGCTGCGATAGATAAAAAACTTGCCGATTCTGCGCTAGCAAGGCTGGATGTAGACAAAATCGGGCTAGATGGTCAGGATAGGAAATATTTGCGTTATATTGCCAGCCATTATGACGGTGGGCCGGTTGGAATTGAGACAATCGCCGCCGGACTTTCCGAAGAGCGCGATACGCTGGAAGAGACGATTGAGCCATATTTATTGCAGCAGGGATTCATCCAAAGAACCCCACGCGGGCGCATGCTGACGCAATCTGCTTTTGCGCATCTCGGACTGAAAATGCCCGAAAACCTGACGAAAGAAAATCCGGATTTATTCTAGCCATCTTCGAGATGGAGCAAGAACCATAAGCCGATAAGGATGGAAATAATTGCCGGTGTCCAAGCGGCAAGTATAATCGGCATATTTCCGGCGATGCCGAATGAGGCGGTGATTCTGGTGGAGAAAAAGAATAGAAATCCGGTAAACATTGCTCCGCTAATCAGCAATCCTGTGCGTCCTTTGCGCGAATATCGAATGGAGAATATTGCGGCAATCATAACCATTGCAACCAGCAAAATCGGTGTTGCGAGAATGGTGTGGAAATGCAGCTTGTGGCGCAAAGCAGAAAACCCCGAGCGCTCCAGAGTCTTGATGAATGACGGCAATTCCCAGAAGGAAATCGTATCGGGAGAATTGAAGCTATCCTGAATTTGCGCCAGAGAGAGATTGGTTCTGATGGAATAATTATCGAATTTTTCAGGTGGGGAAGCCGGCATATTAGTAATAACATCCGAGAACACCCAATAACCCTCTTTTAAAACGCCTGTACGTGCGTCAATGCGGCGTTTGAAATGGTTGGCATTATCAAACTCAAAAATCGTTACATCTTTAAATATCATATTATCAGTGGAAATGCTGGCGGCGGTGATGATGGTATCTTCATCGGCTTTTTCGTCATATTGCTTGAGCCAAAGTCCGGATTCTGAAACTGTGATTTGGCTAATTTTATTTTCAAAATAGCGGTCAATCGTGCGGCTGGCTTTTGAATTCATAGCGGCGGCAACGGGGTTGAAAACCGTCACTATCAATATGCCGATTATGAAGCTCGCAAAAAGCGAAGGGAACAGAAATTGCCAAACGGAAATTCCGGAAGCGCGCGCAATTACCAGCTCTTGAGTCTTGGTAAGGCGGATATAACATAAGATTGCGCCAAAGAGAAAGGCGAATGGCGCGATAAGTTGAACGAGACTTGGCAAGCGCAGGAAGGCGAGTTTTAAGATGAGGAAAAAGCTGACATCTATATTGGCTGCTTTTCTGAGCAATTCTACTAAATCAATAAGAAGTACCAGCAAAGAGCAGGTGACAAATCCTATCAGCAGCCAAAGCATGAAATGGCGTGCGAAATAGAATGATAATATTGTTGGAGTTTTCATGTGGCCATTTCCTTTTTCCCCTTCTCAAACAGAGAGAATCTGGTGTTTGTGGCTAATATATACAGGCTGGTTATGATTACTGAAAGCGGCATTGCGTACATCATAATTATGCCGAACTGGCTGCCTCCCGCCGCAATGTTTTTTATACCGATATTGATAATCACCAATAAAATAGAGATTGTAATGGCTGCGACAATTTGCCGTGCTTGCCCGCGCCGATTGAAATCTCCGGTGAGTAGAAAAGACAGGACAAGCAATGGTAGCGCAAAATTATATAGTGGCCAGCTCAGCCTCTCATGCGCTTCCGCCAGAAGTTTTTTGCGCTCTTTATCTGAGATGTCACTTCTCGGATATAGTAGCTCATGCAGAAAAAGCTCATCTTTCTTTTTGAGTCTGGTTAGATTTTTATCTGTATAAAAGCTGATATCCATCGGGTAGGAATCAAAATATAGAATATTCACCTCGCCGCTTTGCCTATCAATTTGCTGGCGGCTGGCATTATTCATCACAAATCTCACACCTTCCGGCCCATCGGTAATCAGCCCTTTTTCGGCCATTACGGTTTGTGGTTTTTCGGGGTTGCGATTATCATGCACCAAAATCCCAATCAGCGTGCCGTCACTCTGCCGCTCTTTGATATAAACCGCCAAACCCTTTGCCGGAGTGTTGAAAACCCCCTCCTGAAGCAATAGGCTGGCATAGTTATCTTGTAGGTAGAATTGCAAATCCTTGAATTCACGATATGAAACCGGAAGGAAATAAAGCGAGATGGAATAGCTTATTATTGTGACCAGAAAAGCCAGAATTATGAGTGGTTTGGCGATGCCGAGGCGGCTGATTCCGGAGGCCTTCAGCACAAGAAGCTCACTCTCATAGAGCAGTTTATTATAGATATAAATGGTGGTGCAAAACAGGGCGACAGGCAAAACCATCCATAACAGGGAGGGTAAGAGCAAAGTGATGAAATATAGGAAGGTTGTAAGCGGCAAGCCCTGATTGATAATAAAATCGACAAAACGCAAGCTCTGGCTCAACCACACCACGCAGGTGAGCGACACGGTGATGAAGAATGTCGGCGCGAATAAATTCTTGAATATATATTTCGTATATATTTTCATAGGAGAAAATTTGATTTTCACCAGAATATATTATAATCACCGAGCATACAAGCTTATGCACGGTTTTGCTGTCGCAGGCTCAGTTATGGGTTTGATATCCTCTAACGCACCATAATAAAACATACAAAATCATATTGTTTTAAATCGCAGGCTGGTTATCATAGGTTGCATGAGTAGACGCGAACTTGAGATTGAAATTGTTGATTTACGCTTGCAGAATCGTTATGCGGCGCTGCGGCTGAGCAATATTCAGGAAGATATTGATGATTTTATGGCTAAATATTATGAGGCTGTGGGTGATTTATGCTTGGAGATTTCCACCCTTGAGAGCAAATATGAGGGATATTCAAAGAAATTGCGCGGGGAAGCGCCGCAAATTAGTAAGATAAAAACATCTGAAACTAATTTCCATATTTTACCACGTTCAGAAGAGGTATATTCCTTCGAGAAAGAGGTGAAGGAGTTATACCGCAAGCTAGTCAAGATAACCCATCCTGATGTTTCTACCGAAAAGATGATGGCGGCGGAATATACACGGATGGTGAATGAGGCTTATAACGAAAAGAATTATCGTGAATTGTTGCGCCTCGACCAGCTTATCAATAGCGGTGAAGCTACCATCAAGGATTTGCAGCAGCAGAAAAATCAACTTGTGGATTCTACGCATGATTTGAAAGCGCAATATGAGCAGCTCAAGGATAGCCCGATGTATGTTTTGCGGCAGAAATTCGCGCAGGAAGATGATAAAGGCAAATCTATGATTGTTTCAATTCGCCAAGGTCTCAAAAAGCGGATTGCGGAAGAGAAAAGAAAGCTCAAAGCCTTGCGTATTGAATATATTGAGAGCATGGGTGAGCGGATTGTTAAGGCTGGAGCCAAAGTAAATTCCTAGGCTCTGTTAGCTAATTATAGTGATTCCCAGTTTTATAGCGGGGATGTCATTCCAGCGAAAGCTGGAATCCAGGGTCAAGTGCTCGTAGCCCTAGATTCCACATAGATTAATCGCTTACCAAATCTGTCGATTTGGATCGATTATATCTTCTGGAATGACAGTTATTGTTCGTTGTAAATTCTAAATTACTAATAATGCCTAGCCAACATCTTTCAATTGCACAGATTCTTTTAATGCAGCTAATCCGGCGAGGCGCGAGATAATGCCGATGGGAGAAGTTCCGCAGAATTCGTGCAATGCTTCGCAATCAATTTCCTGAAAGCTCATTCCGGCGGAATTCAAATTCCCCAGCCTATCGCGCTTTTCGTTGATGCGGTAATTTGCTCCAACCGGATTATTCCCGATGCTATAAACAAACGGTTCGGCGGGTTTGCCGTCGACCATATCAATTGTCGGCAAGCCTTCTTGGATAATCACCTCGGTGTTGGCTTTTTGGTCTTTGATGAAGGCCATTTTATTGCGTAATTTCTTGTTTATTTCTAATATTTCTTCACCTGAGCGCAGTGTGGTAATCCCCATGCCAAACGTGCCGGAATTGGGTTTTACAAAAACATAAGCTTCTTCTTTGATGCCATATTCATCATATTTGCGGCGGATTTTATGCAGGAGTTTTTCGGTTCTGACTGCAATGCATTCCAGCCCTTCTTTCTGTTTAAAATCCACTTTTCCGCAATTGACTGAGAAGGTGGAAATCAGCCATGGGTCAAGCTTGAAATCTGCAGCGAATTGGCGGGAGATTTCTTCATAAGCCTGAAAATGCTTGGATTTTTTGCGGCGATACCAGCCCATTTTGACCGGCGGGATAACGGGTTGTTTTATATCCACCAATTCATCCGGTGCGCCTGAGGTGAAATCGCGATTAGCAATAACTACGCAAGGTGCGGTTTCGCCAAAATAAACCAGCCCGTCTTTTTTATATGTGCTATGCACGGCAAAAGGCAGCTCTTTTTCGGATGAGAATTCTCCGGTTATGCCGACACTCACCTGCTTTCCGGCTTTCTCGATGCTGTGTTTGAGTGCGGTGATATTATCCCAATAATGCTCATTTCGGCTGAAATTTTCGCTAATCAAGCCCACGATTTTGCAGTTCGGGAAATATTCATCGAAATATTTTTTAATTTCCGCGCTGGCTCGTTCTTTTGCTTTCTGCCCAAGCAGATTAAATCCGGCGGGGAATATATTTGTGTCAACATGGGCGATTTTGAAGCCGGAATTACGGATATCAACTGAGCTATAAAAGAACGGGCGGATATCACCTGCATTGGCGGCAAACCAGCTCTCGACCTTTTCTTTATCCAGATTTGCTAAAATCTCATACATTCAATTCTTCTTCTATTTTGTCCCATAATTCAATTTCAGGCTTTTTACCATATAGCTTATCAACATAATTGAAACCACCGGGTGAGGTGATGTTAATTTCGGTAACATAATCGCCGATAACATCAATTCCGCAAATATATATATCATGTTTTTGCAGAAAAGGCTCAAGGGTTTTGCAGATTTCTAGCTCTCTTGCGGTTAGTTCGGTTTTTAGGGTTTCTCCGCCATGCACTGTACCTGCCAGAAAGCTTCCGTCTGGAGGCTTGCGTGTGAATGCTTCGGTATATTTGAAATTCACAAAAAGAATGCGCTTGTCGCCCTCGGTAATTTCGGGCAGGAATTTCTGTACCACGATTGGCATTTCGCTATTTGCCAGAATTTGCGCTAGCTCGGTTTGGGCAGTTTCTTCGTTCAGCTTTTTCACGCCATAGCCGCTATATTCATATAAGGGCTTAGTAACCACTTGTTTATGCGTGGCGATAAATTCCAATATTTTTGCCTCATTGTGGGAAATCAGAGTTGGTGGAGAAAAATCCGCGAAGAAATGCGGGGTGATTTTCTCAGCAAATTTGATGATGCTGGACGGGCGATTGATTATAAGGATTTTATCCTCAATCAGGCTTAATTGGTAGAGCAAGGTCAGATATGCCATATCCACAGGTGGGTTGGGGCGGAAATGGATAATATCAAAATCCTCATCCAGAATCAGCGATTCTTCATTATGGTTTTTTTTCGGCTCAAAGCGGCTGGCTTCTGCGTATAATTTTCCGTTCAGAAAGCTGATTGCTTGCGGCAGGCACTCAAACACATCATGCCCGCGTGCAATGGCTTCCAGCGCAATCACCGTGCTGGTTTCTTCGCCATTTTCACCAAGCTTTTCACTAATGATGAGGGTTCTGAGTTTTTTTGATTTATTCACTTCGTATGCTCTTAATCAATTTGGCTGTTATGATATTATCGCCAAATTCGAATTGATGCATTTCGTTTTTTTGGTTTTTTTCGGTTTCGCCGATATAGGATTTTTCATTTTCGGCAGCCATTATTTTTGGCCTTTTTGTTTCTGAGATGCGCGAGAAAATCAGCTCGCAATTTTCCGGATATTTCTTATATTTGCCGCCTTCTACCACTAATCCGAAGAAATCATTATCCGCAGATTTGTTTGTGGTAGAGGGTTTGAAGCTGATTTCATAAATCTCATCCTTGGCGAATTTGCGGATATGGTTGGAGAAGTTAGTTTCAATCGCGCCGATGATTTTGGCTTTTGCGGTGATATTCTTTTGTTTTTTCTCAGTTTTTGCGGTGAAGTTCACAACCTCTCCCGGCTCGCAGCTCAAAATCTCACAAAATTTATTTATCCATTCGGCGGAAAGCTTTCTTTCACCTTTTTCCAATCTTGCAATTTGTTGCTGGGAAGTTTTGGCGAGTTTGGCCAGCTCTGATTGAGTTATGCCCAAATTCTCACGAAGATATTTAATATTATTTTCCATATTACTGATAGATTTTCTCACTTAAAGATTATTATTGCGAGTAAAATCTACTTTCAGTTGTTTTTCAACCAAGTTTAATGGCAATTTCATAAATTCACAATAAATTATGCTGATGTATCAACGCTTGGCTTGCCGGAATTACCCTTGCTTACCACAACCATGGCCGGACGCAGCAAGCGTTCATGCAGGATATAGCCCGATTGCATGGATTGGATGATGCAGCCCGGTTCAACCTTCGGGTCTTCCACCTGTGCCATTGCCTGATGCAGATTATGGTCGAATTTATCACCGATATTCGGTTCAACGCGTTGTATTCCGCGCTTTTCAAAAACTCCGAGCAATTCTTTTCTGGTTAAATCCACACCTTCAAACAGATTTTTCAACACCCCATCCAGATTTTCTTTTTCGGGTACGGAATCGGTGGCACGTTGCAAATTTTCCAATACGCTGATTAAATCTTTTGCGAAAGAGGCAACGCCATATTTATTAGCTTCTTCAACCTCTTTTGCGGCGCGTTTTCTGGTATTTTCAGCATCGGCAGCGGCGCGTAGCATAGCTTCACGCAATTCCTCAAGCTGGGTTTTTAATGCTTCGACTTCATCATTAACGCCAGTTGCCGCGCGCGCTTGCTCAATGATATTCTCATCAAGCTGTGCTTCAATATTATCTTCTTCATTTGCTTTTTGTGCGGGGTTTTTGGCCATAATTTCCTCTTATGCAGAATATGTAGTGAATAATGTAATTATTTCAACCATTCAGGCAAAATTTCTCGTTCAAACATCTCATCATAGCTTTGCCTTTGCGCGGTGATAGCAAATTCAGAGCCGTTTACCATAACTTCCGCAATGAGCAGGCGGCTGTTATAGGTTGATGCCATAACGGCACCATATGCGCCGGCGGTGCGGAATGCAATCAAATCATCAGCCTGCAATTCAGGCATTTCACGCAGACGGGCGAATGTATCTCCGGTTTCACAAACCGGGCCTACAATATCATATTTTGGAGCAACTGCAATATCCCCCGGCTTTTGGTGTGGGGCAGTGCAAACCGGAATAATATCATGATGTGCGTCATAATAGGATGGGCGGATTAAATCATTCATCGCGGCATCAATAATCAGGAAATCGCGCTCTTCCGTATGTTTGGTATAAATCACCTTGCTGACCATAATTCCTGCATTTCCGGTGATAACGCGTCCGGGTTCAAAAATTAATTTGCAATCAAAACCGCCAAAAATTTCTTTTATCATCGCGGCATAATCTTTTGGATGTGGTGGGTTTTTACCCATCTCATAGGGAATGCCTAAACCGCCGCCCAGATCCAGCGTTTCGATTTTTAAGCCTTTTAAGCGTAATTCATTGACGAATTTCTTAACACGGGTGAAGGCAGCCTCAAATGGGGAGAGGTCAGTTATTTGTGAGCCGATATGGATGGAAACACCTTGCGGGTTGATGCTCTGCATGGCGGCAGCTTTTTCAAAAACCTCCATAGCGATGTTGATATCAATACCGAATTTGCTGGTTTTGAGTCCGGTAGTGATTTTTCCATGTGTGGCAGCATCAACATCGGGGTTTACGCGGATTGCGACATTGGCGGTTTTATTGAGATTCCCTGCAACTTTATTGAGCAATTCCAATTCCGGCACAGATTCCACATTAAATTGGAAAATATTATTCTCCAG
>Ga0210019_1002135_pt1 | contig 19670 bp, 20 predicted proteins | sample CryGeyCG2114_020_2_FD_183969 | JGI IMG/M metagenome (GOLD analysis project Ga0210019, IMG submission 183969) | Groundwater microbial communities from aquifer - Crystal Geyser CG11_big_fil_rev_8/21/14_0.20 (SPAdes) (version 2) | ecosystem: Environmental > Aquatic > Deep subsurface > Groundwater ...
GAAAGGCATTAATACGATGGAAAAGAATTTGCAGAGTTTGGATTCAAGACTGGCCACAATGGAGGAATCTATCAACAGCTCAGAAAAAGATATCAGAGATAGAATTGTCGGAAGTGGCGGTCTCGTTACTGAAAGTCAAACTCAAAGATTAGTCGCTTCGGAAAAGCAACCGCTTATAGATGAATACAGAAAATTACTCAACGAAAGAAATCGTCTCGCCACACAAATAAGCACTGCTGATACTTCCGCTAAAGAATACGCTGGAATGCAATATGAAGATTCGGCTCTTCCTCTGACGGTGGCCGAGAAAACTCTCGGATTTCAAAAAGATCAATACGGTGTACTTGGCGACATACTAAGCCAAGTATTCGGTGCTTCGGAAAAAGATGTTGCTAATTTAATTGACTCCGCCAAATACGGAAAAGAACAGGAAAAGAAAGAAGCTCAAGATGTAATTGACCGGGCGATAAAACTTGCCCAACTTGCGAACGATACTCCAGCCGGAACCGTGCTTGATATTGCCGGAACGAAAATTGTCGGAACCAAAGGGAGCGGATCAGGTTCATCGAGTGGCGGTACGAGTGATTCCAACGATATAGAAGCTTATGCGTTGGAACTATTAAATAATCCTGACTTCACAGTAAACAATGTTCCGCAAAGTATTAGGGCAAAAGTAATTGCCAAAAGAGACCAAATAAAAGCGGAAGCTGAAGCCGGATCAACTATGGCCAACAGTACGCCATCAATGATCAATAGCAATAATCCTCCGATTACCGCTCAACAATTCGGCGAGGGGTTGAAAGAAGTCTTCACTAAACAGATACCGGGTGTGGCAAAAAATGTGTGGGGAGGAACCAAAGGATTCTTCAAAGGACTCTTCGGTGTAGGAAATTAAAAACTATGGCTTATATCAAAGACCCTAAAACTGGCAAATACATCAAGACTGATTCTGTGCCAACGGCAACGGTAAAAACTTCTGTCGACACTTCTGCCGGACAAGTAAAATATGAAAAGAATTCGCAAGGAAAATATGAAGTAAAGCCCGTTGATACTTCTGTCACAACTTCTGCCAAACCCAATGTGACAACCGCCTCCGGACTTAAAGATTTTGCGTTGCAAAATGGTGTTGATATCAGCGAAACCCAACCGAAAGAATCTACCCTGCAAAAGATACTCAATGTATTAAACACCGGAGCGTACGCCGTGGGAGGACTTATAAGCGGTAAAGGAATAAAACAAGGAATTAAAGAACATGTTTTGCCGTCCGAAGCATTGGGAATAAAAAGCAAGGTCGGCGGATTTGTTGCCGACATCCTGCTTGATCCAACGACTTACATAACATTCGGTTATGGTGGCGGTGCAAAATTAGCGACCAAGGCCGGAAGCGTTGTTTTGAATAAGACCGGAACCAAGCTATTAAAAAAGTCTATCACCGAACTTGGCGAGGGGGCGGCTCGAAAAGCAATTGCGGAAAAAGTTTTGAAAGAAGGGGGCGAAAAGTTTTTGGCCAAGGGTGGACTTAAATTTGCCGGACAAGAAATATTGCCTCGTTCAATAGCCACCGCACCGTTCAAAGGGGCCGATAAATTACTGGAAAAAACCCCGATGGTCGGGAAACTTTATCAGTCGGCTAAAGATTTGGCTGGCAAAGCTTTCGTGCCATTCAAAGAAATAAAAGACCTACCCGGAGGCATTGGCGAACAGTATGTCGATAAATTTTCAAAATTCAGCAAAGCGACAAGATACGAAGTCGGTAAAGCCGTTGATGAAGTATCGGCTCTTGGTAAGACAGCAAGAAAAGAGCTCGGTGATAAAGCCGGAATCGAAATTGGTAGAACACTGGAAAATATTCCGACTCCACCAGTACCCATCCCAAGAGGCCTTGAATCAGTAAGTCATATGTTAAAAGGCGTTGACCTTGGCGACATCAAAGGTGTGGATCGTGCCAATATAGTCGACATGAAAGTGTTTGGATCATCCGTTGAGGGGAAGCTTAAACCGAATGATGTGGATATTTTTGTGAAAGTGAAAGATGGCTCAATGAAATTCAAAAACCGTGGCGGATTGCCATCGCCGATTGTGGTCAAGAAAGGAAAAATACAATATTTCATAATGCCAGAAAGCCAGGGTGATGAATTGCTCGATGCGATGCTTTATACCGGACGAAAAGATCAAAGCCGATTATATTCCGGTGCAACCGTAAAAGTACCAAGGAATTATTGGAGCGGTGCTTTGAAAATTGCCGATGATTCGATGAGTCATCCCGGGAGCAGAAAAGCAGTCGATGACATTGCTGACTTTATTCGGGGCGAACATAAAAAATTTGCCACTGCTGAAAAACAGCGTGGTCTTTTGGATTATGAATTGCCTGATTACTTAAGGCACTATCTAACACCTGAAGGGCGTGAATTTTTACAAAAGAGCGGAATGAACATCACTTCCGAAATAAACAAACCGCTCCGAGTAAAAAATCCATTTGCTAAGACAAGACAGATTGATGACACGGTCGAGGGAATAAACAATTATTTCCGCAAAAGATACGGCGTAAGACTTTTTGAACAGGATGCGTTCAAAGCATTCGCGGCTCGAAAAGCCGAACACATCAAGGCGGTTGGCACATACGACTTCTTGACCGAAATTGGAAAAGAATTCGGTAAGCAAGCTGAAGTGATAACTAAACAGATCAAGAATCCAGTAACCGGAAAGATGACTGCCAAAGAAATAATCAAACCAATATACGAAAATGGCATTAAATATATTGAAAGCTCTGTGCCTCAATTAAAAGGCACATTGTTGCCCGAACAAATCGTGAAGCATGTTGATGATACTTATAAGACTTTAACTAATGAGGAAGCAACAAAGAGATTTTTGAAGCTTTACGATAAGGTTCTCGGTTTTTGGAAAGGTTCGGTCACTGGATGGTTTCCAGCTTTCCACACAAGAAACTTCATGGGCGGTACTTTTAATAATTGGATCGCTGGTGTGACCAATCCTTCAAGATATTTGCAAGCCGATCAAATAGCCAGAGGATCGAAAGGAATGGTTACTACCAAGATTGGAACTAAGTACGGATACGACCAAATAAAAGAATTGGCAAGCAAATTGGGAGTGGTCGGTCAGCCGGGATACTTGGATGTTATGAAAGAGGTGAAAAAAGATGCCACTAAGGGGCCGGTGGCCAAACTTATGGGAACGCCTGCAAAAGCAATGGAAGTCGTGGAAAACAGACTGCGACTGCCACTGTTTGTTGATCGTTTGATCAAGGGTGATGCACCTGAACAGGCGGCCAAAACAGTCTTCCAATTCCACTTCGACTATGCACCGGAAGCTTTGGCACCATTTGAGCAAAATATCATGAAGCGGTTATTGCCGTTTTACAGATGGACTCGTGGAAACATTCCTCTGCAACTTGAACAGATGGTAAAACAGCCAGGCAAATATTCGGCCATTGGAAAGGGATTGCAAAACCTCCAATCAGACAAAGAGAAAGCTCAAGAGGAATTTGCTTCATTGCCTCCTTATATGCGAGAGGGATTGCCGGTCCGACTTGGCGAGAAAGACGGCTTCTCGCAATACATCTACGGGTTCGGTTTGCCTGTTGAGGACATAAACAGACTTTATAAAGGAAGCGCAAAAAGAACTGTGGCCAGTATGGTTGGCGAATTATCTCCGCTTCTAAAATACCCAATCGAAGTGGGTACTGGACAAAATCTATTTACTGGAGAGCCAATAGCCGAATCAAACCGTGTGTATCCGTTTATAAACAAAGTACCGGGGTTAAGAGAATGGCTGGAAGTTAGAGAAAAAGAAAATAAAAACGGTTCAGTAAGCTACACAGCCAATGCCTACAAGCTTCACTTTTTGAATACCGCATTGGGGAGGTTTTATACCACGGCCGGAAAATTAACTGATGACAAAACATCCGGTGCGGTTAAGTTTTTGTATGGATTACTCGGCTCAAAGGCAAAATCAGTGGATATAGAAAAAGAAAAGTATTGGCGAGATCAAGAACTGCAAGACCGGCTTGAACAAGCATTGGAAAGTAGAGGTCTAATTAGACAATTTGAAAGAGCATATGTACCAAAATAAAAATATGAATGACGAATCTTATCAAAACAACATGCAGGACAAAAGGCTTGATAGCATCGAAAAGCATATTGTCATTATTAACGAGGAAATGGGGTCGGTTAAAAATGACATGGCTTGGATCAAGAAGTTTTTCTGGCTAATTGCCACCGCATCAGTCGGCGGACTTATAACCGCATTAATTAATTTACTAATCTCATTAGCAAAACACTATGGAACTTAAACCTGACAAAATCAAATATTTGATTATCCATCATTCTGCGACCGCCAGAGATACCACAACATTCGATGCGGTAAAAAGATATCACATCTCAAAAGGCTGGGGTGACATCGGATATCACTTTTTTATAACAGCCAGCGGTAAAGTGATGGTTGGACGATCCGAAAATACGATCGGGGCACATTGCGTGGCTGATAGTATGAATTTCAAATCACTTGGAATTTGTCTGCCCGGAAACTTCATGACGGAAGTACCAACCGTTGAGCAATTATCTTCACTATTGGAATTACTCAAAAAGCTAATGTCGAAGTATAGCATTCCAAAAGAGAATGTTCTCGGACATCGTGAGGTTGTCGGAGCTTCGACGTCTTGCCCGGGAGATAATCTCCAGAAATGGGTATCCAATTTTAGAGGACAAAAAGACGAAATTGATCGGTCCGCAATTGCCGAACAGGTCATGAATCATTTAGAACAAGCAATCGATAAATTAAAACAAATACTATGACACAAGCACATAAAGAAGCCCTAAAGCACCTTGCGGTCGTTTTTCTGTATTCCGGAGTCTCATCCATCCTGCCGATCCTTTTAGCTTATATACAGAATGACCCTCGCTGGGCGTTACTTATACCGATTATAAACTCGGCGTGGTACGCCATAACCCGATACCTGAAAGAAAGGAAACTGATTGAGGAAGCCTTAACGAGAGGTGATGAATTTTAGCTAATTTAAGCAATTCTGATTAGTAAACTTTTTGAGCAAAAGCCGGAACCTCAAAATAACTAGGATTATCCTTGTAAATTCGGCGTAATTGGCGTATAATTTTATCAACACGATGAAAAGATAACACCCGAATTGGTTCTAACTTCGGGACATCGTCACCGCAGTGAGCGAAGCGAACGTAGGAGGGAGCAAGGCAACTGCTTGCCTTGCGAGGAGGGTGAGGAGCGAATACATGGAGCTCCGCAAGACTCATTGAGGTTTTTTACGAACGAAGTGATGTAAAAACCCCAATGAGTAGACAGCTTCTGTAAGAGGTCGAGTAGATGGAGTTTATATCGTAGAAGCTTTGCTTCTAAGATATACGAAAGGTGTACCGCCCATGTAATGGGAGAATCCCTCCCCCTCCGCAAATTGATCTGTACCCCAAAAAGTGGACACGGCTACACGTTTTATTCTATCGTTATTAAAAGATAGTATATTAATTAATGAAATTTGAAGCCAAACAACAATTTGATCGAGAAGAAAAATCACAAGAACGCCTGCAAGCGCAAGCAGAAATTTTTGCTGATAAAGGCGTAAAAACCTTTTCTAAAGATCAGGCTCAAATACTAAAATATTCTGCGGAACTTTCTCAAATAAAGGACCTGAATAATTTACCGCCAGATTTGCCGGAGGAACTTGTTGCTCTAATTCAAAAGAATAAAGATGCTTATGTAAACTTCATGCGTCAAGAAAGAAAACTGGAAACTTCTTTTATTGAAGAAAATATCATAACTTATAAAGAGAAATTTCAGCCAGTAATAGCTGAATTAAAAGCAAAAATGGCACAAGGAAAGCCAAAGGAGCTTCCAGAATATCTTGGCTCTGGAAGCAACGGCTCTGCGTTTCGTATTGAAGTAGACGGAAAAACCTATGCCGCCAAATTTTCTGGAAATATTACGCAAGCAAATTTTGAAATAAAACCGTTGATTCGAGCAAAAGATATTCCGCACACTTCACAACTTGTAAGTTATTCGTTTGAGGACGGCGTTGTTATTATGGAATTATTGCCTGGTACCGATGTAACAAATTTTACGCCAGAAGAATCACCGGAATATTCTGACGAACATATAATCCAACTTATTGATACGGTACGAGAACTTGATGCCAAAGGACTTGTTATTGACCCGAAGCCGTCCAATTTTATGTATGACCCAGAACAAGGATTTTCTGTTCTCGATTATCATTTAAAAAATTCCGGTAGTAGATATGGACTTCCGCAAGAAGTTGTCAGTTTGAAAATCGCTCTTACGGCAAGGAAATTCGAACTGCTTGACTACAAAGCTCCTGAATATGAAGAAAAGTCAAAAGCTCAAGCGATTGAGAAATATAAAATTTCCTTGCCGATGATGGTTCGATTTCTTGGTATTTTGGAAGAAAAATATCCTGATATTCTTGCAGAGTGGCAACGACAACACGATATAGACAAAAAAGATCCAAGTATGCTAGTTGGAGAAATGATAGAGCGGGAATATATTCCACAACATCCAGACATAGAACCTCATCTTAAAAAATTGGAGGAAATGGGTTTTTAAGATGAGAGTAGTCGAATTTCCGAAAACCACCAACCCGAAACCAGTCCGCAGTTCGAGCTTCGTAGCATTTCTCGTGCAATCAAAGGTGTCAGGAACCTTTGATTGCATAAATGTGTGGTATAATATTTGAATGGGACGCGCACTACGTGTAGATAACGCAGATCAGATTTATCATGTGATAAATAGATCAAACGGCAGAATCAAAATCTTTCATAAACAGAAGGATTATTTGGCGTTCGAAAACATTATGGCTGACGCACTTGAGTTGTTTAAAATAAGACTCTATTCTTTTGAGATTATGCCGAATCATTGGCACCTTGTTATATCACCTGAGGTTGATGGGGAGATGTCTCGATTTGTGGGTTGGCTGACACTCACACATACTCAGCGTTATCATGCGCACAAAGGGACTACTGGTAACGGACATTTGTATCAGGGGAGATATAAGTCTTTTATCGTGGAAAAAGAATCATATTTTTATACTCTCTGTCGTTATGTTGAACGTAACGCAGTCCGTGCAGGTTTGGTTAGAAAAGCTACAGACTGGAGATGGGGAAGTGCTTGGGTGCGAAAGTTTGGAACGTTGAAGCAGAAGAAAATGCTCACTGTGTGTCCAGATGGCTTGCCTGACAATTATGATGACTCATTGAATGAAAGCGACGAAAGTGATAATTCTAAAACGGAACTTGAAACAATCCGTAGATCTGTGAACAAAGGAAATCCTCTTGGGAAGCGAGAATGGGTGGCACAAGTTGTGGCACGCTTTGGATTGATTTCGACTACCCGACCACGAGGTAGACCGCGAGTTAGATTTAAGTAGATGTATAGATTCAATAAATAGTTAAAATATTATACCACACATTTTTGTAATCAAAGGTTCCTGACACCTTTGATTTTAGATGAGGATTTCTTCTAGGGAATTGTGAGATCCGAGGAGTTGGTTCAGCATTTCCGCGGGATTATGTTTGTTTAAAACATTCAGCATGATTTTGGAAAACTTTGCCGGTCCCATGACTTCTCGCTGCGACATCTCTGCTTCACATCTTTTAATATCTCTGGTTACGCTTATTATATCATTCGCGCTTGTCTGCATCGCGGTACTCTTTAGCAAGGAAGCTTTTTCTGTCTGAAGGTCTGTGAGATACCGCTTATCTTGTTCTCTCTGTTCTATAAACTTTGCGTATTCTCCGTCTACGATTCTTTTAGGGAGATTGGTATGCCACAGTGGAGGGGGAGTCTTATTTGAGGCGAGAAAGCGAAAGCTTACTTTGGCTTTCAGATGTTCGCACAAAATCCCTCGCAAATCTAGCGGATCAGTCTTGCTATCTGCCAAGCGTAGAAGGAAATCGGATCTCAAGCCAGAAAGCATAATCATAAGGGCGGTGCTCTCATAATCGTAAGATGGGACGCCCGCCATCTCCTCACTCATCCTTGCTATCATATGCGATCTCAGTTGAGAGAGTCTCGCACCTTCGTCATCATTTATTTCAAGGAGCTTGCAATATTCTTCTGCGAGGTTTATTCCGACAAGCGAAAGATTTTTATTTTCTGCAAACAATGGCGCTTCTTCCGCAAGGTATGCAGAAAGCTTACCAGCCTCTTCCGCGTTAGGCTCCCTCCCATATTTAGAAAGAATCAGTTTGGCGCGAGATAAATTGTAGGATAGCAATCTATCTTCCACAGTTCGAACTGCCCCCTCTTCTTTTGAAACATCTTTTTTTATAACTCGCAAGAATTTATCTTTAGTCATAATTATTGGTGTAAATTTGATAATTTTTCCTTGGGTATGATGTCGTCCAGTAATTGCTGTGGTGTTGTGCCCAGCACCATATCCTTGGTGGATTCATATATATTGATCGGTAGATTGCTCTTGAGGCATGCGGTTCTCATCTTTAGCATTTCAAGCTTCGCTCCAATCTCTTTCAACTGCGCGAAGCTACTTACGTGCGGTGAGTTTTGATTTCTCTCTTCGCCAGAAATCCTACCTTGAAGTGTCTTCAACAATTTGGTTTGTTCTTGTACAAGCTCTAGCGCGCTCTTGACGGATAATTCTATTGGCGACTTGGTCTCCAGCATATCTTCAAACTCCAGTTTAGATCGCCATGCGGCCGGCACTTGTTTCTTTGCAAAACGATAGGAGTACTCTATGGAAATGCATATTTTTTTGCAAAGATTGGCTTCAAGCAGGCTTATATCTTCTGGTTTTAACAATGAAAATAGGAGATAAGAGGCTCTCAAGTTCGCCACCCTTAATTTTAGCCTATCTCTGCTAGACAAAATGAACTCAATCTTTGACTCAATTCCCTTATGCAAAAAAATTTGCCCGCTCCACTTTGAGTTGGTGTCTATTATGATTCTATCAAAGGATTCCAGAATGGTAAGATATCCAATGTCGCACAAATTTTCGTTATCGCAAAGTAGCTTTACTGGCGCCGTGAGATATTTCGTTAGCCTTTCTAAGTCATAGCTGCCTTTTGTCTCTAGAATTTCTGCTGATAAGTCAACTGACAGTTTTGATACCCAACTGTCCATCATCACCCTTGCTTCTGTCTCGGTTATGCTCTTTTCACCCCGTTCACCTTGTATAACCTTAAACGGCTTGCTTTCATTTTTGTCCATATGTTTTTTTGGTTGGCGGAGGGTTGATCACAAATCTAAATTTGATTCATGTAGTCTTTGTATCCTTGCGATTCCATCACTTCTTTTGGGATGAAACGGAGAGCAGCGGAATTCATGCAGTACCTAAGTCCGCCTCTGTCCGTCGGACCGTCGTCAAACACGTGTCCCAGATGAGAGTCTGCGTAGCGGGAGCGTACCTCGGTGCGTACTGTAAAGAAATGGCGGTCTTCGTGTAGTGTGATGGCGTCGCTTCTGATAGGTCTTACAAATGATGGCCATCCGGTACCGGAATCATATTTGTCTTTGCTTGAGTAGAGCGGTTCGCCGGAAAGTGTGTCTACATATATGCCAGCTCTTGTTTCTTTGTCGTACTCATTATTAAAAGGTGGCTCGGTGCCGTCCTCTTGGGTTACTTTGTATTGAATGGGAGTGAGTATTTCGCGCAACTTTTCGTCCGAAGGCTTTTGGTATGTACTCCACGCTGAATTTAGTTTGACATCTGATGATGTAGCCATAGTCTCTAGGTTCGGTTTATAATTTACAACATTTGCATCCTCACCCCAGTGCTCTTTTACGAAATGGTCGCGTCCGGAAGCGTTTCTATAATATGAGTACTTTAGCGCGTTTTTGCGGTAGTAGTCTTGATGATAATCTTCCGCGGGATAAAACTCTTTGCGAGGTAAAACAAGAATATTAACAGACTTTTTGTAGATACCAAGCGCGTTTATGTCTGCAATTACTTTTGTCGCAGAGGATTGCTCAATATCGTCTGCAAAATAAATAGCGGGTGCATACTCCTCACCTCTATCATTGAAAGATCCTTTTGTGTCGGTCGGATCAATGTGCTTGACCAGCCACTCCACAAGAGAGGAGTATGTAACCAACGTGGGATCGTAGGTAATGAGTGTTGCCTCTCGGTGACCTTGACTGGCATAGTTTTCGTAGGTTGGGTTTGGAGACGAGCCACCCGTGTACCCAGATACGACACTCAAAACTCCGAGCAATTTCTCAAAGTCTGCCTCTACACACCAAAAGCATCCGCCAGCGAGTATTGCCGTCTTTGACTGGACGGAAGTGCCATTTGGAACACTGATAATCTTTGCGGGAGTGAGATAAAAATTTAGAGCGAAGTAGCCAATTGTTGCTACTCCGAGAATGACGATAATTGTGACTATTGCGAAAACCATTTTTGACATAATACTTTATCTTTAAAAACTACTTCCATAGAGAGAGCCAAACCCCGATGTAATGTACAACGACATAAAGAAAGAAAATATAACCAAGAACAAAGAATATGATGGTGAGCGCCACAGTGTTTATTATTTCGGTTCTTCTTTTCTTGGCTTCATCCAGCGTGCAGATGTTTTTCGTTCTGCGGAAGTAGAGCACAAGTGATATCGCCATGGCGATAAGTCCCGCCAACCGAAAGTACCACTTGTAGTCACCATACAAAGTGTCCGCGAGAGACGATCCAAACGCGACCGTACCCAGTCCAAACACAACCAAGATAACGGGGGAAAGGCAACAAAGCGAAGCCACAAGTACCGGCAACGTATTTATTTTTAATATCTGCTTAAATTTATTCACGTACCCATATTGTACTACAAGGGTGTCAATTTAGGAAAGTTCTCATGCGTCTTATAATGTAAACGGATGATTCAAATTGACGATACGCTAGATATATGTTAAAATGCTAGCAGAAAGTAAAAATTACACGATATTCTTTGATGAAAGGAAGTGTTGGATGAAGAAAAAACATCCGGTTGGCGTGGGTATGGTCGTATGCAGTACTCCACTAGGTGAATTTCTGAGATATCTTCGGTTGGATAGAAAAGTGACTCAAGCAGAAGTCGCATCTTCTGTCGGGATCAAGCAAACCCACTGGAGTCAGTTGGAAATAGGTCGTAAGAAAAACCTAAATAGTGACCTTTGCCGAAGGATAGCTTTGTACTTTAATATTCCTCATAGTCAGCTGGAATATTTATTGCCGAAAAGGAAAGCTACTCCTCAAGGTAGCCTTGCATACCTTCTTGCTAAATATATGAAATCGTCAAATATGACGATTAGCAGTTTGGCATTGAAAATGGACATGGATGCAGGTGCTCTAGCGAGGTACGTCAATGGCGACAGAAAAACAGCATCTTATCAGACAGCCAGATTGTTCGTGCATGTGCTTGGATTCAGTATAGAGGAGATACTTCCTCACCTCACGGATTCTAGGGATACCCCAGAAAGTGCGGTAGGAGAGCTCATACGCACTTCCAGAAGAAGATTGCTGATGAGTATCCAGGACCTCGCGAAGAAACTGACGATCACTCGTGCTCGGGTTAGCCAGATAGAACTCGGGAAAGTGCGGATCGGAGTGTGTGTTTTGAAGAAGGTAGCTCTCGCGGTTCAAATTAGCGATGGAGATCTCCTCAAGGCTATTGAAACGCAGCAAGAAAGTATGAAGACAGTGTCCCCGCATCAGTGATGAATGCGGGTTGTTTTTTTGTGGAATTGAATTTGAATTTGGAACCCCAACTTTTTCTATTTCACCAAGTATTCTCTTTGTGTTAGGATAAGTTTGGAATATGTTCTACTGCTTGATCTAAGGAGGTCAAATGCGTATAGCAAGACATAGGACAGCGGTAAAATCAAAGATTGGTGTAAATACCAAACCATCGTGCGGACAACTCGGCGCTTTTTTAAGAGAGAGACGGCTTTCGCTTGGTCTTACCCAAAGAGAAGTCGGGAAAGGTGCGGGACTTTCTCATTCGGTTTGCAGTGAGATTGAGCTAGGCCGTAAAAGGTGGCTGAGGGATTCGCAATTGGAAAAACTGGCTGAAGTGCTTGAGTGCGACACGGCACAATTGCGCGCGCTGGCGGCACTGAAGAAATATCGCCAACCAAAAGATAGGGTTGGTAGACTTGTGAGAAGGGCACGCGAAAGCGAACGTCTTTCCCGAGACGCGCTAGCCATGAGAATGGGTGTTGGGGGAAGTGCCGTAGCTAAACTCGAGCGCTGTCCTAGCAGGTACACGCATTATAGAGTGGCCAGACAGCTAGTTCACGGTGCAGACATAGCGCCGGAAGCAGTGGCTCCTCTTGTGGGAAGTAATTGCAAACCGACGGACAGCATCTTGGGTAGAGTAATAAGAGATGCAAGGCGGAAAAAATTGTTGAGCGGACAGGAACTCGGAAATTTGGTAGGAGTTAGTCGCCAACAGATCAGCCACATTGAGAGAGGAAAAATCGGCCTCATGCTAAGGAACGAGAAGCTTCTCAGGCAGATAGCGAAGGCTCTCGATTTGTCACCTGATCTACTCGTGTCACTTAGACCAGAGAGAAAGCAGAGATGTACTACAAGACCGCGCTCTAGATGAGTGCGGTTTATTTATCGGACTTCTTCCAAAACTGGCGCATCTGCACCGTTTTCAGAGATTAATGGGGTCAGACCCCCCTATATTTAAGGGGTCAGACCCCATTAATCTCTTCTACAGCTTGGTCGCAAGTCGGGCTCGCGCCTCGCTATGCATCCATTTGTGTAAGTCCTATACTAGCCTTATTTCAAAACTGACGCATTTGCACTGGTTTCAGAAATTAATGGGGTCAGACCTCCTAGATTTAAGGGGTCAGACCCCATTAATTTCTTTTCAACCAGTACGCCAGCATCTTGTTTTGAAAGAAGTCCATCACTTATAAAATGGTGATCTAACCATGCAGAGCAAATCACAGAATGTCATGTTGATTAGATGGTGATTACACCAGACACACCATTTTCAATCTGGTATAATATTCTCATTAAAAAATAACCAAAATAAGTATGGAATCAATCACTGTAGATGTAAATTGGGTTGCGGTCATCGTGGGGGCAGTCCTCGCTTACGCGCTCGGAGGGTTTTGGTATTCGGAGAAGTGCTTCGCAAAAAAGTGGAAGGCTGGCATCGGCACACCTGCAGTTCTCAATATGCCGATGGCTCCGGGGATGCTTACCCAGGCGGTCGGCACATTTTTACTCGCTTGGGTTATCGGTGTTACAGAGACGACAGGCTCGCTTGCGCTTGCGATTCTCATCGCTCTCTCTATCGCAACACTCATCAAGGCCAACGGATTTTTTGGTGGCAAAACAAAACCAGCTATTTTTATAGAAACTAGTTTTGTTCTAGTAATGGTTATCGTGATGATACTGGTACACGCGGTTTTGTAGGTTGTGTATAGTTAAAATTTAGTAGAAGCAGATACGTGCGAATTAGAGTATCGTGTATATGCAGATGGCGAAAAAATTAACGCTCGGTTTTCAAGCCAAAACATTAGAGGAATATTAGAGAAATTGAAGGAAGTTGTGGAGTATCACTAAACAGTGGCGATTTGAACTGTGCGATAATGGTAATCTTAGATAATGACTGTTTATATTAAACATGTTATAATTTTGTTATGAGCGAACAGGATAAACAAAATATGAAGGTTAGGATAAATGAGGCGATTCTACAAAGCCCCAACAAAGATATTATCAAGCGCGCGAGTCTTTTCGGTTCTTACGCATACGGGACACCAAATGCTGAAAGTGATGTGGATGTGCTTGTAGAGTTCCAGCCGACTGCCCGCGTGGGGTTATTCAAATTGTCAGAAATCAAATTTGGCATTCAAGACTATATTGGAAAGAAAGTTGACTTAATTACCCCTGGTGCGCTTAGCAAATATTTTCGTGACGAAGTCATGGCGCAAGCCCAACTTGTTTATGAAAACTAACTCTGTATATTTGCACCATATTCTTGATTCTATAGCCAAGATTGAAACATATCTTGCAGGGTATACTCATGAAAGTTTTTTGAATATGGAAACAAAGTTTGGGGTTGCAATTACTATGCTTTTAGGGATGTCGACAAGAGAATAGAATATAATTCCCTGATAAATATAAAGCCGGGAATAGGACACACAAGCATGGACATACAAGAAAAGGACGTAAGAGAAAAGATGAGAGTTATTATTGAGTCGTTATTGCTATCTTCCGATGAAACCATACAGCGTTGATTTGGGGAAATGGACACAGTTTCCGAAGGAAACTCAGCTGTTGCATATAAAAGCAGAGCTTTCTCGTGCAACAAATGCCGGCTTGCGAGGAGATAGGGAACTAGAGGACGGTGCGTATTATAGAGCGATCGCGCTTTTGGATGCCACTATAGTAAACAGAACCAGTGATGAAGCATCTCGTTTACGACGATATAGAGACGCAGTGGCGGCTCTTTTGGGGCGCGGAGAATATGTCGCAGTCTCACGGGTGCTTATGGAATCAATCGTCTAACTTTCTTCGGAAAAGTTCAGCAGTCGTCATTTTCTGATTGACTGATTCGTCGTACTGGTATATCATACATACGTTATATAAATACCATGAACAAATACGTACTTACCACTAACCTGTCTCCGCAGCTCTATATATGGCTTGACGAGCGTGCAAAAACCAAGTTTATTTCGAAACGCGCTACAATTGAAACTGCACTTGAGAAATTGCGTATTGAAGAAAAAAAGCGCGCCATGACCGAAGGCTATCTGGATGTGATGAAAGACACGGTCTATATGAAAGAAATGATTGACATGGCTGAGGATGGGCTTGTTGAATGGGGCAAAGAATTAGCTAAAATTGATGGCGAACATCTCTCAAAAAGAAATATACCTCGCAAACCTAGATCCAGTGGAGGGAAGTGAGCAGGGGGGAAAGCGTCCGGTTGTCGTTGTGTCTGGAGAAACAACGAATGGGGTTTTTCCTATTATTCTCGTTTGCCCATTGACTAAGGTTATAAAAAGAATAGAGCATTGCCCCATTGTAAGGAAAAACAAAGAGAATAAACTTTCTGCCGATTCTCAAGCGCTAACCTTCCAGATAAGAGCCATATCCAAAGAAAGACTTGTTAGGAAAATTGGATCTATCTCCGAACAAGATTTGAGGGCAGTACATCAAGGCATACTTGATATGCTACGCTACTAGTGTCTGAACAGACTTACTCCGTTAATCTACTGCGCTAACTCCCTACTGCGCTAACTGATGACGAGCAAGTTGGCATCATAAGTAACGATGCCGAGAAGGATGGAGTTTAGGAGACGAGTGGGGGAGACGGGGTAGTATAGATCGGTGATTCCGGGTGGTCCGAGTGGGTCAGCTACCATTATTTTCTCCTGCTCGTTGTATCCCGCGATTACGACGAAGTGTCCGGATGGTTTGCCTCGCACGTCGTCGTACAAAGATCTACCATCCTCCTTTTCTACTTCTCTGGCTACTTGATAAAGGTAAGTGGACGAAAGTCCAGCTATAATCGGGTGCCCCTCTTCAAGAGTATCGTGTATGAGATTGGTGGTAAGATTATCGTTTTTTACTTCGCCACCTTGCTCCAAAAATTGCAGATAGCCCTCTGTGGCAACTTGTAGTTTGTCGTTTGCATGTCGCGCTTTTGCCTGCTGGCGAAGCTTATCGGCGAGGTCTATGCCTTTGCCAAACCATGTAGGGTCAAACATCAGCAGATTGTAGGTATAGATAGTTGCCTTGTAGCCTCTAGAGAGTGCGTGATTACCTAAAAAGCAAGCGAGGGTACCTCCACCCTTGACCATCCTCACTTCATCCACTACTTCTTTGAGTGTAATCTTATCTCCCAAATAGCCATAAACAGCCGAAAGAGCCGTTGGGCCACAGGTTTCGTCGTCTGGTTGTCTCTCCATGCGAACCTTAAGCATTTGCAAATTATAACACAATGACTCAAGTAAGACATTCTTTGCGTCCCGAGTTCAATAGCCAGATGCAACACCCTGTGGAAAACTATCGGGCTTTATCTGATGCAAAACTGTTATAATTTAGTAGCGTGAGTTTTTAATGATAGTGATACATATATAATGAAAGAAGATGCTTCAACCTTGACTTGGGCACAGAACGATAAACAACAATCTGAATTACTTGCACAGATAGCAGGTGATTTAAGAAATGGTAACAGTGTGCAAAAAACAGAGACGCAGGAATCTTCGTCCACATCTTCAAAGACGGCAGGCGGACAGGGAGATAAGAACAATGCTTTGGAAGGCAGATCTTATAAGACTAAAATTAGTGGAGATGAGTTGGACAGTTTGCCGAGCGGGTATCATGTGGAAGAATTAGGTGAACCAGAGCCAGCATTGAGCGATGCTGAATTACTGGCAGACGCAAAACGGGAGTTAGAAGCATCGGAGTTTCAAGATAAGATTGCGCAAGCTTTAGCGCGCGGTGAGAGGCTTCAGGTTAAGGTGAAGCGAACAAATGGAAATATTGAAGACGATTGGTTTGTGGGAGGGTGGAATTCTAGGAGTGGTAGCTATGATGTTTTGAAGCCTGAAGGCGAGGGGTCAAAAAAGTTTTTACACAAACCGGCGACGCTGGCTGATTTAATCCGATGGGAAGGGATGTTGGTAACTGGGTCTGTACCGGTAGAAGTTGTCACACCCAAACCCCCTAGTTTAGATTCTGTTGCGGAAGGAGGTAAGTCTGCAATAGAGACGACGGAGACAGAAACAGATGATGAAAAAGCGGAAAGGTTGAGACAAAAGCTTGTTAAAGATGGTTTGGTTGCTGACAGAGATCCGAATGCCCCTGTTTCTGATGCAGGGCAAGACGAAGAAAGTCTTAAGGACAAACAAAGAAAAGAACTTTCAAAGAGCAGAAAGGATGACAGAGATATGGAAGCTCTAAGAAGAAATCAATTTAGAGAGATGGCGACAAATCGTTTGGAGGCAGGATTGAGGCGTTTGCGCGATTTACAAAAAAATCTAGATACACTTCCGGATGGTGCACCACAAATACAGCAGACTACTCTTATTGATGCAATAGCAAAACATAGACAGAATGAGCTTTTGCCACAATACAGAGAAGTATTGAGTAATTATGCTGGGCACAAACCCGAGGAACTTGGGGATGTAGACAGGAGATTATTGGAGGATGTAAGACAGAATATAGAGGAAATAGAAGGTGAAGTAGCCATGGCTGAAGTAGAGGTGATGAGGGAGGTAGGCAGAGAGAGATCTCGGGCGATACATACAACCCTAAAACGAGGGATTTATGAGATTAGAGTGCGCACTTTTCAAGAGACCCAAAGCCCAGCGCCCGAACTTTCCGCAGAATTGCAAGGAAAGATAGACGAAGTGTTGGAAAGGACGCTTGCTCTTACCATTGAAATACAAAGGGAAGGAATGGAGGGGACTCTTTCTCATGGGGATGCAGGAGTGCAGAGGGAGATAATTGCTGTTGCCAATACCAAGCTTTACGAGTTGACAAAGGAGGCGCAACTTTTGAAGCATAAAGCCGCCGTGGAGATACAAAGAGTATCACAGATGAGCAAGCTGGAGAGCGCCGGCAAGTGGACGAAAGAGTTTGTGATTAAGTCTGCGGAGAGGTATAGAGACCTCAAGCCCAGATCTCTGAAACTTATAATCGCGGCTGGATTGGGAATCACTACTGTCGGAGGGGCGGCCATGGGTGGCGCGACAGGATGGGCGATATTTACGGCAGGCTTTACAACCAAGAGGGTGCTCGGAACTATCTCTGCTTATTTCCTGACAAGCGCAGTTGTGAAGTGGGATCAAAAGAGAGTTGCAGCAAAAACGGGAAGAGAGTTGGACGATTCGGACGAAAAACGCAGAATTATACTCGCGGGCGCCATGGCAATCGCGGTGGGCATGTTGCCAATGATGGACAGCGCGGATGCCATGTCAAGTTCGGAAGCTACCGCGAACAAATTGGGCTCCGTGATGACAAGTATCTCCGACTGGTGGTCGGGCGCGGGAACTGTCGCGGAGGGAGCATCAGGCGTTGTAGTAGACCTCACCAATCCAGGATCAGTGGTAGATAATCTTCCGCCCACCACATACGCTGAAGCGATGAGAGATGTAAATGAGAACAATTCTCTGGCAAGGATGTTTGGAGATTCAATGAAGCCGGGGAGTGGCGGAGTATTTGAGCCCCTACCGCCCGAAGCAGAAAGTATAGTTTCTGATACAGGAGGTTCTGGTGCTGTGGATCTAGATCAAGCGCGAATGGATACGGGTTTTGGTGATCTTCCCCTACCATCGGTTGCTCCAGACGCGGGGAGCCCCATATTAGAAACTGTTACCGATATGCCTGTAGAGGAACAGCCTGTGGTAGCTCCAACGCCACCGGAGATGCCACAGTCTGCCCCGGTTGGGGCAGAAACTGTTGTTGACGCGCAAGATGGAGCTTCCGCGGAATCGGGTGCAACGGAGTCGCAAGCGATTACAACCGAAGCTTCAACTGCGTCACAAGAAGTTGCACCCACACCGGAGTACAAAGAATTTGCGCCCGCAAGTGATAAGTGGGGAGGACTGAGAGAACAGATCAAGGCGTATGCAGAGGCGAATCATATTGAGCTTCCGAGCGAAAAGGGTGTGAACAATATGATCGGCAATATGCTCGCGCATCCCGGCGAAAACTATAACGGAGATCAGATGAAAGATATATTTGGACGTGCCGGAGAGAGATTTGGTATGATGGGTGAGGCGGTGGAAGGAAGTGCGCCAAATGTAGAAATTTCTTATACAGACCTGCCACCCGAAGGAGAAGAGTCAACAGTACCAGTTGTTCCTGAGGCAGTCGGAGGCGCAGAAACTGCAGTTAGCGAACCGCAGACAGTATCAGAGATGCTTTCTGAAAAAACAGCGGAAACATACAAAGATGGCAGGAGTATGTTGGAGAGTTTGCAAAGCGCGGGCGCGGAACACTTTAGAAACTTGCCCGAGGGTCTCGCTTCGGCAGATACAGCGGATAAGGTAAAGTACTTCATGGACAAAGATTTGGGAGCCATTTTCAATCCAAATGATGTATTGAATGGTGACTGGCAGGAAAAGTCAAAACTTTGGAATGATGCCAAAGGATTGTTGGCAAACAAAATCGGTGAGGTAAGCGGTTCAAACGTCATCACGCATCCTTTCAAATTACTAAACGGTTTTGTGAACAAAATGATAGAACTCGGACAGATACCCGGAGACTCAGAGACAATGGAAGCATTTGCCAAGCGTGCTATCGGCAACCTCGCGGAAGGCAGATCATAAGTCTAATCAATGCATAATCAATGAACACATACGCACTGAAGCAAGAGTTGGAGAAGCATCTGGGAATAGATGAACTTACAGAAGCGGGCAGGGCGGAAATTGTAGAGGGTCTTACCGAAAACATGATTCTCGCAATCATGGCAGAAGTACTACCGCGGATCCCAGAGGATGCGCGACCGGAATTTGAGAAGCTCCAAAGCGAAGGGGACACAGAAGGCGTGCTCGCATTCTACGCCAAGCACGTCCCCGACTTCCAAACCATAATGCAAGAAACCGCCTCGCAAGTTGTTTTGGAGTATCGCGCGCTTCTAGCGCAGTAGGATGTGAGCTTGTAGGAGCTAGCTGGTAGCTTGCCTGCCCCGACGGCAAGGCGGGTAGCTTTTTGAAGGTGC
>Ga0210019_1002136_pt1 | contig 19669 bp, 12 predicted proteins | sample CryGeyCG2114_020_2_FD_183969 | JGI IMG/M metagenome (GOLD analysis project Ga0210019, IMG submission 183969) | Groundwater microbial communities from aquifer - Crystal Geyser CG11_big_fil_rev_8/21/14_0.20 (SPAdes) (version 2) | ecosystem: Environmental > Aquatic > Deep subsurface > Groundwater ...
GCCCGACCATTAACCACTTATACGATGCGGGTTCGCATCATTTTTGTGTAGGAAGCGACGGCCGCATGGTCGATCCTGTACCCGGCCCGACCGAAGCATGGAAAGAACACATTGGAAAAATAAATCCTGCGCTTTCAAAGGTGCAAGTCGTGGATACCGGAACGGTCTACTACTATTTGAAAAATTACAATACGTTTGGCCTCTCATTAAATTGGGTGGAGTGTCCGAACGGCGCTTCAGGACCAATCGCGCAAATCGGCAGCACTGTGAATGTCGATTACGACTTTCCGAATCACTTTATTTGTAAAAACGGCTCGTATAATTTGAGCAGCATCGATACAAATAATCACAATCCCGGTGCGATTCCAACGACTGCGAATGGCTTTCCGCCAAGCCAGCTTGTTGGGCAAGGATTTTCTACTTCAACAACGCCAAGTACCGAGCGGCCGGTCGATTCGTTTGTAGATCATGGAACATGGGATCAAGCGCCGCTTGGAACCGTGCTCTGCGTTTCGACACAGTCGGATAAAGCGTACTATTCAACAACGGGAACGTGTCCTAGTGCAGACAGCTTCCCGCCAAGTCCTTTGAATTCATTGACCTTTGGCGCATGGGCAAATGCGGCATCGAGCTCTGTGTCAAAATCGAGTACCCTCACCGATACGATAACGCTTACTAACAGCAGCAGCACAGCGTTTGCATATACGTTCGGCATGCAGTACTCGTCAAATCTGCCGGGCGGTTCATGTACGGTCAATACCGTAAGCAACAGTCAGTGGACGCCAATCACAACTTACTCGGTAAATGTTCCGGCAAATGGAAGTCTCACATTGGGAATTTCGTGTTCGTTGAGTAATGTTACTGCGCCCGCAACTGTTACCTATAAAGTAAGCGGCAGCGGAGACTTCCTTGGCAAAGATAGTGCACAGCAGAGTGTGAGTGTGACTGAGGCTGCCACAACAACAACTACCACTACAGCCACTGCCGAGTACGCCGTGACCGTGGGCAATCTTGCGACTTCAACTGCAAATGTTGCGGTTGATAACTCTGCAACCGCGGAAACATATTTTACAAATACACTCCTGCTTACAAACAATGGTACAAAAAACGATACATACTTTTTGAGCCTGGTGACTACAAGCGGCGGTACCTTATACAACTGTTCATATAAAGAAAAGACTCCCGGGACAACGAGCTGGACTTCCCTGACCGGTGCAAATGTTGCGGTGAATGCCGGAGCATCAAAAGATGTCCAAGTGAGCTGTCCGCTGAAAGGTCACTATACTGCAGATATAACGATTGCATATACTTTAGATGTGCAGTCGGCGGGTAAGAGCTATGCCTCGCAGCGTACCTTGAGCGGTTCGGTAACGATCGATGTTTTGGGTGACGGTTCAACACCGCCGGTTACCACTACAACAAATACAAATACTACCGGCACAACGCCCGGCTATGTACCGCCCGCAGGCAGCAGCTGTGCATCGACAAACGGCAGCGGGTGTATTAACCAGGGCTTTGAAGTGGAATATACCGGCAGCGAGTGGTGTTACAACAGCACTGCGTACTATGTGACCGGCGGAGGTATTAACTATATAAAGTGTTGGGGATACAACGATACGGTGCCTGAACAATATAAGGCGTGCCGCCCGGATGATGCCGGCTGTGTAGAGCCCGGAGCGTATGGCAAAATCAGCGGCTCGTGGTGTACAAATGCAAAGATGTGTTACAAGAAAGGCGCGACCGATGAAACCGAAGTTGGCTCACTTTATTGTCAGCCGTATCCGCATAGTGGTGCGTTTGGCAGTCCGCCGTCATCGACCTATGAAGATCCTTCATGTCCAGCCGGATATTCAACATGTTCGCCGACGGACCGAAATTGCCGCAGCGTAGGGGATTCTTGGACAATCTCAGACAATTCACTTTACTGTTCCAATGGCCGCAAATGTTCGCTTGCGAGTGGCGGCGGCAGCTGTGTAGCAAATAATGAGGCATGTCCTGCCGGTTCAACATACTGTTCTGCAAGTGATACAAGTTGCGCCGAGCCCGGCGAGTATATCGATCTTGAGTCTGCAGATACACACTCCAATTATGTGCACTGCGGATTAGGAGGTATGGCTTTCTACAATAGCGGGGCGAAGCGAGCCTACTGTCCATCGGCAAATGAGTTGGGAAGCTCCAGTAACACAACGCTCGACGGCGCAACGGTGAAGAAAATTTTAGCAAAGTTAGGCACTTCCTGGGGACTCTGTAACCAGAACAGTGAGAGTTCGTATGGCCGCTGTTTGGAGCCAGGCGAAACTGGTCAGCGGCAGGATTGGTGTGGTTGGTGGCCTTCGGGATATTCGGATCCTGTCATGAATAATCCCGATTCAAGTGCGCCGCGCACATGTCCGGCTTTGGATGAAAAAATCATTCCACAGGCGGTTGAAACTGAGCCAGGCAAAAAAGTAGACAATCCACAGGTACAAGTTGTGCGCGAGTGTGGCGTTAATGAAGTACCAAACGCCGGACCAAACACCTGTAGCTACCGCGCCTACAAGTGGGACATTCACAATAAGCAGTTTGTACAGTGTACCGATGCAGAAATGCGGTCACAGGAGACGTCGTTCTATAGAAACATTCAGGGCGACAAAACCGCAAGCTTCACAAATTGTGAGAGGTTCCATGTATCAGAAAAGGAATGGCGCCGCGACCGCTATTTAGCACGCAATCCAATACAGTACGGTCAGCACTATATGCCGTCATGGGACGCGACCGCAACAATGTACCGCTATGATCCTGTAAGCGATACGCTTGCAAAGTGTGATGCGCGCTCGTTGGGCGGCCGTTTGAATGGCGGCCTTATGATTGACCCCGTGGCGGAGCCATGTATGCCTGTTCCTGAGAGCGACCGTGACTGGATGCTCAAAATGTTCCGCAGCAGTAACCGCCTTATTGCGCTGCATCAGCGGTTAACGGCCGTCGATCTCATACCTTCGACAGTACCTTCTGCTGTACCGACGGCAACAAACGGCGAGATAATTGTGCCTGTTATTGCAGATAAGTTTTGCCGTTCGTATCTCCAAGACCTTCGGTTAAATCTTATTGATGATAAGCTTTTCTATAAAAATGTAAGCCAGCAGGTGCGGCGAGTAAATGACGAGTTCGAGAGTGCTGAGTTTGTGCAGGATTCCCTGGAAGGAGCGCGCAAAAAGATTGCAGAAGTTGAGCGTCTGCTTCGCAGAAATTCATGTAAAGAAGAATCTTTGAAAGCTATTTTGACGGCACTTGATGAGTTGCATAACGATGTGTTTCCTGAATTGAGTGTATATAGCATCGAAGTGCAAGAGCGTATTGATTATGTAATGTGCTATTCACGTCTTACGGACCGTGCTGCAAAATTAGAGCGTCTTGTACGTGAAAATAATGATGATGCCGAGATCGTTGCATCCGCCGATGATCTTGCAGATCTTATTAGCGATGAGCTTGAAGAGCTCGCTGAAAATTCGGACAGCTTTGATGCGACCTTTCAGTGTCTTGAATTTGAGCAGGATGTAGAGCCAAAAGTATTGGCACTAGTTCGCCAAGGTGATGCCGAGTTGAACACCGTGGTTGAAGATACATTGCGTCCAAAACTTGCCGCTGTTCTTGAGAAGCTCGAGAGGCAGCTTGAAGAGAACGGCCGTCATGTCGATGACCTTCTCATTAAAGTCGGCCAGCTGCATACTGCAATCGACAAATTGGGTCAGGCTGCAGAGCAGATGTCTGAACGTATTACAGTGAGTTTGAGTGCCCTCTCTCGTATTGATGAGAAATTCACGGAAGAACGCGCTAAAATTCAAGAGGTTAAAGATACATTGGTTCCTCGCGTTGAAGCTGCAATTAATGCGCTTGAAGAAGCACGATGTGTAACCGGCAATGTGCAGGATCAGCTCGTTGGCAAATTGACGAATGTCGCAGCGGTAAACTGGATTGGTGATGACGGTGATGCAGTCGTGCGGCGCATCGAACTCTTTACTGCAGGATGTGTTGATCGTGATGTTGATGGTGAAGATGTTGAGGAAGTGATTGCCGAGCTTGAGAAGGCCGAGGTGGAAAATCAGACGCAATCATATGAGCGGGGGCTTACTCCGTTCCGCGATGTGCCAATTCACGAGTGGTACTATGGCAGCATGGTCACTGGTTATGATGCCGGCTTCATGACACAAGGCCGTCCAGCTGAATCTGTCTTACGGCAAGATGCCTTGCTGATGGTGCTTCGTGCAAACGGTGCAACAGATGCACAAATTGAGGGTAGATGTGAATTGGATGCGGATTATCGTGTAAGCGAATATGCAGGCTGTGCCGTAAATACAGCACTTGGTCGCGGTTTGGTACTGCCAAATGATCTTCAGGTTCCAACAAACCGTCTCGAAATTGCACAGTGGATCGATTATCTTGCAGAGTTGCCGCAGGCCGGCACCGAGGCAGCACTTGCAGCGTATGTTGACCTGGGCGATTTAACGCCGGAAGCACTAAGTGCAGTGAGTGAGATGGTAGTAAATCAAATTATGGTGGGTAATGTAGATACAACAGAGAGCCGCTTCCGCCCGCACGATGAACTGACTCGTGCCGCGCTTTCGGTCATATTAGAAAAACTCTTGGCTCTGCCAGAGCCTATTCGGTCAAGTGGCGGCTAGTCCTCGCTGCTAGGGGACTCAGCAGTCTTAAATACAGACTCTAGAATCGTAAGGGCTTCGTCTACGGATGAGGCCCTTACCAGTTTTTGGCGTGCAGCTGAGGCGTTTGGAAAGCCGCGAATGTACCATGCGAAGTGTTTGCGCATTTCCAGAATACCAAATTCTTCGCCTTTAAATTCACAATTTAAGCGCATGTGTTCCAGAATAGTTGCGTATTTTTCCGCGTCGGATGGGGGAGTGTAAGTCGTACCCTCAAATCCGGCAACGATCTCTTGCAGTATCCATGGATTGCCGAATGTTCCGCGCCCAACCATCACGCCATCCAGATTTTGCAGTTTCTCTTGGGCCTCGGCTGCATTCGTAATATCGCCATTCCCAATCACCGGAATGTTCAGCGCGCGCTTTGCATCGTAAATCGGCTGCCAGTCGGCTTTGCCGCTGTACATTTGTTTTGCCGTGCGGCCGTGAATTGTAATCAGCTGCGCACCTGCTTTTTCCAAACGCTGCACAAAGGGAATAAAAAAATCTGGATCGTAGGTGCCAATGCCAATGCGCGTCTTTACCGAAACCGGCAGATGAGTCGCGGCAACACACGCAGCAACAATCTCCGCCGCAATTTCCGGCGCCTTTAACAGAGCCGATCCATGATCCGAGCTCACAATCTTTTTGGCCGGACAGCCCATGTTGATGTCAACCGCATCAACGCCCATCTCTGTAACAATCTTAGCCGCCTTTGCAAAAGTTTCCGGCTCGTGCCCAAAGAGCTGGGCAATAATCGGCCGCTCCTTATCAGGATGAAATTCGACTTGCCGCCGCGTAGCAGCATTGCCGTGAAGCAGACCGTCTACATTTGTAAATTCGGTAAAGCAGATTGCTTGCGGGCAAATTAACTTAACAAGTTGCCGGTATGGCGAATCGGTGTAGCCCGCCATAGGTGCAAGGGCAACAATTGGGCGCGGTAATGTGCTCCAAGAGAATTGCATGGAACTAGAGTATAGCAAAAAGCTTTATCTTTCTGCCCCGGCGCCCGTGACTTGGTATCGTACGTGGGCGGTTGTGAGATCGCGGGTCGCTACTTTAGTACCGTCCTTAAAAATTACGATTAAATCATCATTGTTCACTATGTTACAGAACTGACCTCTCCACATCCCATAATTAGCATCCTTATAGCCGGGGTCTTCCGGGTGATCCCGGTGGTTTATTATTTTTTTCACAGGACTTCTAAAAAACCATGCTTGACGGCCATGGCCGGTGTACATTGAATTTGGATCATTCAAATATTCACGGAGATTCCTTGGTGGCGATTCGCTCTCGTTGCCCTCTTGCATAGTTTCGGAATCAGGAGAGCCAGCTCGCTTCAATAAGTTTCGAAAATACTGAATTGGTGCCTTAAGCAGGCTAGGTACTCTTTTTTCATTCGATATTTTTGGACCTGTTGGATTTTCGTCTAGTTTCATAAGAAAATATAATGCTTAAAATTAAGATGCTAATTTAGCATTATATGAGTATTTGTCAAGCACTTAGTTCTCAACCTGCTTTCTGCGGACTTTTTGCTTTGTCTCCAGTTCGGCGCCCGCATCGAGGGTTGATGGAGGCAGCTCGTTCGGTGAAGTCACTATAGGATTTCCAGCTTCATCCGTTGTTGCTGCATCTTGTTCAGCAGATGGCGTGACTGTTTCATCTTCTTCGGCAAAAAGATCAGATGAATTTTCGGTTACCGGTTCAAATTCTTCAAAGGCCGATTCCTCTGAAGATTCCTCAACAACTTCCTCAACAACTGATGGCGAAGATTCCGCAGTTGGTACATCGGCTGTCGTATCGCCGCGGAAGAAAAAGTAGTACGCTGCTGCCGCACCAGCCACAAGCACTAGAGTCACGAGAACCCCAATGAGTAGTTTGGTATTCTTTTTTTGATCGGCTCCGGCTACCGGCATTGGCCCAGGTACTGCTTTAGGATCTAACGCATACGCTGGTTGTTCAGGCTGAACAGGATCACTCGCGGGTGCACCGGTCGATGGCGCCGGCGGAGCAGGCGCTGCGGGAGCAGGTGCCGCGGGAGTGGGGGGCGGTGTTTGTTCACCGCTTTCTAAATTAAAATGTCCTCCTGCTTGTCCGCCACTATTTTCTGGTACAGGTGGCTCAACTGGTTTTCCTGCTGGTAGTTCGTCCATAAAGAAAATTAAGTATTAATTTCACTTTTGGGAAGTACATTGTCAATTGCGCCCCAATCACTCTCTTCGAGTGAGGGCACAATGATTGTGACGCTGTCACCAATTTCGGCTTTGTAATAAGTTACGGATGCAAGGAGTACTTTGTATGCTTTGCCTTCGGCAAGAACTTTGTACTGTCCGTCTTCATAAATAAGAGGGCCGATAATGCGTTTGCGCTCAATCGGTCCAATTTGTTTATAGATAAAAGCTCCATCGGCACCAATTGTCAGTTTCAGGACATCACCGGGAATAAGTTTTGACTTGCTCGCATAGTTTGCGGGAACCGGATACGATTTGCCGTCCGGGCCAATCATATTTTGTCCGTCAAAAACACCTTCGATGATTTGTTCTTCACCGTCGTGAGGCATTGTTTGTTCGAGATTTGCTGCCTGCTTCGCATACGCGCGATGTGCATTGCCTGATGGTGCAAGCTCATTAACAATTTGTCGCGCAGAACGAAGACTCGATTCGGCTGCATCGAGCATCTCTCTTAAAATTGCAAGTTTGTCTCCGGTCGCCATAATTGTTTATTTATATTATAAGCTCGCTCGGCTCACAACCGGCCAAGCCGGATTGTTCGCCTCACTGCGCGCTCGCGCCGTGCGCTCGCAATTTATTTTTAAACTTACAATAATATATCAGAAAATCGCTCTAAATACTAGTACTACGGATTGTCGATGCTTGAGGGCTGGTGCCGGGCTTCTTTTTGAAGATATTGATCAAAAACTACGCGGCGTGCTATGCCTACATTTCGGAAGATACGGAAGGTAAATACGACCGTTGCTGCAAGGTAGAGGTCCAAGCCGAGCATGTCGCCAAACAGGGTTATGCCAAGCGCCAGCAGGATATTAAAAAAGAGCCCGGTGGCAAAGATCCAGGGATCGTAATGATCTTTGGTAACTTGAGCCCGCACTGCGCCGATAAGTGCATCGGCAATGCCCAAAATAACCACAGCGGTATAGCGTGTATATTCAAGAGGGATTGTGAATGGCAGAAACCATCCGATAATAATTCCCAGTAAAATGCCGATGAGCGCGAGCAACATGTGGTCAGTATAGCATTACCGCCGTTTAAATATTAGTTTTTCGCTTTCACCGCCCGCGATTCTCAAGTCTATATATTCCAATGGTTCATTATATATATCTAATGTTACGAGCGCGCGTTTAAGTTTTTCCAGTTGAGCTTCTATATCTTGGGTGAGATCGAGCCATACCACAAAACCTTTGTCGGTTTTGATGTGGAATTCACGCGCACGGACAATCCATTCTCCAAATTCAATGCCGAGATCGAAGAGAGCGGCGAATTTTGTAAACCCGGTTGTAAATTTATTGAGTGTCTCTGCTTCGAGAATATAGCTGTTTGTCACATAGATTTCGGGATTTTTGGGATTGCGGATAATGAGTGTTGGAAGCATATCGTTCGGCGTGACAGTTTCTACGGCATAGCCGATGCTATTTGTGCTTAGTGTTTGTACGGTATCTCCGGTAATAACTCTCACATTCAGCACGACCGGATGTTCTTTGATAACAAGACTCACTGAGCGCGGGAATTTTTTTTCTACACGAGCCAGCAAGACTTCATGCTTAAATTTTTTCTCGATATCGCGGGTGAGTGCTTCGGTTCGTAAAAAGAGAAGATTCCGGCCCTTCATTCGGTTAAGAAAAGGGGAGAGCGCGGTTGTTGGAATAGAGGTGGTGTGAGCCTCTACAGAAACATTTGTAACAGTGAAGAAAGAGGAGAAAAAAATGAGGTACACACTTCCAAGAAAGAGTCCGGCTGCACCAAAAATAATGAGCGCGCGCCGGAGCGAGAGCAGCCAAGAGGGCGTTTGTTTTCTGCGCGAGCGCATTTGCCCTGAATTTGCAAAGGTACCCTTGGGAATGGGATTTTTTTTTCGCTTCGAAAGTTGCGAGAGATGAAAGCGGCGGCGGAGATTGCCGGTTGGCTGCTCTTTTTTGCGAAAAAATTTCACGCTAGTAGTGTAGCGGAAGGAACGACCAAGAACCAAATGCTAGGATAACGATTTTTGCCACTCTTCGCGTCGGGCCCGTGCTTTTGCCTTATTTCGAGCTTTGCGGGGTTTTGCCTTTGGGCGCGTTTCGTTCATGGTGTGGAGACCATGCTGATGTTGTGCGTGTCGGTTCGACATAGTGTGCAAAGAGTATCGTATAGGGCTTTACTAAGTCAACAATAAAATTTTTAGCTAGTATGCTACAATGCTCCGCGCATGGAAGAACAAAAACAATCAGAACTCTACGATGTCATTATTATCGGGTCGGGCGTGGCCGGTTACAGTGCTGGCATGTACTGTGGCCGCTTTAATCTGAAGACGCTTGTTATTGGAGATCTTCCAGGCGGCGTCATTACCACGACCCATTTGGTAGAAAATTATCCTGGAATTCCTTCAATTACCGGCCAGGATATGGGAATGGTCTTTATGGAACATGCCAAGAAATTTGGTGCCGTTTTGAAAAATGGAAGAGTAAAGCAGGTAGAGAAGCATCTGGGAGAGCAGGGAGAACCTCCTATGTACAAAGTGAGCACCGCAAAAGATTCATATATGGGAAAGACGATTATTTTTGCAACTGGTACTGAGTACCGCAAATTGGGCGTTCCCGGAGAAAAAGAGTTGAACTCCAAAGGAGTTTCATACTGTGCACTCTGTGATGGTGCCTTCTTTAAAGAGAAAGAAGTAGTGATTGTGGGCGGCGGAGACTCTTCGGCTATTGAGGCGTTGATTTTGGCCGAACACTGTAAAAAAGTGACGATGCTGGTGCGCAAAGATATTTTGCGTGCAGAGCCGGTCAATCATAAAAAAGTTATGGAACATCCAAAAATTGAGGTTAAATTTAAGACCGAAGTTGCAGAAATTCGCGGCACGGAGAAAGTCGAATCGCTACTCTTAAAGAGCGGTGAGGAGATGAAAGTCGACGGCGTCTTTATTGCAATCGGCCATATTGCGCTTTCGGGTCTTGCAAAAGAGATTGGTGTGGAGCTTGATGATCACGGGCAAATTAAAATTAACCGAAAGTCAGAGACCAATGTCCCCGGCGTTTTTGCAGCGGGCGATGTAGTGGACTCGCCATTTAAGCAAGCAATTACCGGCGCTTCCGAAGCGGTTGTGGCGAGTTACTTTGCCTATACCTATTTGCAAAAGACGGCGACGAAGATTTCTTATTAGTTGAGCAGCCTATTTTAGCGACCGCGCTGTGACGAGCGTCCTTTTTGTAGGCGGTCTGCTGCAGCTGTGGAGTTCATGACCTGTGCAACTCGTGTGGCGTATGGACGCATGAGTCGTGCAAGATCTCTCTCTTGTATTGCTACACCAGGTCTTACTCTTTCATTGTTTATCTTTTTTTCTGTACAAATATATTCTTCATTTGGTCTTGTGCTATCACCTTTTTCACAAAAGATTTTTGTGTGTTGATCGCCGACTTGCGTATTATCAATGAAAAGTGTATTTGGCGTGAGATCGCCTTTTGAATTGAGGGCATAATTCATACTTACGCTCCGTCGTAGTCTAAACAGACCACCTAAAGAAGGATCGATTCGGTATTCCCCCAAAGTTTGATTTGAAGAAACTTGCAACGCATCATTTGGTTGATCATAAACATCCATATGTGAGCGAAATCCTTCGCGAGTGCAGTCGAGATCGCTCCGTTTTTCGCGTCTGCAGGTATTAAGTTCCTCACCTTCCGGAATTTTTGCAATCGCGGCAGCCAGACTTTGCTGAATCTTAAGCTGCATTGTGCGCTCTTCTGAGGTACAGCCCGGCCCGCTTAGTGTAAGCGCGGCAGCGGTTAGTACTGGAGCAGCAGAAAGTTTGTTTGGAATTTTCATGAAAAGGGATGGGTTATTGCAATAAGAGCCTAGTATTGCATAATCAATCTTATTTTCAAGCCTTTTTTGCCTTGATTTTGCGATCTACTGCTGCTGGACGGCTTGTGCGCTTGGGCGAGAGAACTTCGCGCAGATCTTTTTCGGCTAAGATGTCTTTTTCGCGCACTACTTCAAGAATCGATCTTTTCTTTTTGAGTGCCTCTTTGACGAGCTCGGCGGTAACCTCGTATCCAATATATGGATTGAGCGCAGTGGCGGTAACTAAGCTGCCTTCGTACAGCTCTTTGATGCGTGCAGTATTCACAACAATCCCATCGGCGCAGTGCTCGCGGAACATTTTGCAGGTGTTCGTGAGAAGTTGCAGGGCGCTGAGCAGATGCTTCAAAATGAGCGGCGTCATAACATTGAGCTGCAGCTGGCCGGCTTGTGCTGCGAGCGCAATTGCGTGATCACTTGCCATGACATCGTACGCTGCAATATGTACCGCCTCGGCAACAGAAGGATTCACCTTTCCGGGCATAATAGAAGAGCCGGGCTCGACCTCGGGCAGGGTAATTTCTGCAAGTCCGGCGAGCGGCCCCATGTTCAGCAGCTTTAAATCGTTGGCGATTTTTGTGAGATCGATGGCGAGCATACGGCAGCAGTTACTTACGGCCACAAAGTTGTTCATGCTTGCCGTAGTTTCGCGCAGGTCGCGCGTTGGTCTGAGTGGAAGTTTTGTAATGCGCGCCAGCCGCGCCACTACTTTTTTTTGAAATTGAGGATGGGTGTTTATGCCCGTACCAAGGGCAGTGCCGCCAATGCCGAGTTCGAGTAGCTCGCCGCGTTCGCGCACAAAGCGTTCGCGGGCTTTGGCAAGCTGGGTTGCAAAAGCGCCGAATTCTTGGCCCACGGTAATCGGCACTGCATCTTCCAAATGCGTGCGTCCAACTTTTAAAAGATTTTTGTGCTTGGCTGCAATTTTAGAAAACGATTTTTCGAGTGCCTCAATTTCGCGGAGCAATGGCTCATACAAAAAGAGCGCAGCCAAACGGATTGCGCTCGGCGTGACATCGTTGCTCGACTGGCTCATGTTTACGTGATTGTTTGGATGAATCGGCGAATATTCGCCGCGCTTGCCGCCCAAGATCTCATTCGCACGGTTCGCAATAATCTCGTTCGCATTCATGTTAAACGGCGTTCCCGCACCGGCTTGAATCATATCGATTCGATATTCTTCATCAAATTTCCCCTCGGCTAATTCTCCGGCAGCCTTCTCAATCGCACCTCCAAGTTTTTTATCCAAAAAGCCGACCTCCACATTCGCCGCCGCACACGCCGCTTTCAAAATCCCGATTGCCTGAATATACACTCGCGGCGCATTCTGGCCGCTGAGCTGAAAATTATCCAGCGCCCGGGCAGTAAAAATCCCATATAAAGCATCGGCCGGAACTTGATAAGGGCCGATGGAGTCGCGCTCGGTTCTCGTCTTCTTTGGCATCGGCCTCATTGTAGCATGGGCACATTTATGGTAAAATACTGGGATATGTTTGAATCCCATAAAGATCAAATGAAGGCCGGGCCGGAGGCTCAAAGAATGCTCGATCGTTTAAAAGAGCGTGTTGAGAGCGGTAAGCTGAAGGAAGAGCAAGCTAAGAAAACAATAGATGCTGTTGCCGAAGGCATTGTGCAGGCTAAACATATTTTGAAAAGCGAGGTGAATCTTTTTAAGCTGAGTCCGAAAGAGATTGGTGATTTAACGAATGCATGGAAGGCGTGGGGCAAAGAGGGGATTTTTAAAGGCGATAAACACGCCGAGTTGCGCAAAAAGTTGCAAGATTTGTGGAGCAATCCGGAGAGCAAGATTCAAGACGACCGGCTCAAGCGTTATGCTCGCCAGATGTGGCGAACCGAAATTGTGCACTTTGTGATCGACGAAATAAAAGATACGAAAGAGCTTACGCCTCAGCAGCGAAATGATGTTATGGAAGAGGTCATGGAAAGCCAGCGCGTTACTGACAACGAAGACGATCCGATCGAGGCGCTGACCGGCGCCATGCATTTGGATCCTGCAATTAAAGAGCGCAGCGTTCGGCTGGCGCTTGCAGAGCGGATGGATGCATCTGAGCACAAGGACATTGCCATCGTACATATTCAAAAAGTGAATCCGGCGTTGAAAATTAAAAGTTTACGTGTTGTTGTTGGTGGCGAGTTAGTGGATATTCCGGTCGAGATTGCGGGTGCGCTGCGTTTTAAAAAATTGATTAAAGAAGGTGACATGCGCATTTATGCGCAAATGCAAAACGGCTGCCGGGGAAATTTAACCATTATCGACTTCGAGAAAAAAGAAGTGGTGCCGCCGCCTCCGAAAAAAGATGATAAGGATGTTGTGCCACCGCCTCCTCCTAAAAAGGGTGACGAAGACGTAATCGATCCGCCGCCACCACCGCCCGAGATTGTGCCGCCACCGCCAATTGAACCTGAGGAGCGCTCAGGATTAACCGCTCCGGGTCAAGGAGAACACCTTGCAGCAGATGACCGTGAGCCATTCGCTCGTGTCGCACCGACTGCAAATCAATTTGATGAAAGATATTCCAAGGACTTCGCCTCGCGCATTGTTATGGAGAATTTTCGAAAGAACGCAATGGACGGTGTGCTCGATAGTCTCGAAGCAGTGCCCGAAGGGGCCCGCCCAACAGTTTTAAAAGAGTTTTTTAAGGTTCTTGGCAAAGAGCGTCCCGAAGAGTTGCCGAATGCTATGCAGGAACTCATAAATATTCTGGCTGCTAATAAAGATGCCTATGCAGTACAGTTGCAAAAGGCAATACAGGAAAATATAAAAAATGCTTCAACTTCTGCAGAGAAAGAGTTGTGGCAAGTTCAAGAGCAGATGATTTTGCTGCGGCTTGGCAAACATCCGGCGTTGAGTTCTGCGCATTCAGAGCCGCATAAGGTAATGGAAGAGCTGTATTTGAACATGAAGAAAATTAATCCCGATGATTTGCCGGCCGGGCTCAAAGAGATGCGGGAAGATTTTCTGAGCGGTATTGAAAATTCGTTGCGACAAACAATTGCGCTCGACATGGTTCAGAGTTCGCTGCAAACATTGCAGGGGACTTTTACCGAGTGGACGGACACCATGAATTTGGAAGACTCGCTCGAAGAGTTGCAAGAAATGGATGACGAGACGTTAAAGGCGAATTTAAAAAATGAATGGCTGCGTATTAATGATTCCGATGCCGAGGTTTTTATTGCGAGTTCGCATGTTCTCGAATCGCTTCGTCTGCTCATTACGTATCAATATCCGCAAGATTTGAAGGCCGGCAGAAAAATCGAAAATCCGGTAAAGCACTATTTTGATATTTTAGAAGGGGCGAATGGTGATGTTGCAATTATTTTGCCTCCGGGAGTTACTGCAACTGCTCATAATCCTCGCAAGAAAGATCCGAAAGTAACATGGAGCAGCGGATTCATCTATACACGCGATCTTTTTGTGGATGGAAAATCAGAATTTAATCTCTTTAAAAAATATCAAAGCGGTGCAGAGAAGATGGGAGATGATAGTATTTTGAACTTTTGGAAGGGTAAGAAGGGAGCATTTTTTAGCGGCAAAGGGGGATTAATAGAGGGTTCGGAAGCAGTATTTAGGGCACAAGATATTATGAACGCCAATCGTGGCGGTGATTTGCAAGAGAAAGATAAAATAGGTTCTTTTGAGCGATTGCAACTAACAAAAGTTGTTGATCTTTTTTATCAAGGTAATTTTGACGAGGCCCGCGCTCTGGCGATTGAGGCATTGGGATTAAAGATTTCGGTACCGGATAAAGCTGCTGTAGAGGCTAAGGTAAATAAGATTTATAAAGAGGAAGTAGACAAAGTTGCAAAGGCGGAGGCAAAAATTCTCATTGCGCTTGAAAGTGAGGGAATGACTGCAGCAGAGTTTATGAAACTGCAAAAGAGCAGGCCAGATCTTGCCAAATATAAAGATTTGCTTGACTACGTGAAATCGAAAAGTCGTTCGCTCTTAGAAGAGCGTGCATTTATTGCGCTTGCCGGAGAATCTGCAAAAGCACTCAAGCCCGATGCATCGTGGACGCAGTTTGAAAAACTCAATCTCGATGCATTGAATCGCCTCTTAAATGGAGAGGGCACATTGTTAGGTCTTACTGCAGAAGGCAGAACAAAGGTTCAAGATCTTGCTGAAATGGGTATAGAGATTGCAACAGTAGAACTATTAACTGGAGGGTTGGGTGCGGCTGCCGGTGCTTTAGTCGGCGTAGCACGGGGCGGATCTGCAGCGGTTCGCTTAACTGCGGCTGGTTCGCGAACGCTTCCATTTAGTCGTGTTATGGGCACACAACGTTTTGCTGCACGTGGGGCTGCGCGCGTGCGCCAGGCATTTCTCAGGCGTATGTCGCCGACAGGGAGTATTCGCAAAGGTGCACGTGCACTGCAAAATACTTCACAGCGTTTTGTACGCGGAGAAAAATTGCGCCATCGTATTGCGCAGCCATTATTGCACGGCGCAGTATTTGCTGAGGGTATGGCGTTGATGCACGGCGACTATGTCAATCCGCTTACACCCCATGGCGCCTATGAAATTGCAATGATGGGGGTAACATTTGGTGCTCTCGGAAAGATACAACAACTCACACGCGGACAGACTATTGGTGCACAAGTACATCAGGGAACGCGTGCTGCCGGTTGGGCCGAGACGGCCGGACTTGGCGGTCGGCAAATTACTTGGATAGGAGATAAGATGCATAGTCTCGCACATCGGGGACGTTTGGGAAGTGCTGCTGCAACGGGTATTGAAATGGGCGCGGAAATTGGTGGATTTTATTGGATTAGCGATTGGCAAGAATCGTTGGGCGTAAGCGCACATGAATTGACCAATGGTTTTGTGGGTATGAGTAATAATGAGCGGCTTGCAATGATGGAGACCAATGCCTTTGATAAATTTGTAAATATCGCAGCACCGGTTGTTATGTTGCGGACGTGGAGGAGTGCTATTCCGAAGCAAGCGCAATCCCAGCAAGGGCCTGTCCGTCCATCGATGCGTATTAATCTTCTTGGAAATTCTTCGCAGCGGCCAACTGAGAGTTCGACGCAGCCGCCATCACAGCCGCCGACGCAACCTCCATCGCAGCGGCCAACAACGCGTCCGCCGCAGCCATCGAATATACCAACAACACGAACAGTTCCGCCGCCGGGTGCAACTTCTTCAACACGGCCTACAACACGTCCTACTCAAGTTACTCAACGCGCATCGAATACTCCAACCGAGCCTACCGTTCAGCTTCCATATCCCGATCCAGTATTTGAGACCGGAGCGCAGCAAAAGGTTTCACATCTAAAAAAGAGTGCCGGCCAAAATGTTGGGAATAATAGTGACCGCAATCAGAATGCAAATTCAGGCCGCGATGTGTATCAGGCAGGCCGCGATATTGTTATTAAAGAAGGTGGCAAAAAGGCTAAAAAAGAGGCAAAGAAGTTGCGGAAAAAGTTGAAGAAATTAAAGCGGGAGAGGGAAGCGGAGACAGAAATAGAGTCGCAGCCGGTTGAATATTCAACTGAGATTATTCGCGACACTGCAATCGATAGCGGGACGCCGACACAGGTGCCAACGCAGGCACCAACGCAAGTGCCGACACAGGTGACAACGCAGTCACCAACCCAAGTACCAACTCAACCACCAACTCCTGCGCCGATTCCATCTGTACCTATTGTGCCACCCGCACCAAAGGGATCACCAAAGGCGACTCCGCCACGCCGTCCGCCGCTTAAGCCATTGCCCAAGCGAGCAGCTCCCGAAGCCGCTCCAAGCAATACGTTTACCCGCAAGCAAGTTTTAGAAAAAATAGGTGAAAGTCTGGAGCGTGGCCAATCTACAGCAACATTGCCGGATGGCAGTAAAATAGATTTAAAGCGCGTTTTTGATTCAAAATTGCGTGACAAAACATTGCGTGAAGTTTTTGATGGATTGAGTCCTCCAGAGAAGCAAGCATTACTCTCGGCCAAAACTAAAAATACGTTACTCGATATTGTAGTAGATCGTGCCATGTTACTAAATGGCATGACGATACGATACCGTTCATCAGAAGCAGCTAAGGAGCATAGTAAGCGCGAAGAATTTGATGCCTTGCGCACCGACTATACATTGAAGCTGAGCGATAATGAGTTGAGAGCCCTGCCTAAAAGAAGTACTCAAACAAGTAGAGCTGGAGATGGCAATGGCGAAATTAAATCATCAGCGCGGCCAACGCGTAAGCCAAATAAGAAGCCAGAAGCTGAAGCCTAATCTAACTATCCAATAACTTTTAGGACCACGGTTTCTAAAATTGGTTTGCGTTGGATCTTCATGCCGACTTCTTTGCCGCGCCCGGCGCTAAAGACGGGTACGCGCTCTATCTCCATGGAATCGACGATTTGTTCGTATGGGCCGTTTTCAGTTTCGTAGCGGATGCAATCGCCAACATCTAATTTTGCGCTTAGCTTTATAACTGCGACCTGGATTTTATCGAAATAGTGGGTGACGGTGCCAAGTTTGTTTTGACCGATTCGCTTGTTTCTCGTTGCCGGCGGCTTTGAAGTGTAAATATTTGGAATTGCTGTAGTCCGCTGCAGAGAGGGTCTGCGTTGTGCAGCTCGTGGAGCTTTAAATGTTTGCGGTTCATTCAGCACTGGCTCATCCATAACTGGCACCTCAAAGCTTGGCTGTTGATATGTTTGTACTGTGGTGCGCAGTGGCTGATCGTAGCGGCGCTGTGGTGGTGAGAAATTTTGCTGCGCATTTGACTGCGCGCTTCGCTTGTGCCGCAAACTTTTCGCGCCCTTAATCCGCCGCTCTCTTTTCGGCTCCTCCAAACCTTCCGGGGCAATCCCCGCACGCTTTCTATCAAGCGCCGTCAGCAGCAAAGGCTTCTTGTTTCTGCGTCGAATTGTCTTCTTACGCAGAAAGGCTGGAATTTTGAGATCGTCTGACTCTATCTCTGGAGGCATGGCTCAAATTATACCATGTGGGACATTGATGTTGAGTCTGTACATGAACTCATGCGGTTTGTGCGTGCATCGCATATCTCTCGTCCATCTTATGCGCAATATCGTGGTGCGCCTTGCATAAGGGAGCGATGAAGTATGGATTATGACTTTGGCTGACTGAAAAACGGTCCGTGTGATGGAGATTTTCACTCGGTTTGATGCAGCCTGAAATGGCGCATATCGTGCCGAATTCAGCATGAATGATTTTGCGAATTGCTGCCGGAATGTGGCGCGAGGCCCGCTTGCCAATGTTTTTCTTAATCTCTTCTTTTTCATTTTGCTCAATAGCGATTTTTTGCTTTGTTTGCTGGATTTTTTCGTCACGCTCGGCCAAAAGCTGCAGCAAAGTCTCATTGAGATCGAAGCCTTTGTTGAGCAGTTCGTGCAGCTTTTCTTTGAGCTCCGGTGAGAGGGCGGTGAGGAGTTTGAGATCTGCTGCAGACGCAGCTTTTGCATTCGTGCGTGAATTGTCTGCTGCCGCCGCATCACTTGCAGTACTTTGCCCGTACAAAGAATTCTGCTCATTTTTTGGCTTGAATAAGGCATCTTGGATTTCGAAATTTTGTACTGTGCCGACGTTTTGAATTTCATTGCCGCTGTGCTCATGCGATACTTTTTCCTGTTGCACTATTTTCATATCCTTCACAAATACATCAAGCGAAGCTTTGGAGAGTCTGCGCACAGCGCGCGCCAATTCTTCATCATTTTCAGGCGTGGCAATTGCGGCAACACGTACCAGCTTGTTGTGGCTGACCTCGCCATTAACCAACGCGGCATATAAACCCGGCATTTCTTGAAATTTGCGCTCCAAGCGCAATATCAAATCGACCTGATCTCGGCTCATTCCGGCCAGCTTTGCAGCAAATTCATAAATGGAATGAAATTTGCGCTTTTCAAATAATTTGCGCCGCGCAACTTCCGGCAAAAGCCCCGCAAATTTGCGTCGGGCCTCAAGTGCCTGCGCACCGTATGCTTTGCAGAGTTTGTAGAGCGCCCCGTCGTTTATTTTTTGGTGATTTACAATTTTGAGCATAATAAAATGGGATTAAATTTACATGTTTGAATACTCGAATTTTCCTTTAAACAAGCCGAAAGCTCAATAAATCGGACTGGCGCAACACTGTCAAGTTATGGCACGGCGTAACGCGAAAATGGCTTGTGTAAGCCATCTTTAAAATTGCTGCACAAAATTTAAACTTTCAATGTTGTGAAATATCATTTGGCCCAGCCATTTTTAAAAATCACGCGCAATTCAAATGAATAAATATCCTCAAATCGCATTTAAATAAGTAGCACTAGCTGCGCCGCAAAATATTCAGCTCGTGAAAAGATATGAAGGTGATACAATACCTTGCGATGGATATTATCAGCGCACTGATTTTAGGCATTATCCAAGGGCTTACGGAATTTTTGCCGATCTCTTCTTCGGGGCATTTGATTCTTGGGCGTGTTTTTTTTGGTTTGGGTTCGGATGGCCTTATTGGTTCCGGCGCGCAAGATCTAGCGTTTGATGCCGTCTTGCATCTCGCAACCGTGCTCGCTATTGGAATCTATTTTTGGCGTGATATCCGCGCTCTTGCGCGGACTGCATTCTCTTTTCTTATTGGTAAAACAGTTGAAACGGAACAGAAGCATCTTCTCGGTGCAATTATCCTCGGCACGATTCCCGCAATTATATTCGGTCTTTTGTTAGAAGAGTATATGGAGTCGATTTTTCGCAATCCACTCTTGGTAAGTGTAACGCTTGCAGCCGGCGCGCTGCTCTTTTTCGTTGCAGAAAAAGTAGCGACCCAGCGGGCAAACATCACAACCAAAAAGGGAATCGGCATTGGACTGTTTCAGTGCCTGGCGCTTATACCCGGTATGTCGCGCTCTGGCAGTACGATTTCCGGCGGGCTTATTTTAGGACTCAAGCGCGAAGCTGCCGCACGTTTTAGTTTC
>Ga0210019_1002140_pt1 | contig 19662 bp, 26 predicted proteins | sample CryGeyCG2114_020_2_FD_183969 | JGI IMG/M metagenome (GOLD analysis project Ga0210019, IMG submission 183969) | Groundwater microbial communities from aquifer - Crystal Geyser CG11_big_fil_rev_8/21/14_0.20 (SPAdes) (version 2) | ecosystem: Environmental > Aquatic > Deep subsurface > Groundwater ...
ATAAAAGTTATGGAGTCAGATTGATTCATGACAAAAAAATAGCATCCATTCAAACAACAAATGAACAAGGATTAGAAGAAATGATCAACAACGCATTTCAAACATCACCTAATCTTAGATCAAGAGAATTTTGGAAAGGATTACCATACAAAGCATCACAAAAAACGTTAAATGGTACATTTGATGAAAAACTCGAACAAATATCAGGTTCAGAAGCAATTGATATCGCTCAAACTATGATTAATTCAGCAAATAACAGTAAAATAACAACGATTACAGGATCACTGAACATAGTGTCCGAAGACTATGAGTTAATGAATTCAAATGGATTAAATTTTAAAGAAAAAGCAACATACATTTCAGGAATAATCAATTCAGAATCAGAGCAGGGGACGCTCCCAGTATCAGGAATAGGACACGGTAGTTGTAGAACATTAGTAAATTTTACCCCAGAGCAAATAGGAGAGGACGCAAAAACAATGTGTGTCGAATCAATCAACCCGCAAAAAATTAATTCTGATTCATATTCCATAATTTTTGAACCATATTCAGTGGGAGAATTATTAGCGTTTGTAGTTGCGTCTAACTTTAATTTTAAAACATATTCAGAAAGAAAAAGTTGTTTTTCAGATCAATTTGAAAAAGAAATAGCAGTCAAAGAATTAAGCTTGATTGATGATCCACACATACCAGAAGGAATAGGAACAAAGTCAGTTGACGATGAAGGTATAGAAACGAAAAAACAGAATCTGATTGAGAAAGGTATTTTTAAAAATACGTTTTCAGATCTTTTTGATGGATATAAAGAAGAAAAGAAATCCACAGGAAATGCATTACGTCTAGGTTCGCCTATGGGGAAAAGTTCAGAACCTATTCCAATATCCTCTCCTCATAATCTCAAAATAAACTCAGGAGATCAATCTCAATCAGAGATGATCAAAGAAACAAAACAAGGACTGTTGGTAGGAAGATTATGGTATACATATGCAGTAAATCCAATCAAAGGAGACTTTTCATGTACTGCAAGAAGTGGTATCAGAATTATCAAAAATGGAGAGATTATAGGTCCAGGAAAAACAGTAAGAATAATCCATAACTTACCAACAATGATGAAAAATATTTCAGCGATTGGTAATAATCAAAGAAATGTCATTCAGTGGGCATCACTTCCATCAATCACACCATCAATAAAGGCGGAAAATATTTCAGTGAATGCAATATGAGTCTAAAATCAGGCACAAATTACTTGAAAAATGTAATTACAAGATAGGCAATATATCCAACACCCAAACAAATTCCCACAGTCCTACTGATTATTCCAGATTTCAAAGCAACAAGCAGTGAAGCACTAAAGACAATCATAATTACATAATCAACATAAACATCAACTCCAACCATCACACCGCCAAATGCAGCACCAACTCCCATTATCATCAAAATATTGTAGATGTTACTTCCTATGATGTTTCCAACACCTATATCAGTATGGCCTTTTCTAATCGCTACAACAGATGTGATTAATTCTGGAAGTGAAGTTCCAATTGCTATCACAGTCAAACCAATTATCTTTTCAGACAATCCAAATTCTTTAGCCAAAATTACAGCATTGTCAACGGTGAGAATGGCACCAACATATAGAAGAACAATCCCTATGCCAATTAATCCTGCAGATTTAAGATACAGGTTTTTTGGAGAGTCTTCTTGAACCTCTTCTTTATTTTCTGCTCGTTGTTTCATCACATCTTTGTACGTATAATATCCAAATATTCCCAATCCAGCAAGTAATAAAATACCATCATATGAAGAAATTGCACCATCTAGAGACAGCATAATCAATAATAAAGAAACCCCCAACATAATTGGAATTTCTTTTCTCAATGAAGATTTACTTACGGCAACAGGGACAAGAGTGGCAGCAACACCAATCACCATTCCGATGTTTGCAATATTACTTCCAACAATATTTCCAAGTATGATTGCACTGTGTTCTCCAACTGCTGCTACACTAGCTGCAAGTTCAGGAGTGGAAGTACCATATGCTACAATAGTCATTCCAATTACAAGATTGCTGATACGAAATTTTCTTGCAATTGCAACTCCACCACTAACTAACCAATTACCACCAAAGCATAACATTATCAATCCAACCACTGTCAGTATTGCATTTATCGCAACTTCCACGAACTGATTTTAGTGACGGGTTGTTTAAATCAGACGACATACTATAACTTCACAATTCAAATAATTCAAACTAGTTCTAAAAAGCAGAGTTTAGTCACAAATAGGTGTAAAAAAACCAGCTGAAGAGATCAATAAAACTCAAGTTAAAGACTAATAAGGTAATGTACCGTACTATACGGTATGATGCGAGCAAGATTAACATACGTACCACTTGAAGTGGCAGACCAGTTTGAGGATTTTATTATAAAAAGAGATGAAGAAATTCTAGGGGCAGTAAAAGCAAGAACAAAAGACTACAGCACATTATCACTGTTAAAATTATTGTATCAGCTTAGAGGAAATCCAATGACATTTTCAGATCTATATTCAAAATCAAAGATCCGAATGAAAAAATCATTTCTAAATTATCTACATTTGTGTGTAGATTACAACTTTGTTAGAAAAGAAGCATCAGGAGCAAATATGATTTACACCATAACAGACAAGGGAAGAGTCATGTTGAATCTATTCATCAATAAAGGTAATTAGACAGAACAAATCGACGTAAACAGTGCAAAAAGAATTTCCAGAAGCTGAAGTTTTTGAAATTAAAAAAAATGGATTGAAAAGTCCAATAGTTTTTGCAGGATTTGTTGGCGCAGGACTAGTAGGCCCAGTTGCAATCAACCACATCATAACAGAGTTAAAGATGAACGAAATCGCAGTTATGAGATCAAAATACCTGCCACCATCAACAGTATTCATGAGAGGAAGATTACGTCATCCATTTCGATTTTATGCAAATAAAGAAGGCACAGTATGTGCAATAATTTGTGAAATAACATTAAGAATGGAGGGATTATACTCACTAGTAGCATCTGTTTTAGATTGGGCAGCACAAAAAGGATCTAAAGAAATTGTAATTTTAGATGGAGTTGCAAGTACCGAACATGACGGTAAAGCATATTGTGCAGCAGAAGAAGATTTGGTAAGAACGATGGCAGATAAAGACATCAGTATGATTCCACAAGGATTCATTACAGGAATTCCAGGAGGTATACTAAATGAGTGCCTAGTTAGAGAGATTCAAGGTATAGCACTATTAGCAAAAGCAAACAAAGCAATACCAGATTCAGCAGCAGCAGCCACGTTAATTGAAGCCTTGAACAGATTTTACCATATGAAAATAGATACATCGGAACTTCAAAAAGACAAAGATAGAATTCGCTCAGAATTCAGCGAATTATCTCAAAAATATGCAGAGCATAGAGAAGAGATATCCGGAATGTACATGTGATCGAAACAGTAAGCAAATTCTTTTATTCACATCATATGCGCATCAAACTATGGCTCTAACCTACAAAAAAGCAGGTGTAGATATTTCTAAAATTAAACAAAGTCAAAAAGAAATTGGAAAATTAATTGCATCAACTCACAAACTACAGAAAAAAGCAAAGATGACGCATGGGTTTGGCCACTATGCAGGAATAGTAGAAATTCCAGGAGGTAAACTGTTAGCCACACATACCGATGGAGTTGGAACTAAAGTTGTAATTGCAAATATGATGAAAAAATACAACACAATAGGAATCGATTGTGTAGCAATGAATGTTAACGATATAATCTGTATTGGTGCAACACCAATTTCATTTGTAGACTATATTGCAGCAAACAAAAACGATATAACAATATTCAAAAAAATTGTAGAGGGATTAGTAACAGGTGCAAAGAAATCTGCAATGCCAATTGTAGGAGGAGAGACAGCAATAATGCCAGACGTGATAGAAGGGAAAGGATTTGCATTTGATTTAGCAGGGATGGTAGTAGGACTGTTAGAGAAAAAAGAGATGATTCTTGGAAATAAAATAAGGGTTGGAGATGTCATCATAGGCATAAACAGTTCAGGTATTCATTCAAATGGATACTCGCTTGCAAGAAAAGCACTATTAACAAAATATTCTATTAAAGACAAAATCAAAGGAGTGGGAACGATTGGGGAGGCATTACTAAAACCAACTGAAATTTATACAAAACCAGTTCTTGAGAGCAATCAAAAATGCAAAGTCAGCGGGTTTGCACATATAACAGGAGGCTCATTTACCAAATTACTACGTCTCAAAAACATAGGATATGAAATAGACTCACTACCAAAAATCCCACCAATCATGGGATTAGTAGAAGAACAAGGAGTAACACCAGAGGAAATGTACAAGACATTTAACATGGGAGTGGGATTCTGTGTGGTTGCACCAAAAGATCAGGCAACAAGGATAAAAGCCATATTTAAAAAACATAAAATTTCAAGTCAAGATATAGGACAGATTATTTCCAAGAAAGGTGTTTTTGTAAACTCTAAAAAAATTGCTTAATTTAACAACAATAAAATAATTTTTCACCTAATATCACCTTATATGACGGATTTCTTGAATTTATCAAGGAAAGATGGCAGAAGCACAATTCATAGAAACAATTATCGGTGTAGGAATTTTACTATTTGCAGCTAAATTAATGGCAGAGCTTTTCCTCAGATTGAAACTTCCAATTGTTTTAGGAGAGTTATTGGCAGGAATGATTGTAGGACCATTTGCATTAGGAGCTTTCTTCGTAGTAGATGGAAGGCAGTTATTACAAATTAACGATGAAATTAGAATATTAGGAGAAATGGGAGCAATCGTAATTCTGTTTATGGCAGGGTTGGAAATGACTCCAAAAGAATTTCTCAAAGGGGGAAAAGCATCATTTACTGTTGGGACATTGGGAGTAGTAATTCCATTTTTTGCAGGTCTCGTAGTTTTTCAAATGTTTGGATTTGACGCATTACAATCAATGTTGATTGCAACCGCACTAACTGCTACCAGTATTGCGATTTCAATTCAGGTTCTAAGTGAATTTGGCAAAATAAAAACTCCAGAAGCCAGACTAATCATAGGCGCAGCAGTAGTAGACGATATTTTGGCAATTGCAGTATTATCAGTAGTATCATCAATTGCAGGTTCAGATGGAGGAGTCGGTGACATTGACATTTCAAAAGTTGTAATCACAATTTTACAAGTTTTGGCATTCTTTGCAATAATGCTTGTAGTAGCAGTAGTTGTAATTCCAAAAATAATCACCCCAAGATTATGGAAAGCAAAAGGTAGTGTGGAAGGCATAGCAACAGCATCGTTTTTTGGTGCAGCGGCACTTGCAGGATCAATTGGATTATCACCAATTGTAGGAGCATTTGCAGTTGGAATGGCATTGTCAACTACCAAAGTATTTGAAAAAATAGAGAACTATATTGGAAAAATAGGCTTGATTTTTGCACCATTATTTTTTGCAATTATCGGAGCACAGGTAGATCTTAGAGCAGTAGATTTGAATATTTTGATGTTAAGTGGGGTGATAATTGGAATTGCGATTGTAACAAAGCTATTTGGGTGTGGGTTACCTGCAATGTTGTTTTTGAAAAGTAAACAACAAGGAATGCGTGTAGGTATCGGAATGATTTCAAGAGGAGAAGTAGGATTAATTGTTGCAGGAGTTGGAGTCACAGCTGGAATTCTCACATCAGAAGTGTATTCTACAATAGTAATCATGGTAGCAGTAACTACTATCATCACACCAATATGGCTGAAAATGGAATACAGGAAAGAACAAAGAACAGGCAACGACACGGCAAAACCCAACAGGATTGAAACTAAAGAATAAGCAAAAACAAGCATCAAAAAACCCCCAAATTATTTAACGAATTTATGTCTAAATCAAGATGAAGATTTATGAATAAATTAAATTCTATTTTATCTAAAGCGTGTAGTGAGATCACCCAGAACATTCTAACAATTCAAGAGCCTAGTAAAAAACAAGTAAAAGAAGAAATCATAAAAATTTGTACAAAGTACGCATTAGAAAGAATTCCTAAAAATTATGAGATTCTATCAATGGCAAAAGAAGCCGATTTTGATAAATTAAGAAAAGTACTCGTAAGAAAACCAGCCAAAACAGCATCAGGAGTTGCAGTGATTGCATTAATGCCAAAACCATACGCATGTCCACATGGAAGATGCACATATTGTCCTGGAGGAATTGAATTTAACTCTCCGAACAGCTACACAGGAAAGGAGCCATCATCTCTAAATGCAATTGAAAATAAATTTGATCCTAAATTACAAATCACATCAAAGATTGAAAAATTAATTGCATTTGGACACGATCCATCAAAAATGGAAATCGTAATTGTAGGTGGAACATTTCTATTTATGCCAAGAGACTATCAAAAAGAGTTCATTAAATCATGTTACGATGCACTAAATGGAATAGATTCAAAAGATTTGGAAGAAGCAAAATCCAACAATGAACGTGCATCAATAAGAAATGTCGGATTTACGATAGAAACAAAACCAGATTATTGTAAAAAAGAACATGTTGATTTAATGTTAAGTTATGGGATTACAAGAGTAGAGATTGGAGTTCAATCATTACAAGAACGAGTCTATAAAATAGTCAACAGAGGTCACAACTACAATGATGTGGTAGAAGCATTTCAAATTTCAAAAGATGCAGGATACAAATTGGTGGCACATATGATGCCAGGTTTACCTACAATGAAACCAGATGAAGATATTGCAGATTTTAAAAAATTATTTTCAGACCCACAATTACGTCCAGATATGTTGAAAATTTATCCATCGCTAGTTATTGAAAATACTCCATTGTATGAAGAGTACAAACAGGGAAAATACATACCATATTCAGATGAAGATATGATCAAAGTATTAACAGAAGCAAAAAGAAATATTCCAAAATGGGTGCGAATCATGAGAGTTCAACGAGAAATCACACCTGGAGAAATCATAGCAGGACCAAAATCAGGTAATTTGAGACAAATTGTACACCAAAATCTTGCAAAACAAGGACTATCTTGCAAATGTATCAGATGTAGAGAGGCAGGATTGACAAATAAAAAATCGGGTGGAAAAGAAGTAAAATTAAACAGAATCGATTATGATTCATCAGGTGGAAAAGAAGTTTTTTTATCTTATGAAGACAAGGATGAATCAATTTATGGGTTTTTGAGATTAAGAAAACCAAGTTATGAAGCACATAGAGATGAAATTAGTCAAGACACATGCATAGTACGAGAAATTCATGTGTACGGAAAATTATTGAAACTTGGAGAAAAAGAGGAAGATGAAATCCAACATTCAGGATTAGGAAAAAATTTGATGCGAGAAGCTGAAAAAATATCTAAAGAAGAATTAGATGCCAAAAAATTGTTAGTGATTAGTGCAGTGGGTACAAGAGAATATTATCAAAAATTAGGGTATTCGTTATATGGGCCATACATGTCCAAGACATTAAACTAGTGAAAAAAATGACAGAACAAGAGATTATCGGAAAAGGAACTTGGATTGATAAGTTAGCTTCAGAATTGCTCGAACGTGAAAAATCCCTTGGACGAAATACAGATCTTTTAAGAGTAGAAAGTGGTCTTGGAGCATCAGGAATCCCACACATTGGAAGTTTAGGAGATGCAGTGAGAGCATATGGAGTAAAACTTGCATTAGAAAATTTAGGATATAAATCAGAATTAATTGCATATTCAGATGATCTAGATGGATTAAGAAAAATTCCAGAAGGAATGCAGGAATTTGGATTAGAAGAACACATTGCAAAACCAGTTTCATTAATTCCAGATCCTTATGGATGTCATGACTCATACGGAATGCATATGAGTAGCATTCTACTAGAAGGATTAGACAAAGTTGGAATAAAATATGAATTTAGAAGGGCAGTAGATACTTACAAGCAAGGATTACTAAAAGAACAAATCCACACAGTACTACAAAATAGTGCACGGATTGGAGAAAAGATTTCAGAACTTGTAGGACAAGAAAAATACCAAAAATATTTACCATATTTTCCAGTTTGTGCAAATTGTAATCGTCTCTATACTGCAGAAGCTTCTGAATACATTACAGAGGAGAGAATGGTAAAGTACACTTGTCACGATACAGAAATTGGCTCAAAAAAGGTCAAAGGTTGTGGACACATAGGAGAAGCAGATATTGAAAAAGATTTGGGAAAACTAGCATGGAAAGTGGAATTTGCAGCCAGATGGACAGCATTTGACATCAGATTTGAAGCATATGGCAAAGATATCATGGATTCAGTAAAAGTAAATGATTGGGTAGCAGATGAGATTTTAGGATTTCCACACCCACATCATGTGAAATATGAGATGTTTTTAGATAAAGGGGGGAAAAAGATTTCAAAGTCATTAGGTAACGTGATTACTGCACAAAAATGGCTAGAGTTTGGCAATGCAAAATCAATCCTGTTATTACTTTACAAAAGAATAACAGGTGCAAGAGAATTAGGATTTGACGATATTCCAGGATTAATGAGTGAGTATAACGAATTAGAAGACATCTACTTTGGAAGAATCAAAGTAGACAATCAAGCAAAATTGATAAAATCAAAAGGATTGTACGAATATGTAAATCTACTAACGCCACCAAAACAACCAAGTACACATGTAAACTATAGACTAGTAGTAGAGTTAGCAAAAATCTTCAAAGAAAACAGAAATGAGCGTGTAATGAAAAAATTATTGGATTACGGAGTAATTAAAAATCCAGAACCAGAAATTGAAAAACTCATAGAATTAGCAGGAAATTATTCAAATGAGTTTGATGAGCAAGAAAGAACACAGGTGGATTTAGATGAAACTTCAAAAAATGCATTAAAGTTACTTGTAAATGCATTGTCCGGTAACGAAGAACTAGAAGACATTCAAAATACAATATATCAAATTGCAAAAACAAATGGAGTAGAACCAAAAGATTTCTTTAGGATATTATATCAAATCATACTTGGAACATCAAGAGGTCCAAAAATAGGGCCATTTATTTCAGATATCGGACGAAAGCAAGTAGCTAAAACACTTTCTGAGTACGTGTAATATGGTTCACGGAGAGCATAACAAATCAAAAAACAGCGGGGGTTTTGCATTAATCATTTTTGGTGCATTGTTGTTATTTCTTGCACCACAAGAAAGTACAATTTCATCAGGATTAAACATAGTTGCGTGGATTGGTGGAATTGTCATTGGAGGTATCGGATTTTATCTAAAATTCTTCAAATGGAGAAGAAAACAGAGTTAGAGAAAGGTTCATCTTTTGGATAAAATTGATGATAGGCATGGGATTTTTCGGTAAAAAGAAAATAGAAGAGCAAAAAGTAGAAAAAAACGACGAAAATAATCCAGAGCCGGAACTAGTATCAGAAATAGAAAAACTGCAAGTCAACATCAAAGAGAAACAAGAAGAATTAGAAAATATTACAAAGCGTGTTAATACTGTAAAAGAAGAATACGATATTACGATTAGCAACATAATGATTGTAAAAAAAGAGCTTAATCAAAAAAAAATGGAGTTAGACATAATTCAACGGGAATACAAGGAAACAAGAGAGAGAAACAAGAAAGCAGAAACGATCAAAGACACAAAAATAATAGACGAATTTAACAAGACGGAAGAGAAATATTCAAAAATAAAACAAGAGTTAGATGAATTTACAAAAAAACATGAAGAGGTAAAAGAACAAATTGTACAAGAACAATCCAAACTACACAGCATTAGAAAACAACAAGTAGAAGTAGAAAAGGAGTTAGATGAAGCAAATTCAAGGTTGTATAATGCAAAAGAAGAATTAGAGAAAAAAGATCAATTTCAAGATACAAGTATTCTGACTCCTTCTGAAAAAGAATTCATAGTTGGAGAAAATACAAATCAAAACAGCAATGCAGGGATAATTGAGGCTGCAAGTGCAGTGGTAGGCTCATTAAAATCAAAACTTAACATGACACAAAAAGAATTAGATGCTGTTCAATCATTATTAGAAAAAGAAAGAGAAGCACACGAGAAAACAAAAAAAGAATTTGAAAAGCTTAAAGCATCTATTGGATCGGTAAATGAATCATAATTTTAAAAAATCTAGAATTTCAAAAAGAACAATAGACATTGTTTTGAAATAAAACAAAGTTAATTTTTATAATCAACGCATAAATTCAGCCATTTCTATAGAAAAGAAAAAAAATGCAATTCCACCACCAATAATTGCAACCCAAGCAGCAATTTGTTTGATTTTAGACATACAAATATTATTTTTCAACGTATTATTGAATCTAATTGAATCTTCAGACATCTATAATTAGACAAAAAATAACTAACAGTAATGGCAAGTGTCAAGGATATTGGAAAATTCTTTTTATTCATAGTTGGAGGATTAGTTGCCATAATAGTAGGCTCATTTATGATTAGAGGAACAATGCACATGTGGGACAAGCCAGAAAATGAAAAATCAGATAAAAAAAATAAGGACTAAAAAGCAAGTTTAAATTAATAAAACTGAATTGCTACAAGATTCATCAATTAGAAGATCATTAGATCAATACATTCAAAGAAGAATTCAAGAAATTCCAACTGAAATTAAACAGACATTTCCAGCAATTAAACAAATTTGGAAATGTGAGAACGAAGTAGATTTTCTTTATGGATATTATGTGGGGAAAATTGAAGAAGGTGCACTTCATTACTTACTAAAAGCAACTCGAGCATCAGCTGGTGGATATGTAGATACTTTTGAAATAAGAGGGATCATTGAAACGCACAAGAAAAATTTGCAAAATACAATAAAGTCTGCAATCAATTAGTGAAGTAAAAATAGTACATCGACTCCACGAAATGGCATGGTAGGACCAAAAGATGGCGGATTTGGATTTGATCAGTCAAAAAAATACACTAGTGTAGAAAATCTAGACGAGATTTGCGTACAATGCCAAGCTGGACAGCATAAAAAATGTCTAAAAAAATCAAAACAGCAAGAAGTTTGTGAATGCGAACATTGTATGATATATGGTTAAAGAGATACAAAAAAATCAAAATTATAAAGATTAAAGAGAAGATAACTTGTTTTCCAGTTCTTGAATTTCTTTCTGATATGAATCAGAAATATTCTGTGCAAATTCTCTATGTGCTGAAATAATTGCAATCAATGCCTTCTGGTATTCCACATGACCTTTCTTCAAGACATCACAGGATTCAAGAGAAGTAATATGCCCAGTAACAGTAGATATTGCTCCTTTTTGATTAAATTTTACAATTCCTCCAAATGCCTCAATTAGCATGTATGCAGATTCTGCCTTACACTTGTAAGTAACTCTGCCAGTTTCTGTATTAAATAATTGAGTAATGCCACCAGGTTTTCTAGTTACGATAACTGTCATGAAATGATTAAAAATAACAGATATTAATTATTTTAGAAAAATCATGCTACAGGAGTAGTGGATGCTGTAGCTTCGGATGCAAGAAATTTATCAATCTCGTTTATTCCCAGATTATCTCTTCCAAGAAGATCAAACTTTTGCAAAAGGGTTTCAAATTTTGTTTCTTCTTGTATTTGTTCATTTACAAACCATTCTAGAAATGCATATGTTGAATGATCTTTTTCTTTTTGTGCAATCTCAACCATATTGTGAATGGCTTTAGTGACAGATTGTTCGTTTTTCAATGCAGTTTTAATTAATTCTTCAAGTGAAGTGTATGAACTAGTTGGTGCTTTAACTGCAGGGATTGTGGCAACTGCTCCTAGGACGTTAAGAAAATGAACTATTTTTAACATATGAGTTCGTTCCTCATCAGATTGTGCATAAAAGTAATTTGCAGCACCCTGATATCCTGTGACTTCACACCACGATGCCATTGCAAGATAGTTGTTTGACGCCGATGCTTCGAGAATCACTTGATCGTTTAATGCCTTTTTCATTTTAGGAGATAATTTCATAATTGTAGTATTGGGTAGTTTTTTTGTATTAAAAAAACTTGCGGAGATTATGGAGTTTTAAGAGAAACACCTACACATGAAAAGTTGGTTCTATCACGAATTTCATTATCTTGTAGACCCGAATAGGAATAGACAAATGTGGTATCGTGAAGATAGGCTCCATATCCAATTATTTCACATTCCTGAAAATCCCAAGTCTGAATAACGGCACCAGTTCCATCAAGAATATCAACAGCCAAATCAAATTCATTTAGAGAATTACCACTATCCATCCATTTAGCAACAAAATCATAGAAATGCATTTTATCAGTACTAGGAATAGATTCTAAATAAAATCGAGGATTGATTTCACGAAAGTCATAAACTCTTCCACGGGGATCGTTTGGATCAGTAAAATCTGAGCTTGCAAATGCAAACTTTTCAAAAAAGTGAACAGGTAAGGGTTGAACGATATTAGAAATTGTAACTCTAAATGATTGTGCGCGTTCTTCATCAGAGTATTTTGTTTGCACGGTAGTTACCTCATTAATCGGAGCAGGCAAATCAATAATTCCATTTTGAATTAAATATTCTAATGATGTAATGTAATCAGATTCACTGATTGCTCCTTCAGACCACCACTTTGCATTGTTTTTAACCCATTCAGGAATGTTAGAATCAGTAGCAGACACAGTTAATGACAATCCAATAACAAAGACAGTAGAAATTGTAAGAATCATTATCAAAGGATATTTCATAATGATAATCATCACATTATAAATTTAAATGATTTTTAAGAGAATGGGATAAATTTTAACATTGTAAAGACAATTGCAAATGCACTTAGAAAGACAATTCCGGCATAACTCAAAACTTTCAACAAAACTGATGGCTGATGCCCTTTTTCAAGATATTTTCCTGTAACCAACCTAAAATTAAAAATAGCAATTATTGGAGCAATCACAAACGATAACACAGTTGCAAAATCCACTAGTTCTTTGAGATTACTTTCAAATTGAAATATTACCACAAGTGAGCCACCAGAAAGAACAATTAAGAAAACAACATAAAGTATACGAAGTTTTGTACGTAAATTTTCTTCTTTTTTGATAAAGATCAGTTCCACAGTTCTTTGCAATGATCTAGAATAACCATCAAAAACTGCAATGATTGTTCCAAACATTACAGTAAAAGCAGAAGCTGCAATAATGATGTAACTCCAATCCCCAATTGTTTCAGTATAGAGTGTTACTACTTTATTTGCAAAATCAGAATTATTGTTTGGCAGTTCTATACCTGACCCATAAAAAATAAAAGTGCCAAGTACAACAAACATTATTGCAAGAATTCCAACAATAATGTATGCTAATCTAAATTCCAGTAAAGTTTCTTTTAATTTTGGTCTGTAGTTTGTTTGATTTATTCTCTCCAAAGTCCATAAACTATTCCAACTTGAAAGATCAACAGCTGTGGGCATCCAGCCCATTAATGCAAGTAAGAAAAAAATTCCAGAAAGATTCCATAGTTCTTGTGCCTCAAATCCGAATACAGGTTCGATAGGACCATTATACAATGCGAATAAGAAAGCAGATACAGTAGATACTAGTAAAACGATTGCAATTATCTTAATCAGACTATCAAGTACATTATATTTTCCAATGGCTAAGATTCCAACACACACTACAAATAAAATTACTACAGTCCAGTCTCCAAGAAAATCAACGCCAAATAAATTTTCAAGAAATCCTGCAGTTACAAATCCAACAGCTCCTGTGACAAAAAACATAGATGCAACAGTTAGGAGAAAATACAGCCATAATGCTGGTGTTCCAAGTTTCTTGTAACCATCAATAATACTTGTCTGTGTAGAATTTGCATAACGCGAGCCATATTCAAAAAAAGGATATTTCAGTAAAGTGACCAAGACCACAAATCCTACCATCATCAGACCAAAATCAGCACCAGCCCTAGTAGATTGTACTAGATGAGAGACGCCAATTGCAGTACATGCAAATAAAATTCCAGGACCTGCAGTTTTAGAAAAGGTGGAAAATCTCAACTCAGTTTTATCAAATATTATATTAAATTGTAGAATATAACCTAAAACAAATACAAAATCAATTTTAAGATTAAGTTTAATAGGTTATAATATTTAGTTTTTATAATGTTGTTTGGAGTTTTTGCCACACATAGTCCAGAGTCATGCCCGATAAATAATGAAAAAAATAAGAAAATATTCATGAAACTCAGAACTAACATGGAACATGAAATGAAAAAATACAACATCAACAAAATTGTAGAGTTTTACATGTCAGTTCTAGAACATGAATGGATTATAGTGATTGATGCAGTTCATGCGCACGATATAGAAAAACTCTGCATAGACGTAGGAATTTCATCACTAAGTACTGTCAAAATAGTTCCAATGAATCTATATGATGACACGCTCAAAAAGTTTGAAACAGTCGAATAAGATTTAGATTATTTTTGATGTAAAAAGCATTCAGACGTATGATCATTTACCATACCAATTGCCTGCATAAATGCATAACAAATTGTAGGTCCGACAAAACTGAATCCACGTTTTTTTAGATCTTTACTTAATTTTTCAGAGATATCAGTAGACACAGGCAAATCGGATAACTTTTTGAAATTATTTTTGATGGGTTTATGATTAACAAAACTCCATAGATATTTGTCAAAAGTTCCAAATTCATCTTGAATTTTTAGAAACAATTTTGCATTGTTTACCGCAGAATTGATTTTTAGTTTATTACGAATTATAGATTCATCTTGTAGCAGTTTTGTTACGTGTTTTTGAGTGTATTTTGAGACTTTTTTAGCATCAAAATTAGAAAAAACCTTTCTGTATCCTTCTCGACGTTTGAGAATAGTATTCCAAGACAGACCAGCTTGAGCACCTTCCAATATCAATAATTCAAATAATTTTTGATCATTATGTTGAGGAATTCCCCATTCCTCATCATGATATGCAATATTAAGTTCATCTCTAGCCCATTGACACCGCTTTTTCATAGTTTGATTTATGAAATGATTCAAAATAACAGTTACCAAAGAGACTCGACATGAAGTTAAATCCACAATTATTGCAAATTAACAGAAATTTTCTCATTTGTTTTGTCATTTCAGCGTTAGTATCAGCAATAGCGGCTCAGTTACTTGTAGATTATGAAAATTATCTTAACACAACTATTACCATAGTTATTGGATACGTTGTGTATTTTACAATTTTTTCTGGATTGTTTTATCTAGACAACAAAGAACGCTACAAATCTATGAAATCAAAAGTAATCAGAAAAGAATTACTATCTTTGATATCATCATTTGGTTTAGGTGAGATAGTATATCTTGTCATAAGATGGCCCACACTGTATTATTTTCTTGAAATTGGAATAGAGCCATACTTGGCATCATTAATTTCAGAAATTATTGCAACAACATGTTACATGATATCAGTTACAATATTTCTTAGAAAAACCAAAACTTTCTAGTTATTTTGCTAGTTGCGTAACTAAATCAGTAGACGTTATTATTCCAACAATATTACCATTTTCAGTAACGGCAAGTTTTCGAATTTTTTTACTTGTCATTCTTTCAGCAGCTAGAGAAATAGGATCATTATGATTAATGGTGATTAGAGGGGAGGACATTATTTTTTTAGCAGGAGTATCAAAAGATAAATTATTTGCCGCAATTTTTGTTGCAAAATCTCTATCAGTTACAATACCAACAGGGTTATCATTTTCTTTTACAATAATTGCACCAATTCCTCCTTGTTCCATCATCTTGGCAATTTGTAATACAGTTGTAGATGTATTTACAGCGATTAATGTTCTAGCCATGATATCTTGAACACGAACCGAGGAAAAATCTTCACGACTCACCAACTGTATATCATGGCGTGATATTTAAGATCTTCACACAAAAATAAGATTAAAAGTGAAACTACTTTAAAGTTGATTCTAAAAATGAAATTGTATGATCCCATGCGTCTTTTGATTCTTCAGAAGCAAATCGTTCTCCAGAGGGATTAGCAAATGCATGATCAACATCATCATAGATAAAAATTTGATTTTCCACATTCAATTCATTTAATGCAGATTCAAATTCAGATACAGTTTCAACTGGAATTCCCTTATCTAATTCAGCAAAAATTCCAAGAACAGGCCATTGAATTACAGATAGTGTTTCAGTGTCAGTTACAAGAGAACCATAATAGATCACAGTTGCATTCATGTCACTATTGTTTAATGCAAGATTAAGTGATTGTCCACCACCAAAACACCAACCAACAGAACCAATTTTATCGACAGAGTAATCATCACTTAACAAAGATACCGCAGAATTCATGTTTTGTATTCCAGATTCTGAATCATATTTTGAAATTAATTGTCGTGCTTGATCAGATGTAGTAGCTACATTACCATCATAAAGATCAACAGCTAGTACAACATACCCATGAGATGCAAGTTTGTCTGCCATTTCTTTGATATTATTATTTAACCCCCACCACTCATGAATCATAATGATACCAGGATAATTTCCATCCACATTAGGCTTAGCCAAATATCCAGAAACATCTTCAAAATAAGTCACAGTTTCAGAAGTAGTAAGATGTTTCCCAAGTGTAAAAATTTCAGAATTTGTATTTTCATTTTTGTAATCAGGCAAGACGTGAATGGCCCATCCTCTTGCAATTAGTTTTTCAACACTAGAAAAATTAACGCATGCAGGCGAACCATTTGATTGTTTTAACACAAGTACCTTACCTTCAGCACAGGTAACATTAGAAGGATCAATACCCTGAGAGATTTGTTTTAGAGGAGGAGGGAAGTATACAAACGATGTAACGCTAGGAGTTTGTGTTTTGTCAATTTCTGAACATAATTTATCTCCACATACTTGATCAGACGTTACTTCCCATCCGGATTTACCTTCTGCCTGTATTGCATCAACATATGAGATATCAATTAAAAACAAAATAGAAAACAATCCAAATACCATCAAATTGGAACGTAATGAAAAGAAATCAAACATAACATAAGAAGAATTTCTTAAAATTTAAGTATATTATTTTGACAGAAATTTATCATCATTTGCAGCATGGGTTTTTGTCACGTGTTCCATAAAGGAAGATTGGACATCAGTTTTATAATCACAGAGATTGCATTTGTAAGTTTTAGCAATAATTGATTTGGCCTTAGAAGCTGCACGAGCAACAAAGATTGTCAGTATGACTGCAATTATAGTCACAACTATGGCATATGCAAGCATTGCACCCAATTGGTCAGTGGTTCCAAAGATTTCTTTGAACATTGTTTTAATTGCATCATTCCATGCTAAAGCAGCAACCAATCCAAATGCAGCAGCAATGAGTGCTGCAATTTTATCTAAAATTTCAAATTTTATTGAAACCGGTTTTTCTTCTTCAGTCAAAATACATCTAAAACAGATTTGTGGTACAAATATTAAAATGTAAATTGATCTAAAAATTAGATTTTATCAAGGATTTTTTTCTTTTTTTCTTGAAATTCTTTATTTGTAATTATTCCAGCTTTTTGTAAATCTCTAAGTTTTTTTAATAAATCGAGATCTTTGTGTCTATTAGTCTGGATATTTTTTCCAGCTTCAAGCCCAGCAGTGATTCCAGATTTTGTTTTCTTTTTTAATCTAGAGCCCAAAATACTGCCCTTGATAGCAATTTTTTCACTGATGGCATATCCTTTTTTCTTTGCTTCTTTGATTATCTCCTCAGATTTTTGTCTTGTAACATCATCAATTAATTTGTGGTTTTTTGCCATTTGGCCCAATTCACGAGTTTTTTTGTGAACCAGACGCGTTTGCAATTTTAGATCTTTTATAATTTCATTTTTTGTTTTACGTTTAAATCGTCTTGTATATTCTTCAATTACTAACACAGGAAATGGGCTGTACTCGACATCAAGATAATATTTGATTATAGTGTCATCAGGTAATGTTTGAAGATATTCCTTGATTGATTTTTCTGATTTTAATTCCATGGTTTTGATTTAACGTATGCTCTTAAAAAGATTCAAAAAGAAAAATTAATTTTGATTTTCGTAATAGAGTTTGATTACATTATCAACGATCACATTAGTATCACAGTCTTTCTCGGCACTCACAAGTAGTAAGTAATCATCTCCAAGATAAAATGAAAAGCGTTTGATCGTATCATACTCTGCCAAAGTATATTTTGTTTTACCAAGCCATTTGGCCATATCTTTTCTGGATTTCCAATCAAGAGTGGCAAGATTGACAAGTTCTTTTGATGCACGCTCCGAGAGCAAACTTTCTACTCCTTTTCTCATTCCACCTCCAACTTTAACTGACCACTCGTCAAAAACAGTGGCAAATCTAATCTTTGAATCGGAATCTAAAATTTGTGAGCAGAATTTTGCATAATCCATTGACAATACAAAACAATAGGAATTATTAGAGTTTTAAATGGTGGGCTCGGTCGGATTCGAACCGACGACCTAACGCTCCGCAAGCGTTCGCACTATCCATGCTGTGCAACGAGTCCGAAAAACTTGGGGAATTTACGCTTAATTTGGATTGCGCTTTATTTGGATTCTGCAAAGATATACATCACATCATCAGATTCATGAAAAGTCCAAGCAGCAGGCAAAGAAATTGTTTGAACAGATTTTAGATGATTATTTTCAATCAGGGTACCCCATCCAGCCTCATTTTTAGGATCTGGCATGTATTTTTTAGATAAAGTTCCAGCAAATACCCAACCAGTTTTCTGTTTTAAATTTGAAATTGAATTTATTTTATTCAAAACTCCAGTTGCAAGAAATGTTCCACCCATTTGGGCCAATCCACCAATGAAAAACATAGGATGTGAAAGATTCAAGGAAGAATAATCAAAAACAGTAGCATCAGAGCAAAAAGGATTAAAATTCAACAGTGTAGTCAAAGAGATTTGCAAATCAACTAGAAGATTATCAATTTCAATACTGCATGATGATAGATCCAAAATTTTAGCACAGTATGCAATTCGACCATCACCGGAGCCAATATCAATTATTTCAGAATACCCCATCTCTTTTGCAAACAATGCTCCAACATATCCAGACATTATCCATGTTGGGGAAAAAGGAGCTTTGCTAGAGTCATGTTGGATGCTGTTTAGCCAATATTTGTTAATGTCTCCTTCATATACAATGCAATCGACTGAACCAATTTTTTTCTCAAACGAATTATAGTAAATGGGATTCTTTGTTGCAAATCTGTGTAACAAATTCAGATGAGATTCTTCAATTGGAAATAATTCAGATTTTGATTTTGGAATTAATTCTTGAATTTGGCTATTTCCGGCATATATATTAACAAATTCTTTTTTTAGTTCAACCAAGTTTTTTGCAATTTCTTCAATCATTGGCAATACCATAATCATATTGCTCAACGAAGTCTTTGGTACTCATATTTTGACGTAGTTCTTCAAACAATTTAGCATCGGATTCTATCTGTTCTTTTGATTTTTCATTGGAATTTCTAGATTGTAAATTTTTTGTCAACTCTTGAATGGTTGTAGATAGTTTTTGTAAAATTTTTGGATGGATGATAGAATTAAATTTTTCAGAGATTAGATTTTCAGATTCTTGAATTTTTTCCATCAACTCTTTAGGTTCAAGACTAATCTGTTGTTTC
>Ga0210019_1002141_pt1 | contig 19648 bp, 24 predicted proteins | sample CryGeyCG2114_020_2_FD_183969 | JGI IMG/M metagenome (GOLD analysis project Ga0210019, IMG submission 183969) | Groundwater microbial communities from aquifer - Crystal Geyser CG11_big_fil_rev_8/21/14_0.20 (SPAdes) (version 2) | ecosystem: Environmental > Aquatic > Deep subsurface > Groundwater ...
ACCAAGCGCAACAATCGAAACCTACACCATAACGCCAATTCAAAACCCCAAAGACATCGCGTTTACCTTGAATAAACAAGCGGAGGATGAGGACAGGCGACCTTGGTATACATTTGCGCTTGTTGATCTTCCACTACAATCTCTATCAGTAGATATAACTATTGACTGGCATTTCTTTGATGGAGACGATGTAAAGTTGGTAGTAGATGGAAACATAGAAGAAAATGCCGAGAATAAACATTGGAAAAATTGGATATGGCATGCCACACTAGGACAGATATTTTCTGGCGCAAAACGAGAGAAAAAGACATTTACGAAACAGTTATTGAAAGGTATACATTACATTGAGCTCTGGGCAGATAAAAAACCCACACTGCATAGCGTCAACCTAAACTTGGGAGATTATACACCGAAACGTATTCCCACAGTTGAAGACCCCAGATGGACAGGAGATTTTAGTGATGATACTGAACAAATATTGCTTGCCCGTTTAATTCTAGGCGAAATGGAAGGACAGTCACAACAAGCAAAAATAGGAGCAGGTTTTACCGTGCTTAACAGATTTAGAAAGAAGAGATCTCATTGGGGCTATACTCTCCATGAAATAATCTTGAAAGATGCGCAGTATGACGCATTCTGGAATGAGGATACTACTCCTAAAGTGAAAAATCCATTGGATCATGTATCTAGGGCTGAATGGGAGAACTGCTATAAAATAGCAGGGCAAATACTATCTGGAGCCATCTCCGACCCAACTTCAGGTGCAACTCATTTCTATTCAATAGCCACCAATAGTGATTTTCCTTCTTGGGCTACCGATGACGTTTACAAAACAAAGATCGGCATCACTTATTTTTATGAACTGGAAAGATAGACTGTATCGTTTAAAGAAAAGGTCAATAATATCCATCTTGATCATGGTATTGTTGGGTATTTCTGTGTTTTTTTTGTATGTTGGATCGTGGGATGCAAGGGAGCAAGAGGATGTCAATATAGATGCTCTTGCTGAAATTCATTCCAATATTGAGCCCAAAAAAGAAATAACCCACCAAGAAATATCTCCAGACGGGCAGAAAAAAATCGTTCGTTATGAACTAGGCTATATTCCCCAGTTGTTTGCAAGTAACTATGTTACCTACCTTGATAACAAAATTATTGTTGCCGTTACCAACAATGTAGGAGATAGTGAGCGAGAATACTATACGTTTATTGGTGAGGCAAGAACGGGATATCCTCATTGGTTGGGCAATAACTATGTTTTTTTTACGTCCTATTGCGGAACATCTTGCCAAGGACTTATGTTGCTTGACGTTCGCTCTGGACAAAGATGGTCAGCCATATTGACTTTTCTATCTAATGAAAATGGTAGCCGTAGAACTCACTTTCGTGATTGGTTTGATAAAAGTTTTGAGTTTCCCGGATTTGCTAAAAAAATACACGGAGAAATGAAGAACAATAAACCCTATCTTGTTTTTGATATAGAGAACGAAAAAGCTGTAGAGATAGGCCAAAAACGCTTGCTTTTTACAGGAAACGTGCTTGAAGAGGTAGAATAAAAGACAGAAAAGAATAGATCACTTCCAGTCAATGGGGCTCATCCCATGGGAAGTGAGATACAAATTGCACGAACTAAAATGCTTATTTCCAAAGAATGCTTGAGCTGAGAAAGGCGACGGATGTGCAGATGTCAAAATTAAATTATTATCCGCATCTACCATTGCCCCCTTCTGCTTGGCATAGGTTCCCCAAAGCATATAGACAATATTGGTTCGCTTTTCGTTTAAAATGTTTATGACCGCATCCGTAAACTGCTCCCAACCTTGTGCTTTATGTGAGGCGGGTTGATTCGCAGTGACGGTAAGTACGCTGTTAAGTAAGAGAACTCCTTGTTTCGCCCAACGTGAAAGATCTCCTGAATTGATTGGAGTAATTCCAAGATCAGATTGGATCTCTTTGAAGATATTTTTTAGAGAAGGAGGAATTGTCTGACCATCATTTACTGCAAATGATAACCCATTTGCTTGAGCCTTTCCATGATAGGGATCTTGTCCAACAATTACCACCTTGACCTTGTCAAAAGAACACAGGTCGAATGCCCGGAAAACATTCTTTGGTGGAGGAAAAACTTTGCCGTTGAGATATTGGCTACGAACAAAATCTGTTAGTTTTTCCCAGTAGGGTTTTTCAAATTCAGATCTCACTACTTTTTTCCATGAACTTTCAAGTTTAACGTTTTTCATATTTTTCATTGGACAGATAATGTTATGCTATACTTTAAGAATGAGAATTACTATAGCATCAATAAAAAGACAAGTACTGCCACTTTGTAGAAAATATGACTTGAAAAAGCTGGCCTTATTTGGATCACAGGTAAAAGGCAATATTCATAAAGACAGCGATATTGATCTGCTGGCGGAACCCCCTTCAAATTTGGGACTTATCCGATTTGCGGGAATACAGTTAGAGTATGATACTCCTCGACCCAAGGGTCGAGGTATCTCGTGTCATCCCGAACTTGATTCGGGATCCAGACTGGATTCCTGCCTTCGCAGGAATGACAATCGCGACGCAAGCGTCGGGGAATTAAACCCTAAAGAGAGATTAATTGACAAGTCTTATGGAAGAAGAAACACCACATAATAAATCTAGTATTACATCTACACAAGAATGGAAGATAGCCGCACAATTCTTTGGATTGGACCCAACAAATCCCAATGGTATAACTGGTTCAGAAATGTTGGATATTGCTGAGAACGAAAGTCGATTTGCGGAAAAAATAGGTAACAGTCAACAAAAAATTGCAAGACCTGTAGTCGAGGAGATCGTGGGTTTAACGGCAAAAAACGATCCAAGGGCTCAGGAAATGATTGCTAAGCTACGAAGACAATATGCAGAGGGCTCGGGCACATATGCAGGTGGGGCGCTCACTGCTTTACAGGCACTGGGTATTATTGATGAACTTATTTGAAATTTATCTCTAGATAATTCTTAAAATATAATCTGCTCTTTGTTTGTTAGTGTCTTAATAAGAGTATTAATTTTCTTAATTGCAACATCAAACCGTGCATAAGTATTGATAATCTCCAAAACCGCGCTTCCTACCACGACAATATCCGCATATTTTTCTACCATATGCACGTCTTTGCGACTTGAAATTCCAAACCCCACCGCTATTGGAATTTTAAAATATTTATTTATCCGTTTGAGGTACGATCGAAATCCAACCCTTCCAGAAGCTGATGACCCCGTAACACCATAATGGCTCACGCAGTACACAAATTCATCGGCAACCTGTGCATTGAGTTTCAACCGTTCATCGGAGCTTGCTGGTGTAACCACGCGAATTTGATGTAAATGATGAGTCATGCATGCTTTGATGAAGTGCTCATACTCCTCTTCATCTGGTGGAATATCGGGAATTATGAGTCCATAAGCGCCAGCTGCTTTTGCGGCTTTACAAAATTTCTCGACACCATAATGAAAGACAGAGTTGTAATATCCCATGAAAAAAAGCGGAATTGATACTTGAGCCGATAACGTCTTCATCACTTTCAAACAATCCCGCACAGTTACACCATTTTGTAAGGCCATGTCACAGGCTTTCATTATTGTAGGTCCATCGGCAATAGGATCAGAAAATGGAATTTGAAGCTCCACATAATCTACACCAGCCTCTTCCATGGCCTTTACGATTTGAATGGTTGATGCGATGTTTGGATATCCCACGACCACATGGGTCATGAGTTTTATTTTTTTCATTTTGATTGCTCCTTTATAAACTGATCCCACTCCATGTCCCCCAACGCCTCCGCAACAATAAAAATATCTTTGTCTGCCCGCCCAGAAATATTTACTACAATGATTTTGTCTTTAGATAATTTTGGTGCCTGCTTTATAACTTCAGCTACTGCGTGACTCGATTCAAGTGCCGGCAAAATGCCTTCGAGTTTTACCGTAAGGTTGAACGCATTCAGAGCTTCCTTATCAGTTGCAGATGAAAATTCAACGCGCCCCATATCTTTCAAGTAAGCAAATTGAGGCCCTATGCCAGGATAATCAAGACCAGCTGAAATGCTATGAGTTTGTGCAATATTTCCTTCCGTATCTTGCAGAAAGATTGTTTTATAGCCCTGAACCACACCGAGCGTTCCTCCTGCAAATCGTGAGGCGTGTCTGCCCTTTTTTCCCACGCCCTCGCCACCTGCCTCCACGCCAATCATACGCACAGATTCGTCTTCTAAAAACCGGTAAAAAAGACCCAACGCATTGCTCCCTCCGCTCACACAGGCAATCAGCATATCGGGTTGACGACCTTCCAACTCTTGCATTTGTTCCTTCACTTCATAGCCAATAATCTGTTGAAAATCTCGGTTAAGCGATGGAAACGGATGAGGTCCCAGCGTAGACCCCAGTAAATAATGAGAATCTTCCACATTGGAAATCCAGTCTTTTAGTGCTGCATTTACTGCATCTTTGAGTGTTCGCGAACCCGTCCGAACCGGTACAACGGTGGCGCCAAGCCGTTGCATCCAAAAGACGTTTGGTCGTTGCCGTTTCATATCTTCCTCCCCCATGTATACCGTGCATTCAAATCCAAATCGAGCCGCCACGGTAGCTGCTGCAACTCCGTGTTGACCTGCGCCAGTTTCAGCAATCAGTCGTTTCTTTTTCATACGTTTGGCCAAAAGTGCCTGACCCAAACAATGATTTATTTTATGTGCGCCGGTATGATTTAACCCTTCATTTTTCATGTAAATTTTGGCTCCGCCTAACGTGGTGGTGAGATTCTCTGCAAAGTACAATGGGGACGGTCGACCAACGTATGTCTTAAGATAATAGAGAAATTCCCATTCAAAGGCGGGGTCTGTTTTTATTTTCAAATATTCTCGCTCCAATTCTTCAAGAGCTGGAATAAGCATCTCCGGAGCATATCGACCACCATACGGGCCAAAATGTCCGCCGGAATCTGCATCAAACTGGGTTTTGTATGAAAAAAAACTCATATATAATGTTCACCACCCCTTTTCAATCCCCTCCTTGGTAAGGAGGGGATTGAGGGGAGGTTTAATAAATTTTTCACAAACTCATTCACTTTTTTTTTATCTATCTGTCCTTCTCTCTCCACTCCTCCCGCAACATCGAGGCCAAAAGGGTTCACGGTACGAGCTATGGATGTAACATTATTTGGTGTCAATCCACCAGCCAAGAAAAATGGAGTCCGCTTTGCTAATTCTCTTAATTGATCAACCGGCAATGGTTCCCCTTCACCTTGCACCTGCCGATCAACAAGAAAATGAGCGACTTTATATTTATTCATATATCGAGATATTTTCTCAACATCAAAACGTGGCTCAAGAGAGAATGTTTTAATGATTGATCGCTCTATGCGAGTACAAAATTCTGGTGTCTCATCTCCATGAAGTTGTACAAAATCCAAATCCAAGTTGTCGGCTACCATATTCACATAATCACTGGTTTGATTCTGAAACACCCCGACAGTTTTGATATCTGATGGCATTGAATGAGTGAGTTGGATAATTTGACGAGCAGTATCCATATTCACACGTCGCTTAGAACTTCGTACAAAATTAAGGCCGATATAATCAGCGCTCGCCTGAATGACGATTTGGGCATCTACTACAGATTGTATCCCGCAGATTTTAGTTTTCATGTTTTAATGAATGAATAACAGATGCTACATCTTTTTCCTTCATGAGTAGCTCCCCCACTAACACCGCCTTTGCACCGGCGGCTTTGAATCGTTCAATATCGCGGCGAGACTTCACACCAGAAAATGCAATCACGGTTTTTTCTTTTGATATTTTTTTTATTATTGAACATGCTCGATCGATATCTATTTGAAAAGTATTAAGATTGCGCGCATTCACCCCGATGATTTCTGCCCCTTGCACAAAGGGTAGAGATAATTCTTCAAAAGTTGCAACTTCAATAACAGGAGTCAAAGATGATGTTGCCAAAGTTGATAATAGGTCTGGATGGAAATGCTTATGAAGCGCAGCAATGATAAGAAGCGCATCGGCGCCAGCTGATTCCGCCTGCATAACTTGATAAGGATGAATGATAAAATCTTTCATCAGCATAGGGAGAGAAGTTACTTTTCGAATATCTTTAAATAATTCTAGAGAACCCCCAAAGTACTTTCTGTCGGTAACTACGGAGATGGCATCAGCGCAAGCTTCTTCATATTCTATTGCTTTTGACACGAGGTCTTGGTCGCCAGCTAGATCACAAACGCTTGGTGATTTCTTTTTAATTTCTGCGATCAAGCCCACATCTCCTGTTCTGGGGTGCGTAATAGCTTTGACAAACTGACGTTTTTTTGATGGCTTCAATTCCTTCTGTTTATTTTTGATTATTTCTTCAAGAATACTCATGATTGTGTGATGAATGAATAAGCGCTTCTAATGTATGTTTTGCTGCTCCAGAATCGATAGATTTTGCTGCAAGTTCGAGACCGTGCTCAATAGTTACTGCTTTTCCAGAAACCAGAAGCGCCATTGCTGTATTTAATAAAATCGTATCACGGGGAGCTCCTTTTTCTCCATTGAGAACTGTTTGGATCATGGATACATTTTTCCGAACGTCACCGCCGATTATGTCTTCAATTGACGGGTGATGTATGCCATATTTTTTTGGATCGATTTCAAGAGATGATACCTGTGAGTTTTTAATGATTCGAATGTAAGACGGGGCTGCAGGACTGATCTCATCCATTCCATCCGTACTCGTCACCAAAGCCAGATATTCGTATTCAAGCTCTTTGGCAACATGAGAAAGTGTTTCTAATACTTCAAGGTTTGGAACGCCGACAACCTGTCGACGCACTTTTGCCGGATTACAAAATGGACCAAGGAAATTGAAAATCGTACGAATCCCGAGTTCTTTGCGAACGGATGCAACGTACTTCATGGCCGGATGATATATGGGAGCAAAGAGAAACACGATACCGATTGTTTCAAGAACGTTCTTCGCTTGATCGGGGGTGAGATTTATATTGACGCCAAGCTCCTCAAGCACATCGGCGCTCCCACAGCTACTTGATGCTTTCCGATTGCCGTGCTTGACAACCGGTACGCCGACACCCGCTACCACAAGTGAAACAGCGGTTGAAATGTTGAATGTGTTTTTTCCATCTCCACCGGTACCACAAGTGTCCACCGAGCCAATTGGCGCTTGGATCGTCTGCATGCAAGATCTCAGAGTACCAATAGCGCCGATTAGCTCATCAGGAGTCTCTCCTTTTTGAGCTAAGTCCGTGAGCATTTTTCCCATTTCAATCTGAGACATCTCACCAGACATCATCCGTTCGATGAGTTGTTGTGCTTCTTTTTGGGTTAGGTTTTTCATAATAAAATTACTTCAGTAAATAATTCTCCCTTGGCAAGGGAGTACCCCGACGTTACGTCGGGGGGAGGGATGTATCCTATCGTTAACATCCCCCCGCCCTATCGGGCGCCCCCTTCATAAGGGGGACCTTATGAGGTAACAAAAAGTTGCGTAATATTTGTTTTCCGCTCTCCGTAAATACCGATTCCGGATGAAACTGAACACCTTCAATCGGGTATATTTTATGACGGAGACCCATGATCTCATGTGTGTCTTGTGACATCGCCGTGATCTCAAGACAGGAAGGAAGTGTTTTTCGATCAACCACGAGCGAATGGTATCTCATCACTTCCATGTTTTGTGGCAACCCTGCAAACACTCCTTTTTCGTCATGGGTAATGCTGCTGGTTTTTCCGTGCATGGGACGCATGGCTTTGACAATAGTGCCACCAAAATAATGTCCTATTCCCTGCATTCCTAAACACACGCCAAATACTGGCGTTGTTTTACCAATTTCCGTAATAACGTCGGCACATACGCCAAAATATGCTTTGTCTGAAGGAGCTCCCGGTCCAGGAGATATGATGATGCGATCATATTTTCCTTTTTTAATTTGAGACACGTTGATTTCATCATTTCGTTTTACGGTAATATTCGGAGTGATTTGCTCTTCCAGTAGAATTTCACCCATGTATTGATACAGGTTATAGGTGAATGAATCATAGTTGTCTATGATGAGTATTTTCATGATAGTGCCACCTCCATCGCTTTCAATTTGCTCATAATTTCTTCATATTCCTTATGAACTTCTGAATCAAGAACAATACCGCTTCCCGCTTGCGTGTATCCTTTGTTTCCTGCAATAAAAAAAGTACGGATTGGTATGGCAAAGGTACAATCACCATTAAATCCAAAATGACCGACTGCACCGCCATAGACCCCGCGCGGTTTTGTCTCATATTTTTCAAGCAGCTTGACTGCCTCTATCTTTGGCGCCCCGGTGAGAGTACCCGCCGGATAACAGCTCACCAGGGCGCTAAACATATCTTGATGCGCGTCAAGTGTTCCCGATATCTCACTAGAAATATGCTGCACATGACTATATTTTTTTATATCCATCAATTTTTGAATCTGTACCGAGCCAATTTTTGAAATTCTCCCGAGGTCATTTCGATGCAGATCTACGAGCATTTTATGCTCCGCCTGTTCTTTTGAATCATTGAGAAGTGTTTGCGCAAGTTGGAAATCTTTTCTCAAACTCTTTCCCCGTCGTATTGTTCCGGCCAGAGGAAATGTCTCAACGACATTATTTCTCAGTCGAAAGAGGAGCTCCGGACTTGCTCCAATAATTTTTTGATTACCGAATTTTACATAATACATATGGGGAGAAGGATTTACGCGCCGAAGCTTTTCATATATACCAATTTCATTTCCCTCGATTAAGTATTCACCTTGAAATCCGACCACACACTGAAAAATGAGGCCGGATCGTATATCGTTTTTGACCCTATTGAAAACAGTTCTGTATTGTTGTTTTGTCATTGAATATCCTTTGAAAGTTACAGAAACCGCGGCTGTTACTTCATTTTGTTTTGTAAGGTATGATTTGACCAAACGCAACCTATTTTTTTTGTAGTAAAAATAAAATACCTCTCTGGTCATTTTGTCGTACACAAGACCATCGGTATAAATGCCAAATTTCATTCGGTCAAAATCAGGATGCGATTTTACGTTGACTGATGGTTCTATATTCTCAAATAGATCAAATCCCAGATACCCAACCAAGCCGCCTGCATAATCCCGAGCTATCACCCGATCCGGTAAAAATTTTTGAAGGTCAAAATAGGGATTTTCACTTTCGTATACAACATCTGTTTTTTCCTGTTGAGACAGAGTGATGCCTGATCCTTTCGAGCGTACGATCATTTGCGGGTCAAAGCCAATAATTGAATATCTTGATCTATTACTTTCCTCCCCCAATGACTCAAGAATAAAACAAGTGTCTTGATCTTTTTGGATTTTTTTGAATAACTCAAAAAAATCCAAGTCTTTACTAATTTTTACGTAATGTGGTTTTTTGGATAGCGATATTTTTGGTATTTTCATATTTTTTTCATAAAAAAAGCCCTCCAATTTGGAGGGCTTATCGCGAGAGATGTAAACTAATCATCTATCACAATAAATCCTCCTTTAAGGTTTGCCATGATTGCCAAATTGCAATTTCCATTTGTTGAATGTTCATATCTAATTCAATTATGAGATTAGTAGAAATTAACTGAGATTAATTGAAACTTATTGTGTGTAAAAACCAATCTCAAACAGTATCCACAAATCTCCATTTATCTCTTTGTAATTATATAGTTTTGAATCTTCCCATCTGTATCTCCTTTGATCCTCGGGTCACGGTTGCAACGCCGACTCCCAGTTTTTGTGCGATCGTGTGCTGGGGTATCCCGCGCTTTAACATCTTGACAATATCAAGACGCCTCACAAGCTCCTCTTTTTCTTTGGGTGTCAAAATACCATTGAGGAAATTCACCATTTCTTCTTTGGAATCTATTTCCTGAAGTATTTTTACCAAATCATTAAAATCAGACATACGTACTAGTATACTAGTATTATAGTATTTGTCAAGAGATATTATATGTAGTAAGAGTTCACTCTTCTTGACACACGTTGTCATTCCCGCCCCCGATCGGAGTCGAGGGCAGGCTCCGGTGGGAATCCATTCTCCAGACTATTTCAACAATCTGGATCCGTCCCCGTGAAAACGGGGATCAGGTCGGGGATGACACAAAATAATAATTGATATATTATGATACAGTTTTGTCAAAGAGTGTGAACTCTTACTATATGTACAAAACGCAGTCACATAGCTTGCCCCATTCGTAATTCGTAATTCGTAATTCGTAATTGAGATATATTATATGCTCATTCTCTCCTCACAACTTCCTTCACTTCCTGAAGAAGTTGAGAAAAGTCCTTCCCTTCGCGAGAAATGACCACTGGCCGACCTTTAAATGGAGTCAAATGAACCGTGATTTTAAACAGACGATCATTTTTTTCTCCCTCATAAATGATACGTGCCGATGCTATCGGTTCATTTCTCTGAATGTACTCAGTGATATATTTTGCAAAGTCATTAAATGTCACAACATGATGCTTCGACAGATGCTTTGTGGTAATCGATACATTTTTCTTTTTGTTGTCGATTCGCAAAAGATCAAGGATGTCGCGCGTAGTCACAATGCCCGTCGGATGCGATTCATGATCAACCAGTATGATGCTTCCAATGACTTTTGACAGAACCTGTTCTATCGCCTCAGAAACAGTATTTTTTTCATTGAGCGTAAGAACGGTAGTTTTAACATAATTTTTCACCGGAGTATCCTTGAACTGTGTCTGTTCTCCCCTAGTTCCTCGTCTTTGTTTATTTCCCGGGGCAATGATAAAAGGAATTAGGTCATAATGACTCAAAATACCTTTGAGGCGACCATTTTTATCTATAACAACTATTTTTGATGTTTTATATTCTTTGAATAATTGTTGCGCCTTAGATATCGAATCATCAAGTGTTACCGTGATAACTTTCCCTTTCTGTGTATGACTCATTTGGCCAATGGTGAGCTTTGCAACATCAAGATTTTGCATAAATGTAAGGATGCGTCGGGCCGAAGTGATGCCAAGAAATTGTTTGTCGGCATCAAATACCGGAAGATAATGTATTTTTGATTCATTCATGAGCTGAACAATTCGCGAAAGTGAATCTGTTGTATCAATGTGAGGTGGATGAAAAAGCGCATGTGCAACTTTGGTACTCGCATCAAATGCTGAAGATTTGATCAATGTGTAATAGGGATTGATCACTCCTAAAAATTTATCTTTTGCGTCGAAGACAAATGCTGCATCATGTGAGCTTGTAAGTTTTCCTAAAGCACTTGAAAGCGTGTCATTCGGAGACACCTTAATAATGCCTGTTTTTTTTAATATCTGGTCAATGTGTTTCATATTTGATCGTGTAACGTGAAACATGAAACGTTTTATTGAAAAATATTAATATACGTTTCGCGCTATACGTAATGCGTTATACATTTTAAAACAGCGTTGCACTACTAAATTCCCATTTACTAATATGTAACGTTGGAGCAAGGCTGATCATCTCTCCTTCAAAACTGGCAAGGGGAGTTAGTTTATTTTCAATTCCTACTACATTGTTTAATGCTTTTGGAATACTCTGATTGAATCGAAGGTTTTTTACCGGCCGGACAATTTTTCCATTTTCGATAAGAAATGTTGCATCCCGTGTCATACCCGTGACATTGAGCATTTTTGGATTTAATACGCGCACGTACCAAAGCCTCGTCACAAGCAGTCCTCGCTTCACATTTTTGATCATCGCGTCTCGCGTCATATCCCCTGCCGCTATATACATGTGGAGCGGAATGGGCCCCATGGTGTTTGGTGCGGGAAGCGCATGGCCAGTATTTTGATGATGATATTTCAATGCATGATATGAATCGTATGCGATATTTTGAAGAACACCATTTTTTATAAAAGTAATTGCTTTTTTTGGCTGTCCTTCAAAATCAAATGGCATCGGAAAAACATCCTTATGAAATGGGTCATCAATGATCGTGATATTTTTACCAAAAACTTGGCTCCCCATTTTGTCAGAAAGTGGACTTGCTCCTTCATGATAAATTCGTGCATTTGGCCCATACCATTGGAAAAATGCCATCATCTCAGATACCGCCTGTGGTTCCAGAATGACTTCGTATTCTCCCGGCTCAATATCCTGTGGATTTTTACTCTCCAGTGCTTTTTGTACCGCAGTTTCAGCCACTAATTCTGAATCTACTTCATCTGGAGTTCGTGCGACATCTGCGGCAAAACCACTTGAATCTTTTCCAAGGACAATAGTCGAAAGATTGCAGGATGATCCTGCGTGGTGCGCCCAGACGCCAAGAGAATTTGCGACTGCAATCTCTGAGACATCATTTGCATATGCGCCAGACGCGATCAGATTTTCTTTCATGGCTTTTTTGATCACGACATCTGCTCCGGCGGCCATCTCTTCTTCGGTCGCATGATGAATATCATCTGTCACTTTTATTATTTTTTGTGGCTTTGGTAATGAAACAAATCCGGGATCAGGTTCTTGAAGATTTGCAAGTTCGGTAGCACGAGCTATTACGTCTTTAAGAGATGCATCATCAAATGCATTCGTACTGGCGACACCAACCTGCCCGCCTGAATCGGAGTTTTGGCGGGTTTTTTTATTCAATAAAACAACTCTGGCTGAAATTCCCAGATTTTTCCATGCGACATTCTGATGAATTTGATTATTGGCAAAACGAGTTAATGCATTTCCAGATACCGAAAGTAATACTTCAGTTTGTTCAGCTTTTGAAAAAGAGAGTGCTTTTTCTGCTATTTGTTTTAATTTTTCTTCTCCGATCATATATGTTCTACAACTGGATCCCGCATCAAGTGCGGGATGACAATGAAATATCTACCACTTCACTACGCCAACTTTTACCTTCTTAAATCGTGCTGGACTTGCCCCGTGTCCGGTATACATCACTTGACCTGGTTGGCCTTTGCCACAGTTTGGCGTGCCCCACACGGTCCACTCATCACGGCCACATATGGCGTCACAACTGTTCCAAAATGCTGGAGTAATGCCCTGATAGGTAGGATTCTTGAGCATGCGACCACGTTTTCCATCCTTGATCTCCCATGCTATTTCGGTGCCAAATTGAAAGTTATATCGTTTATCATCGATGCTCCATGAACGATTCGTAGACATAAAAATACCGTATTTCGTGTCAGCGATCAACTCATCAAGTTTCCATCCTTTGCCTGTGCCCTCTTCGCCACCGGGTTCCAGATTTATGTTGGTCATGCGAATCATCGGCAACCTGCTCCAACTTGATGCTCGAACAGTTCCGTTTGATCTTTTGGTATATTGATTATTGATTTCATGAAGTTTTCTCACCGTATCTCGAGAAGTAATATAATCTTGAAATTTTCCTTCCTTCACTAAATAGGTTCGCTGTGCAGGCACCCCTTCATCATCGTATCCAAAGGTTCCCAATCCTCCCGGAATGGTCGCATCGGCTGTGAGATTTACAATATCCGATCCATATTGAAAATTGAATAATTTTTCTGTCGTTAAAAAACTGGTACCCGCATATGATGCTTCATATCCAAGTACGCGATCAAGTTCGACCGCATGACCACAACTTTCATGGATTTGAAGCGCAAGTTGATTTCCGTCAAGGATGATGTCAAATTCACCCGTTGGACACGTATCTGCGGTGAGTAGCTCAACTGCTTCTTGCGCATATTTTGGCGCATGTTTTTCAAGCTCAAGTTCACGAACTAATTCAAAACCTCGCGTCTGATTCTGCCCCCGAAATGAATTTGGGTATGATCGATTTTGAAGCTCTGGACCATCAACTGCGGTCGTGTCGGTTCCCGCTCCAGTCCAAACGATATCTTGATCAATTTTTGAACCGATGCTTGAGACAAAATATTTTCGTTCACGATTTGCTTGATATGAAGCCTGAGTAACCGCAATTTTATCACTTACTTTTTGCGCCTTGTCTGCCGCAAGAAGGATCTTGATTTTCTCGCTCATCGGCACTTTAAACGGATCTTCTTTTATGGGTGTTTTGTAGCTATCAACAATTGGCTCAAGTTCATCAAGTTGGACATTAGAAGTTTTGTGTGTAGCTGAAGCTTTGACAATTGCCAATGCTTTTTTGATTGTTTCATCAACCCCTTTTTCGCTCATGTCGTAGGAGGCGGCAAAACTCCAAACGCCATTCTTAAGAATGCGAACATTATACCCAAGTGATTGTGAAGATTCTAAAGCTTCGACAACTCCATCTTTTGTCGCTACGTCTTCAGACTCTTGCTCTACTATTCGTACATCTGCGTAACTCACTGAAGAAGGAATCTTGGAGAGAATATCTTGGGCAATTTTAAGCATGATGAGGATATTATAAAGGATGATCTCAGAATTTTCAGAACATTCTTTAGTAAGTTTTTCTAATCTGTCAATAATCCATGTGAAACTAGAATTTTTTGAATTTTAGGAAAAACAATTCCAGGATCGATTTTTCTATTGCCAAACTGATCGGACGCTTCAGGTCCAGGCAACAATAATGAATTCCAAACTTTTTGCCCACCCGGACTGAGTAATATATTCGGTCTCACTCTTGTTATTCCAGAGTCTAAAGTGTGCTGAAAAAGCACAGCTTGCATAAACTCTCCAAGTCCTTTTGCATAGGGATCAGATCCTTGATTATTATTTACAATAGCTTCAAGTCTTTGCGCTTCATCAATTGATCCCTTTTTTATTAGAGCTTGAACCTGTTCTCTCAATGATTTTTCATCATACCAGATTCTTTGGATGGCATTATTTACCTCCCTTTAACGGCTCCTCGGATCTGAGATCATATTGCATTGATGATCCAGGCTTTAATCCAAAGTCTACGCTCTTATAATCGGTATATAGAGATAGTCCATTACCATCTTTTAACACCACTGCACTTCTATAACCGACAAGTGAGAGTTTACCATACGGATGAAGTAAACCATTTCCTAAAGCATAGAGATTGACGCTAATTGGATTTACAATTTCTGCCTCCAGAACTACTCCGAGTTCTTCTCGATATGGAACGTCACTTCCAACTTTTGCACAAATATAAAGTTTTTCTCCAACCCCGCTTCTTGTACCGATTTGTATTGGATCCTCTTCGTTAAATACTCTTTCGACAACCGACTTGGGAGTTATTTTGGGAGTTGTAAATTCTGCAGAAGCCATAGGCATAGGCTCCATTGCTTCTTGTTGATCCATCGATACATTTTACCATATCACAGCGAGTTCAAGTTTTCCTCGCTTGCAGTTCCAATTACTATTACTAACCTCCGAGGTTAGTAATTAAAATCTAATGCGTCTTGACAAATCTAATGCAAGATAGTAAAGTTAATGCATGATATACACAGCCACCGTGACTTCACAAGGTCAGATAACCATCCCTGTCCAACTTAGACGAGAGCTTGATCTTGATCGGGCTACTCTTTCTATTACTAAAAATGGTGACAATTCTATTGCACTTAAAAAAACTCCAGACCTCCTCTCTCTTGCTGGGTCTTTGAGTAAGTATGCAAAAAATATTGATAAAGGTTTATCGGGAGATGAAATTATCAAAAAAGAGAAAGAGGCTATTGACAACGCACGTGCAGAGCACTATCGCAAAAAGCTAAAACGTCTCGGGAATACCCTCATTATTGTTTAATATGAAAGAAAAGTTTTATCTCGATACGAATCTTATTGTAAACTATTTCTGTAATAGGAACAAAAAACAATATGAACTTGCAAAGGAGTTGTTTACCAAAGCAAAACAAAAAAATATCGAATTGGTATTGTTATCGGAAATTGTTATTGAAGTTGAGTATTCGTTGAACAAACATTATGGATACAATAGAGAGCAAATTCAAATAGAATTGTTATCTCTTGCAAAATCACAATATATATACATTGACCATCGTGAAGCTGTTATTCAGGCTATAAATCTCTACTGCCTTACAACCATTGACCTCGTGGATTGCATTCTATATTCAAAAGCAAAAGCAGATAATGCGGAAGTTCTCTCCTTTGACACCGACTTCAAGAAACTCAAGAAAAAATCCCCTCTCTCTTAATTCTTCTCTTTTTCAGCCATATATTTCTTCCCATGTCCGATATTTTGGTTGACAGGTCGACCTTCTTTGCAAAATGGACAATCAACTTCATCGTACGCCATGGCTGGAAGTACGCCGAGTGCTTCAAACGGCGCCCCCATCATCTGGGAATTGACTTCATTTGGATTTCGATTTACCATCACACAGACGGCGAGAACATTGCCACCAACATTTCTCACTGTATCGACGACTTTCTTCACCGACCCACCTGTTGTAGTCAAGTCTTCAATCACCAGTACATTTTTTCCTACGACCAACTTGTCATAGTTTCGGGTAAAAACCTGATTCTTATTAGCATCCTTTTCTGTATATACTCCAAGTACCTCTTTTCCCTTCAATTGAGACAGATGATATGCAACCCAAGTGGAAAGAATGATCCCACCAAGTGCAGGTCCGACCACTACGTCAATATCCTTATCTTTGTATTTTTCTGCAAACATGGTCGCTACTTTTGAGACCTCTGCCGTATGTGGATACAGCGCATCTTTGTTGACATAAATCTCGCCATGTTTTCCTGATGTATAAACGAAATGATCATCGGTGATGACTGTGTTGAGATTCTTGAGGATTTGTATGATATCCATAAAAATTAAAGGAAATAATAATTATGCATCAAGTATATCATCAAATCGTATTGAACCATCTTCTCGTGATTTCTGTTGGAGTCTCTCACTAAAAGGTACCTCCCGCACTTCTTCTCTTCCATATGGCGAAGCATCCATATATTTCCTCGTTTCTTCTTCTTGAAAATTAAATCCTTGCAAAGACCTGTTCATTTGTTCAAAGATTGTAAGCACTCTCCTATCGCCCGATTCCAATCCTTCGTCAGATAATTGATACGTTTGAGACTTTCTATCCATCTGCTCCCTAATATCAGTTGATAAATATCTTACATCTCTCCTTTTTTGCAAATGCTCCATGGCCTCTTGAGATACATTTGTATAAGTTCTAACAGAAACTCCCTTCTTATAACTAAAATCAACAATGTCTACCTTTTTGCTTTTCCAATCAATAACACAAACCCTTTCTTCAATCTCCATTATCGGTCTGCTACTGCCCATTTTCAAATTTGTGGATTCAATATATATAGACTCTCCTTCAGCACCAGTACCCAAGCTTAGCATCACTCTATTTGAAAAATTTCCTGCGTTTATATATCCCACATGAAAGAGCAAACTATTTGCTGGATCTCTTAAAATAGATTGTTTTTTTCCTTTGAAATTCTGTGTAAGTTTCTTTGAGAGGCACGATTTGTTCAGTATCAAATAAAGTATCTAACATAAAATATTAGCATTCAAACTTGTAGTCTATTTCGTCAGCTATTGATGATCCTCATAAAACCACCAGCACAATCCCCAAAATACTCAAACCCATCCCGATCATCTGCTGAATGGTCAATGTCATGGTTATTTTTTAGATCTGGAATCGTATGTCGAAGTAGTTTCCAAAAGCTTCTTCACATCATCCACAAAGCCTCCTTGAGCTATAGCAACCACCTCATCTGCAACAGATTGTCTGTATATATGTGCAGTTTGATTGCGAGCATCTGCGTATTTAAACCAAACTTCCACATTGTCTATAAGCTGGAGTTTGTATCCTTCTCTCAATACATTTCTCACACCGTATGACTCAATGCCTTGATCATTGATAATACTACTCATCAGCTTCCAAGATAGTTCAAATGTATATTCAAATCTTTGAATGGTGGATTCTTTATGTGGCTCATCATTGGGAAACGTGAGAGCTTCTTGCATTTTGCCTGTTGCTCGCTCAAGTTGTGTGTATAATTCTGCCGTTTTCATTGCGATACTGGTAATGAAATAATGTCTTTTTTAGCAATTTTCTTGAATCGCTCATCAACACGAGAGAACTGGACCACATCTATAGTGTAGGGTAAATTTGATTCTTCAAAGTCGTTTTTAATAGCAAAATATGTTTGTGGAGACAATGCTTCGCCCTCAATCCCAATATCGATATCGCTTGATCGTCCCATATTTTTCCTTGCTACCGACCCAAATATAAACGCATTATGCCTTTTCTCATCTAAATATTTGCCTAGTATGTTGGTAATACAACTCATATCTACAGATGAAATCGATGTTTTTATCATAGATATATTCTACTATATTATCATCTATCCCCGATACCTATTTATCTCATCCCTCAACTTCTTCGCTTCATTTCTCGGTTCTTTGGCAAATATAATTCCACGACTTGAATTGATGATCATTCCTGCATTTTTTGAGTTTAATCCAGCCATTACAGTTTTTTCAACATCTCCTCCCTGTGCTCCAATCCCAGGAATAAGTAGGGTCATGTCGCCAACAATTTTTCTGACTTCGGCAAGCTCTTTTGGATACGTCGCACCAACAACAAGCATGCAGTTATTATTGTTGTTCCATGTTTTGACAATATTGGATGCCACGGTTTTGTAGAGCTTATCTACATCCCCCGCCCTTTGGGCACCCCCTTCTAAAGGGGGACATATTGAAAGGTCTTGAAACTCCCCACTTCCCGGATTGGAAGTCCGACAAAGAATAATGCATCCTTTATCTTTTTTATCAAGAAATGGCTGAAGCGCTTCTTTTCCCAAATAAGGATGAAGAGTTATTGCATCAGTTTGAAGATATTCATATGCATATTTAATATACCCTTCATTACTGCTCCCGATATCTCCTCGCTTCGCATCGAGAATAATTGGGATTTCAGGATAATATTTGACAAGATAATGACAGGTCATTTGAAGTTCTCGAATGCCTTCTGCACCACGAGCTTCGTAAAATGCGGAGTTTGGCTTGTACGCACAGACTACATCATGAGTCTGTTCTATGATCCACTTGTTGAATGCAAACTGAGGATAGTCTTTTTTCTGAAACGCTTTTGGAAGTTTGTCAAAACTGGAGTCCAGTCCGACACAAAGAAGTGAATTATTTTTGTCTATGATGTGGTCGAGCTTTTGTGTGAATGTCATGCTATTTTATTATAGTTTCATGCACTTTCTTTTTCAAATCTTTATCAAAGGTGAGAATATTGCCTTCATTGACTCTGCTCCAAGCAATAAGAAAACTATCAATGAAATGGTTGCCTTGGCGATATTCAGCCCAAGCACACTGGATGACGTTTTTATCTTCTATTTTTAGCCACTCGGCCGAAAGGATCCTTTCCATCCCATCGGCGATTTGTTCATGACTCTTTTTATAGACCGATTCCAAAACATAGCACACTTCAGCTACCACTACTGTTTTAATCCACAAGTTGCGATCTCCAAGCTCAGCTTCACGAAAATATGATACGGCCTGTTTTTGCTGTTTTTTGTTGTCGCCTACCAACAATCGAACAAGTATATTTGTATCAATTATTTCTTCCATGGGAATTTTCGTGGCCAATCGGTAACCATTTTTTTTCGAGCATTTCGCAAATCTTCATCAGAGGCAGTAATATCGGAAGCTAAAATGCTTACTGCAGACCAGAAGTCCTTCCTCGGTTTAAAAAGAATACCTTCCTTAGTTTGTTCTACAGTGGCTTTGTGCGAAGCCGTAATACCATA
>Ga0210019_1002145_pt1 | contig 19624 bp, 18 predicted proteins | sample CryGeyCG2114_020_2_FD_183969 | JGI IMG/M metagenome (GOLD analysis project Ga0210019, IMG submission 183969) | Groundwater microbial communities from aquifer - Crystal Geyser CG11_big_fil_rev_8/21/14_0.20 (SPAdes) (version 2) | ecosystem: Environmental > Aquatic > Deep subsurface > Groundwater ...
TCCTCGATACCAATTTGAGAACATTTTACCACGAAAAAAACTCAATATCGACTATATTGTCGTCGATGATTAGTCTTTTTGTCGTCGTCATTTAATGCTAATTCTTTTACCCATTTGACCCAGTCTGCTCAGAAGGGGAAAACTTGAGCTTGCAGCTCAAACTCTCAAGGTATTGAGGATCGGTCGCGATATTGGTGAAGCTTTTAACGATTAACCCGTCTAATTTAGTGGCGCTGACCTCTTTTATTGTGCAGGCGGTCCAGTCCCGCTTTTGGGTACAGGAGCAGCGGTAGTAGTAATAACGTTTCCTTTTACCTTTTTTGAGCTTGTTGGTAAAGCAGGGGCTCATAGTAGAGCCGCAATCCTGGCAGGTGACTAGGCCGGGGAAAAGATAGTTTTTGGCCGGCGGCCATTTGGCTTTGTTTTTTTCTTTGTGGATTTGGCAAGCTTGCTCAAATTGTTCGGGGCTAATGATTGCCTGGTGAATGCCGTCATAGACTTTGCCCAAATGGAGAACCTTGCCGATATAGAGGACTTTTCTAAGCATGGTAAAGAGGTCTCCTTTGGTAAAAGGTTTATTAGTCCGATTAAGAATCCCTTCGTTTTTAATGGTGTTATAGGTTTTAAAGAGGGATTTTGATTCTACGTAGATGTTAAAAATCCGACGAACAATTTGAGCTTGCTCCGGGACAACCTCGAGTATTTTATTAACTCTTTTATAGCCAAATGGGCAGGCGCCGCCGCCGTACATCCCTTTTCTGGCGCGCTCGAGCATCTTGTCTTTGACCCGCTCACAGGTGAGCTCGCGCTCAAACTGGGCAAAGGTAAGCATGATATTGCGCAGTAATCTGCCGGCAGGGGTAGAGGTGTCAAAGCGCTCGGTGACCGAGATAAAGGAGACATTGTGCTGTTCAAAGACTTCGATGAGCTGGTAGAAATCTCTGGGCGAGCGGGTAAGGCGATCGATTTTATAGACAATAACAAGGTCAATTTTTTGTTCTTTGATATCGTTTAAGAGTTGGGTAAGGGCAGGGCGGTTGGTATTGGCGCCGGTATAGCCCTCGTCTGAATAGCTGTTATAGATTTCCATTTCTTCCTGGCTGGAGATGAATGATTTGATCTTGGCTTCTTGTCCCTGGCACGAATTAAATTCAATCTCGGCCTGGTTGTCGGTTGAGACTCGGGTATAGATAGCTGCTTTCATGACTTTTACCTCCTATTGGACCTGATATATTACTACATATATGTAGTAACTGTCAATTGCCAAAATTCTCGTATGTTATAATATATTTGCTGTGAACTTAGGCAAAAATATCAGGAAATACCGAGAAAAAGCAGGCCTGTCACGCGAACAACTGGCCAAAAAATGCAAAGGCAAATTCTCGGCTAACCACTTGTGGAGGGTGGAGGATGGGGTGGTGAAAAATCCGGGGGTAGAGATGGTGAGGGAGATTGCGGGAGTTCTAATGAAAACAGTCGATGAATTAATGAAATAGGATATTTAACTATTAATGATTAAACGATTTATTTTTAGAAATTTTAAAGGCTTTAGTGAGTTTTCTGTTTCTTTTGATAGAATTAATTTGCTTATTGGGGGTAATAATTCAGGTAAAACATCTGTGTTTCATGCTTTGCAGACATTCTTTTGGTGCCTTGAAAAAACAGCAAGTATAAATGGGAATAAGGTCAAGCTAGCGAAAACACAATTGCCAGAAATTGGAGCGATTCCTTATTTTAATATTCGCGATTTGTTTTATAAACAGAAAACTCGAACAGGTAGAAGCCCAACACGAATTGTTTTTGAGTTAGAAGCCACAAAATTGCCACTAATTAGTTTTGAAATCTATCCGGCTTTTAGTCGGAATGTTATCGTAACCGGTAAGGATGTTGTTTTAACAAATGAACAATATAAACGGATATTAGACCTTAAGCCAATTTTTATACCGAGTACTGTTGGAATTACTGTGCAGGAGGAATTGTATAGAGAAATTGCTCTGGAAAGGTTGGTTACTGAAGGAAGACATAATCAAGTACACCGAAATATGATTTATAGATTAAGACAAAAGAACTTGCTAGAAGATTTTCGGAACATTATGCAGCCTCTTTTTGGCTTGACCGACGTAACTGTTCCTTTTGATGAAAATAACGATGAATGGTTAACCGCAATTTATGAAGAGGATGGATGCAGCTTTGATTTTCTTTCTGCTGGCTCTGGCTTTTTACAGGTTTCAAATATCATTGCATTTTTATTGCTTCACCCAGCTAAAGTTGCTCTTTTGGATGAGCCAGATTCGCATATGCATGATGATTTACAAAGGTTGATTTTTGATGTTTTACGAAAACTTGTTGAGAATAAGAAATCACAATTGCTGATTACTACGCATAGTTCAACTCTTATTGATGCCGCTGGGATAGAAGCCTTGTTAATAATTGACAAAGATGAAAAAGAGCCATTGCGACCAAGAAATATTGAAAATTTAATCCCGTTGCTTTCTGATCGTGGATTGTCTTTGCCACCTCGTAAAGTTATGAATACTTTGATGGGGAGAAAGGTTCTCTTTGTGGAAGGCAGGGAGGCTGATTATGAAAAGTTTGTGAAGATAATTGGGAGCAAGCTTTTTAAGGAGTTTGCGAATTGTGTTAGAAGGCTAACTGTTTTTGAGAGTGAAGGAGCAACAAAGAAATGGCCTTTTGATACAATTAAGACTTTTGAGGATTTGTTGGGTGTTAAGATTCAGTATATGTACTTGGGAGATAGAGATTTTAGTACTGATGATGAGGTAAAAGAAAAAATAGAAAAAACAGCTGATAAGGATCGCCATCTAATTCATTATTTAAAGAGGCGCAATAGAGAGTCTTACTTACTTGAGCCAGCATTAATAAGTCGGATGGCTATCAGCAAATGGAGACAAAAAAAGAAAAAAGGTAGTCTCCCTAATGGATTAAAAGTGGAATATATAAAAAAAGATATTCTTGAAATGGCACGTAATTGGGAGAGTGAAACACAGGTGAAGTTTCAGCTTCAACATGAGCCTCGGGGTAATACAGAAGAAAAAGCAAAAAAACTTACTGAGGTAAATAGGTTTTTTAAGGAAAATTATTCTGACTTGTTAAATAAAAATATAATTCCTTATAAGATTCTTGATAGTAAAAAGGGCCTAGCGGAACTCCGCACAAAAATTGTTGACAGACATGGTATTTCGTTTTCTGACACTGATATACTTGATGAAATGTCTGTTGATGAGATACCTGAGGATATTAAGAACATTATTAGTGCTCTCTTTGACCTCTTAAAAAATTAGTTTTTTATTGTAGTATTAAAATCTTACGCTAGAAGAATTTCCTTGTGTTAAGTTTTTTTCACTAGCTTTTCAACAAGCTGATGGAGAAAATTTGGCGCAGGATGAGGCTGGGGAGCGGCCGAAAATGGACGGCGGCATTTTCGGCCGCTCCCCCGAAGCGCCGCAGCGTAGCGCCCAGCTTTTGGGAAAAGAAAAAGTTTTAGAAAAAAAATTGGTTGGCAGACCACCTGAAAAACGAACCTTCTCTATAATTATACCTAATATCATTCATGGATGTAAGGCCCATCTTACCAGAAGATCCCGCCCAATCGCTGTATAGTCTATTAATGTACGTACGTATTGCTACATAAAGAGGGTTATTTTGCTGGAGCTTGAGCTTCATTATAAAGGAGAAAGAAAAAGCATGAGGTATGAGCTGTGTGCTGTGGATGGGTTTTATAATCAACAATCAATTAGCTTTGTTTGATTAAATGGTTGGTCTTTGTTCATGATCAGGTTTTTTGTTTTGTTCTATTTGGTGGAAGGTTGCTTTACTTGTTGGGCTGTTAATTGTTGTGCCAGAAGTTTATCGGCGCTCCTCCTACGGCAGACAAACGCTTCGTAGTATAGTGGTTGGTTTATGAGAGTTTATATTTAGGAAGAGGAAGAGTGGCTTGGAAATGAGGGGTGCTGCGCCCCGCCCTGAAAAGACCTTGGCTGCGTTGTGAGGTTTGTGGCTGGCATAAGTTTGTTCTGGCTTGAAGAGAAAGAAGGGATTAAAGCTTTCGGCTGCGTTGTGAGGTTTGTGATTGGCCAAAGCCTGATAAAAGTTTGATAGATTTTCTGGGTTCCTCTCTGCTTTGTTTTCCGGTGGGGTCCGGATCCGGGATTCCCGCGACCATAAAAAAGGCCCACTCCCTAAATAAAGGAAGCGGGCCTTGAATTAGAACTCCTGACAGGAACAGGAATAGCTATATTCCAAATGGTTTTGGATGCTATGTAAGCAATCCTGACAAACGTAGGCCTTTCTTAACCGCCGATCTGACCTTAATAGAAAAGCCTGATTACGGATAAAGGCCTGGAAGCTGATATGATCAACTCCCTCGTTACACGGAACTAAAGGCATACCACAAACACTACATCTTCTCATTTTATTTTCCTCCTATTTTGTAATTAGATTTCTAAGCTCGCCAATTATAAGCCTGGAAGCTTTCAGCCTATTAAGTTTCTGGATATATTCCAAAAAAATCTTACAGCGGCTGCGCTGGTGTGGAGCGCATTGCAAGCCAGGGAGAACCCGGCCACAACGCCCACAGGGAGACAACAACGACTCTTGCATACTAAATCACCTCCTTATGTATAACGAGACACTGACTAGCTAAATCAGGGGGCAAGCTGGCGCCTGCCCCGCAGAGAAAAACCACAACAGGGATGCCATGGGCAACGGCCTGCCACACCGTGAAGAGGGAACCGCGGGATGAACCGTGGAGGAAGGCCACCAGACCGGAGGCAGACTGAACCAAACGCCGGTTGCGGCCCAAAAGAGCGGAGACCACATCAGAGCGGGAGCCGCCCGAGACAGCAGTGCCCTGAACAACCTGACCACCCGAGGAAAGGAGCTGAGCCACCTGAGGACGGACCGAGGCAGGGAAGCCAGAGGGGGAAACCCAAGGGGAGAAGACAACCCCCCGGGAGGCAGCCCCCTGCTGGAGCAGGGCAGAGAGGGCAAACGAATCAGCCCCCAAAGCGCCACCGGAAGCAACGCGAAAGCCGCGGCCAAGGAGAGCCGAAACAACGCGGCAGACAAGCGGGGAAAAAGAGGAAGGAAGGGAGCGGGAACCAACAACACCGATGATGTGAGACATGAATAACACCTCCTGATAAAATGTGCCCGCCTGAGGCGGACAAGCCTGCATAACACAGACAGGAGATGGCACAGCATTTTTTTTGCGCCGCTGTCACCCGAGCAGCCCCGCCGAGGCGTATTGAGGCGGGGCGGTTAGCGAGGGCCGCGAGGAGGACGAGGGACGACGAGCGGAGGGCTCGCCCCTTGACTGCGGCAGCAAAATAAAATGCTAAAATGGAGAAGCTGGGAGCAAAACTTTTCTAAATACTCTCGATGATTGTTTTCTTAGCACTGGTAGGATAGAATAAATAATCATGATAAAAAAAGCAAAAAACAATGGCGTGAAATCTCTTGAGTCTTGGATCTGGGATGCGGCTTGCGCTATTCGCGGAGCCAAAGATGCCGGTAAATTTAAAGATTATATTCTCCCTCTTATTTTTGTAAAACGGTTATGTGATGTTTTTGATGATGAGGTGGATAAAATTGCCAAAACTGTTGGTTCACGAGTTAAAGCGCTTGACCGGATTGAAGCTGATCACTCGCGGGTTAGATTCTTTATCCCCCTGCGGGCTAAAGATCCTGAACAACAAGATACTTGGAGCGTTATTCGCTCGCTTTCGAAAAATATTGGCCAGGAACTGACTAGGATTATCCGTGAAATTGCTTCTTACAACCCAACTCTTGACGGGGTTATTGATTCTATCGACTATAACGCCACAACCAGGGGGCAGCGTGAGATTGACGATGATCGTTTATCTAACCTCATAGAGGCGATTAGTCAAAAAAGGCTTGGGTTAACAGATGTTGAGCCTGATATCATTGGCCGCAGTTACGAGTATCTTATTCGCAAGTTTGCTGAAGGGTCGGGGCAATCAGCCGGTGAATTCTATACCCCCAGAGAAGTCGGGATGATCATGGCTTATATAATGGACGCGATGCCGGGGATGGAGGTTTATGACCCGACCTGCGGCTCTGCCGGCTTGCTGATTAAATGCGAATTAGCGCTTAAGGAAAAGCAGGAGAAACTTGGCGAAAAAACCTTTGCTCCGCTTCGTTTATATGGCCAGGAATCCATGGTTCCCAGCTGGGCAATGGCTAAAATGAACATGATTATCCATGATATGGAGGGGGAGATTGAGCTTGGGGATACGTTTAACAATCCAAGATTTAAAGAGGCCAGCAATCAAGGGGTTAAAAAGTTTGATCGGGCGGTAGCAAATCCGATGTGGAACCAGCCCGGGTTTAAAGAGGATATTTATGCCAACGATGTTTATGGCCGCTTTCCGGCTGGAAATCCAGGAGGCAAAGCAGACTGGGGCTGGGCGCAACACATACTTTCCAGCTTAAAAGATGAGGGCCGGGCGGCGATCGTGCTAGATACAGGAGCGGCTTCTCGCGGCAGTGGGAATGCCAATACCAATAAAGAAAAAGATGTGCGCAAATGGTTTATTGAGCGGGACTTGATTGAAGGGGTTCTTTATCTGCCTGAAAATCTGTTTTATAACACCACCGCGCCGGGGATTATTATTTTCCTAAACAAGAATAAGCCAGCCAAGCTAAAAGGGAAGATATTTTTAATCAATGCTGCCAAGGAATTTATTAAAGGCGACCCGAAAAACTATATCAACGACGAACAGGTTAAGAAGATCGTTAAAACTTATATGACTAAAAAAGAGGTTGATGACTTTAGTAAATTTATTGGCAAGGATGAGACCGCAAAAAACGACTATAACATTTCTCCCTCTCGCTATATTCATGTTGGCGGGGTAGAAGAATATAGGCCGGTTGAAGAAGTTTTAGTTGAGCTGAAAGATGTTGAGACAAAAGCGCAAGAGGCAGACAAAAATTTGCACAAGGTTTTGAAGGAGCTGGGATTTTAATGGAAAACAAAGAAGGGGTAATTTATATTCTTATTAATGAAGCTATGGAAGGATATATAAAAGTTGGAAAAACCACTGATCTTGAGGCACGGATTAGGTCACTTGATACAACAAGTGTGCCGCTCCCCTTTGAATGTTTTTTTGCCGCGAGAGTAGCAGATATGGATTTTGTTGAAAAACAGCTTCATGACGCGTTTGCTGATTCGAGGGTGCGATCAAACAGGGAGTTTTTTGAGGTTGCGCCTGAAAGAGTAGTGGCGGCGCTTAAGTTGGCAATGGTTGAAGATGTGACACCTCACAGGGATTATGTTGAGACTCAAGAAGATGAGAAAGCGCTGGAAAAAGCGCGCAAAAAACGCGCTCGTTTTAACTTTAAATTTGTTGATATTGCCCCTGGCAGTATTTTAACTTTTACCAGGGATGAATTGATCACCGTCAAGGTAATTAATGAGACCAAAATTGAATACAATGGAGAAGTAACCAGCCTCTCTGACGCTGCTCAAAAGGTGCTAGATGTCCCTTATAAAGTTGCCGGGACATTGTACTGGGAATACGAGGGCGAAACCCTTGATGAGCGTAGGAGGAGATACGAGGTTGGCGATGTAAACGATGAGTAAAAAGACTTGTGGAAAAGAAGCTGTGAAAGAATGGAATATAATAAAACTGGGAGATATTTGTCATACAACAAGTGGTGGAACACCCAACAGAAGCAAAAAGCAATATTATCAAGGGGATATTCCCTGGGTAAAATCTGGAGAGCTCAATGATGGATATATTTTTGATTCCGAAGAAAAACTTACAGAAGAAGGCTTAAAAAACTCATCGGCCAAATTATTTGATGCAGGGACATTATTAATTGCTATGTATGGTGCTACCGCAGGGAGAACGGCAATTTTGAGAAAGCCAGCAGCCACAAACCAGGCTATTTGTGCAATCTTTCAAAACGAATCCGTTAATTTGGAATTTATAAGGTTTGCTTTTTTGTATAAAAGAGATTTTTTGTTAAGGCTAAGGCATGGTGGTGCACAACCGAATCTTAACCAAATGATCATTAATGATTTTGAACTTTCCATTCCCTCTCTCCCTGAACAAAAAGCCATTGCTCGGGTGCTGACAACTATTCAAGAGGCCATTGCCGGGCAAGAGGTGCTGATTGCCAAGCTCAAGGAGCTAAAAAAGAGCATGATGCAGTATCTTTTTACGCATGGGACCAGGGGTGAGAAGACAAAAATGACCGAGATTGGGGAGATGCCGGAGCGTTGGGGGGTGGTGGAGTTGGGAGGTACTTGTGAAATCGTTGGCAGCTCGATAACCTTTAAGCAGGCCGAAAACAAAAATGGTGAAAACGAGGTTCATGGGATCAAGGTTTCCGATATGAATACAATTGGGAATGAGAAGTATATTGTATGCGCGAAAACAAATTTTAAGTTTTCTAATATTGACAGGCTAGTCTCCCCAAATGCGTTAATTTTCCCAAAAAGAGGCGCTGCGATTGCAACCAATAAGAAGCGAATCACAACAAAATGCAGTCTTTTAGATCCAAATCTTATTGCTGTTATTCCTTCTGATAAGTTCATAGCTGATTATTTGTTTTATTATTTTGAGACTTTTGATCTTTCAACTCTAACCGACAAAGGGACAATCCCTCAGTTAAATAAAAAGGATTTACTTCCAATTCAATTGCCGACTCCCTCGAAAGAAGAACAGGCAGAGGTCGTTAAGGTGCTTAACACCACAACAAATAAAGTCGAATCAACTCAAGAAAAACTCCTAGCCTATCAAAATCTTTTCAAAACCCTGCTTCATGAGTTGATGAGTGGGGGAAGGAGGGTGAATTAAAGCCATAACTGTGGACTATTCGTTATAAGGGGGTATAATTATCTTATGAAATGTAATCAAGACAAAGATATCTCTCGTTTTTCCGAATCTCAAGAAATTAAAGAAAATGAGTTGCAGGAAATGCTTGGTAAGGTGGCAAAATTTAGAGAAGAAAATCAAAAATATATTCTCCCCCATATAAATATTCAAGGGCGAAGTATGAATAATTGTAGGGTTGTGCAAATGAATAACACCTTGCCAATTGAAGTCGGGAACAAAAATGGCTAACTGGAATGACATACAAACTGACATTGCTGCCAAAGGATCAACTTTTGATATAATCAGGAGGGGTTTTCTTCAAGATCTACATAAACACACTAAAAGAAATATTATTCTTTATTATAGTGGTTGGCTTCAAAAAAATATGCCTGAATTGATGAGAGAATTATCTTTAAACGATATGGATAAGAATGGGTTTATGACTGCTATTAACGGCTTAGACTCAACAAAGGGACTTGACCTAATTTTGCATACTCCGGGTGGAGAGGTTGCTGCAACAGAGTCTATAATTAATTATCTCAAATCCAAATTTTCTGATATTCGAGTAATTATTCCTCAGCTGGCAATGTCCGGAGGAACAATGATTGCGTGTTCGGCAAATAAGATCGTAATGGGTAGACAATCCAGCCTGGGACCCGTAGATCCGCAAATTAATGGGATTCCCGCACACGGCGTTAAAGAAGAATTTGAGAATGCATATAAAGAAATTAAAACTGATCAGTCAAAACTTGCCGTTTGGCAATTTGTTCTTTCTAAATATAGTCCTGCATTTTTAGGGGAGTGTATTAAGGCTGTCAAATGGTCTGAAAACATATTACTCGAAAATCTAAAAGATAGGATGTTTAAAAACGATCCTAATAAGGATAAGAAGGCAGAAGCAGTAAAACGCGAATTATGCGACCATTCTATTAGCCTGTCTCATTCAAGGCATTTGTCTTCCCAGAAGTGTAAGGATATAGGATTAGAGGTTGAAGATTTGGAAAATGATCAGGTATTACAGGACCTAGTTTTAAGCTTGCATCACTCAACAATGCTAACTTTGTCAATGACCCCAGCGTTTAAAATTATAGAGAATCAAAACGGAAAAGCATTTATTCAAGCCGTTATGTTGCAAAAAGCTTAGGCTTATTTCATGAAACCAACCGAATTAAGCAAAAAAGCGAAAAGCCAGGTCGTTAAACAATGAACAACATTAATATGGACGATTTTTTTGCTGATATTTATGGGTGGAAACCAATAAAAAGAGGGGCGGGTTACGAGCTTCTTGTTGGAGCCGTGTTAAAAATATTAAATAAAGAGGCGTCTATTGCCAATAATGTTTTTGTGAGAAGTGAATATAGTGCAGACAAATTTCAAAGCGACATTCTTATTGAACAAGAAGACAGCACGTTTGTTGAGGCAAAAGATTATGCTTCAAAAGTCGGGCGTGAGGATGTTCAAAAATTAGCAGGTGCATTGCTGGTTGTTCCACAAGAAAAAGGGATGGTTGCAACTGGAGGAGGGTTTACCAGGAACGCAATTCAATATGTCAAAGATTGTCAGCATAACCCGAGCGCAAAACCTATTGATTTGTATATAATTAGGCCAAGTACAGAGGGGGATATAAAAGGTCGTGTCACGGAAATTCATATAAAGTTAATTATAGAAAGTATGGACTATGCTAAGGCAAAATTTGAACCCTCTTTTACGGAAGAAGCCGCTAAGATTTTTGGAGAAATGGGGTTCAAGAAAGATGAAAAATTAAGTTTTAAGTTTGATGGCTTTTATCGATCCGATGGATCTGTTATTGAAACATTTCGCGATCTAACTTCTAATAAATTAGTCGTAGATCCTCAAGGAGGCGGTTATTCTGGTGAGTGGCGCTATCAAGAAAAGACCTTTATTAAAGTTAGGGATAGGTTGGTGCCGATAAATTACTTGGCCTATCATATTCCTATCACATTAACAAAAGAGAAAATAGTGAGTAAGGCCGGCGAGCCATGTATATTAGTGCGTTCAAACGATGGCTCTATTGATAAAATTATCAGCAAGGAAGAATTAAAACGTATTAAATTCGAGAAGGATGAGAAATGAAACCAACCGAATCAAAATCAGTGCAAAACAGAATAATTGGATACGCCGAGGGGGTGGGGTGGAAATACGTGCCACGAGAGGAGAGCGACAAGCGACGTGGGGATGAGCTTTCTTATAAGGAGTTACTTTTCTATAACAGGCTCCTCATAGATAAGCTTTACGAGTTTAACCCCTGGCTCCCCTCAAACTATATTATCCCAAGCTTTTCGCCTAACATTGACGGCAGCAGGCAGGCCCTGGCCTTTTTGCGCGGGGAGACCACAGCTTACGACGAACAAGAAAAACGTGAAAGAAATGTGATTGTAATTAATTTTAATCAGCCCGATAAGAACACTTTTGAAGTAACTGACGAATACTCTTTTTCTAACGGCCGCTTTACTGACCGCCAGGACATTGTCTTTTTAATCAACGGGATCCCGATTGTTGACCTGGAATGCAAAAACCTGATAACTAGCGAAGGAATAAACAAAGCACTTGACCAGATCCGTCGCTATCACAGAGAAATCCCGGAGCTTATGGCTATTGAGCAGCTTTTCCTGGCCAGCGAAGGGATGCGGCTGGAATATGGCGCCACCTGGAACACTAAACAACGCAATATTTTTAATTGGAAAGGCGATAATGCCGGAGAGCTGGAAAACAAGATCAAGACTTTTTTTGATATCAGCCATATCCTTAAATTAATAGAAAAATATCTGATGGTTATTGAAAAAGACGAGGGCGGGGTGACTAAAATTGTTTTGCGCGAGCACCAAGTAGCGGCAGTTGAAGCAACCTTAAAACGAGCCTCGCAAGAGTCAGCGACCCGCGGGCTTATCTGGCATACCCAGGGATCCGGCAAAACATACACAATGATCAAGACCGCCGAATTACTCTTTAAAGCGCCGGAAGCGGAGAAACCAACGGTGATTATCATGCTTGACCGTAACGAGCTTGAGGGGCAGATGGCGGATAACTTGAGATTCGCGGGCCTGGCAAATGTTAAGCGCGCGGAAACCATTCGCGACCTGGTCGAAATACTACGCTCTGATTACCGCGGCATTGTTTTAACCATGATCCATAAATTTCATGGCTTATCAGCGGATTTGAACCAGCGAAAAAATGTTTATGTCCTGATAGACGAAGCCCACCGCTCAACCAGCGGCGACCTGGGGACTTTTATGATGGCGGCGCTCCCTTTTGCCACCTTTATCGGCTATACCGGCACGCCGATTGATAAAATCCAGTACGGCCAGGGGACATTTAAGACTTTTGGCGTCAATGACGCTAAAGGCTACCTTGATAAGTACAATATTAGTGAAAGCATTGAAGATGGAACAACCCTGCCGCTTTATTACTCACTGGCCCCCAATGAAATGCTGGTGCCAAAAGAGACCCTGGAGCGGGAAATATTTAACTTGGCCGAGAAGGCCAGCATCACTGATATTGAAGAGCTGAACAAAATATTGGAACGGGCGATAAACACTAAAAACTTTTTAAAAGGCAAGGGCCGGGTTGAAAAAGTCGGTAAATTTATTGCCGAGCACTTTAAGGCGTATATTGATCCTCTGGGCTACAAAGCCTTTGTCGTAGGGGTAGACCGCGAAGCGTGCGCGCTTTACAAAAAAGAGCTGGACAAGCACTTGCCGCCGGAGTGGAGCGAGGTTGTCTACAGCAGCAGTAATAACGACAGCGAGCTGTTGCGGCAATATTTGCATAGCGACCAGAAAGAAAAAAAGATCAGAAATGATTTTGCCAAATACGGGACAGAGCCAAAAATCTTGATTGTGACAGAAAAGCTTTTAACCGGCTATGACGCGCCGATCCTTTATTGCATGTACCTGGACAAACCAATGCGCGACCATGCGTTGCTTCAGACAATTGCCAGGGTTAATCGTCCATATGAAAATACCGAGATGAAAATGGTTAAGCCCCATGGCTTTATCCTGGATTTTGTCGGGATATTTGAAAAACTGGAAAAAGCCCTGGCTTTTGACAGTGACGAGGTCAAGGCTATTGTTAAAGAGCTGGCTATTTTAAAAGAGCTGTTTGTCAAAAAGTTAAAATCAGAGGCTCGACAGTATTTTGATCTGCTGGTTGGCACATTTGATGATCGCCTGGCAGGCGCGTTGATTGAACATTTTCGCGATGAGGAAAAAAGAAAGCTGTTTTTTAAATTATTCAATGAGATTGAAATGCTGTATGAAATTATCTCGCCGGACGCGTTTTTGCGGCCCTATATCAATGATTATACGACCCTTTCGAGCATGTACCATGTCCTGCGCAACGCTTATGCCAAACAATTAAGGATTGACCGGGAGTTTCAGGAAAAGACAGCTAAGCTAGTGCAGGAATATATTGAAAGCAGTCCGGTTAAACTTGGCGGGGAATTAGTTAAACTGGACGTGAAAGGTATCGAGCTTATTAAAGGGAAACAGCAGCCGGACGAGATAAAAATTATCAACCTGGTAAAAGCCATTACGCGGCGAGCTGAAGAAAGGGCTGATGACCCTGTCTTGATCTCTATCAAGGAGCGGGCTGAAAGTATTATGAACGATTATGCCAGTCGGCAGACAACAACCCAGGAGGCGCTGCGGCTACTTTTAAAACTGGCTGAAGATGAAACAAGCAGGGAAAAAGAACAGGAGAAAGAAGGGCTTTCCAGTGTTGCCTGGTTTATCCGCGACCTTTTGACTAAGGAAAAAATCGCTGATTCAGGATTGGTCAAAAATCTGGAGAAAATTATTGCCGAATATCCAGGATTTAGCGGGAGTGAGAAATTGACCAGGGAGCTGCGGAACAGCTTGTATGACCGTTTGGAAAAACTTAAATTATCCCCACTGGAAAACAAAAAAATAGTTGATAAAATTATTGAGACTCTGGCAAGGACACGTTTATGATAAAAACCTGGGAAAGCAAAAAAGATTTTAAGGAAGAAGTTTACCTATACGCTGATAAGGTCAAAGTAAGGATAAAACAGGTGGCGGTGCGGCCAATGAGCCGAAAATGGGCCAGTTGTTCAACCAGCGGCTACTTTAGTTTTAATCATGAGCTTTTGGGGATGGACCGCGCGCTGGGGGAATATGTTATTCTGCATGAGCTGTTGCATCTTTGTGTTCCCAACCATGGCAAGCTTTGGAAAAGCTTAATGGCCGCGCATATGCCGGACCACGCGGAGAGAAAAGATAGATTGAATACGGTTTGATGTTAAGCTTCGGCGATATCCCTAATGATTCGTTCAATCATAGTCAGTAATTTTTGGCAATTTTGAGGTCGATTTTGTACTCCTGATGATCCGCTGCGATCAGAAGTGTCATAGAATGTCATCCATCTAATTAGGGCCTTGATTCTACATGGCAAATTTGTTTGTTTGAGTTCATCAATTAATCTTTCGTGTTGTTGTGTTATTTCTGTCGTTGTCTTGCTATCTAATCTGGAAAAATCCTTGTTCTGAATTCTAATGAATATAGTCCCTGTTAAAAGCTCAAACAAAGTAAGCCCTAGTGAATATATTTCCGCCTCAATTAGATTTATAGGATTGAGGATTTTTTCCGGTGCCTGATATTCTTGGGTTTGTGGAAAGAGTAAGGTTTTTCCTATGTCCTGTACGGTTCCAAAGTCGTACAATATGGCATGTGTATCAAGCATGGCAAAGAGATCGGCTTTCTGTTTTTCATCCCAGACAAAATAATCGCTTAGTAAAGGAAAATTATCGGTAATCATCAAATACTCTGTTCCCTCGTGAAGGAAAACGCAAGCATATCCTTTCTTTTGTAATAATTGCCAGGTATTTTGGGAAAAAGAGGTAAAGTCTTCCCTAGTAAAGACTCGGTCGAAAACCATTATATTGTCGGGTTTGATATCCCCATGTATTTTACCTGAATCGTGAACAATGGTAAGTGCTTCTGAAATATCCCGAATAATTTTCAACGCCTTAATTAGTTCAACTGGGCCGTTTTTGGAGATAAAAGAAGAACAAGGGGAGCCGATCAGATATTCAAGTTCTAACCCTTGGACAAGACCGTTTTTTGTTTGACAAAGCTGAGGCCCAAAGGCCCGAATAATTTTTGGCCTCGGTGCTCTACCTAAATTAAGAGAGGTTAGGAAATTGCTTTCGTGAAATAGTTGCTGTTTTCTTATGTGAATCTGCAGGAAATTACCTTGCTCATCATTCGGGATCTTAATGGCCCTGTCTTTTCCTTGGATTCTTCCGTAATAAACGCGTCCTAGATGCCCACCTAATAATTTAAAATCCCCAAGTTGTAACACTCCATTTTCCTCCTGTTTATATATCGACAAAAAAGTAGGGAAATTTCACGCCTGGAGGAATTGTGTTATTTATTCAACGTCGCATACGTCCCTGCCGCAATTGCCACTGCTGCAATAATCTTGTACCAATTATCTTCAATAAAATCAGGCTGGCGGCCGACGGAGACTTTGTAGACATTGCCGTAGGCAAGGTCCGAAGTCCTAAGTCCGAGGTCCGATGTCGGAATGCCTATAAGAGCTTGTGCTTCTTCAACTGACTTAGCCTCCTTAACCTCCCAAGTCTCTTTTTTGCGGTCATATTGGATTATGTAGATTGGCTTAGGAGTGAGTTTTAAGAGTATTTGAGGGTTCTTAAGATAAGCCGCATAATTGTGGTTTAGATAATCTTGCAATTCAGTCAAGGTATAGCCTTCAACAGAGATCATCCCCAGAATAGGGAGGGAGAGGAGGCCGTCGGGGGTGACGGCTTGTTTTGTTTTAAATTCAGAGTGGTTGATGATTTCAAGCTCGATGGTGTCGTAAGGGGAGAGGCGATATGTGTCAGCTAATGACAAATTACAAATTAAAAATGTCAAATGAATGAAAATCATTATAATTGAGATTAGTTTTTTCATGATTAGTCCTCCTGTTTTTTGGATTTGCTAGGCAGTGTCTGGCGATTGTTGTGGTGGCCTATTTTTTTGCTTTTCTGCTCCTTTGCTTCCAGCCTTAGAAGGTGTTTTTCCTTTTCCAACTCGGTCTCCAACTCTTTTTCAGTGGGTAGGTATAACTTGTATTTTGAAGCGAACAGCTTCTTGTTATTTTTTAGCACGGAATACTTAACTACGGTTTCGTCCTTTTCCGCACATAAAATAATGCCAATGGTAGGGTTATCATCCTTCTTTTTGATCCTATCCTCATACAGACGAACGTACATGTCCATCTGCCCAATATCCTGATGGGTTAATTTCCCCGTTTTTAAATCTATTAAGACAAAGCATTTTAGTAAATAATTGTAAAACACCAAGTCGATGAAAAAATCTTGTGTTTCAGTGGAAATCCGGTGTTGCCTGGCTACAAAAGAAAAACCGCGACCTAATTCCAAAAGAAATTTTTGTAAATGATTGATCAATGCTTGTTCAAGCTCGCTCTCTCTTAGATGCGGGTTGGCGTAAAGGCCTAAGAACTCCAAAACATAAGGATCTCTTATTTGATCCTCTGGTCTTAGTTTCAATTGCTTTGCTCGATCACGCGCTTCTTTTTTTATCACCTGTTTGTTTTTGCTGTTTAAAAGACGTTCGTAATAGAACGAATTAATCTGACGTTCCAATTGTCTGGTGCTCCAATTGGACTCGGCCGCTTCATTAAGATAAAACTGCCTAGTCTGTTCTTTTTCTACCCGCAACAACAAGCGGTAATGGGTCCAGGACAATTCTCGACGCAGTGCGTCTAGAATTGGGAAAGTAAAATAAAATTTGCGCATGTTCCATAAATTGCTTGCATCAAAACCTTGGCCAAATTCACGCGTAAGTTTCTGACCTAATTTTTCTATCAGCCGCTCTCCATAATCAGCCTTGTTTTTTCCTTTTTGTTCTTCTTCAACAATTAAACGACCAATGTGCCAATATGCTTGAACCCCAACAAAATTGACAGTTCGCCAAGCTTGGTCTTTTGCTTTGGTCAGAATGTTTTTAATATCTTGATATAATTGACTGTTTGTTAAATCCTTTTTCATGATTATTTCAACTCCTGTTGCATAGGCAGTTACTCACGGATATAAACTTCACCAGAAAAAACCATTTGCTTTGACGCTATTTTTAGCTTCACCTCCTCTTTCTTTATCCTCAACTCATCAAGCCGGGTTTGTAGCTCCTCGATTTGCAGGGTGTTTTTCTCAATTGTCTCGTCAGTGCCGAGAATTTGTCTCCCTAAAGGGGTTAAGCCATCTTTAGCCTCAAGTACCTTAATTTGATTGGCCAGTGATTTTTCCTGGGCGTTTAATTTGGCCAGCTCGGCCTTGTCTCCCTTGAGCTGAAGATCAAAGGTTGTGTCCAGGGCCAGGTTTGCCAGTTGTTGTTTGGTGGCAAAACGCAGGATTAACTTGCTTCCTTGCTGCTCGATTGTTTTGTAAGATGTCCGATGTCCAAGGTCCGATGTCCGAAGTCTTGAGAAATCTATGTCCATACTCTGGGGGAGGTACGCAGTTCCGGAGACTAATGCCTCTTTGGGGATTTGGGAGAGAAGATAATCTCGACTTCTTTCCTTAAACTCTATTTTTTTGGTTTTAATTGGAACTTGGGTTTTTTTAACCCGGACGCTTGAAGCGATAATATCGGCAGAGATCTCGTCACTCAAAGTGAAAACTTGTCCGATGTCCGAAGTCCTAGGTCCGATGTCTTGAAATAAGATAACTAGGCAGTTGCGGTCCGCGTCGAGGATTTCGGCTGTTCCTTCAATCGGCTGTTTAGTCTCACTCAAAACACCTTTAAAATTCAGATAAGAATGGTTTTCAAGGCTTTTAAATTCTTGTATGGCGGAACTCGGCGTGGCCAGGAGCCAACGGAGTGAGCTGGCAATCCCATATTTTGAGATAGGGAGGGCAAGGAAGACTAAGGCGAGCAGGATGATGAAAATTACTGTCTCTGACTTGGCGCCGGACTCCAGCCGGAACTTGGGGTTTCTTGGGATAACGTCGCGGCCGGTATCGGGCCAGAAGAGCTGGGAGCCGCGCTTGTTAAACATGTCGAGGACTATGTGGGAGAAGTAGCTGATTGAGAAAGCTGCGAGCCACCTTGGAGCCAAGGACAAAATGTCCAATGTCCAATTTCCAATGACTAATGAAGGAAGAATTATTATTAAAAAGAATGCCAGGGTAAAAATCAACAATCCGACGAACGAGTGGGTGATGGTGCGATGGCCGAAGCGGCGCTCGAGAGGGGCGGAGACAAAATAGAATATCCTGCCGACAGTTGATTTTGGAGTGTCGATGTCAGGTATAATCGCGCCAAGGATGGAGAAAGCAAGGATTGACCAGTGAAGGCTTAACTTAATACCAAAAAGAGCCAGAATGATCAGGGTCAGGAACAAACCAAAAACACTATGAGTCGGAGCGAGCATAATATCACCTCATTTTAAACATAAAGAATCTAATTACACCGAGAACGGCCATGCCAAAACCTGCCAGGATATAGCCTTCGAAACTATGGGTCCCCAGGGCGACGAAGCGGAACATGATGGCAATCCCCCAGAGAATGACAATGGCCATTGTCCAGTCGCGATAGCGGACCCCTGCCTCGTGATAGATCTCCCGGACAGAATCACGAGTGACTATCGGCCGATGACTAACTTGGTGTACCATATCAACGATAGCCAGAGGGAGCTTGTTGGAGAAGGTTAATATTCTGGTCTCCAGGAGCTCATAATCACTGATGGAGAGATTTTGGGTCAGGTATTTGATCAGCTCTTTGGCGGCGTTGTCGGTTAGGTTAGAAAGTTCAAGTTGTTTAAACTTCCACCAGGCTTGTTTGAGTTTTGGCTTGAGCTCATCCGCGGCTGAAATAATTGTAAAATTCTCAAGCAAAACAAGAAAGATGTCGATATCAGAGACTCTTAGGTTGTGGAGGTTGTCAATGAGGAGGATTGTCCGATGTTCTATGTCCGAAGTCTGGGAGGTGTTTGATATGTATTCAGCGATTTCTCTTGTGGTGGCGCGAGGTTTAATCTGTTTTTGCCAGTCAGGATTTAGTCTCTCGCATACTTGGTTCAGTACGATTTTGATGGGGGCAGGGGAAGGGATATAAATAGTATTGGGGCCGATGATTTTTTGGGCGTGACGCAGGAGATGGGTTTTGCCGATGCCAATTGGTCCGATTAGCAAGAGTGACTGATTGTGACTAACTGCTGATTTTATCTCTTCAATAGCCCCACTGCGGCCAAAAATGACCTCTTCGGGGCTGGGGACGATAGGGCCTTTGAGCTCGCTCATTTTCTTGGCAGGGTGCGGCTTGGTGGGAAAAAGTTTCCCGATCATCTGCCAGAATTTTGGCCTGGTATCAACATGTTCAACTACTTCAGCCGGGTCTTGTTTTGTTTTTAGTTCCACGGTAGCCGGGGCTTCCTTGGCTGCTTGGCTATATTTCTTTATTGATTGTGGATCGTTGATCCCCAGAATTTCTGTTGCTTTAGCTAAGGAGATTTCTTTAGCTAATAACCTGACAGCAAAAGTATTGCGCAGGACTTGGGCATTGACCCTTTTGCTGATCCCGGCTTTTTTTGCATACTTGCGGATTAGCTTATCAACCCCTCTGGGTGAGAGCTCTTTGACTTTGCCTTTGGTGGTAATAAAAAGAGCGGTGGAACGGACTGTTGGCCGCTCCTTGGACCAATTAGCCAGGGCTTGGAAGACTTGATCATTGAGAGGGATTTTTCCGGCTCGATTGCCG
>Ga0210019_1002154_pt1 | contig 19593 bp, 14 predicted proteins | sample CryGeyCG2114_020_2_FD_183969 | JGI IMG/M metagenome (GOLD analysis project Ga0210019, IMG submission 183969) | Groundwater microbial communities from aquifer - Crystal Geyser CG11_big_fil_rev_8/21/14_0.20 (SPAdes) (version 2) | ecosystem: Environmental > Aquatic > Deep subsurface > Groundwater ...
TATTGTTGTTCGTGAAACCTTTGCCAACAGGCTTACTTTACTAATACCCCCACTGCCAATGCCAAATTTCTTTGCCTCCAATGCAACATAGATTCTCCATTGCTTTTCGTTAAAAATACCATAGAGGATATCGTACTGTTGTTGTAACTGTAATTCTTCCATTTATTTAGCCTACCATATTCCTTTCATTTGGACAACTTATTCAAGTTAGTTGCCTAAGTACCACATTTACACATTAGGAAGTATAGTTTAGCTTGATTTAGCAATCTTTACATTTTTATTAAAAAGCAGTTGGACAAGTCAGGATCAAATACGGACTTGTGACTAAGACCGCTGCGCCAGATGGTCAAAAGTCGTATATATTTTATGATGAATACTTACATTCCACTCCTCTTTGTGTGGTTACTGTTTCTGCAGATGCGGTGGGCGATCTTGATAGTCAGTCTCAAGAAAGGCTATGTGATGTCGGTCAAGACAAAGGCAAAAAGATAGCCCAAAAATTATTTTTTGAAAACCGAGAAAACACCTTAAAACAGCTCCCCAAATATTCAGAAGATGCAAATGGGGCAAGAACAAGCTATAAGTTTGATGAATATGCAAGAGTAACAGAGGTGTATTCGCCGAAACTTGATAAACCAAACGAATCGTTGAATTTTCCTTCTCAACAGGCATTTTACTATGATAGTACAACCCCCATGAGGACAAGAACACAAGTTAAAACCTTGCTACCTGATAATTCAGAGGTAATAATGGTATCTGATTCGTTTATGGACGGCTTTGGCAATCCTTACCAAACAGTTAATTACAATAATATAGATAAAGATGGAGAGTACGCCTTAGTTTATTATCAAACATTTAATGGTATAGGTCAAGTGACAAGCAAGGTGACCAATATTCCTGTACGCGATCTAAAATCAGAAGGATCTCCAAAACTGGTCGAAATATCAGTATTGGGTGAACGAAGGGGTTTGGCAAATATTGAGCAAACAACCTACGACTACTTTAGCAGACCAGTTGAAGTAAAAATTACGGCTGGGGGTGAGGGTGCAAGCGTTTCTCCCAAAGTTACACGCACAAGTTATAACGGGTATGAAGTAAATGCTTTTGACGTCGTCAATAATCAGGTAAAAAGAGTAATGGACGGACTGGGTCGAGAGGTCAAAACGGTGAATTATCTCTGTGAGACTAGTGATTCAAACTGCACTCAAAACAACGGAAAACCGATAGAAACGAATACTACATACGATATTTTGGGAAATCCATTGGAAATAAAAGATTCAAACGGCATTGCGCTCAAAACGGTTCTTTACAACACGGTTTCTATGCCACTCCAGATCACCGATGTTGACAGGGGTATATCTAAAATGTATTATGACGATTACGGTCGCGCTCAAAAGACAGTTGATGCGAAAGGAACAAGAGCAGAAACCCAATATGATGGTTTTGGCAGAGTTCTTGTGAATTCTGTATTTTCAGGAAATAACGCTGTGCGAATAACAACAAATGAGTATGATACCGATAAGATTGGCGCCCTGTATAAAACAACATTAAATGGAATGCTTCCGGTTCATGGAACAAAGTTGGTACAAGAAGTGACTACAACATCAAATTATGCCGGCGCCCCATTAGAATCTACTACTACAACACTTGATGTTAGCGCATATGAAAAAGGTCAGTTAACTTATATTACCAAAGTTGACAACAATGCCTATTCTCAAACTGGATTACTTATCAATACAACATCAAGATTAAAAGATACAAACGAGATCTTAGATGATATCTCATACTCATATCATAAAGATTTAGAATTAAAAGCTTTAACAGATAATACAATCAAAAAGCCAATACTTAACAATATAATTAGCGATTATAAAGGACAGATATTATCATACACATTGGGTCTTGGTGATAATCCTTTAACAACAACAAATGCATATGACAATCTTTCTAGATTAACAGAAAAGAAAACTATATTATCTAAAACTTCTGATTTACTTGATAATCTAATATATGCATATAATGACGCTTCAAATATTAGGCAAACTGTTCAAACAGATGATCCTTCAACAAAATCTACCATTACTAAATCATACACATATGATTCGTTTTCAAGATTAAAATCTGTGGCAGGGGCAACTTCGGAAGAGTTTAAGATAAGTGACGTAGGCGCGCTTACCTATAAAAAAGAGGGCTCAGATTTAGTTGAGAGTAAGTTTGCATCTGACTTAATCGACTCGGGAATCAGCAATCCTTGTTCTGATGCTCTTTACACTCGTCTTACTGGTTATAAAGAAAGCGAAAATAGCTGTCCTTATCATGCGTTACTTTTATCTACAAAAAATGACAAAGCAACGGCTTATTTGTACGATAAAAATGGCAATCTGATAAAAGAAAAAAACAATGATCTGACTTACAAAGTTTATACGTATGGAGTTTTAGATTTACCAGTCAAGATAGAAGAGTTCGATGGGAACAAAAAGTCTATTAATCTGACTAAATTTATGTACGGCTTGGGAGGCCAACGAATAGGCAAAATCGGGCAAACAAACGCTCCAGACCCGAATCCCACTATTGACGCGTGTCCAAATTTTGCTTTAGGAGATGCGAATTGTGACGGCTTGATAACAAATTCTGATTTCGATATTTGGAGATCAGAATTTACAACTCGAGGCAATGAAGGTGCGACGAAAATTTCTGACTTTAACCAAAACGGAATTGTTGACAATCCCGATTACGAAATTTGGAGACAAAGCAGATTTCCCAATAATTGATTAAAAAAACGCTATAATTAAAATAATCTATAAAAACATGCCAAACAGAAAAAATATATTTCAAAAATTTAGAGTATTATTAATAGGTCTCATTGTCTTGGTTGTGACTTTTGCTATGGCCTATTATTTTTATAAGTATTCTCAACGAACCAAAGCGGCCATAATAGATAAACTTATAAACTTTGAGTTTCTTACTCCTTCTATCCAAACATCTGTGGACGACTCTACGTATATCGAAGTTCACATGAGAAGCTCCCAATACAAAATTTCCGTTGCCACAATTTTGATCAGATATCCGAAAAATATTCTCACTTTTGACAAAGATCACGCCGATGAAGGTTGTCATGATTTGCCTAGTTTGACTGACTCTCGTGTAGTTGAAGGAGGTAACAATGAGAATTTCAATACCGTCGTCGTGACCAGATTGTCTTCTACTTCAGATGCAAATCTGCCTAGCGGTTTAATATGTTTTGGTCGTATTTATTTCAAAGGGGCACAAAATGGAACAGGCAAAATAACTTTTTCCCCGGCTGAAACTGAGTTGGGTAATAATTGGAAATGGGACATCGCAGGTCCAGATGGAGGAAAATTTATCCCGACTTTTGAAGATGGAAAAAATGAGATCGCGGTAACTGTCTCCGATCAACCAATTGTCACCCCCACACCCACTATTGATTCAAACGTTACAAACTCACCCACTCCACCACTCGAACAGTTTTCCGAAAAATCCCAAGACATCACATCGTCTTCCCCGTCCAAAACCCTCTACTATCCTCTTGTCGTACGCAACTGGCCATCCGGAAATGCGGGAAACACCCAGTGGTCACATATCATTCTTTCAAACCCAAGCGCAGAAACCGCGACTGTGAGAATAAATATTTGGGCTGCTACAACATATGGCACCATCCAAGCCGGCTCGGAACTGAAGAATTACACAATCTCTATCCCGCCACACGGAACATATAGTTCCTACAGCGATGAAAACTGGAGAAATATGCCAGATACATATTCCCAAGAAGGAATACAAACTATTGCAGCCCTTTCAATCTCCTCAAATATCGCTATTTCTGGGATCAATCGCTGGCAGATGAGAAAAGGAAACACATTTGATGGCATACCTGAGCAGGTATTTGATACTCCGCTTATTGCAGATCCCTCGTTCAGTCTTCATTCTCCGTTGGTAGTAAGGAACTGGCCATCGGGAAAAGAAGGGTATACGCAGTGGTCAGACATCATGCTTTTTAATCCCAATTCTGATGAGATTAGGGTGAAGTTTTCTGTTTTTCATGAAAAAGAGGGCAAAAATGGAGTGCCATTAAAGGAATTCACTAAAACTATTCCTGCACATGGCTGGCTCAATACATATGGCATGGACGAATGGAAAAATCTTGAAGCAAACTATCCAACATCAGAAATCAAAGCCGCAGTCAGTATAACCGGACCAATAAACAAACCATTTGTCGGCATGAGTAGATGGAAACTTATCCAAGGTAAAGATAGCCACACCAACCCGACGATATCCACCATAGATACCCCGTTACTTTCCCTAGAAAATAAACTATTCTATCCTCTGGCCCTTCGAAATTGGCCATCTGGATCTGCGGGACTCACTCAATGGACAGATCTGATTTTGTATAACCCCAATAATGAGGCTGTTTCTGTGAGTATAGATATCAGAGAAAATAATCGAACCTCGTCATCACCTCAGTCAGATCGCCCCATAATCATTGCAATCCGACCTCACGGCTATTATGGTACATACGGAACAGGTTGGCTCGCCATTCCAAGAGCTGAACCTGAGTCTGGACAGACAAACGCAAATGTTTCAATAAATGTCAGTGGAATCTATGGTATCGTAGGCATCAGTAGATGGAAACTTGTGGAGGGTCACACGGTCACGGGACATCTCCAGAGCCTGAGTGATACACCTCTTATGGGTGAATCCAAAGTAAATGAAGTTGCTTTTCCGCTCATTGCACGTGGTATTCCAACAGGCATGAATGGAAACAATCTCTGGAATGACACCGCTATTTATAATCCAAGCGATACTCCAAATACCGTATTATTCCAGCTTTATAGCTCAAGAGAGAGTAATAATTTTAAAAATGGATCAGTTCTTCGAATTTTTAAACAAACTATTGCTCCCCATGACTATCTCAATACCTATGGATTGGGTCAGTGGCACGCTCTTCCTACAAATAATGCCGATCCAGTCTTCTCTCAAAGCTCTCTTGTAATTCAGTCAGAAAGCCCAGTTTATAGTATTGAACGCATGCGGTATCTGAGCGTCCCTCCTCCAAACAACTGTCAGAAGAAACCACTAGGAGATGCAGACTGCAATGATGAAATCAAACCTACAGATTATGAAGAGTGGGGAGAAGAGTTTGGCCTTACGACAAAGGAAACCATCGCAGACTTCGACAACAACGGTAAAATAAATTTAGACGATTTTGAAATCTGGAGATCTAATCTTTAAACCAATATGTACAACCTCAGACAAACCATAAAGTCAACTATCAAAAAAACACTCCTTGGGGTCATTGCCCTTGCAGTAAGTGTTACTGTACTTGGATTTTTTTATCAATATAGTCAAAAATCAAAGGCAAGTATGATTGCGATCGACTTTAAATTCTCTCAAACAAATATCGATCTTTCCCCTGAAAATCCAACAAAGCAACTAGATATCGAAATTTTTGGACCCAATAAAATATCAGGCGCAACAATCCTTGTTTCCTATCCAAAAGATATTTTAAAATTTGATGGATTCGAAATGCCTGATATCTGTAGCGGCCTCGACCAGACAGTCAAAACGGTCATAAATGAAGATCTTGGTCAAATCGCGGTCACGAAAGTCAAACCTTCGGCAGAAGATGACATACTTCCGCCAAAACCAGAGCAACAATTTTTTTGTTTCATACGCCTAGCTTTTCGAGGAATAACGTCAACATCTTCAGAAATACGAAAAGGAGAAATACAATTTATTGCAGGACCTGTCGGAACCTATGAATGGGAAGTTGTCGGACCAGATGGAGCATATACTCCAAACTATGCAGATCAAAAAGTCGCCATCACTGTCTCGAGTGGGACATATCCGACTACCACACCAACTCCAACAGTCGATCCAAACGAAACTCAAACTCCATCCCCCACCCCAACACCTCTCTCGACTACTGGGATTCCTCCTGAGACATCTCCCGAGCCAGTATCACAGATACTTGAACAACGAATTGATGCAAAAGCAAACTATCGAATTAAATTTCAAGGCATTACCGGACAGCCAAAAAATACAAGTTCTATTGATACAAAACTCGGAATATACCGAGCCAATGGGGTGCAAATTGACACTCGCTCCGTGTCATTCACTCCTCAGGCAGATGGCACGTGGGTCGCAGATACTGAGTACAAAAATATTCCCAATATTGATTATTACATCACCATCAAGGGACCGAAGCACCTGCAAAAGAAAATATGTGAAACTAATCCAAAAGAAACGGTAAGCGGAACATATCGATGTAAAGATGGAAAAATAAAATTCAAAAAAGGAAATAATACCTTTGATTTTTCTCAAATATACATGCTTGCGGGAGATATTCCGCTCCAAAATGGGATCATAGATGCTGTTGATATCATCTATATTCGAAGTAACTTTGGAAGCCAGTCAGCTGAAGTGATAGCACGAGGAGACCTCAATTATGATGGTATTGTCGACTCCCAAGATTATACTATTATCCTCAACGCCCTCTCATTTAAATATGATGAGACTGAATAGTATTTTATTTTGAATACTTCACCTCTTTTGGAGATAGTCGAAAGAGCCCTTCATCGAGGCGTCGCTGATCAAGATAATGAGCGGTAAAACCAACCGATCGTGCAAGCACAAATAACGCATTGAAAAATTCAATATTTATTAATTCCTTCAGTTCACTTCTTGAAATTTTTTCCTTCTCTGAAAGAAGATCTAAAAATACTGCTGCAATCGCTCCATCGACATTGAGGATCAGATTTCCTTTTTTTGCAGTGGTTATCTGCTCAATTGAACAGGCAAAATCAATATGTTCGTGCTTCGTTAAACCTTTTGAAAACTGAAGTATTTTGCCTACGCGCGGATCCGGAGCATCAATGCGATACTTCCGATGTCCAATACCAGAGATTCTATTTCCTGTCTTTGCAACGTGTTCAACATATTCGTGTGGCTCAATCTCTTCTGAAACTCCTTCAAACCAATGAGCAGCTGCTTGATTTATCGCACCGCCAAATCGTGGACCGATCGTCAATAACCCCGATGCCAAGGAAGAGACCAAATCCTTCCCTGCTCGCGCCGCAATCATGGTATTCACCGCTCCTGAAACATAGGGACCATGATCTACTAAGAGTTTCAGTATCAGGTCAATAAACTCTGCGGTATCTGAAGATCTCAACTGCCTTCCCAGAAGCATCGAACCCACCATATGTCCATATGATCTTTCTGAAGCCGCAGATAATAATTCCTCTCCCACAATTTCAACCGATCCACCTACATCTCTTGATATGGAGTTCATAAACAATGCTGAAGAACGTGATTGAATTTTAGATAAAGCTTTTTGAACATCCCTCCCCTCACTCCGTTTGGGACTCCCTTCATAAGGGAGATTCTTAATCGATCCCCCTTCGGGAAGGGGGTACCCGTCAGGGTGGGGGATGTTCACCTTAGTTACTATCTTTTTCACAAGTTCGATAAACTCTGTAAATGAGTTTGTTGCTAAAACACCAACATCTTGAAGCGCTTTTGTCTTTGCCTGGGCAGTCTCCGCTCCCCGACTTGCCATTGCCTTTGCATGTCCAAACTGAGGAGGCGTCTCAAACATTTCTGATATAGTCCCGCCAATATATGCAATAATTTTTTTTGTAATCTTCTTTTCTTTAATCAACTCTACTAAGTCGTATTCATCGTACCCCCCAAGCTCACCAAAATACACAATAGACTTCGTGTTTGAATCTTGCTCTGCTGCAAGAAATGCTTCAACGGGAGAAAGTATTGGAAAGCGATCTCCACCAAAAGACAATGAGAATGATATTCTCTTATGGAGCCTTGTAACAAGCTGTATAAGCTCATTTGTCATGCCGCCAGATGATGAAAATACTGCCACATTCCCTGGTTCAAACAGATGTGAATCAATAAGTTGATCCGCCTGAGTACCGCCAATTGCCCCCAGTTTCAGATGTCCCGGAACCATCAGACCAACGGTCGCCGGACCAATAACAAATCTTCTGCCTGTCATCCCGGACTTGATCCGGGATCCAGTTTTTATTTTTGAATATATCTCTAGTGCGTGTTTTTCTGGAACATTCTCTGCAAAAACTGCGCCGCCAGCGATATGAGGGAGAGTGTTCAGGATATCTACAGTGGAGGAGAGTGTTCGTCGTCCTGAGGTCAAGTTGAGAAACAAGGTAATAGATCGCTTGATATGACGGGGCAGTTTCGCAACCTCTTGATACACAGGAATCAACACCTCATCATCTCCCCAAAAGAGTCGAACATATTTTTTTCCCGTCGCAATGATTGCAACAAGGTCTGGCGTGTCTTTTCCACATAAGAAATCAAAATCCAACATGGATTGTAAAATCCTCGGATGATTTCCCAGCGAGACAATTGAGTGATTTGTTTTGCGAATTTTTTTTATATCGATCATAATACTTTCACAACTTTCCTGACAATTTCATAGAGTGGAAGCTCTGGTCCTGCAACATATCCATACATACTATTGGTTTGCAGCCACGTTTCCATCATAGCAAGTCCTTCTTTCTGCATTGGTCCACCACGACGTACATATATTATGACATCATTCTTTCCAAGCTCTTTTTTATTTTCTTCCAGTGCTTTAATGATTCCTTGAAAGGTGATCCGAACATCGGTAAAGTTTGCAACACCTCCCCCAATGAGAAGTATTTTTTTCTTCGACTTGCTTTTAAACAATGCCTTCAATACTTCTTTTGTATACAGATACGTTTCCTCCGCGTTTGGATTTCCCGAATATTCTCCGTAATTTCCAAGGTCTTTTCCATGACCTAAATTATAAAACTCGTCAGCCAGCGTAATACTTGCTCCTCCTCCTGAAAGAAGTACCCACACTGAGCCATTTTGATTCAGCAGTGTAAATGATAAAGCTGCCTGACTGTTGTCATTGAGCATCTTTATGGACTTCTCTTCGGGGGATTTTTGCTGATCTTGAACAACATCTTGCTCCATCCACCCATCTCGCACAAAATATCTCGCAGTACTGTCGACTTCAACGGCAAGGTCTAAGATAAACATCCCTCCCCCTTTCAGGGTACTCCCTTCAAAAGGGAGATCTTTTATAGTTCCCCCTTCAGGAAGGGGGTGGCTAGAGGCTGGGGGATGTTTCACCACTAGTGGATTTATTTCGCAAAATGAAACAAAATATTTTTCACAGTAATCAAGGAGTGAATTGATGAAGGACTCATCAACACTGAGAGCTTGCGCAATCTGTTTAATCAGTACTCTATCCTCCTCATTCTGCTTCGATTTAATTTGATTATAGCCTATTACAACAGTATTAATCTTCTTTTTCATGCTTTCAATGTCTATTCCACCCACGGTCGCATATCGGACCAAGAAACCCTCACGGGTGCGCTCAATAGACACATATCGTTCAGCATCCTGTTTATATGACACCATGTGCTCAATAAGAAAACTGGAATAGCCTTTCCTGACAAGCTTTTTTATTGATTCTGTGAGAGATGCGCGCTTCACATTGAGTTCGATTAATCCCTTTTTCATTCTTCCTTTAACACCCTGATCGACCTTGACGACATACATTTCTTTCTCTGGTAGTTTTGAGAGGGGAGTGGAAAAGGTACGTTTTCCGTTTGAGTCAATTAAAACCGCTACGCCATGGTACTTTTTATTTAAATCGCGGTAGAGAAGTTGTTTTGATTTGTGTTCGGTTAGTTTGACTCGTGACATGGAAATAAAAGTGTGTAATGTAAATAGAGCTTGGCGAAGATATCTTTTTCCGAAACAATGTCGTGGGCCCCTTTGGGTGACGACGTGAGGAAAAATGGTATCGAGCCAACTAATACTATTCAAATAAATAAGTCGAGCATAACCTCGACTTCAGTATGGTAGTCTCCAAATGAGAAAAAATCATTCGCTCGCTTAAATAACTGTATTTAGACTGCTGTAACAGCATAAAATTGATGGTGTGTGACCAAATAGAAAGTTTTTAGGTGGAGAAGCGATCCTACTCTTTTTTTCAAGCACTCTCCCTCACGAGCCTCTCTTCAAATTTGCTACAACCACTCCCCTATTTTTAAATTAAAAAAATAAACCTTCACTTTTATATCTTCCAAAGAGAATTAATAATGAAGAAAAACATGGCAAACGGTCATTATATATTTAAGCTCAAAAAACTGAAAAATTTACATTTAACGACGTAAAATGTTATTATTTTCATTGAAAATTTAAAATTGGCAATTGAAAATTTGAATATATAGATTGTCATACCAATCCAATCTATATATTCATGTCCTCTCCTCTACCGCACTCTTTAATGCGGGGGAGAGCGCCTCTTGTAAAACAAAAGTCATCACTATATCATCCACATTCCAAGGAGTCTCAAATTCTTGAGCACTGCTCCGATATCGCCCCACCCCACAGCGCCATCACCATCAAAATCAAGGGGAATCATCGGTTCAAATACAACCTCATTCTCCCCCTTCTTAAAATCAGCATAGGTCTGGCGTGGGAGATACTGTTTTTTGAGAAGAACTACGCGGTACTTTTGACCAAGTGCAATATTATCAACTTTCTCTATGGAACCTTGTCCATCAACGACTTGAAGACCACCTTTCCTAAATACAAGCTCTTCGTGTTGATTATATATTTGAAGTTCAAAATCGCTGTCAGTGGCGGTTCGCTTTGGGAATAGGGAAATTTTGTATAAAAGCGAAGGAAGCGACACTACTTCATAATCCCAATGACTGCTGCTTATGACCATATCTTCATTTCGATAGAGCACAATGCGTGAATTAAACGTACCCAGTACATCAAGAGTAGAAAAATATATATCAATGGTTCTTGTTTCAAATGGCTTGATTTCACCAAATGATGAGATCAGATACTGCGAAGGCTCGACATTTTCAAGCATAAATCCATACCCATTCTCACGACTCCAGATCGCTTGACCATTGTTTGTCACATCTACCCGCAGATGGTAGGTCGACTGCTCAACAATATCGTGCGGAAAATCAGTCATGTCAAATGACCCATCCTGACGTATTTCAGGGTTTCCGTCCCGTTTCTCCATGTCCCGAACCATTTCATATTCAGGATATACTCCTCCATTTCCCTCTTTTACCCAGGAAAACTTGAGGAATGGCTCGCCCTGATAATTGAGCACAAATGGCGTCACCGCAATCACTCGTTCATCGGGAATCCATACATTTTGAAATACATATTGAAAGTTCTCTGCAATCTGCGTGCGTGAAAGCACGTCACCATTCCACCCCGTTTCAGTGATAAATACCGGGAGCGCTTTGATCCCCAAGGAAGATAATAGTGAGAGCTCCCATTCATATGTTTTAACGGTCCCTCGTCCACTGCTATGTGGTGATCCGGCAAAATTTGGATTTGGATATGAATGAGATGACAGGCCGTCAAACAGTTCATTAAAATCATCAACGCCGATCTCTCCCACTACCTCTTCCAAAAAGACCTTCTCGTACATATACCGTGGTCTGCTTTGTGGAGCAGATGCATCCATCCCTCCCATCATCACAAAAAAATCATCATCAGCTTCTTTAAGTTTCCGCGCAAATGCTTCATTCACCCGAGCAAAAGATTTCGGATCAACTTCACCTCCCCATTCAGATGCATGGTTTGGCTCATTGAACAAAATAATGTAACGATTTTTGACCACCCAATGCAAACTGTTCAAAAAAGCTACCCACTCATCTGCATCTCCCTCTTCTGGGCGCTTCCAATTTTCACCCTCAGGAGATGTTGCAAGCCGAATGATTGGTACCAGGCCCCGATCTCGCAGTTTATCAAAGATGGGTTGCCATTTGTCTCTATTTTTATCATCTTCATGGATCACCAAAGTGATATATCCCCACTGTCCATCCGCTCCATTAACAAGAATGTCTGCACGATCAATATCTTCGTCCTGAGGTTGAGCAAGATGAATACCAAATTTGTTTATCGAGTGATTAGCGGCGAGAACAGGCTTCATCTGAAGAAAAAAGATCATAAAAATAATCATGACCCCGTATTTTGCGATTTTAGGCACTTGTGAAGACATAGAGCTATAATAATACACTTATTTCTGATAGAAGGAATGATTATCTTCTCTTTTAAACTCTTGGAAGAACAATTGAAGTTTGGTGTGAATACTTCCCTAAAGTATCTTTATAAGATTTTTCACATACTTCATCTGCTTCAAAGAAAATAATCTGAGCAATCCCCTCGCCAGCGTAGATTCGTGCAGGAAGCGGCGTGGTATTTGATATTTCAATAATAAGAGATCCTTCCCATTCCGGCTGAAGAGGTGTGACATTGACAATTATTCCACAGCGCGCATAGGTAGATTTGCCGATACATAGCCCCATAACGCTTCTCGGGATTTTAAAATACTCTTGACTTCGTGTCAATGCAAATGAATTGGGTGGAATAAGAATTTGTCCTTCTCCGCTAATATCAACAAATGATTTTTCATCAAATTCCTTCGGATCTACTACCGCTGAGTGGACGTTGGTAAAAATCTTAAACTCATCCGCTACTCTCAGATCGTATCCATATGATGAAAGGCCATATGATACGTGGCCATCTCTGACCTGCTCATCCTGAAAAGGATCGATCATATTGTGTTCTTTGACCATTCTTCTTATCCAATGGTCAGGCATAATTGACATATTATTATTCTAACCGATACTCCTTCTAAGGAGTGCAGCTTTTTCAATTAAATTTGTAATATCTTTTCCACTATTTAGACGTTCAAATATTTGTGAAGTAACTTTATTATGTTCAATTTGGTCCTCGGTAAGCACTGGTTCTTGACCAAGATAATCCTGGATACCCCGCACGTCAGCAAGCACTTCATCAAAGCCCGTAGTATTCTTTGCAAGCTTCTCAAGAACATCAAAGTTGGTATAAGAAATCGTGTGCAATAAATCTGAACGAAGATTTAAATATATACTTTGCAATAGGTCTAACAATTCTCGCATTTTATCTGTTTTTAACACCTGCAAACCACGTCCGGTACCAATAAGCTCTGGTGGTACTCCAAGTGAATATAGTGATGAAGTAAAAGTGATCGCTCGTGGTAATTTTACTTCACCCACTCCGCGTGAATATCCAAAGAGTCCAATATGTTGTACTCGCTCACGTCTTTTCGGAATTGATTTTGATACTTGATTGATAAGAGGTGCTATCTTCTCTATGGTCCCTCGATAGTACTTCGAAAAAAGCGTCATTATTTCTCGTAAATTTACTTCATCTTTATTAGAAATAAGACGTGTTTTCAAGGTTTTCAATTTTGTTTCAAGCTTTTGTATAGCCTCAATTACCTCATCTTTTGGAAAGTCATATCGGAAAGCACTCTGAATGGTAGTGGTTCGAATGCCTGCATATTCATTCATAAATTGATCTATTGTTCGTGGACTTATCCCTCCACGAAACGGAAGAGCCGCAGCTCCGATCATCGGATACATAAATATTTCATTTCTTTCTTCAAACTTCTTATATCTTGAAAGTGCGATTTTGATCGCAAGCACTGTGGGCACAATTCCGGCATTCAAGGCTGGATCAGATCGTGCGACATACGGGCGAATATACTCTGGCTTGAAGCCAAATCCTTTTTGATGTATATCAAGATATTCCTGCAAAATCTCATCTGAGTGAGAAATCGTATGAATATCTTCAAAAAGAGGGATCATTTCTATATGGTCAATATCTTCTTCACCGCGCTTAAGAAGTGGGTGACGAAGAGATGCAACCTGTCGAAAAGCATCTTGGACATCATACATTTCTTTTGCAGACTCTGTCATTGGAAGAATCACCTCAAACAATGGATTGTTCTTGAGCCCCAAATTCTTCGCTAGTCCTGATGCTGCGATGATTCCCATGAATGCTCTTCCCAATCGATACTCCGTCTCTACTTTTGGGTTTGGAAGTCGAAAGGTAATAAACTTATCTTTTCCAATTTTCTCTTTTTGAAAGTAGTCAAAGTACTCACCAAATATTCGCTCTAAAATTGCTTCATCCACAAGCTTTCCTTCCCAATCCCATTTATACTCAGTTGCTCCTAAATCTTTAAATGAAAGATATAGTTCTCGTGGTTCTTCTTGAGTGCTAATAAATGGCTTGAAATGCCAGTATGGAGTGTGTGCATGGTCAGGATGCTGTGTGACCATTGTGGCGGGTATTTTTCGTTTGGAAGACATAGAGTATATTGTACTACGAACCCGAATTTTCACCTGGCTTTTTTCCAAAAATTTCTACGTATAATTCTTCAAAGTCTTGAATCCCAAGAGTTGGGTCCCAAAAACGCTGTTTGAAGAGGTTTGAACTGCGCGCTACCCATTCGCTATATTTCGGTTCCGATATTACGCGAGGTGTCTGTAAAAGAAAAATTGGATTTACTTCGCTCTTACTCTTGGGCTTTGTCCACAACAATGCTCCAACTTGGCCTCTGAGGGCTAATCGCTCTTCGACAAATGCAGGGATCTTTTCTATTTGTTCGGACTGCTCAGAAGGGATGCCTAGTAAAGATATGCACTCATCATGATGATCTTTATAGTATTGCTGTAAGACAGTATTCATCTTACCAATTGCGTCTTTCCCTTGAGCACTATTGTATTTTTTACTCGTATCCAGAACGAAACGTTCAAACATCGTGTCTGGAAATATAGTGTTCATAGCATCTAAGTGAGCTGCTATAGACTTGGTACGAATTTCTTTCCAGCCCTCCTTCAGATCTCTTTCTGCACCTCTTATGCCATTAGTACCCCATTCATTTATCAGACCCCAAACCTCTTGATATCCATTTTCAGAAAACGGAGCTGCAGTTTTGTCGAAAAGAGCTAACTGTTTAAATTCCCCATCACACTCTACGTCTTTTGCTGTATTTAATATCAGTGCTTTTCCCATGGTTTGAGCCATTGAAAGTGACTCTTTATCAAGGCCTAACTCCTGAGAAAACATAGCAAGAAAGCCAGAAAAGATTTTTGCAGATAGTTTCTCTGCAAGGGCTACATCAGTATCAAAGTTTTGCGTATAGTAGCTTCTCATCTCATTTGTAACAACAACACCGTCGAATTGATTAGCCTGTGAGGTTTGTTTTATAAGCTCCCAATCAATACTATTTGCTACATTTCCCATATCGTGTAACATTGCGCTGGTGATAAATGTGGTCTCTACAACATGCATGAGATCTTTATCTGATAGTTTATTCGTAGAGTTTCGTGCTTGATTATATATACCTAGCGGATCACATTGGTCATTCGGGTACGTGAGTCCTTTTTGTTCAGTTGCATGTTTTACTGCATCGAGATATAGTTGCGTTACTCGACTTACATTTTCAACATGACCTTGTGAACCATCTGCTTCATGATAAGTATGGAATAGATATACTGGCTGCGTTGGATCCCTTCTGTATATATCTTGTATTTGACCAGTACAATGGTCGTAAATGCGTCCAGGTAAAGACAGAATGTCTTCTTTCGACAAAATCTCCGTGTTTGACCCATCTCCTTCGCCTACTTCTCCCATTTGTAAATATAAAATAGATAACAAAATAATGATACAATATTCTCCATGAGAACACTCTCACATCGTCTCCAACAACTTCCCATCTCCTCAATCCGCAAGCTCATACCCCTCTCAGATGCTGCAAAGAAAAATGGGGTCAAGATATACCATCTCAATATGGGACAGCCCGATGTAAAGACGCCCCAGGTGATGATCGATGCACTCCAAAAGTGGAATAAAAACCCGATCGCCTATGCTCCTTCTGGAGGAACGGCCGACTACCTTCAAGCGCTTGAAACATACTATCATGACCTTGGATTTTTGTTTGTCAATACTAAAAATATCTTGGGAACAATCGCTGGCTCAGAAGGAATTAATATGGCGATGTTTGCTGTGTGCGATCCTGGTGATGAAATACTTGTTTTTGAGCCGTTTTATAGCAGTTATAAAACCTCAGCACAGATGTGGGGAATCAATCTTGTTCCCATCGAAACATCCATTGAAACAGGATTTCATTTTCCCAGTCAGGAAAAAATTGAAACATTGATTACACCAAAAACAAAGGCAATTCTCTATTCAAATCCATGTAACCCCACCGGAACTGTATATACAAAAGAAGAAGTTCAGCTACTTATTGACATCGTAAAGAAGCATAATTTATTCCTCCTCTCAGATGAAGTGTACCGAGAATATACCTTTGTGGATCGACCTCACATATCTATTCTCAAATATATGCAGGAGATTCCACAACAAGCAGTACTCATCGACAGCTTGTCAAAACGATATAATCTTTGCGGTGCTCGACTGGGAAATCTTGTCACTTTGAATACAAGTATCTTCAGTGGAGCACTCAAATTTGCGATGAGCCGCCTCTCTGGAGGAATCGTCGATCAGTACATTGGCGCTCAACTTGTCCATGTTCCAAAATCATATACGCAAGACATGCAAAAGGAATATCAGTCACGTCGCGATATTATGTTTGAAGGACTATCAAAAATCCCCGGAGTGGTTGTGACCAAGCCAGAAGGAGCTTTCTATATCATGGCAGAGCTTCCCATCGACGATGCTGAGACATTTTCTATTTGGCTTCTTGAGAAATTTAGAGACAACAATGAGACCGTCATGCTTGCACCTGGGTATGGATTTTATGACGATCCTGAAAAAGGAAAAACACAAGTTCGAATTGCATATGTACTGGAAGAAAAATACCTTCGGAGGTCAGTTGAAATCTTAGAGATAGCCCTACAAAAATACAATAACTAACGCGATCCTTTCTTTGGAAGTTCTTGATTGTATATTACACAAAGCACTCCTTCTTTTACACAAATAGTGACTTTGTTTGAAACAATTACATTGCTGACTCCTCTTGTACTTGCAAAAAGAAGCGTCTCTTCGTGCAATTTGTACTTCAAACCTTCCGTCCGCACCCCAATAGCATCCTGCTTCATAGGTATAATCGACACCTCCTCACCAATTGCCCCATTGAACGTCAGCGATCGATCAACAAAATATATATCCGTCTTATTCTGAATAATCTTTATTATTAATTTACTTACTAATTTAGAAAAATAATGAATATTTGCAAGCATGTGATCAAACCTATCTCCATCAAATCCTGCGATAATTATTTCTTTTGCACCATTTTCAATCGCGTGCTCTACGGCAAGTTCTGAATCTGTCTCGTTTTTTTCAGGAGGATGTTTTATTATTTCCACACCTTTTTGGACTGCCCTATCAAGAATTTTTGCATCTATTGAATCCATATCTCCAATCAATATATTTGGTTCTATCCCAAGCTCAAACAGATGATTTGCTCCACCATCCACAGCATAAATTATTGTATTGGCATCAATGATTTTACCGATCTTATTTTTTGCAATACTTCTTCCATTTAGGATGATGAGCGCTTTCTTCATGAATGTAGTATATAAATTTATTGAGATGATGTGGGAGACTCAAAGACATATGGACTATCATTTTGCTCTAATTGTGATTGAGTTTCTTCAAATTTCTGAATGTATTCCGGCTTGTCTTTTTGAATCGTCGCCTGCTGGAGGAAATTTTCGAGAAAAATATTCTGATTTTTTGTCGCGATTTTCACATCAGAACTTGGGATTTCGATTGAATAATCTTCATACACAAAAACGACTTTTTGTTGCATCTTTCCATCGGAGATCAGAATTTGTTGGATTTGATCATTTTCTTCGTCTAAGTAGAACATTGTTGTCTGCTCGTTATCTTTTTTGAGCGTAAACACGTAGCATGTTTTTGCTCCACACACATCTTGGTGAGTGAATGACAAAGAGGTTTGTGGATTTTGGATATCCGAAATGATATTCCCAAAAAATATTGCAGGGTCAAACGGGAGTTTTATTTCAAACTTCTCTACCAACTCAGATTGCTGCTTCCACCATTTTTTGTCGGTGTAATCGCGCAGATATACGGCATCCTTTGAATAAATCAGATGCATCGTCTCTTGTTCTTCTTCAATTTTGCGAAGCTCTTGAGAAGACCCATCGATCGCCCACTCTACCGAATAAATTGGGATTGTATCAAGAAATTCAGAATACGTTCCAGCTAGTTTAGTTGCCTCATCCACTTGAAGTTGACTCATCAAAGCACAGATGCGAATATCGTCTTCTTGGCAACGATTCACCCAAACTACTCTAAATGCCCAAATACCTGACATAACTATCAGCACTATCAATCCAATTATCATGACTTTTCCCATTTGAGGACTCATCTATTCACTATATCATAGGCACTGGTAACGAAACTTCGGGCTAGAATGGTACTTTAGACTATTCACGTCTTCTAAATCTTCAATTTGCATATGGTTTCCCATATTTTGATAGGATAAAGCTATGATTGTGTGCCCGGTGTGTCAAGTACCTAATTTTTTAGACAGTATGTCTCTTTCTTTTTTCGGTCGGTGTCATTTTGAGAATTGAATGAATACGTTTATTATTGTAATAATATATCTGTTGATAAATATATTCAATCAATTCCCCAAGACTTCCAAATCTGTTTAGGTCTCCGGCCTCTAATTTAAAGTGACCAAAGAAACTCTCCTGATGGCCATTTTCCCAAGGACTGCCTTTTGCACTCATTGATATTTTAGCACCTATGATTTTAACAAATACTATACATTCCTCACTGTCATATTCCGATCCCTGATCAGAATGAACGATCTCCGGTGTTTTGAAATGAATGACCGCGTCTTCAAGTGCTCCAATTACTAAAAATCGATTATGGAACCGCAAGATGGTAACTCCAACTATTTCTCGGGTATATAGATCAATAATAGTTGCCAAGTAAATAAACTTTCCCTGGAATTTGATGTAGGTGAAATCCGTACACCAAACCTGATTGGGTTTAACCAACAGTTTCCGGTTCAGTAACGATTGAACTAGGTTGGGTATTCCTGTATCCGGACGACCGATGTCTTTTTTCTTAACCCACCTTTTATGACGTCTCCTATACGGCTTAAGTCCAAACTTTTTCATTACACGCCGTATCCGATTATGACCCATCTTGAGCTCTATGGCTATTCTTTTGTGGCCGTAGTCTGTATGATCAACCATAACAGCCTCAATCTGACGTTTAAGTTCAAGATCGGTTTCCTCCCGAGTCCTTTTGTAGTAGAGGCTTGAACGGGAAACTCCAAGTTCTTTGGCTAATTTAGTTTTATTGACTCTCGTTTTCAAGGTGCGCATAATTTCAATTTTTTTTTCCTTTACGATTCTCAAACATCATCTCTCCAATTATTTGTTTTAATTCTTTGTTTTCTTTCTTTAGCCTGTTTATCTCCCAAAGATTTCCACGAGCTCCACCCACTCCAGATGATACCCAACGATAGATATTGTTAACATCGATCCCAAATCTTTTGGCCGCTTCAACGGCGGTTATTCCCTCAGTCTTAATCTTTCCGATTACTTCTTCCTTTAATCCCTTCGAATAATATTTTCCGGGCATAGTACACCTGTTAAATTTTTAACTTTTCTTTCCTGATCCAGGTCTTGAAAGACCTGGGCTTTCCGAAAGAGACTTACCGTCTAGTTTAGCAGGTACCCGTCA
>Ga0210019_1002155_pt1 | contig 19591 bp, 22 predicted proteins | sample CryGeyCG2114_020_2_FD_183969 | JGI IMG/M metagenome (GOLD analysis project Ga0210019, IMG submission 183969) | Groundwater microbial communities from aquifer - Crystal Geyser CG11_big_fil_rev_8/21/14_0.20 (SPAdes) (version 2) | ecosystem: Environmental > Aquatic > Deep subsurface > Groundwater ...
CGCGGTCCCCACGCCGCCGGTCAACACGTTCATGGCTGGGGTGAACATGTTGTCGCTGATGCGGTCAAGATGTCCGCGGAACCGCAGCCACTTCCCCGCCGGCGAGATATGGTCGGTCGTGCATTGCCCCTGCACTTTGATCAGAACCGGCAGCCGGTCGAAATCCTTGCCGTCCCATGCGGGAAACGGTTCCAGCCGCTGCAGCCGTTCGCTCGTCGACGCGATCTGCACTTGGACGCCCTGGCGCTCAGCGAGTGGTTTCGGCGGCAGATAACCCGCCGCCCCCCGGGCAAACCCCTTTGACGGCAGTTCGGGGGCTGCGGGCGGCTGCAACTGCACCGAGCGGCCATCCGGCGTCTTCAGCGAATCCTTCAGCGGGTTGAAGCGCAGATCGCCCGCCAGCGCTATGGCCGTGACGATCTCCGGGCTGCCCATAAACGCCAGTGTATCCGCAGTGCCGTCATTGCGCCCCGGGAAGTTGCGGTTAAACGACGTCAGGATCGAGTTCACTTCCCCCGGCGTGATGTCATCCCGCTTCCACTGGCCGATGCATGGGCCGCACGCATTGGCCAAAACGGTGCCCCCGATCGATTCCAGCGAGGAGAGCTGGCCGTCGCGGCGGATGGTGTTGTGGATCTGATCAGAGCCCGGAGTAATCAGGAAGTAGCACTGCGATTTCAAGCCCGCGCGCTTAGCTTGGTCAGCCACCGCCGCCGCCCGACCGATATCTTCATACGACGAATTGGTACAACTGCCGATCAGCGCGGCCTTCAGGCGCGGCGGGAATTTGCCCTGCTCGACGTCTTTCGCAAGCTGCGAAATCGGCCGGGCGGTGTCCGGGCGGCGCGGCCCGACGATGTACGGCTCAAGTGCTGCGAGGTCGATCTCGATGATCTCATCGAAGAACCGCTTTGGATCCTGCTCGACCTCTGGATCCGCTACCAGCGCCGCCGCATGCTGCTGGGCTAGCGCCGCCACGTCGGCGCGATCGGTCGCCTTTAGGTAAGTGACCATCCGGTCATCGAAGGGAAACACCGATGTGGTGGCGCCGACCTCCGCGCCCATGTTCGTGATGGTGGCTTTCCCGGTGCAACTGATCGAACGGGTGCCGGGCCCGAAGAACTCGATGATCTTGTCGGTGCCGCCTTTCGTCGTGAGGATGCCGCACAGCTTGAGGATCACGTCCTTCGGGGAGGCCCACCCATTGAACGCGCCGGTGAGCTTTACCCCGATGAGTCTCGGGCACTTCACTTCCCAGGCCAGCCCGGCCATCACGTCCGCCGCATCCGAACCGCCCACGCCGATCGCCAGCATGCCCAGCCCGCCGCCGTTGGGAGTGTGAGAGTCCGTGCCGATCGCCAGCCCCCCGGGAAACGCGTATTGCTCCAGAAACACTTGGTGGATAATCCCCGCTCCCGGCTCCCAGAATCCCATACCGTACCGGGCCGAGGCGCTGCGGAGAAAATCGTAGACTTCGCGGTTGGCTTCGAGCGCCGCCCTCATGTCGTCGGCGACTCCAACGCGGGCTTGAATGAGGTGGTCGCAGTGGATGGTCGTCGGCACCGCGACGGTGTCGCGGCGCGCCTGCATAAATTGCAGGATCGCCATCTGCGCTGTGGCATCCTGCATCACGACCCGGTCCGGCTGGAGCAAGAGGTAGCTCGTGCCCCGTACGAACTCCTGCGACGCCAAATCGCGGGTGTGGGACGCGAGGATTTTTTCCGCCAGCGTCAGCGGGCGGCCCAGCTTCTTGCGCGCCGCCGCATGCGCCTCGGTGAGGCGTCCATACAGACGCTTGATGGCTTCCAGCTCTTCAGGACGAATCATATGGAGTCTCTTAGGAGTTAGTGATTCCGTTGCGAGGAAACCTGGTTCATTATACCAAACTCTCACACCTTACCGGCAGGCGGCGGAGCATCACCCTGCCAAGCCTCGCCGGAAGGTATATAATAACCCCCGATGCTTCGACGCAGCATCCCTATCACTTGGTTCGTCCTGTGCTGGTCGCTCGCCTTCCATTACGAATCGCTGCGAGCCAATTACCTCACCCCGCTCTTCAAGCGCGATTTACCTAAACTCGCCCTCTTATTCCCGCCGGCCGGCTGGATCATGTTTTTCGATGTGCCCGACCGCTACGGCTTCGCGGAAGTCTACGGCGTGCGCAATGCCGAACCTGAGCTCCTCGACCCGCACCGGGTGTTCGAAACGCGCGCCGTCGGGTACGACAATATCCACCGCAACATGCTCGTCACTGTGGCCGATCAGCGGCGCGGGCCGGCGTTCTGCCGGTACCTGCGGCGCAAGTTCCCCTCCTACGAATCGTTCGCTGTCGTCATCGCCGAGTATCCTGATTTGACGCCGCAGCAGGAGCCGCCGCTGCGCCAGGTGATGTACCGATGCGAATGATGCGCGCACGCTGGTGGCACCAAGCCTTCCTCGATAAGCGCCCCTCGCTCAGCCTGGGCCTGTTCCGCGTCGCCGTGGCCTGGACGGTCGGGGCGCACATGGTCCCATCCTTCTTCGAGATGGAGGACAACTACCTCCATACCGCGTTCAAAACCAAGAACTTCTCCTTCTTTCCTCTGTGGATTCTCCAACTGGTCGAAGCCAGCCCGGAATGGGTGATCTGGTCATTCGTCGCGCTGTTCCTCATCTCGCTAACGACATGCGCCTTGGGATACCGCTCGCACCAAAGTTCCCTCCTGCTGATGCTATCCTGCTACTACTTCTATGCGCTCAACAACTTGCACATCGGCACGCTGAGCTTCGATATTCTCCTGGTCACGCTCTTTCTTATGTGCGCGACCGGCTATCACGGCGATTTCTTCTCGCTCGACAGCCTCCGACGGCCCAAGAGCATCTCATACAAGCGCCTGCGCCCCTATTTCATCCAGCGGCTGCTCCAACTGCAGCTCGTGTGGATCTTCTGGTACACCGCGCTCAACAAGATCGCCGCCGGAGGGAATTGGCTCACGGAGAATCCGTATTATCACCTCATGAACTATCCACCCATCGGCGTCGTGCGGAACTTTCCGGGAAGGGCCTGGCTGGCAGGCCAGCCGGAGGTGTGCTATTGGCTGGGGGTGGCGTGCGTGGTATGCGAGTTCGTCATCCCGCTGTGCTGGCTGGTTCCCAAGCTGCGCATAGTGGGGATTCCGCTGGGCATCGCCTTTCAAGGCATGCTCTGGTGCACGCTGCACGTGCCGACGATCTTCCTGTTCCTGTTCCCACCGATGATGCTGCTGTTCATCAAACCGGAGACGCTGGTGCGGTGGATTGAGCAACGACAAGAATCTCATGCCGCCCGCGGGCGGGCAGTCTTGCTGTATGACGGGCGGTGTGGGTTCTGCCTGGAGAGCATCAAGCGGCTGCGGGTGTTGGACCTGTTCGGGTGGGTCGATCCGTTGGACTTCCATACGCAGCCGGACCTGGCGAAACTGAACCCGGCGCTCACACCACAGCGGTGTCGAAGCGAGATGGTCTTGCTGGAGCCCAACGGGAGAGTCTCAGGAGGATTTGAAGCATTTCGGCGAATGGCGCCGCACTTGCCGATGGTCTGGCCGCTGGTGCCTGTGCTCTATGTGCCGGGCATGCGGTGGCTGGGCACTCGGATCTATCGCTGGATCGCCACCCACCGCTACTTGCTCCACCGCAACCCTGCCTGTGCTGCCAACCAGTGCGCCGTGCGCGGCCACTCACCGCCTGCTGCCGCCCCCGAACGCACTGACCCTTCCACTAATTAGCAGGCTCCTCAAACATTTGATCCTGGAACACGTACAGCGTGGCTTGCTCCCAGTCATCTGGCGGTAGGCCGGCTTTTTGCGAGGCCAGCTCCCGCAGGAATTCCAAACGGGTCCAGCCGGTTTCATCCCAGACCTGGGGCAAAAACACGCCGCGTCGCCCCTGGTATTCCAGAATCACGCCGTCTCTGCCAGGCACCAGGTCTTCATGAGCCGGCAGCCGGGCTGGCGGCGTGAGCACAGAGACCTCCACCCGCAGCTCAACCAGCTCATCGGCGGTGACAGGCTGGAACCGGCTGTCGCGCAGCGCTGAGTCCAGCGCCACTTGCGGCACGAGCATTGAGAGCGATTCGGTCGCCTCGATGCGGCCGATACATCCGCGTAGCGCGCCCTGCTTGCGCAGTGTCACGAACACCCCGCTGGCTTGCGAGAGCTCTGGATAGCGCTTGAGCTCCTCTGAAGGATTGGGTCCATCCCGCCGACGCAGCCCGTACTCAAGCGACGCCCGGGCCGCCCGCACGAGCGCCATTCCCGCTTCAGGAGAAAGCCGTCCGCTTGCCGGCATCGGTTGCTCATACATGGCAATCGCCGCATACCCCACGACGCTCTTTGGGTTGCCGTAGGTGTCGCCGGAGTTCGCGTAGTAGAGCGGCTCACGCTTGAGATACCCGAGCTTGGCGGCCAGCAGCGCGCTGGTCACGATAGGCCCGCGGCCGCAGGCCTCGATCTCGCCGGTCGCAAAGAGCCGGTGCAGCGCCTGGGAGGTCTCCAACACCATGGCGCTGACCGCCGCCTCATCGATCTGCTGCGCTTGGCTGTACGGCCGGTAGTGGGACAAATCGCTGCTGAAGACGAACAGGTAATCTCCAACTCTAGCCAGTGTGGAGAGCGCCTCGGCCAGCTGCTCGGCATCCTTCCAATCGGCGCTCCCCATCAAGACAGGCACCAGCTTGAACCGCCCCAGCGCCTCCTGAAGGAACGGCAGCTCCACTTCCAGCGAGTGTTCCTCGCTCGCATGGGCTTCCTCTACATGCCGAATACCCTGATGCGCCAGGAGGATGGCGACCGCTTCCTGATCGATGGGGATTTCGCCCAGAGGGGTTTGATACGCCTCGGCGGTATCCACCGAAGCGCCTGCAAAGGGCCTCTGATGCATGAAGCCCACCACGACCACCCCATCGTAGCGATGCCCTTGGAGGTGCCGGAACCCATTGGCCGCCACCAAGCCGGAATACTGGTAGCCGGCATGCGGAACGATAAGCACCCTGGGTTTTCCGGTAAATACCGGCTCAGGCTGCCGCTTCAACAGCTCCTGGACAAGCTCCTGAAGCTCAGCCGGGTCGTCCGGATAGAACTGCCCGGCGACTTTGGCTTCTCTAACCTGAGCTGTGGCGCTTGTCAGCGGCCCGGCGACCACCAAAAGCAGCACAAGAAACAGCCTGGTTTTCCACATCCCGATACCTCCTGGAGTATTGTACCCTATTGCCCGGGAGAAATTTCTATTGACGCCAAAGGAGTTTTCAGGTATCCTTTTGAGCGTTCCTAGTCTAGCTGAGGTCCATTGGGCGTTCCTTACCAACCGGACCGAAAGCTTAGTGCGCTGCAACATCTTGGAAACCTTGTGGTTATGAAGACGCAGCGCGTACGAGGTACGACGCATTAACAGTTCGTGCTCTGTCCGGAAGTTTAGTCAAGCTAGCCAAATTCAATCGACTTTCGTTGGGAGCCGCAAGGTGGCCGATGAGGTTGCCGTGCGGTTTTTGTGTTTTTGTAGCTAGGAAGGGGGTGGGTTAGACATGGCAAAGGGCACCGTGAAGTGGTTCAGCGATCAGAAGGGGTATGGTTTCATTACCCCGGATGATGGCTCAAAGGACGTTTTCGTCCACTACTCCGCTATCGGTGGTGATGGCTTCAAGTCCCTCAAGGAAGGCCAGGCGGTGGAGTTCGAAATCACCCAAGGGCCGAAGGGACCGCAAGCCTCTAACGTCACCAAGGCCTAAGGTCTTGAGCCTGTTAGCCCCGCTTCGGCGAGGCTAACCACGCAAGCGACCCTCGAGTTTCTCGGGGGTCGCTTGCTTTTTACCTGCCCCTCGCTCCCAAGACCCGCAGCGGATCCTGTGATGATAGACTGATGTCGAGGTGGTCGGCAAATCGCAGCGGGATGCGGACGTGGGGGCCGTCGATGAACGCCACGCCGCGGCGCATGAGCCAGGTCAGCCGCACGTGCGCCGGAGGATGCAGTACCCCGCCGGTGAGCCGGCAGCGCGACAGCCGGCCGCGATACAGCTCTCTGGGCCGGTATTGGAACGCCTTCGCGCTCCAAGGCAGCTGACGGCCGCCGGCCGCCAGCACCGCGCTGCTGGAGCCTGCCGCGGTCGAGACCCACAGCCCTGAGCTCTTCTGCGCTTCCTCCCGGGAGCCGATCTTGAGCCGGTAGCGGCTCATCGTCGCCGGGTCGTCGTGGACCGCCAGCACGTCGTTGAGCACGCGCACCGGCCACAGCCGCCCGTTCAGCGCAATCTGCAGCCGCCATAGCCGAAGCTCAGGCAGCTTGCCCGCCAATGCCTGCTCGCACAACCGACGAAAGCTCTTCGCGTTTGCCGCGCAAAACACCGCTTCGCTGCGCTGGGGGTCTGAGTTGACCCCGATGATCGGCGTGCGGCTCACGCTGCGCGCCGCCTGCAAAAACGTCCCATCGCCCCCGACGGAGACGACCAGGTCATAGCGCCGCGTCACCTTCAAGTCAGCCCGATATGCAAGATCGAACGCCACCCCGATGCGCCGCAGCGCGTGGGTCACCGCCTCCATCGCCTCTTCATGGATGGTGTGCGCCCGTTGCATGTCCAAGACGTCCGGCTGGCGCCGGCGCAGCAGCCGCAGCAGATGCGGATCCTGCTGCTCCTGCAGATACTGCTGGTAGGCGTCTTTTTTGTAGACCACCAAAATCCTTGGCTGGCTCATGGTTCAAAATCGGGTGATCCAGTTCACGAACTGCGACTCCGAGCGGCGATGCATCCGGCGAAACTGCCAGCTCATGGCCATGATCCCCATGCCGATCATGATGAACAACAGCGCCACCATGGCGACAAGTACCGCCGGGTTCAATAGGATCAGAATCCCCATCACGACAAAGAACAGCCCGATCACCATTGGCGTCTCCTCGTCTACTCTCCCGAACGCACAGGCCCGCGCAGCGATTTTTTCCGGGCGCGCAGGTATTTGTCCCGCAGCAGCTTTTCCTTGGCTCGTTTTGAGCGCTTGCGTTTCTGGCGGCGGATCTTGGCAATCCGCTGCGCCTCGGCGCTTAAGCGCCCGAGCCTTTGCGCTTCGAGCTTGTGGACCAGCAGCCGGCGCGCCAGGAACCGGTTCATCGCCTGCGAGCGCTCCTGCTGGCAGCGCACTTCCATCCCACTGGGCGCATGGCGCAGCACGACGCACGTCGCCACCTTGTTGACGTTCTGGCCGCCTGGGCCGCTGGAGCGGATGAACGACTCTTCCAGGTCGCGCTCCGAAATACCCAGCCGGCGCATGGCGTGCAGCAATTCCGCTTCCTTTTTCGGCGACACCGGGAACAGACTCATCGCTAAAACCGGATACGGACTCCGCCCATGATCGACCGCTCCTCGCCATTCCGGCGCGCTTGCACAAAGAGGCCGGCATCGCGCGTCATCTGCCGGGTCAACGTAAGGGTGAGCCCCAACGGCTCGCCTCGCCGGGTGCGCAGCGCCACAGCCGCCTGCTCCCGCGGCCCAAGAGCCACGGCGCCTTCCAGACGAATGGCCTGAATCCGCCCGTCGGCATAGGGGACCTCGAAAGACACCGAGGCATCTTTGTGCAGCTTCCAGGCGCCGAACAGCGCGACCCGCTCGCGATGCGTGGAGCCCCGGGCGGTGCGGATGCCCACTTGATACGCCAACCGCCCCTCGCGCGCCTGCAACGCGCGGCTTTGCACGCTGGCCGAAAACTCAAACGCCGAATCAGACGATCCAGAGAGCCGGTACACCAGCCGGTTCGCGCCGGCGATGTCCCAGGCTCCGCGGAACATCAGCGTATGCTCATTTGGCCGGCCGGCGGAGCGCTGGCGATACCGGTACAGCAGCTCGTGGCGCGTCCCCACAGCCCATGCGCCCGCCAGCGTGAGGCGGTCTTCTTCCCCGCGGGACTTCTCGACGAGGAACGTCAGCCGGTTGTGCCGATCCGCCTGCCAGCGCCCTGAGAGCGCCAGGCGCTGCGCGCGCACAAACGCGCCGGTGTCCTGGCCGCGCAGCGCAAACACCAGATGGTTCGCTTTAGCCTGCACGATCGCACCGCGCAGGGTGAGCGTCCGCGGCCTGGCGGATTCGGCTTGCGCCAGCCGAAGCTCCAGCTCATGATCGGCGTTCAACCGCCACGCGCCATCCAGCGTGATGCGCCGCGGCCTGAACCCATCCGCGCCGTCGCGCGAGCCCGCCACGTCATAGACGAGCCGGTTGGCGCGATCGGTCGTCACGCTGCCCTCGATCACCCGCAGCGGCCGCAGCCGCTCGGAAAGCGTGGCCTGGCCTGCGCCCGCCAACCGCTTCAGGTCGTCGAGCAGCTCACGGTACGCGCTGCGGGGACGTGTCGTGCTGGGCATCGATTACGGATTACGATGCCGGCGCAGCAGCGCGCTCCACCACGTAGACCTGCGGGCTGAGCAGCTGCACGTCAAGCCGCGAGCGCGGCACCGCGCCCCGCGGGCCGATCAGGACGAGCCGGATGACTCCCTGCGAATCCTCAAAATACAGGTAGTGGACCCCAGAATTCACCGCGACATCGGCCAGCCGGCCGTACTCCGGTGGCACCGCGAAGGTGGCGCGGCTGCCGGCGCCCACCGCAATTTCTTCAAGCCGCGCGCTCTGCAGCGCGTCATCATCCTGCCCGTAGGCCATGGCGCCCAGCATGAGACCCGCCGCCAATCCCAGAATCAGTCGTTTCATCGCGACCTCCTTAGAGTTGGTTTCAAAACCTCCCGCAGCCGCGCTGGGCCGAGGTGCGAGCCCCGCGAGGCGCGAGGAGCGTGGCGTACTCGCAGACGAGTACGCGAGCGACGAGCAACAACGCGGGGCGACGCAGATCGGCCCAGCCCATGGTCCGACAGGTGGTTGCGGCGGCAGCGGGCCATCTGCGGTGTCGCTCCTCCTCGGAGTACCCCAGGGGGTACACCTTCGTCGTCGCTCCTGGCATCTAGCCCGCTGGCGTTCGCAACGCGGCTCGCGCGAGGTTGTGAAACCAACTCTAGGCTCACGCCTGGTTATGATGCCGCAGCGGTGATGACAGAATGACCAACGTGGCATGAGGGGCTGGAAGCGGTAGAGCTCTACTCGGTCAGGATATCGATCGCGGCATCGAGGTTGACGACCGCGATTTCGATCGCTTCCGTGTCAGGCCCCTTGCGGACGCGCTCTTCCTTGCCGAGCGCCCGCAGGCGCTCCAGAAGGACTTTGAGCTCTTCGGCGACTTGCCGAGCGGGTGCGTTGCGCATGCGATTGACCCGATTATAGCAGAGTGGGAAAGGAAAAACGGCCCCACCGCAAGACCGGGGGGCCGTTCCCTAACTCGAGCTGATAATGCTTAGTTCGTGTGCGCGTGGCGGCGGATCTGTCGGCCGTTGTGCGCGCGCGGCATGTGGTCGGTAATCCACTCGCCGGCAGCCTCACGCACTTCCACCGCCTTGTGGGCCAGCACCTTCTGCGTTCTGCCCAGGCGACGAGCGGTCTCGCGCTGCAGGTTGCGAGCGCGCTGTGCCAACCGGCGCCGCGTCACCTGACCGGCTGCCGGCGCGAAGAGTACCCCGCACAGGCCGCCAAGCGCGGCTCCCAACGTGAAGACTCCGGCCGTCCGAATTGCACCACCCCGACGACGATTCTGTTGCATCCACGAACCCTCCTCTATACACCCACTGCCACACTCCGGATGCTTTCCTCAAGCGCCCGGATGCCGACGGCGAGGTTCCCCCCTCGCCCCATTTGTCCGATGCGATGGTCGCCACAGCGAACGCGCCTTACCGGTCCAATCAGCCACATGCTCCAGCGCCTCCGAGGCCGCATCACACGCCCGCTGGACCACCATTTCAACCGTTCGAGTCGCATGATGGGTTTTTTCAAGAATGCGCCGGAGTTCCTGTAATGAGCGGCGCGCCTCGCGGATGGCCGGCGTGGCGACGTTGAGCAGGGCGTCCAGGCGACGGAGCGTTTGATGGAAGTTCCAGGTGAGCCAGACGATCGTGAAGGTCAAGGCCACCAGGCATGCACCAATCAGGCCCAGCAGGAGAAGCACGGCGCTGGGCTCAAGCATGGCGCCCACAGGAAGAAAGCGTGCGGGAAAAGGAAACGCACGCAGCATGGCTGCGTGCAGTCAGTGCGGTGGATGTCGTGAACATATGCATTCTTTCGGTAACCCGGCTGTCCCTGTAGGACCCGTGGCTTTGCGTCCTCCGATTGCTCGGAGTTTGCCGTTATCGAGAATGTCAAACCCGTGTTGCGACCTACTGTTACATGAAGTCTACCTAAGGTCTGTGCGAAACGTCAAGGCGCGCGGGAAAATTTACTGGGCGGGTGCGGGGACAGGCTCGGCGCTTGGCTCTTCGCGCTCGAACGCCTTGTTGAGGAAGTTGCCGATCAAATCCTCGACTTTCGTCGTCACGACCTTGGACGCGACGTAGTTCAGATCGGGCAAGACCGCCAGGCCGTATGGCTTGCCCTGGATCGCCACCGGCAGCTCGATGGCGCCCTGGGCGTCGGCAAGCGCTTGCAGCTCATTGACGCTCGCAATGAGCGCCTTCGACAGCGTTGGATCAATGCGCAGCTGCGTGTTCAGCGCGACCGTGCCGTCCATCCCGACCCGTCCGGCACCGGAGAGCCCGAAGGTATCGGAGCGGATCGTGAAGCGGTCGAATTGGAGCAAGCCCGGAGCAAACGATACCGGCAAGGTGATGGGTTCCAGCACGGTGTCGGTGGCGGTGAGTTTGGCCCGGTAGTCCTCCGGCAGCCGCGCCTCGAATGTCTGCACCAATCCGGGGATGATCGAGAGCCGCTCGAACACCATGCGCAGGATATTGATGTTGGCCAGCACGCCCCGTTCCAGCTTCACCGTGCCGGTGCCGCTGATGGACTGCAGGACCTTCTCAGGCGCCAAGCTGGCCGCTTCGCCTTCAAGCGTCATCGTCACCATGCCGCGCAGCTTCGGGTCCTCCGGACGGCTGGGCGGCAACACGTCTTGAAGCGGCAGCTGGTTGACGTCAAACGCCAGCCGCTCGATCGATCCGGCGTTCTCCGGGCCGGGCGGCGTGAGTCGTCCGGCCACGCGCAGATTCGGCGTGTCGGATACCAACGCCCCGGTCAGCTCGATGTCCATCGGCTGTCCCGGCATGATGTTCTTTGCCGTCAGATTGACGGCCGTGAAGCGCAGATCCATCGCGGGCGTGCTCATCGCGTCGGTCCAATGCACCGTGCCGTCTTTGATCTGCAGCGAGGCGATATTGATCGTCACCGGCTGCGCGCCGAGCTCCACTTCCTGGCCTGACGCGGCGGCTGGCGCTCCAGCGGCCGCCAAGCCCAGCAGATTGACCCGGCCTTGGGCGTCGCGCGCGATCAGGATATGCGGCCGCTCAAGGATGACCGACGTGATCTGAACGTCCCGGCGCAGCAGCGGCCACAAGCGGACAACGGCGCTGGCCCGCTCAATGGCGATCAACGGTTCCGGTGCAGCCGCAGACTCATCGATGCGTAATCCTTCGAGCTGCAAGGCGATCCCGCCGCGCCATGCGAGCTTCAACCGGTCCAGGTGCACCGGCTTGCCGGTCGCTTTCTGGAGTTCGCGAAGGACGGCCGGCCGGTACCGGTTGGCGTCGAACGTCGCGATAAAAATCCCCAAGGCGAGGATCCCCACCACCACGAGAATCGCGAGAATGACCAAGATGCGCTTCATCGAATGCGGGACCAGGGCCATAAACGGAGGCGCACCGAACCGAGGAGGTCCCTACGGGGCACAGGGCCTAGGCGGCGGGAATCCAGGCTGTCGAAGGGGTTATCGCCCAACAGGGTGAGCTGCTCGGCGCAGACGGCGCTGACGCGCTTGACCACCGCCTTGCCATCCAGTCCGGCGGGACGCGCCGCCACGATCGTCCCGGCCGGTGGGACGTCGGTAAGCTCCCGATCCACAATGACGAGATCGCCGTCATTGAGGGTCGGGCTCATGCTGGAACCCTGCACCCGCATCAGCCGATATCGCATAGGGCGCTACTTCTTCTTGGCGGCCTCGGCCTTCTGGAACATCTCGGCGATCTTGTTGACCGCATCGACCAGCTCTTGCGCTTTGCCAAGGTCGACGTTTTGCTTGTCGGCAGAGCACAGCTTGGCCGCTTTCCAAAACGTCTCGTGGAGGTCGGGAAACATGCTTAGATGCTCCGGCTTGAAGTAGTCGGTCCACAGGATGAGGAGCTCCTGTTTGCACAAACGCGCATGGTCTTCTTTTGTCGTCGTCATACGGACAATGGTATTGCGATAGGCCAACTGCTCCTGCGCCGGGGCGCTGGACGGAGGGACAGGCAGATCCGTCATCTTCTTGACCATGGTGAACACAGTTTTGGCACCCAGTTGCGCGCCGTGCGGGTCATAGATGCCGCAAGGCACGTCGCAGTGCGCGTGGAGCGGTTCGATCCCTAGCAGACGGTCAAACGTGTGGGTCAAACGGCGGATGGGTGACATGGTGCCTCCTTCAGTGGTGGGTAGGGCCTCACAAATCAACCCGAAACCCCATTATAGGCCAGGCGTTGGAGAATACGCAACGCTTCGCGAAACGTAGCGCCGGAGGCGCGGTTGTCGGAAATGCGGGTCCACTCCCGGGCGGACCATCCTCGCACCGGCTCAAAATCCGCTTTGAGCCGGTCGTAGTGCTCCGGGCGGGCTTCAGAGATATCCGTGCGCGCGGCGTAGCGCTTGGCGATGCGGCGCAGCGCGACCGCCTTGGGGATCGCGCATTCAAAGAAGTGGAAGCCAGCGCCGTAGCGCTTGGCGATGCGCCACAGCGCTTCCCGACCCTGCGCTTTGGAAAAGGTGCCGTCACACACCACGCTCTCTCCGCAGCGCACTAATTGCTCCGCCCGCCGGATCATCCGGTCGTACACCTGTTCAGACACCCGGGGCGCGTAGATTCCCTCGGCAAATCCCTGCCTGGAGCGGCGCCGTTTCGCAAACTCGGTCAAGCGGATCTGATCGGTGCGCAGCCACGCCGCGCCCAGCGCTTCCGAGAGGCCGCGGGCCAGCGTGCTTTTGCCGCTGCCGATCAACCCACCCACCACGATGAGCCGGGGTCGCGAGAACCGCTTGGCGTACTCGACCGCCAGTTGGAAGTGGCGCCGCGAGAGCCCGCGGATGCGGCGGCCTTGGACCGTCCGTGGATGCTGCAGCCACGCAAAACCTCGCACCTTGCCCCGCACCAGCGTGCGGTGGCATTTGTAGAACGGCAGCAGCCGCTCAAAATCCGGATCGTGCAGCGGGCCCCGGCACGCGTCCTGGAGCGCTTGAGCCAAATCCTGTCGGCCCCTGGACTCCAGGTCCATCAGCAAGAATGCCAAATCGTTCACGACATCTGCGCAGCGGAACGCCGGCTGGAACTCCACGCAATCGAACACGTTCACCGGCTGGGTCATGCAGATGTTCTCGCAGCGCAAATCGCCGTGGCCGTCGATGATACGGCGCTCCCGCACGCGGCGCGCCAGCAGCGGCTCATTCAGCGCCAGGAACTGGCGGTAGGCCTGTTCCACGAACCGCCGGTCCCCTTCCTCCAACAAAGTGCCAAGGAACGGCTGGCACTCCTGCAAGTTGCCGAGCACCAGCGCGCGGACCTGTGCCGGCTCGCCAAAGCGCGCGATGCGCCCCCCGCGGGCCGCCCGCAGGAAAAACGGCACCAGCCGCCTGGCGATGCGCCGCATGTCGCGCCGGGTGACTTGGCGGCGCGCGACCACCTGGTCCAACATGCGCTCCTCCGGCAGCCGGCGCATCTTCACCAGCCACTCGATAATCCTACCCCGGCCCCCCAACCGCAGTCCGCGGGGCGTTTCCACCACCGGAACCATCGTGAGGTAGACCGCGGGAGCCAAGCGGCGATTCAAGGACAGCTCGAGCCGGCAAAAGCGCTTTCGCAGCGCCAGCGTGGAGGCATCGAGGAAGGGAAATTTCACCGGCTTCTTCAACTTATAGGCGAAGGCGCCGGCGAGGAAGACGTGCGAGACATGCGTCTCGCGCCGCTCAATGGCCTGCGCCGGATGGGGATACGCGCCGGGCTGTGAGAGCCACCGCACCAGACGCTGTTCGTGCGCGGAAGCTGGCATAAGGCGGCCATTGTACCACGCGACTTGCTTTTCCTAAGCGGCATTGCTAAAGTAAGAAGCACGGTGATGTTTTCCGCACCCCCGATTTGGGCTCGGCGGGCATTGTGGGTCGCCCTGCTCTGCTGCAGCGCCTCGGCATCCGCTTTTGCTGAAGGCATGGATGCCGGCAAAGGCTTCGCCAAGCTGACCCGCGGCACGATCAATACCGTGACCGGCTGGGTCGAGGTCCCCAAGCGCATCCACGAAACCTCCCAAAGTTCCGGCAACGCCGCAGGTTTCACCTGGGGGTTGTTGCGCGGCCTTGGATACGGCTTCATCCGCACCGCCGCAGGATTGTACGAATTCTTCACGTTCCCCTTCCCTGCTCCTCCAAATTATGAGTCGGTCATCCAGCCGGAGTACGTCTTCTCGGCTGAGGGGACCGAATCGGGCACGCCGCAGTAAGTTGTGAGGGGGCACGCCAACCACAGGGGGGTGGCTCGATGGACGGGTACGTGGCCGGCTCGTGGCTTGACGAAGTGATCGTGGAACCGGTGCGGACGTTGCTAGCACAGCTGGCGGCGTTCTTGCCCCGTCTCCTCGGCGCCCTGCTGCTCTTCCTCATCGGTTGGGTGATCGCGAAAGTGCTCGAGCAGCTCATCGTGAAAATCCTGAAGGCGGTCCCGATCGACAAGCTGGCCGACCAAGTCCAGCTGACCTCTGTGCTCAGTCGCGGCGGCATCAAGCACCGGCTCTCCGAGCTGATCGGCATGATCTTTTACTGGCTCGTCATGCTGACCGTCGTCACCGTGGTGTTCAACGCGCTCGATCTGACCCAAGCCGCCCAACTGTTCCAGTCGGCGGTCACGTACGTGCCCAACATCATCGCCGCGCTCCTGATCGTCATCTTCGGGATGTTCGTCGCGTCCTTCTTGGGCACCACCGTGCGCACGGCCGCCAGCAACGCCGGGATCCTTCAAGCGCACTTGCTCGGCCAGCTGGTGCAGAGCGTGGTGGTGATTTTCGCTGCGGTGGCCGCGCTGCGGCAGCTACAGATCCCCTTCTTCCAGGAAGCGCTGCTGATCGTCTTGGCCGGATTCAGCCTGGGAGCTGCGCTGGCCTTCGGGCTGGGTTGCAAGGACCTGGCTGGCCGCTGGACCTCCGACCTCATTGAGGAAATCCGGGGCAAGAAACGCTAGAAAAACTTGCACCACAGAAACACAGAATGGCACAGAGACACGGAGAGAACCCCTGGAAACATCTCTGTGTCTCTGTGGTGTTCTGTGCCTCTGTGGTGTCGTCGCTCTTCTGGGCCGCACCCTCTCTTCAGGCGGTCAATACAGAGCGACTGACGTCGTTCGAAATCGAGCTACTCCACCACGCGCTTGAAACGCTCCACCCGATGATCACGGAGAAGCAGCAGGACGGCTCCGCGATCCTCCTCGCATGGGAAGCGCTGTACGAGCCGCTTACCGGCCAGCAGCGGGTGTTCCTTGATGAGTTCCGCGCGCTGCGAGCCGCAGAGCTCGGCGCCACCAGCCATTACTTCGGCGAGCCGATGACCGCCCCCACGATCCTACCGGTCGGGCGTCAGACCATCCGCCGGCCGCAGGGCGAGCGCGAAGAAACCATCCTGAACCCCCAGTATTTGCCCCGGCCGGCGCTGGAAGCGTACGGACGCATGATGGACGCGATGGAGCTCGACCTCGGCAGGCGCCTGCTCGTCGAATCCGGCTACCGCTCGCCGGCCTATCAGCTGTATCTGTTCCTTCACTACCTGCCTAATCACGACTACTCGATCGTGGAAACCAACCGGTTCGTGGCACTCCCAGGCCATAGCGAGCATGGCAACCCCGCACGGCAGGCGATCGACTTCATCAATGAAGACGGCATCAACGGCGAGGACCGCCCGGAGGAATTTGAGGCGCTCCCGGAATACCAATGGCTTGCGCGGCATGCCCAAGGCTTTGGATTTGCCATTTCGTATCCACGAAATAACGCCTACCACACCGCCTTCGAGCCGTGGCACTGGCACTACTGCAGCTCCTCGTGTTGAGCGCTTCGGCCTCCCCATGAGCCGTCAGCCGACCCTGTTGCGCTCCCTGACCCTCCGGGACGCCACGATGCTGGTCATCGGCTGCATCGTCGGCGTGGGGATCTTCCGAAGTGCCAGCTCGATCGCCAACCACCTGCAGTCGCCTGGCTTGATTGTGCTCTTATGGGTCCTCGGCGGGCTGCTCTCCTTGTGCGGAGCACTCTGTTATGCGGAGCTGGCTGCGCTCTTTCCCTCCACCGGCGGTGATTATGTTTACATCAGCCGCATCTACGGCCGCTTCTGGGGCTTCCTGTTCGGCTGGACCAAGCTGTTCGTCGAGCGCACCGGCACGATCGCCATTCTGGTATTCTTTTTCGCGGAGTATCTTAGCCGCGTTATGCCGTATCCGCCGGGCGCGGGGCGCGCGCTGGCCGTGGGAGCAACGCTGCTGCTAACGTGGGTCAACGTGGCCGGCGTGCGCTGGGGGGCGCTGGTTCAGAACCTCTTCACGCTCGTGAAAATGGCAGCACTCGCGATCGTCGTCTTGGCAGGGATCCACCTCTTCTTGGGGAACGCATCCGCTTCGCCCGACTGGAGCCTTCCTCCGGTCAAATTCTCAACGGTGCAGTCGATGGGTGTGGCGCTGGTCTTCGTGCTCTTCGCCTACGGCGGGTGGACCGAAGCGGCGTACATCGCCGAAGAAGTGCAGGACCCCACCCGGACGGTGCCGCAAGCCATGCTGCAGGGTTTGGTGTTGACGGGCTTCCTGTATGTCGCGGTGAGCGCGGCCTACATGCTGGCGGTCCCCATCGCCGCACTGCCCTCGACACCGCTGGTGGCCGCCAGGGTCGTTGAGGGCGCCATCGGCCCGTGGGGCGGGTTGCTCATGGCGGGGTTGATCGCCTGCTCGGCATTCGGCGCGGCCAATGGCTACATCCTGACCGGCGGCCGCATCCTGTATGCCCTGGGGCAGGACCATGCCCTGTTCGCCCGGTTGGGCAGGCTGCATCCCAAGCACCGGACCCCGGCGCTCGCCCTATGGGTGAATGCGGCCGTCGTCATCGTCCTGGTCTGCACGAAAACGTTCGACCAGATCGCCACCTACTCGACGGTGGCGATCACCGTGTTTTACGTGATGGCGGTCGCCGGCGTGATCATCCTGCGGCGGCGGCAGCCCAAGCTCCAGCGTCCGTACCGCGCGTGGGGATATCCCTGGACCGCGCTGTTGTTCTGCCTGACCATGGTAGGCTTTATCGCCAATCTGTGGATCGAAGCACCGAAAGACACCGCCTTCGGCTTTGGCTGGATGGCGCTGGGCATTCCCTTGTACTGGTGGTCGCAGAGGTCGGTGGCATGAGCCTATTTGCCGTGGCCATCGCCGCGTGCGGCCTGTTTCTGCTGGGTTATCTCGGATATGGCCGCCTCTTGGCCCGGTGGTTTGACCTGAGCGCGAAGCGCGCGACCCCGGCGACCCGCATCAACGACGGCGTCGACTTCGTGCCGGCGAAAGCGCCGCTCCTACTCGGCCAGCACTTTTCCGCGATCGCCGCAGCCGGCCCCATCGTTGGCCCGATCCTGGCCGGCCTCTGGTTCGGCTGGCTGCCTGCGCTGTTGTGGATCGTGGTGGGGGCCATCTTCCTGGGCGCGGTGCACGATTTCTCCAGCCTGGTCAGCTCGGTGCGGCATGACGGGAAATCGATCGTCGAGCTGGTCCATGAGCACCTGAGCCGACGCGCCTACTTGCTCTTTCTCGCGTTTGTGTGGCTGTCGCTCATCTACGTCATCATCGCCTTTGCGGATCTCACCAGCAGCTCGTTCGTCGAGCCGACGTACGGCGGCGCGGTCGCGACATCTTCGAGTGTGTACCTGATGCTCGCGGTGGTCATGGGCTTGTGCCTGTACCGGCTGCGCATGTCGCTGGGGATGGCGACCGCGATCTTCCTGCCGCTGGTGGGGCTGGCGATTTGGGGAGCGCAGCACGCGCCGCTCGCGCTGCCCGCACTCGGCGCGGTGCGGCCGCAGCTTTTCTGGAATGGCATCATCCTGGCCTACTGCTTCATCGCCTCGATCGTGCCGATGTGGCTCTTGCTGCAGCCGCGCGGCTACCTGGGCGGCTTCTTTCTGTACGTTACGCTCGCGGCCGGCATTATCGGGCTGCTGCTGGGCGGCGACCGCATCCAGTATCCGGCCTTCTTGGGATGGACGAGCCAAAAGGGACTGCCGCTGTTTCCGCTGCTGTTCGTGACGGTGGCGTGCGGGGCCTGCTCAGGGTTCCATGGGATCGTCAGCTCCGGCACGACCTCGAAGCAGATCGCCAAGGAGTCCGACTGCCGTATCGTCGGGTATGGTGGGATGCTGCTGGAAGGGGTCGTGGCGGTGCTCGCCCTCGCCACCGTCATGCTGCTCTCCCCAGGCGATCCGGCAACGCAGCAGTCGCCGGATCGGATCTATGCCAATGGGATCAGCCATTTCGTCGAGCGCTTCGGCGTGAACCCGGACTTCGCGAGGTCGTTCGCGCTGCTGGCCTTCGCCACGTTCATCTATGACACGCTGGATGTGGCCACGCGCCTGGCGCGCTACGTCTTGCAGGAACTCACCGGGTGGAAGGGCCGCTGGGGCGGGGTTGGGGCCACGCTCCTGACGCTGGCACTTCCGGCGCTGAGCATGAGCTGGGTCGTAAAAGACGCGGCCGGCAACATCGTGCCGGCCTGGAAGGTGTTCTGGACGCTCTTCGGGACGTCAAATCAGCTGCTGGCCGCGCTGACGCTGCTGACCATCACCGTGTGGCTCAAGCGCACGAAGAAGCCCTGGCTCATCAGCGCGATCCCGGCGGCGTTCATGCTGACCATGACGATGTGGTCGCTCATCTTGACCGCCGGGCCCTGGCTGTCTCAGCTCTTCGCAGGACAACCCGCCTTCAATGGCCTTGCTCTCATCGCGCTCGTCCTCATGGGGCTGGCCCTCCTCGTCCTCTCGGAAGCGGCTCGGGCGCTTGCCCGGACGCGCTAAATCAAGTCGGCGCAGGATTCGAAGCGGCGGGCGAGGATTGAGTTCCTCGGATGGCGTCTTGGATGATGCGCTCGACATCGTCCAGCGTGACGCCGTCGTAGCATACGTAGTCCGGGAAGACCATGACGTTGGGGCCTTTCGCGCACAGGTCCTGGCAGCCGGACTTGCTGACGCGCACATGCCGCGACAGGCCCAGCGCTTTGACGCGGGCTTTGAGCGCTTCGGCAACCGCCTCGCTGTCGCGTTGCGAGCAGCACACCTCGCTTGGCGCCCGCTTGTTGATGCACACGAACAGGATTTTTTGGTACGGCACCCTGCCGGTATGCATACGGGCTAAATGTTCACGCCGGCGGCGCGCAGGTCGGCCTCGAGCTGGCGGCCATTCTCAAACCGGATCGCGGTGAGGCCGACTTCCCGTCCCGCTTCCACCAGCTCCGGCCGGTCGTCGATGTACACCGCCTGCTGCGGCCTGATGTT
>Ga0210019_1002162_pt1 | contig 19514 bp, 22 predicted proteins | sample CryGeyCG2114_020_2_FD_183969 | JGI IMG/M metagenome (GOLD analysis project Ga0210019, IMG submission 183969) | Groundwater microbial communities from aquifer - Crystal Geyser CG11_big_fil_rev_8/21/14_0.20 (SPAdes) (version 2) | ecosystem: Environmental > Aquatic > Deep subsurface > Groundwater ...
GTGGAAGGTTCGATCGTGAACAATGTTCGAAGCGAGTTTGAAAGTATGGATGTTCGCGTGACCGTCAATCAGAACGAAAGACCTGAAGATGCTCTTAAAAATCTTTCGGCCCTTAACGCTACCGGAGAGTTGGTTCCATTGACCTCCCTGATTCGAAAAATACCCGCCGAAAATGGGGCTTTTTCCATCGAGCATTATAAAGGTCGACGTTCGATAACGGTTTACGCAGATATTACGGAAGATATTACGACCCCTGGTCTGGTTAACAAAAGCATGGAGGCCTATTTTCCAGAGTGGAAAAAATCCTACCCTGGTCTACAAATCACGGCGCTTGGCGGTAAGCGTGATACTCAAGAAAGTATGGACTCCCTCAAACGCTCAGCCATGATCGCCTTGGCGGGAGTTTTGTTTGTCATGATCTTAACTTTGGGAAGTTTGTGGCAGCCGCTTGTTGTCTTTTCATCGGTACCAATGGGACTGGCTGGAGTTATTTTTATTTTTCTCATTCACGGGCGACCCTTAAGTTTTTTGGCATTGTTTGGAATCGTTGGTTTGATCGGAGTTGCTGTTAATGTCGGGATTGTTTTAATCGATCGAATCAATACATTGTCTAAAACGATGAGTTGGGAAGAGGCTTTGATCGAAGGTTCGGTTCAGCGCTGTCGCGCCGTATTGCTTACTTCGATCACAACCGTTTTTGGATTAATGCCAACGGCCTATGGATGGGGCGGAGGCGACCCCTTTTTGAAGCCCATGGCACTAGCCTTAGGCTGGGGAATCGCCTTCTCAACCATCCTCGGGATCGTATTGATCCCTGTTTACCTTGCGGTTTTAAAGAGCTGGGTTAATTTTTTTCGATCTAAGTACCGTCGAATTTTCCACAAAAAAGCCCGATTGGTTTCGGTGCCGCCTAATTCAGATCAAGCAGCGTTTTGACGGTCTTGAAGATATTCGTTCGCTTGCTTCAAGCGAGTGGCTTCAAGACGCTTTTGACGAAGCCTGCGCAATCGTAGCAATCTGAGGCTGGAAAAACGGCGAGACTTAACCGATTCAGCGGCTTCGGGGCCTCTGAATCCTTCGACTTGTCGCCATGATTCATAGTTAATTTGTTTCATGCTCTCTAGATAAGACTGGTCCGGAATCCTGTCAATAGAGTTGGGTCTAATATATTAATTTTGTGTAGAATTTACATAGAAAATTGTGGTCACTTGGAATTCTTTACATGATGCGAGTGTAGTTTTTTCAGTCTTGAGAAGCTTTGAATAGGAGAGTTTGACGATGAGACAACTTGGAATAATTGGTGTCGGCCGCTTGGGCGGCGCACTTTTGAAAGCCTTGAGTAATCGAACTGAGAATAAAGTCAGTTTTATAGATCAAGACCTCGCATTGGCTAACCAGCGGCGCGGTGAAGTTAGCTTTGCCAACCTTGAATCTAGCCTTGAAGATTTGGCGAAAAAATCTCGCATCATATTTATCGCTGTTAAGCCAAAAGATATTGAATCAACTCTGCGCGAACTGAGTGCTTTCTTGCGTCCTGAACACTTACTCATTTCTGTTTGTGCAGGCATCAGCTCCGAGCGATTGAGAGACTGGAGTGGGAATCGTTGTGAAATCCTTCGTGTGATGCCAAATGTTGCTTGTATGGTACAAAAGGGAATTTTGGCAGTGGCAAAGGACTCTCATCTTTCGGGGGAGAAGCTAAAAGAAGTTTTAGACATTCTTTCTGTAATGGGGAGCTGTTACGAAATTCCGGAAAATCTTTTTGATTCCTTTACGGCGCTCTGTGCCTCGGGGCCGGCTTTCGTTTTCAAGTTTTTTGAAAGTATAGAATTGGCTGCGGGAAAAATGGGCTTTGATGAGAGCCTTTCGAGGCGACTTAGTCTGAGTTTATTGAATTCTTCTTCAGCTTTGGGTTCGAGCGAAGAGGAAGCTTGGAGAAATTTAATCAATCAAATCGCAACCAAAGGCGGTTGTACGGAAGTTGGATTACAAAGCTTGAGCGCAGATTCCATCGATAAAATTGTCGAAAACTGCCTCCTTCAGACAAGGGATAAAAGCGCTGATTTAGGTCAAGTTGATAAGAAAGAATGAACTTCTTTTTTTATAAGATAAAAGCTGGTTAAATCAGCGATATGTTTCCAGCTGTCATACCTGTTGCGGGTTGGGGCACACGCTCCCTTCCCGCCTCCAAAGCGATACCAAAAGAAATGCTCAGTGTTTGCAATAAGCCCGTCATTCAGTATGTCGTAGAGGAGGCAGCGCAAGCTGGCGTGACGCGAATTATTTTTGTGAACTCTAAAGGAAAATCCAGTATCGAAGATCACTTTGATCGGCATCCGGACCTAGAAAGTTTTTTGGAAAAAAAATCCAAGCCAGAACTATTAAAAGAGATTCGCGCTCTTTCGGAACTGGTCGAAGTCCAGAGTGTCCGGCAGAAAGAAGCGCTAGGCTTAGGTCATGCTGTTGGCATGGCGGCAGCGATGGTTTCGGAATCTCACTTTTTTGTTTTGCTCGGTGATGAGATTACGGATTCTGAGCCGAGCGCAACACAGCAGCTTTTGAATGAACGCGAGAGTTTAGGGGCTGAGGCTGAATCTGCAGGGATTGTCATGGTCACCAAGGTATCGGACGTGGATGTTTCTAAATATGGAATCTGTGAGCTCCAGAATGGACATGCATCGAGAGTTTCGCGCTGTATGGAAAAGCCAAAGGCTTCCGATACTCCGTCACGTTGGGCAATTACGGGGCGATATCTTTTGCCTCGAGACACTTTCGAAAAAATTTCCAAGCTAGGGAAAGGCTCGATTGGAGAGATTCAGTTGACGGATGCTTTAGATGCTCTGGCTAAGGAAGGCCGTCTATATATTTGTGAATTTTCGGGCAAACGCCTGGATGCAGGCGACGCTCTTGGTTTTTTAGAAGCTAATATTTATTTTTTTTTGAAATCTGATCTTAAGGACAAAGTTCAAAAAATATTGAAGGAGTATTCAAAATGATCAGTTTGGCATTTGTATTGTTTGGTTTTATTGGAGATCGAGTGTCGACTGACGCGATGGACGCCGAGATTATGCGCAAGCGTTTGCTGACAACCTATGGAGAGTTTGGTTCAGCTCAAAACTCAGACTGGGAAGTCGCGCGACAAGGGGAAACGGAAACTTGGAAATGGAATGGAAAAACCTTTAGCTGCTCTCACCCCGAAGTTTGGAATTGCCAGGATTGGACCCCGACAAGTTTTCATTGGTGGATGACCAGGGAAGACTGGCTGGGGCCTTGGGTACAAATAAAAAAGCAAAACTATTTATTAGAAAAGGAAAAGCCTCAAGCCAATACGAAACCTTCGCAAGTTGAAGCAGCTTGGGGATCAGTAAGTGAGGATGGTGATGCGGCGGTGGTCGAAGCCTCTCCGGCTGAACTAGGGGACGATGAGAAGGATCCAATTTTATTGCGAGGCAAGCGCTTGGCTCTAGAGAAATGGCTTTGGACGAACACCTCGGGAGAACGAATTAATGTTTATACTTCACTTCGCAACGACTGGATCGAGCGAATCGATGTCGGCAACAATGTGGAGTATATAGAGTGGGATCAGAAGAATAAGTGGAGCAAACCCTACATAACCAAAGTCATGCTCGAACGTGATGGCGTGCGCGCCAGCTTCCAACGCAAAGCCCCCGCCGCCAAGAAAAAGTGACTCATCCTCCACCGGTACCGGGAGACGTTTTGCATCGAAAAGCGAGGCTTCCATAAATATTTCCGATTTTCAGATTCACTTCAGTCTGTGTTGCCCTCTCCCGTGCTCACTCAGCCTGGCCCTCAAAATTGCATTCTTCGAATCAACGATAGGAGAGCTAATGAAATCAATTTCTAAATCTAAAAGTAAGCGCGCACAAAGTCTGACGGAATATCTGATTTTGGTTTGTTTGATTGCGGCTGGATCGGTGGCCTTAGTCACGCAATTCGGAAATGTGATTCGGGCTCAAATGAGCTCGGCAGCTTACGAGCTTGCGGGTCAAGCTCAGCAAGGAGGCACGGCAAAGAATTCAGTCCAAGGAATCGAGAAGAAAACCAAGAGAGGTTTGGATGATTTTTGGAAAGACTAGGCATAAGGCTCAGATTATATTGGAATCGATCGCCCTGATGCTCATTTTGATCATCTTCCTTCTTGGGCTTGGATTGATGTTGGATTTCTTTCGTGAGGGTCGGAAAGCCTTTGAAAAAACAAAGGAAATCCGATCGAGTTATCAGTCGAAGCTCTAGGGTGACGAACGCCCTGGCTTGCGCTATATCGCTCCGGGTGAGAGCCATTAAAGACCTTCTTTCAAGCTTGAGGCGACTCCCCATTAACGAGGGTGGTACGTCGATCGTCTATCGAGTCGAAGATATGACGACCGATGAAGTATGGGCAGAAAAAGAGTTGCTCAGTCGTTATCAGGCCAAGGCGCTCTATGAAGGTTTGATTCGACACGAAGCCAATTTGCTAAGCCAGCTTTCTCATCCTCTTTTGCCTCAGTTTCGGCAAATCGAGTTTCGGGCTACGGCTTGGGGGGCCGAAACCGCAGTCTTGTCCTACCATTGGGAAGAGGGCTTAAATTTAAGGGAGTCCCTCTCTGCCTTGAAGTCACTAAGATCAGAGACACGATTGATATGGTTAAATCGGTTTGCTCAGCAGCTTTTTGAAGCGATTTCTTATCTTCATTCAGAGGGAATGTATCACGGAGATTTGGCGCCTGAAAATATTCTGATTCGAAAATCCGGCAAACTTATGCTCCTGGATTTTGCTCTGGCGGGCCGAGTGGATGACAAAAGACTCCGTGGACTAGAAATCGGCGGTCGAGATTTTTATCGAGCCCCTGAGCTGAGGGGTAAATCCTCTGGGAGTCTGGCTGGAGATTTGTATGCGGTCGGTCGAATCCTGGAAGAGGCCGTCGGTGATTCGATCCCTATCGAAATTCAGGCTTGGGTCGATGAGTTGGTTGATTTGCGCCAGTGGCCTCTTGAATTGGAGGCGATGGCTTCGGAAGCATTGCCAGCTTTAGCGTCCGCCTCTGGAGCAAGTTTAAATTTGGTGAAAACCTCCCTCATTCCTAAAAATTTCGACAAATCCGTAGCTTTGAAGAGCCTGGTCTTGGCGGTTTTATTGACGAGTTATTGTCCTTTTGGGAGCCTGAGTGTCAATGCTCTTCCTTTTAGTAAGATCAGGCTCGGAAGTCTTCGTCTCGAAACACCCATTCGATCGATTAGCCTGTCGACTGGAAGCTATGAGATTGAATTTGTTTCGCCCCAGTCAGGCCGAGCCATAGCGACCAAAACCGTAGAAATCACCCACGGCTCACAGTTTAAAGTCTTTGAAGACTTCCGAAATATTGATAATCTCACTCAGTGAGTCTCATCATTCAGCGTAGTGTGAAGGATTTGAGAGGTAATAGCCTCGTCAAAGCGAAGACCGATTTGGTCGAATGGTCGAATAAGGCCATCATTAGCGGGGAATATCTTAAGAAGAAGACGCGCTTTAAGGATGCCGTCAGTTTTGTTGAGGATTGTGAAGAGATTATTTCACGCAAACCATACGATACGGTCTTAAAGGGCTGGACGTCGAATTTTCGCGAATGGTTGGGGGAAATGTATGCGCCCTCAGTTGTTTTTGAGGAATTACGGCGTATTCGGGGTATGGATCCCTATTCCTATCAGCATATTCTTACGATTTCGGTCGTGGGTTGCAGGTTATTGGAAATTTGGATTACGTCTGCCCCCACGATTAAGAGAAGTTTTCAGGCACTCATTTGCCATCGCTTGGGGAAGAGTCGGACAGCCCAAGAAGTTCTCCTCAAAAAGGAGAGCCTCGATGAGGCAGAAAAGCGGATTATTTTTGAGCAACCCATGGTGGGATTTGTCCTCAATGCCTTCTATTGGGCCGACACGAACCATCTTTGCGCCAAGGTAGCCTTGCAGCATCAAGAAGACCGAAAGGGCGGGGGCTACCCGTCTGGTGTTAAGACCAATAGTCTACTGTTGGATATCCTTCATATGTTGGATCGCTTTGACGCATTGATATCGGAACGACCTTTTCGATACAAAAAGTTCAGTGTTCGGGAGGCCTTGGACATTCTTAAGCAGGATGTCGATGAGGGGCGAATGGAAGAAGACGTTCTTAAGGCCTTTACCGATTTGATTCGAAACGAAAGTCTAAGTGACTATAAAGCCCTAAAGTTTGGCACGATTGGTCGTCCCGCTTAAGCAAAATTGTGCTAAGCTGCTTTCTCAAGGAGAGCACAATGACTGCCAAAACAAAAACTGCGACAAAAACAGATAATTTTACTCAAAAAATAAAAAAGCAATTGGATGATGTTTCCTCAAAAATTATCCAAGTGGAAAAGAAAGCCGAGAAACAAGTGTCGGAAATTTTGAAAAAATCCGACCAAGTGCGTAAGGATCAATTGAAAAAGGTTCAGACTCTAATTAAAGACGCCAAGCGTATGAAAGCTTCTCAGGTCTTAGGCAAGGCCGAAGATCTGCGCAAAGATTTAGAAACCCGCGCTATTGGTGGGTTTGGAAAAATTATGGAGCGATTGAATGTTCCGAGCCGAAAAGACACTGAGCTTTTGAAGCGAAAAGTAAATGCGTTAGAAAAGCGTATCAAAGAGCTTGAGGGCGAGATTCCGCAAACTGAAACTTCCACTACAGCTGAGTAGTTCAGGCAGAATTTGATTTTGGGAGATAGTGGTAGAATTCATCTCGGGTATAAATTTGACAAAAATAGGCGCTGTTGAAATCAAGAGCGCCCCCGTGCTAATGAGTAATTCCCTTGAATTTACTCATGCTTGGAATGACCTAAAGGGGCTTATCCATACCCCTCCATCTCTTTCAGAAAACAGGGGAATTTCCTATTAATGTTTGGGCCGATTGAGATAAAAAGCGCTTACAATGAATTACGTCGATTATCTTCAAATTAAGAACCTATTATCCTGTCAAAAAATGGAAAGCGAAAGGTTGGGAAAGCCAGCCCACGATGAGATGCTTTTCATCATTGTTCACCAAGTTTATGAACTTTGGTTTAAGCAAATCCTCTTTGAGGTCGACTCCGTCATGGAGATTTTTGAGAAGGAGCGAGTAAACGAAGAAGCTCTGGGCTTAGTCGCGCATCGCTTGCAACGAGTTGTTACGATTCAAAAACATATCGTCGATCAAATTGCTGTCTTAGAAACTATGACGCCTTTGGATTTTTTGGAGTTTCGAGATTTATTGGTGCCAGCTTCTGGATTTCAAAGTTTTCAGTTTCGCTTGTTAGAGACAAGACTCGGACTTCGATCGCAGGATCGAGTTTCTTTTGCCGGCAAGACTCTCGACAAGGCCCCACCACCAGAAGAAGAGTCTAAAAGTTTATTTGTTCTGATCGATCGATGGTTGTCGCGCACGCCGTTTTTGAAGATGCGCGATTTTGATTTTTTAAAGAATTATAAGGTTTGTGTCGATAAGATGCTTCTCCGGGACAAGGGTCTGATTGAGGCCAACCCGAGCCTGTCGCCTGATGGGAAGCAACGTCAATTGGTGGCCCTAGAAACGACTCGGCAGAATTTTGAAGCTCTATTTGATCGTAGTATCTATGATAAGCTTCTTAAGAGTAGCGAAAGGCGAATGAGTTATGATGCGGCTCTTGCCTCGCTTTTGATTTTTCTTTATCGCGATCGACCCATCTTTCAACAGCCCTTTCATGTTTTGACAGCGCTCGTGGATATGGATGAGTGGTTTACAACCTGGCGCTATCGACACTCTTTGATGGTACATCGAATGATAGGAACCAAAATTGGAACAGGCGGATCGTCGGGACACGACTATCTCAAGCGCAGTGCCAATCAGCATAAGGTTTTTACGGATCTGTTTGATCTTTCGACATTTTTGATACCAAGGTCTCAGTTGCCAAGTTTGCCGCAAGAGCTGCAACGCAAAATGGATTTTGTCTATAGCAGTGAAGAAGGGAGAGCCTCATGATCAACCTAAGTCTTCAAAAAAGGCACGCCCTAGTTTGTGGAAGCACTCAAGGTATTGGTCGGGCGATAGCATTGGAACTGGCGGAACTCGGCGCTTCAATTTGCTTATTGGCGAGAAATGAAGCGGAGCTCAAAAAAGTTTGCGCCGAACTTCCACGTCCTCAGGAGCAGCAACACACCCATCTTGTTGGTGATTTTGCGAAGCCCTCAGAGATTCACGATATTGTCCAAAAGCGGTTAGCTTCGGGAAAAATATTTGAAATTCTGATTAACAATACTGGTGGTCCAGCTGGCGGACCCATTGTAGAGGCGGATCCCGAGAGCTTTCTATCGGCCATGCAGATGCATTTGCTTTGCAATCAAATCCTCGTGCGTTTGCTATTGCCGGGAATGAAGAAGTCTCAATATGGCCGTATCATCAATATCATTTCCACTTCTGTGCGGGAGCCGATTCAAGGCCTTGGGGTTTCGAATACGACTCGGGCGGCCGTCGCGGCTTGGTCCAAAACTCTCTCCAAAGAAATTCAGGATGGAAATATCACGGTCAATAATGTTTTGCCTGGCTTTACGAATACGGCCCGACTTCATACTGTTTTTAAAAATCGTGCGCAGCGTACAGGCAAGACTGAAGAACAGGTCATTCACGATGCGATGGCTTTGATTCCCTTGGGGCGTTTCGCCTCAGCTGAGGAAGTTGCCTCGGCAGCGGCATTTTTGGCTTCGCCAGCGGCTTCCTATATTAATGGGGTCAATCTTCCTGTTGATGGGGGGCGACTCAATGGCTTCTAAGATTCCAGATTTTATTCCCAACTATATTGGCGGCGAATTCTTGCCAGCTAAAGAAGGCGGTAAACTCGAACTCGTTGCGCCGGCTACAGGGAAAGTTTATTCGTATCTCAGTAATTCGACGGAAGCTGATTTGGCGCTAGCGGTTAAGGCGGCGATAAGTGCGCAGCCGACATGGGGGGATTTAAAGGCTGAAGAGCGCGCCAAATATCTTTTCAAAATTGCCGACTTGATCGATGCTAATTCTTTAGAGTTTGCCAAGCTTGAATGCTTGGATACCGGGAAGGCTGTTCGCTTTGTTGAGGACATCGAGGTGCCTCGTGCGGCAGCTAATATTCGTTTTTACGGCGCGGCTATTATGAACTTTTCCTCCGAATCTCATGTCTCGGGGGCCAATGTCTTGAATTTTACGCGACGTGACCCGCTGGGCATCGTGGCTTGCATTTCGCCGTGGAATTTTCCGCTTCATCTATTGAGTTGGAAGATTGCACCGGCTTTGGCGGCAGGTAATGCTGTGATTGCCAAGCCTTCGGAGTTGAGTCCGTTAACGGCCTGGCGATTGGCAGAAGTTTGCAAAGAGGCTGGATTGCCTGCCGGTGTCTTAAATATTTTGCATGGCGAAGGCAAGGGAATCGGCGAAGCTTTGATTTCTCATCCCAAAGTTAAGGCGGTTTCCTTTACGGGTGGAACGGCGACGGGTCGACGAATTGCCTCCGTAGGCGCGGCCCAGATCAAAAAAATATCATTGGAATTGGGTGGAAAGAATCCCCTCATTGTTTTTGCGGATGCGCATTTAGAAAAAGCAGCGGACGCGGCCGTGCGAGCCGGCTTTCAAAATGCCGGTCAGATTTGCTTGTGTGCTTCTCGCCTGCTCGTTGAAAAGAAAATTTATGAGCCATTTAAGGCTCTTTTGCTTAAGCGCTTGGAGACTTGGAAGCTGGGCAACCCCAATGACCGAACGACGGATCAAGGTTCCGTGATTTCGAAGGCCCATCAAGAAAAAATTCTCGGTTATATAGAACGAGCCAAGAAAGATGGCGCCAAAATCCTGATTGGCGGTAAGGCTTATCAACCAGACGCTGAATTTAAGGGCTTTTTTGTGGAACCAACTTTGATCGAAGGATTGTCTTGTGACAATGCTATCAATCAAGAGGAGGTTTTTGGACCGGTTGTCAGCATGCAGAGTTTTGATGCTGAAGCTGAGGCCCTTCAAATTGCCAACTCGACGAAGTATGGCTTGTCGGCAAGTATTTGGACTCAAGACATCGATCGAGCCAATCGGGTAGCCAGGGCAATCGAGGCTGGAGTGGTTTGGATTAATTGCTGGAATGTTCGTGATTTGCGTACGCCCTTTGGTGGGGTCAAAGAATCTGGACTGGGTCGCGAAGGCGGCTGGGAGTCTTTAAGATTTTTTACCGAGCCTAAGAATATTTCCATTCAATGGGAGACGCTATCATGAGCGGGCCGACATCATTTGATTCCAGTCGTGCACCTGAACCCGTGGGCTTTTATCCCCATGCTCGGCGAGTAGGAGAATTGTTGTTTTTGTCGGGGATTGGCCCTCGAGAGCGGGGAAGCCAAAAAATTCCTGGAGTTGAGCTTAATGAGGCTGACGAAATTACTTCCTATGATATCGCGACTCAGTGCCGTTCGGTTTTTGAAAATGTTCGACTTGTTTTGGAAGATGCCGGGGCAAGTTGGAATGATCTTGTCGATGTGACGGTTTTTTTAACCAATATGAAAACCGATTTTCCCATCTATAACAAACTCTACGCCGAGTATTTTAAGGATAATCGACCCTGCCGCACGACAGTGGAAGTTAAATCTCTACCGACGCCAATCGCGATCGAGCTTAAGTGCATCGCCACTCTAAAGAAGGAGGATCCTTCATCATGAAAATGCCATTTAATTTTCAAAATTGGATTGATAAAAATCGCCATCTTCTAAAACCACCGGTTGGCAATAAGTGCTTATTTGAGAATGCCGAGTTCATTATTATGGTCGTCGGCGGTCCGAACTCTCGTAAGGACTATCATTACGATGAAGGCGAAGAATTTTTCTACCAACTTGAGGGCGAGATGCTTCTCAAGACCATGCAAGACGGAAAGCCTGTGGACATTCCAATACGGGCGGGTGAAGTATTTTTGCTTCCGCCTCGCGTTCCCCATTCACCCCAACGTTTTGCCAATTCCGTTGGTCTTGTGATCGAACGCAAACGGACTGAAGCCGAAAAAGACGGGCTTATGTGGTTTTGTGAAAAGTGCCATAACATGCTCTACGAAGAGTATTTCCAACTCAAAAATATCGAAAAAGATTTTCCACCGGTCTTTAATAAGTTCTTTTCGAACAAAGATCTTTTGACCTGCAATAAGTGTGGAAATGTTATGGAGCCGCCGGCGCCCAAATAAAAAAATATAACGATGAAGATTGATATTCACACCCATATTCTCCCAGAAAAACTTCCCAATTGGACCGAAAAATTTGGACTAAGTGGAATGATACAGCTTGAGCATCATCGTCCTGGGTGTGCACAAATGATTCAGGATGGAAAGCTCTTTCGGGAGATTCAATCTAACTCTTGGGACCCGGTCGTGAGGATGGAGGAATGTTCTCAACATCAAGTGGATATGCAGGTGTTGTCGACGGCTCCTATCATGTTTAGTTATTGGGCTAAGCCCGAACAGACTTTGGCAATCTCTCAATTTTTAAACGATCACATTGGAGAAATTATTGGACGATATCCGGATCGCTTCATCGGATTGGGGACGATACCGATGAATCATAGCGGCTTGGCGGTCAAGGAGTTGGAACGATGTCGCGAGATTGGTCTGGTCGGAGTGGAGATTGGCTCCAATATCGATGGTAAGAATCTAAATGCTCAGGAATTTTTTCCGATATATGAGGCCGCTGAAGCCCTTAGCCTTTGTCTATTTGTGCATCCTTGGAATATGATGGGCGGCTCGGAGATGCCAGAGTATTGGCTCCCATGGTTGGTGGGCATGCCGGCGGAGGGAAGTCGAGCTATTTGCAGCATGATTTTTGGAGGGGTCTTTGATAAATTTCCAAAACTGCGAATCGCTTTTGCTCATGGTGGAGGGAGTTTTGCCGGAAGTTTAGGAAGGATTGAGCATGGCTTTCGAGTGCGGCCCGATCTTTGTGCTATCCACAATACTGTCAATCCGTCTGAATATCTTGGTCACTTTTGGGTGGACTCCTTAGTTCATGATCCGCGGCAACTTCATTATATTCTTGAAAGTTTTGGAGAGGATCGAGTGATGTTAGGGACGGATTATCCCTTTCCTCTTGGAGAAGCCAAGCCGGGTGAATTGATTGGGAGCTCAGAGCTCTCTTCTGCGATCAAAAATAAGCTTTTGTATCAGTCGGCACTTGAGTGGACCGGTTTGTCAGAAGAAATTTTAGGGCGGTGATGATTTAGAATGAGAGTAGAACTGGATATTTCGGGACAACGACTCGAGTTTTTACGACAGGAAGCGATTCATATAGGCGTTCCTATTTCGTTTGAGGATGAGAGACCGGCGGCCTTTGGTGTGCCAATCTCCACTCGTAAGAAAATTTCAAACGATTCCTTTGTTGGCGATACGGCCAAGGGAGGGAGCTGTAATGTCGAACAGATTTATATTATTCCACACTGCCATGGGACGCATACGGAATCCATTGGTCATGTGGTTAACGATCAAATCACGATTGATGATCTAAGTTCCAAGTTACAGTTTCTGAAAGCCTGTCTCATTAGCGTGCCACTCATTGAGGCCAGAAATTCTAAGGAGCATTACTTCTCTAAATCTTCGGGGGATGATCTTTGGTTGACGGCCCGCGAGATTCAAAAATCAATGGAACGTCTGGACCGAGTTTTTCAGCCGGAGGCTCTCGTCATTCGAACCCTGCCCAATCCTTTGACGAAGCCCATTTCTCAAAATTATTCGGCGGCCTATTTTACGGAGGAAGCAATGAAGTGGCTGCTCGAAAGAGAAATCGAGCATCTTGTGGTCGACATTCCTTCGATTGATCGAATGGATGATGGCGGAAAGCTGATCAACCATCGAGCCTTTTGGAATCTTTCGACTGATCAAAAGTTGATCGATAAAAGTAGTTTTGTAGAAAAAACTTTAACCGAGTTTGCCTATATTCCAGAGAAGGCCAAGGATGCCTGTTATATTTTGAATATCAATCCAATTGATTGGCATCTGGATGCCGTGCCGAGTAGCCCCATTTTGTTTCCTGTAGAACGAGAGGAGAGATAAGCTTGGAGTCTTCTAAATCATTTGCTCAGTCCTTGGATAAGTCTGATAATCTCAAGGCTTTTCGCGAAAAGTTTTTTATTCCAAAAGCTGCGGCGCAAAAAGATGTGATTTATCTTTGCGGCAACTCTTTGGGCCTGCAGCCTAAGGCCGCTCGTGATCGACTCCACGAAGAGCTGGAAGATTGGAAAGATTTGGGTGTCGAGGGCCATGCTCGGGGCAAGCGCCCGTGGCGAGACTATCATGAGCATTTTGCACAATCCCTTGCGGATCTAGTAGGAGCTAAACCAGAAGAAGTCGTGGCGATGAATTCGCTGACGGTTAATTTGCATTTGATGATGATAAGTTTTTATCAGCCAGCAAATAAGCGCCGAAAGATCATGATAGAAGCTGCGGCATTTCCTTCAGATCGTTATGCGGCAGCTTCGCAGATTCGACTACATGGCGGCGATCCAGAAAAGGATTTGGTTATTCTTAAGCCGCGCCCTCAAGAGGACTTTATTTGTGAAGAAGATATTTTATCCAAAATTTCGGAACTTGGAGAGGAGTTAGCTTTAGTTCTTTGGCCAGGTGTTCATTATTATACCGGGCAGTTTTTCCCTATGCAAAAGATCACTGAAGCCGCTCATCGCATCGGTGCTAAAGTTGGTTTTGATTTGGCCCATGCAGCTGGCAATCTTCCGATGCTGTTGCATGATTGGAATGTCGATTTTGCTGCTTGGTGCAGCTACAAATATTTAAATGGCGGCCCGGGAGCTGTCGGCGGCGCATTCATTCATCAAAAATACTTTTCGCAAGACTTGCCACGCCTCGAGGGCTGGTGGGGACATCGCAAAGACAATCGTTTTACGATGCCCGAAAAATTTGAAGCCATTCCGACTGCCGAAGCTTGGGCAATTAGCAATCCGCCCATTTTTTCACTTACGCCACTTTTGGCTTCTTTCGAAATTTTCAAAGAGGCTGGAGGTATGGCGACGTTGAGAGCTAAGTCTGCTCAGCTTACGCGTTTCACGGAATTTCTGATCAAAGAAAATCTTAGGGACCAAGTTTGCATTCTTACACCTTCGGATCCTGCACAGCGAGGCTGCCAAGTCTCTATGCGTGTGGTGGGTGGGAAGAGCGTTCATCAAAAATTAATTGGGGCGGGCGTGATTTGTGATTGGCGTGAACCAGATGTTATACGCATCGCTCCGGTACCTCTTTATAATAGCTTCGAGGATGTTTTTAATTTCTATCAAATTCTGAAGGGAATCTTGAAGTGAGTGGCCCTCGCGAAGAGGTTTGTATTGTCGGTGCGGGTTTAGCCGGATGCTTGATGGCTTGTTTTTTGGCCAAAAGATTTTATCGTGTTAGACTATTTGAGGCGCGTCCGGATCGACGCAAGCAATCCGTGGCAGCGGGTCGGTCTATTAATTTGTCGCTTTCGGATCGAGGCGTCGTGGCCTTAAGGGCGGCCAGAATTTTTGATCAAATAGAACCTTATCTCGTCAAAATGCCAGGCCGAATGATTCATCCTTTAAATGGCGATGCTTTCTATCAGTCTTATGGGCGCAAACCCAATGAGCTTCACTATTCGTTATCGCGAGGCGGACTCAATGATATTTTACTAAGCGCAGCCGAAGCCGCCGGGGATGTGTCGATTCATTTTTCGCAAAAATGCGTGGGCTTAGATTTTGGACCTTCTACTTTAAGTGTTGAAGATCAAGAATCGGGGCAGAAATCATCATTGAGATTTGCTCGCGTTCTGGCTTGTGATGGTGCGCCGAGTGCCGTGAGAGAGGCATTTCATAAGTTACCGAATTTCAAATGCGCTGAGGAGCAGCTTGGGCATAGTTATAAAGAGCTTTGTATTCCGGCGGACTCTCAAGGCCAGTATCGCATCGAAAAAGAGGCGCTGCATATTTGGCCCCGAGGGGATTTCATGTTGATCGCATTACCAAATGCGGATGGAAGTTTTACGGTTACACTTTTTTTACCAAATTCTGGGGAATGGAGTTTTGAAAGCTTAAAAGACAAAAGCCGTCTTGAAGAGTTTTTTAAAAAATTCTTTCCGGATTGCATCGAGCTGATTTCCGATTACAAAAAGGATTTCTTCACCAATCCAACAGGACATCTTGGAACCATCCGAAGTTTTCCATGGCATTATGAGGACAAGGTTTTGATGCTCGGGGATGCGGCACATGCGGTGGTGCCCTTTCATGGTCAGGGGATGAACTGCTCCTTTGAGGATTGTTTGGAATTGGATCGATGCTTGGATGAGTTTTCTGGAGATTGGGCGCGGGCCTTTGTCGAGACCGAAAAGCGTCGAAAGCCCAATGCCGATGCCATTGCTCAAATGGCCATCGAAAATTATATCGAGATGCGTGATGCCGTTCGTGATCCCAAGTTTCATTTGCGCAAAAAACTTGAATGGGCTTTAGAAGAAAAATTCCCCGATCGATTTTTATCTCGATACTCCATGGTAATGTTTTATCACCAGTATCCTTATGCTGAGGCTCTGGAGCGGGGAAAGCTTCAGTCAGAAATATTGCAAGACTTAACTGCTCATATTGATGAGCTTTCCAAAGTTGACTGGATTCAGGCCCAAAGTCTGATCGTCAATCGCTTGTCAACATTGTAGCTTGAATCCTTTAAGGAGGTTAGATACCTATGCCGAACTTTTGCAAAAGATTGCTAAGGCAGGAATTAATTTGCATGCAACGGATGCGCTTTCGACAAATGGCCGATTTGCTACCGTCTTTTTTGCCGATCAAAAGGACATTCCCAATTTGTGTACCGCTTTGGGTTGTTAACTAGAAACTAAGCAATTTTTATTTTTGTTAAGGGCGGCTCCTTTACGGAGCTGTCCTTTCTGGCTTTTAGTAGCCCCAAGGTCTGGCGTCGTCCCTTCAAATGATCCTTAATAATTTCACGCAGCGTGTGATCGAAGAGGGGATCGACCGGATTCACCCCGGTCTTATATTTGCTGAGTGTGCTTCGCTGTTTGCTGGTGGCGTAGGCTATTTCGGACTGACTATAGGGCAAGACAGCGAAGGCGAATTTCAATTCTTGGGCGCTTAATGGGCCTTTCTTTTCGATGAGATATCTCAGGATATTTTGATTCCACTTTGAAATTAGCTTTCCAGGTACAAAGACTTCCTTGCAAGCCACGCATTTCGAAAGGCTCTGATCGCCTTCAATTCTAATATCTCCAAGCGAAGTCTTATACAGGTAGTTGCTGACTCTTATTTTTCTAAGCGGACCAGCCCCACAAATTTCACAGCTTTTCATTATCTGCCCCCCTTCGATGGATCTTGGCCTGAGGTTCTGTTGCCATCGCAGCGGAGACAACGATGACATTTTCTTTCACAACAATGATCAATCGAATGATGCGATCATTCTGATCTCTACCAAACCAACGAACGCGTTGTTCTCCTCCATAGACAGTTTTATTACCGACAATCCTTGGCTCCATTGAGCTGGCCTCCCCAGTTTTTAGTACCTCTAGCATATCTTCAGCCTTTGTTTTGTCAGCAATGTTCATAATATCACCTATTGTTGATTAAATCAACACAGCCAAAACTGGCCCATATTGAGTCTTTCTGCGAATTTAAGCGCCTCCTAGCGGAGCTCTTTTCTTCGTGGGCTTACAAGGAATGGTTTAGGCCATGGGATTTTTCGGATTTCGGCAAGTCAAGAATCTGTCGACAAAGCTAAAAGTAATCATTCCCAAAATCATACAGCCGACGAATATAAAAATATTCATATCCAGGCTGGTGAGTGAAGTGAGGGCAGGGCCGGGACAATAACCGGCCAGGCCCCAACCGGCGCCAAACATCAAAGAGCCTCCAATGAGTTTGGCATTCAAGTCTTTTCTTTCGGGGATATGCCAATGGGCAGAGATCATCGGCGTCGCCCGCTTTCGGATAAATCGATAAGTTACGACATGAAGGCAAACAGCTCCCATCATGACAAAGGCAAGGCTCGGATCCCAATCACCGAAGATATCCAAAAAACCTTGAACGCGATGGGGATCGGTCATCCCGCCCATTCCGAGACCCAAAGCAAATAAAACGCCCACAACAAAATAGGAAGCTAAGTGAATCATCAAAACACTCCAAGTTTTCGCATGGCGGCTACCATCACAATTCCCATGACCATAAAACTCAGCGTCGCAAGGAAGGAACGAATCGACAATCGACTCAATCCACAAACGCCATGTCCACTCGTGCAGCCACTACCCATCACCGTGCCAAATCCAACAAGCCATCCAGCTACCGCCAAATAAATCGGGGCACGAGTGGATTGATTCATAATTGTTTCGGGCCAGATGGCTTTCAAGATAAAGCCGCCCGCAATCAATCCCGCTACAAACAAAACTCTCCAGAGCCAATCATTTTTCTTAAAATGAAGAGCGCCATTAAGAATGCCACTGATGCCGGTAACTCGTCCGTTCCAGAGCAGCATCAACGAAACACTCAGACCAATCAGCGCACCACCGAGTAGACTTAGAAGCCATGGGTTCATAGGGGGATTTTAGGGCTGACCAAGGCCGGAGGGCAAATCCATACATGAAACTGCAGCCATTGACTAAACCCTATATTTGGCGGACAATTATTGGATATGTTCAAGAGATCACTTAAGCTTCCGTTATCAAGGAGCTTTTTCTTGTTTGGAGCCCGCTCGACTGGCAAATCTACGCTGCTTAAGGAGCTTTTGCCGGAATCCAAGGCTCTTTGGTTGGATTTACTCAATGTTGATCTCGAGCAGATATATTCGAAAAACGCCAATGTATTGGACGCTTTTCTGGCTCAAGAAAGCGGTCGTGAATGGGTCGTCATTGATGAAATTCAAAAAGTTCCGAGCCTATTAGGAGTTGTGCACAAACATATTAGGGAGAAGAAGTTTAAATTTGCCCTGACAGGCTCCAGCGCACGGAAGTTGAAACGAGGGCAAGCCGATATGCTAGCAGGTCGTGCTTCATGGTTTGAGCTTTATCCTCTGACACATCGTGAGCTTGGAGCTAAATTCAATCTTGATGACACTTTAAATTGGGGGAGTTTGCCTGAAATTCATGAGCTTTCGGAGGCGGATCGCAATCGATTTTTAAAATCCTATTGTCACGTATATTTGAAGGAAGAAATTATTGCCGAACAGGTCGTGCGTAAAATCCAGCCTTTTCGAGAGTTCTTAGAATTGGTCGCACTTCAGAATGCACAGATTATTAACTATGCGAAGTTTGCCAAAGATTGTGGTGTGGATATCACGACCATTCAGACTTATTTTGAGATTTTAAAGGACACGTTGATCGGAATTGAAATTCCGCCGTTTCATGAATCGATTCGAAAACGTCAAAGGAAGAATCCAAAATTCTACCTTTTCGATTTGGGAGTTACAAAGGCGCTGGCTGGTCTAATCGAAAACAAGCTTGTTCCTCGCACGCCAAGTTACGGAAAGGCTTTTGAGCAGTTTGTGATTCTCGAAATTTATCGCCTGATGAAATATAGAGAGCTGGATTGGAGGCTTTCTTATCTTACAACCAAGGATGGGGCCGAAATCGATTTGCTCGTGGAACAGGGCAGAAAGAAACGCTTTGCGATAGAAATCAAATCTACCATGTTGATAGACGAGGCTTCGGCCAGAAGTTTTGAATCGCTTGCCGGAGATATACCAAATTCCGAGCTGCTACTTCTTTCTAATGATCCACGTTCGCTTCGGTATGGGAGTGTCGAGGCCTTGCATTGGACAAATGGAATTGAGCGTCTATTGAGTTCGGAATAGAGCTTTGTTGAGATTTATAATTTTGCTTCAAATTGCATGCTGAGGTCCAGCGATCGAACAGAGTGTGTAAGACTGCCCACGGATATGACGTCAACGCCGTCGATAAGATATTTCGAAAGATTTTTTTCGTTGATGCCACCCGAAACTTCGATCAAGCATCGAGGGTCTTTAGCTTTGATCAAGCCAGCGGCGCGCTTGATTTGATCAGGCTTAAAGTTGTCAAGCATGATCACATCGGCTTGAGCCTCAAGAGCTTCATCGATTTGTTTGAAGCTCTCAACTTCGATTTCAATTTTCAAAAGATGAGGCGCTTTCTTTCGGCAAAGTTTAACGGCTTGAGAGATGCTGCCGGCCGTACGAATGTGATTCTCTTTGATAAGAATACCCCCCGATAGATCGGCGCGGTGACAAAAGCCACCACCAGCCTCCACGGCATGGATGGCAAGCTCATGGAAGCCAGGAAGAATCTTTCGAGTCGAAACGATCCGAGGTTTTGATCGAAGTGATTTACGTTTGTTGACAATCTCCACGAGTCGGTGAGTCTGCGTGGCAATACCGCAGGCATAGGCCGCGATATTCAAAAACGATCGTTCAAGACCGAGGAGATCTTGCGCGTTGCCCTCGAGGCTCACGAGCTTTGCTCCTTTTTTGAAACTAGCTCCATCTATTGCGCTTGATTTTAACAAAAACTCAAATCCCAAAATTTGATTCGCCGCCGCCACCAAAC
>Ga0210019_1002163_pt1 | contig 19510 bp, 14 predicted proteins | sample CryGeyCG2114_020_2_FD_183969 | JGI IMG/M metagenome (GOLD analysis project Ga0210019, IMG submission 183969) | Groundwater microbial communities from aquifer - Crystal Geyser CG11_big_fil_rev_8/21/14_0.20 (SPAdes) (version 2) | ecosystem: Environmental > Aquatic > Deep subsurface > Groundwater ...
AAATAAAAACTAATCCAATCGCAGAGATAAAGAAGAGAAAAGTTTCTGCTCAAGACCGATTCCCCCCGGGTATTGAGCTCTAAAATTCCTGCCGGATAATCGGCAATCAACGATTGGGTAATTTTCATCCGACTTTTCACCCTGGGAAAATCTCCTGCATCTTTCAAAAAAACTACCAGGAATTTTTTTAAGGAACTGATCGGATTGTTCCAACCCATTATTTCATTATGGTTCATCTCGGGGAAAAGATTTCTGCTGGAAAATTGTTTGCTATTTTCCGCAAGTTGCGTTTGAAAACGCATTGCCACTGCAGACAAACGGTTAGAAGCATAAATAATTGGTATTTTTCCCTTTAATTTTTCAGCAATTTTTTTGGCTTGATTTCTTTCAAAAGGCCTATCCGGGGATAGTTCTTCTTTAAGTTTAGATAGAGAGGAGAAAGTTTCTTTAGTCTCTTTTCCCCGATCTTTAATCAAATTTAATTTTTGCAGAAGAGTAAATGCCGAGAAGAAAAGAAATCCGAGAGCGGTCCGGGGCGGAAAACCTCCCGGGATACCCAGAGGCAAAATTTTATTACTCCTGGCCAATTCGGTCAATTTACCGCCGGAACTAATCACGATAATTTTAGCCTTTCTTTTAAGAACCTCCTGATAGGAAGAAAGAGTTTCTTCGGTATTTCCCGAGTAACTGATCACAAAAACCAATGTTTTTTCATTCACAAAATTGGGAATTGTGTAGTCCCGGTTAGTCAAGATAGGAAATTTTACTTCTTCTCTAACCAGATCCGCAATAAGGTCCCCGGTGATGGCTGAACCGCCAAGACCGGAAAAAAGAATAACCGAAGGTGTAAAATTTTTCAAGGATGAAGAAAGTTTATAATCTTGCCCGATTTTTACTCCTTCCTCGCATTGTTGGGGAAAATCTGAAAGAAGAGAAGCCATATCTGAGAGGTCAATCTTCCGGATAGATTTAAGATTATCCGTTCTTTTCATCGAACAATTCCTTTTTTTGATAAAATGCATTGCTATAATCCATTACTTCTTTTCCGGTTTCAAGGCTAAGCACTGTTTTTGCGAATTCTTTGGCTTCCTGGAAATTTACCTGGCGAATAAGTTTTTTTATCCTGGGAATGGCAAAAGGGGTCATACTTAAGGCATCAATTTCCAAACCCAAAAGCAACAGGGCAAAAGAGGGCTCGGAAGCCATTTCTCCGCACATTTCCACCCAAATCTTCTCTTGGTGGCTGGCTTTTATGGTATTTCTAATCAGACGTAAAATTGCCGGATGAGCTGGTTCATAAAGATAAGCGGTTTTTTCGTTAACGCGGTCAACGGCAATGGAATATTGAATAAGGTCGTTGGTGCCGATACTAAAGAAATTCGCTTCTTTGGCCAAAATATCGGCAGTCATTGCCGCCGAAGGAGTTTCAATCATCATACCTATATCGAGATTATCGTTAAACTCTTTTCCTTCGCTCTTTAATTCTGTTTTTGCTTCCCTTAGAAGATTATTAGCCTTTCTTAATTCCTCTATCCCGGAAATCATGGGATACATAATTTTCAGATTTCCAAAAGGGCTTGCTCTTAAAATTGCGCGCAATTGTGCCTTAAAGATGTCTGGCCTGGCTAAGCAAAACCTGATCGCCCGCCAACCTAAAAAAGGGTTTAACTCAGATGAAATCTGGAGGGATGAAGCGAACTTATCTCCTCCAATGTCTAAGGTTCTGATAATTACCGGATACGGGTTAACCTTTTCTGCGGCTTTTCTATAGAAGTGATACTGCTCTTCTTCGCTTGGTAAATCCTTGCGATTAAGATAGAAAAACTCAGTGCGGTAAAGTCCGATACCCTCTGCTCCGTAAGAAGAAAGGTGGTCAATTTCCTGGGGTAATTCAATATTCGTTCTCAGTTTAATTCTTCTCCCGTCTTTGGTCTGGCAGGGCAAATCTTTTAAAATAGATAAATCTTTTTTGACTACAAAAAGATGCTCTTCTTTCTCTTTATAACTTTCTAAAGTTTCCTGGTCAGGATTAATAATAACTAATCCTCTATTGCCATCAATAATGATAAAATCTTCGTTTTGAACTTTAGAGGTAATCTCTTTTAGTCCCACCACGGCCGGGATTTCTAAAGCCCGCGCCATAATAGCTGTGTGGGAGGTTTTACCCCCCATATCGGTAGCAAAGGCAATTACTTTGTCTTTGCTCATACTGGCCGTCTCCGAAGGAGAAAGGTTGTGGGCAATGATAACGCGCTTTTCTTGTAACCGGGAGAGACTTTTCCTTTGCAAACCCAGCAGATTATGCAGTATTCTTTTAGCAACATCTTCAATATCAATTCGCCTTTCTCGGAGATAATCTACGTTGATCTGGGCAAAACCGGAAATAAATTCCTGGGCCACGAAGGCAAAAGCAGATTCAACGTTTACTCTTTTTTTCTTCAGCCTCTGGACCACTTTTTCAAACATTCTTTTATCCTTAACGATGAGAAGATGAACGTCAAATATCCTGGCTTCCTTTTTGAATTCTCCCCTTACCTTTCCTTGAATTTTTTTAATTTCTTTTTCAGTTTTAGCCAACGCTTTTTTGAGACGTTTAATCTCTCCGGGTATTTGCGATTTTTTAATGGAATAGGAAGGGATCGACGAAATAAGGTCTTTTAAGAGAAAGATTTTACCCATTGCTATCCCGGAAGAAACCCCAATACCTTCTAATTTTAGCATTATTTAATTTCTTTTTTGGACGCAGATAACATCAGGATAAAATCAGGATTAAAGCAAGTATTCAAACTTAAGTATTAAGCATTAAGTATTAAGTTACTTATTCCTTACAAGTTATAAAACCACGAATTTATCGAATTTTACGAATTAGAGTAATTCGCGTTAATTCGTGGTTAGAAAAAGGAAATTCCTATGCAATGTACTTATCACTTACTACTGAATTTAATCTGCGTGTATCTGCGTCCGATTAAGTTCTTTTATCCCTTAAATATTTCACTAAGGATTTTCTTTAAATCTCCGATGGCAGCATCAGCGTCTTTTCCTTTAGCGGTAACGGTGATTTTTTCTCCTTTTGCGGCTGCGAGAGTGAGGAGATTAATAATACTTTTGCCGTCAACTTCCTCTTTCCCCTTTTTCACCAGGATTTTAGATTGAAAAGAATTGGCGGTTTTCACAAAAAGGGCGGCTGGCCGCGCATGAAACCCCAATTCATTCTGAATAATAAACTCCTTAGTAATCTTTCCCACCGCTTTCTCTCTCTTTTCCCCTCAAAGACAATGGTAGTTGCGAAGCAATCATTAGTGGAGGCGGATAGACAAATCTACCGAGCTCAAAGAAGAGGAAAGCCGAAACTGACCGACTAATGCCTTCTCCTATTCTCAAGGAAGAGAATTTCGGAAGGATTTTCCCTTTCGCACGAGGTAATAGATTTGTATCCGCCGTAGCGTAGATGCGGAGCAACTGACCATTGTCTTATTCTTCACCATGTTTCCACAACACTCTTTTTTGCCGCCTCTTTGACAATAAGAGTTAATTTCTCTATTTCTTCTTCTCTATGCAAGACCGCCTCCAGAAGCATGGGCAGGTTCAAGCCGGTAATAATTTTGAGATGATATTTTTTTTGAAAAGAGAGCGCAACATTGCAGGGTGTTCCGCCAAACATATCGATCAGGACTAAAATTGCATCGCTAAAACCTAATTCCTTAATTGCCTCTTTTAATTTTGCTTTTAGGTCATTTTTGCTCTCGGAGGGATAGAGAGGCACAACTTTTAATTTTTCTATTGAACCAAGGATTTCCTCGGCAGACTTTACCAGTACGCTCGGAAAGTCACTATGGCCGACAATAATTAAATTAACCATAAAGAAAGAACTTAACCACAAAGGCACCAAGGCTCAAAGAATAATCAAGAAAAAATTTATTTATAATTCTTGGTGAACTTTGTGTTCTCTGTGTCTCTGTGGTGAATATTGTTTTTTTCAGGGGTTTTTCTCTTCTTCCTCTTTAATGACCCGGAATATTTCTTTAGTGTCTTTACAGGATTTCAGGGAATTGCGAAAAACTTTATCCTTCAAAAGCCGGGCAATTTTAGCTAAGACCTTAAGATGTATTCCGGTAGCATCTATGGGCGCCAATACCAAAAAAATAATATAAACCGGTTCTTCATCTAAAGACTCAAAATTAAGCCCTTTTTGTGAAAGCCCGAAAGCAATAACAATTTGCTTTACCTGATCAGTCTTAGCGTGAGGGATGGCAATTCCCTGGCCGATACCGGTGCTGCCCAATTTCTCTCTCTCCAGAAGCAGGTTGCCCACTTTTTCCTGGTCCGTAATCTCGCCTTTTTCCTCCAACAAACTTACTAATTCTTTGATTAATCCTTCCTTGTCGCTTGCTTTTAAATCTGGAATAATTGCCCCTGCTTTTAAAAAATCAATAATCTTCATCGCTTTTTATCTCTCCTTTTTTTTCTTCTGCTTAACTGTTTTTCTAATTTATCGAGTACCTGGTCAATAGAATGGTAGATTTTTTCGCTGGTTTCTTCAGCCACGATGGTTTTTCTCCCGGAGTGAATGATAATTTCGGCGGTCTGCCGGTATCCTTCTACGCTGAGATTAATTTCGGCAGTGCTACTGGGAGCAAGATATTTCTCTTCTCTCTGCAATTTCTTTTCTACGTAGTCAGAAATGGATGGAGTTAACTCCATCCCCGCATATCTAATTCTAAATTCCATACAATAAATTACAAAGATTACCGCGAAAACACGAAAACTTGAAAGCACGAAAAACTACAATATCTTTAACCACAAAGACTCAAAGGCTCAAAGAATAACCAAGAAAAATTTATTTATAATTCTTGGTGAACTCTGTGTCTCTGTGCCTCTGTGGTGAATATTGTTTTTTTCTTTTCTCTGTGGTTTCACTTTAGCATTACTTTCCCAATTTCAGTGCCCGGAAAATAATGCCTTAAGATATCCTCGTAAGATATTCCCTCTTCAGCCATTTTCTTAGCTCCCCATTGCGAGAGACCCACCCCATGGCCTGAACCATATCCGGTAAAAATTATTCTTTCCTCTTTAATCTCCGGTTCAGAGAAGAGAAGAGTGCTGGGGAAATAATTTTTATCAGTCTGCTTTAAATCAAGATTCATCGTATAACGAAATTCTTTTCCCGTCAATTCGTAGGTTCTTTTTTCTCCGGAAAGCTCAATGTTTTTAACCCTTCCCGAAGAATCCTTTTCCAATATTCTTAATTTCTTAATTCTCCCCAAGCCGGAGAATTTTCGAGAAAAACTCTCCAAATCAAAAGTGCGTTTCCAGGGATAGTATTTTTCAGGCTGGATTGAATAAGGGTCATCCACTCCCGAAAGATAGGGAAAATTATTCTCGCTTGGCCATATATCCGCAATATTAGCCGTTTTCCCCCCAGAACTGCAATGGTAGAAAACTGCGGCTAATTTCCCTTGATAGGTAACGACTTCCTCATTGGTTTCTCTTACCGCTTGCAAAATATTGAGGTGAGGGGCTCCAGCCTGATAAACCTGATTGAATACGGAATTCATAATATCGTAATCTCTGTCCCGGTTTTTTTCGAGTTGGTTAAAGGTGTAGGTGCGCGCTGACACGGCCATTGCCTTTAAAGCTTCCAAAGGCCAGGAAAAAGACACCTCGCCTTTTAATACCCCGCATAAATATTTTTCAAAGGACAATTTTATTATTATTCCCTGCTCTCCTAACTTGACTCTAATTTGATATTCTTGTTCAGCAGCAGAATTTGCGCTGAAGGCAAGCCGGGGAGAGAAAAAAGAACAAAAAATAATGAGAGATACAATAACATATTTCGGCGAAAAAGGCAACTCATTTCTTTTATTCATAAATTACCAAGATTACCAACAAAAACAACGAAAAACTATCACCACTTTAACCACAAAGACTCAAAGTCTCAAAGAATAACCAAGAAAAGATTTTTATAATTATATATTACCTTTGTGTCTCTGTGACTCTGTGGTGAATATTTTATCTGTGTTCATTCGTGACTATTTAGTCTTTTTCCTCCGGGAAAACTGTTCCCTTCACTTTTCCTTCAATGACAATCTTATTCTCTTCAATAAAGAAATGGATAATCTCCCCCTGGAATCTATTTTTTCCCTGTTCTACCACAGGGTTTCCGCTAAGAATGATCACCTTTTCCTTTCCGTTATAAACTGCCTTTTCCGAGACTGACTTAAAGATTATTTCCCCTTGATTATCTTTTTGGATAATGATTACTCCTTTAGTAGCAATCAGGGAATTGATTCTTTTGGTCTTCTCGTCAATATTAAATTCTGCTCTTCCGTCCTCGGCGGTTTGCAAGGTCAGAACCTTCTTTTTCTTGTCGCTGATGGTAATTTTGGGATTAATTATAGAAGTATTTTTCTGGTCCGGAGAAAGAAGAGCAGTTTTTCCCAGTATTTTCCACTCCCCGGATTGATCACGATGAGAAAAAGAAAATTCCTCTATTTTTTCTCCCTCCAATTGGGATGGAGCATTCAAGCCAACTTTCTGTGGACCGAAAAGAAAAACGAAAAAAAATACCGCAAGAACCAATCTTTTCATTTTTTAATTATAATAAACTTCACCACCAAGACTCAAAGTCTCAAAGAAACAAAATAACTACAAAAGTAATCTACCACGGAAACACCAAGAACACGGAGAAACAAAATACTTTAACCACGAATTAACACGAATAAGAACCACTGCTTAAGGGAAAATGGGAAATAAGGGGAAAAGGGAGAAACTTATAGAATATTATTAATTAATTTTTCTTTCCCATCTTTCTACTTTCCCCTTTTTCCTTATGTCTTTTCGTGTTCATTAGTGTTCATTCGTGGCTGCTATTTTAATCTTTTCTCTGTGTCTCCGTGACTCTGTGGTGAATATTATTTCTTGTTCTCTGATTTCAATGTCTGTATCTGTTCGAAAAAAATCTTTATCGCTTTTTCGTATTTTCTCTGGCTCTTTAAGATCAAGGTGGCTACTTCTCTTACCGCTCCTTTCCCACCCGGAGTTTTGGTAACGTAAATAGACACTTTCTTAATCTCGGCGGCAGCATTAGGGACAGTGGCGGGGAAACCCACTTTTTTTAAGAGAGGAAAATCAGCTAAATCATCCCCGATATAAGCAATTTCTTCAGAGAGAAGTTTATATTTCTTAAGGAGTTTGCCCAGAACCTCTTTTTTGTTCAGGATTCCCTGGTAAACTTCATTTACCCCCATCTCTTTAGCCCTTTTTTCCGTGGCTTGGGAATATTTAGCGGTAATAATCCCGGTTTTAATGTGAACGAGGTTTAGCAGGACCATTCCAATACCATCGGTAGCGTTAAAAAGCTTTATTTCCATCCCGTTATTTCCGTAGACCAGAGAGCCATCGGTAAGGACTCCATCCACATCGGTTAAAAACAATTTTATCCTCTTTGCCCTTTCTTTTAATTTATTGTATGGAATTTCAAAGTTCCCCCTCACCTTATATCCTCTCCCCGAGGGGAGAGGGAGGGGTGAGGGGGCTAATTTACGTTTATTCGTGTTCATTCTTAGTATTCAAGTCGCAAGTCTTTTCTTCCCAAAAGGTCATGCAGATGCACAATCCCGATTGGCTGCCTTTCTTTATTGATTATAGCCAAAGAGGTGATTGCCTTTTTTTCCATTAGCGTTATCGCTTGAGCCGCTAAGGCTTCCTCCCTAATCGTCATAGGGTTGCCTGCCATACAATCAACAACTCTTGCCCCGTTGATTCCGGAGCGTTTAATGAGGAACCTGCGCAGGTCGCCATCGGTGATAATCCCAATCAACCGCTTCTTTTGGTCAACCACTAAAGTAAAACCAAGTTTCTTGCGGTTGATTTCGGTAATTGCTTCTTTTAAAGATGCGCCCAGAGGAACAATCGGCATTTTTTTACCGGTTTGCATTACATCTTTCACCCTTTGCAACAAACGTTTTCCCAGGTTTCCGCCCGGATGAAATAATGCGAAATCTTTTCTTCCCAAACCCCTTTTTTTTAAAAGAGCCATCGCTAGAGCATCCCCCATCGCCAAAATTGCCGTAGTACTTGCGGTAGGAACCAGTCCGAAGGGACAGGCTTCTCTTTTTATTTTGACATTTAGCACTACGTTGCTGGCTTTTGCTAATTGAGAAGAAGTATCTCCGGTTAGCCCGATAATTTTAACCCCGGTTCTTTTGAGAAAAGGCAGGATTTTAATAATTTCCTCGGTCTCTCCGGAATTAGAAATAGCCAAAACTACATCATCTTTAATAATCATTCCCAGGTCGCCGTGAATGGCTTCTCCCGGATGAAGAAAAAGAGAAGGGGTGCCGGTGCTGGATAAAGTAGCGGCAATTTTTCTTCCGATGATGCCGCTTTTCCCCATCCCGGTAATGACTACTCTGCTTTTACAGGAGAAAAGCAGATTAAGGGCTTGGGCAAATTCTTGATTAATTCTGGGGATGAGCGAAGAAATTGCATTTGCTTCCAGACGAAGAACCTCTTTAGCTAATTTTAAGAGCTGGCTATGGTCACTTTTCATTTTTTGACTACAACTACAGTTTTTCTCTGTGTCCTTTGAGACTTGGTGACTTGGTGGTGAAGTTATTATTTCTTAATTAATTGGTCAATCTCCTTTACTGCCTGCAGTAATCTGAGTAAGTCTTTTAGGGCTAACATATTTGGCCCATCGCAAAGCGCGGTTTTGGGATTTGTGTGCACTTCTAAAAACAGGCCGTCACAACCAACCGCCGCCGCCGCTCTCGCTAAATAAGGGACAAATTCAGATGCCCCGGAAGAGGAAAGTGAGGCTCCGGCCGGATACTGAACAGAATGGGTAGCGTCAAAAATTACCGGGTAGCCAAATTTTCGCATAATTGGGAGAGCGCGAAAATCAGCAACTAAATTATGGTAACCGAAGGAGATTCCTCTTTCGGTAATAAGGATGTTTTGGTTGCCGGTAGAAAGCGCTTTTTCAATAATATTCTTGACCGCCCAGGGGGATAAAAATTGCCCTTTCTTGATATTTATTGGTTTTTGGGTTGATGCGGCCTTCAAGATAAGGTCGGTTTGCCGGGAAAGAAGGGCGGGAATCTGGATGACATCAAGAATCTCTGATGCTTCTTTGATATCCTGCTGGCAATGAACATCCGAGAGAACGGGAATTTTTAATTTTTGTTTAATCCGGGAAAGAATTTCCAATCCCTTTTTTAGACCGGGACCGCGGTAGGAATTAAGAGAACTTCTATTCGCTTTATCATAGGAGGACTTAAAGATAAAAGGAATCTCTAATTTTTCGGCTATTTCCTTTAGTTTTTTCGCTATCTCAAAAGTAACTTTCTCATCTTCAATAACGCAGGGACCGGCAATAAGGCAGAGGGGATTTTTACCCCCAATTCGGATGTCTCTTACTTTAACAATTTTCATTTTGTTCGTGCGATAAATCGCACCGCTACGTTTCTTCATATATTTATTTGTAGCGGTGGCATTTATGCCACTGTGCTTATTCGTAGTTGCTATTGTTTTTGCTCTACTATCCGGTAAATCTGAAAACGGTCTCCGGCTTTAAAATCATTAAAGTTCTCCAGTTGGATTCCGCATTCAAAATTTACTCCTACCTCCCTGGCGTTATCTTTAAAACGCCGCAGAGAGGCAATTTTGTCATCAGCGAGGACTTTTTCTCCTCTGACGAGTCGAGCTCTGGCCCCGCGGATGACTTTCCCTTTAGCAACCAAGCATCCGGCAATGGCCTGGCCATTGGAAAGCGTAAAAACCCTCCTGATTTCTGCTTCTCCGACCGGTTCTTCCACTTCTTTTGGCTTAAGGAGTCCGCTAATTGCTTTTTTAATATCCTCAATTACTTCGTAAATAATCTGATATGTTCTTAAGTCTATTTTTTCCTTTTTGGCTAATTCCTTTATTTTAGTTTCAACCGGAACGTTAAATCCGACAATGACAGCGTTGCTCACGGAAGCAAGCATAATGTCTGATTCGTTAATTCCACCTGCAGATTGATGGATAATATCTATTTTTATCTCGGGGTTGGTAAGTTCTTTAAGAGATTTACCCAGCGCCTCTATTGAACCAACCACGTCGCCTTTTATAATCAGTTTTAATTCATTCTTTTTTCCTTCCTTAATTTCCCGGTAAAGATCTTCAAGAGTAGTTTGCGAAGATTTCTCCGCCAATTCCCCGGGAGACGCGGAAATTTCCTTTTTCCCAACGATTTCCTTGGCTTCTTTTTCTGAAGCCACTACCTGGAGAAGATCTCCTGGGGAAGGAAGTTTATTGGCACATCCGGGAATTTTAATCGGCGTGGACGGACCTGCTTCTTTGAGATGCTTTCCTGCTTCATTGATTAATGCTTTTACCCGTCCAAAAGTGTCTCCCACCACAAAATTATCTCCGACTCTAATCGTTCCGTCTCGCACTATAACGTTGATTACTCTTCCCTCCCGTTTGTCTACTTTTGCCTCAATGACTGTTCCTTTTCCCGGTTTCCCGGGGTCGGCTTTTAATTCCAGCATTTCTGCCTCTAATCCAAGCATATCCAATAGGTTGGGGATTCCGGTCTTGGTCCTGGCTGAAGTTTCTACATAGACTGTTTTGCCGCCCCATTCCTCGGGAGCCAAATCCAATTTTGCCAATTCCTGCTTTACCTTCTCCAGATTAATACCGGGTTTATCCATTTTATTAAGGGCGACGATAATCGGAACTTTTGCCTCTTTACAGTGATTGATTGCTTCCACGGTTTGGGGCATTACTCCATCATCGACAGCAACCACCAGGATAACTATATCGGTAACTTTAGCTCCCCGGGCGCGCATTGCCGTGAAAGCCTCGTGCCCCGGTGTATCCAGGAAGACCATTTCTTTTCCCTTGATTTTCACCCGGTAAGCCCCGATATGCTGGGTTATTTCGCCGTACTCGGTATCTACTACTCTGCTTTCCCTGATGACATCCAGAAGGGAAGTCTTGCCATGGTCCACATGCCCCATCAGGGTAATGATGGGGGCCCGGGGAATGAGGTTTGTTTTCTCTGCCGATTTTTTTACCCTTTCCTCTTTTTTCTGGGGTTTCTTTTCTTTGGTACGGGAGGAAATTTTCTTAATTTCTTCCTCGGACAGAGAACTGGCGGAAACTTTCCCCTTGATTCCTAAATCTTTGATGATTTTCAAGAGGTCTTTGCTGGCAATTTTTTCCTTTTTTGCTAATTCGTAAACTCTCATTCTTTTTATTATTAGCCACGAATACACACGAATAAAAAAACAATATTCACCACAGAGGCACAAAGACACAGAGAACACAAAGTTCACCAAGAATTATAAATAAATTTTTTCTTAGTTATTCTTTGAGACTTTGAGTCTTTGTGGTTAAAGATGTGATAGTTTTTTGTTGTTGGTTAGTGTTCATTCGTGGTTGCTATTATTTCTCTTTATCCATTGCCTCTTTGGCGATTTTGATTATCTTTTCTGCTTTTTTCTTCCCAATGCCCTTAATCTTTAAGAGGGTTGAAATTTGGATTTCTGCTAATTCCTTGATGGAAGAAATCCCTGCTTTCACTAAAGATTGGACAATTTTTTCTCCGATTCCCGGCAGGATTACAATTGCGGGCAAAGATTCCTCCTTGCTCGCCGAGCGGCTTTTGATATTAATTTGGAAACCGGTGAGTTTTGCGGCTAATTTTACATTTTGCCCCCTTTTCCCGATGGCTAAAGAAAGTTGGTCGTCATCTAAGATTACCCAGGATTCTTTACGATCGAGTTTTATCTTGATTTCTTTACATTTAGCGGGAGACAGGGCATTGGCAATAAAAAGTTCAGGTTTTTCATTCCAACGGATAACATCAACCCTTTCTCCCCGTAATTCTTTCAGAATCGTTTTGATGCGGGAGCCTTTTATACCGATGCAAGTTCCTACCGGGTCTATCTTGGGGTCTTGGGAAGAGACGGCAATTTTACTGCATTCTCCCGGATATCTGGCGATTGCTTCAACTTTTATAATCCCTTCCTTTATTTCAGAAATTTCCTCCTTGAACAAGGATTTAATAAAATCAGGATGCGTCCGGGAGAGCATTACTTGAGGACCCTTAAAACTTTTTCTTATCTCCAGAATATAGCCCTGGATTCGGTCTCCTCTCCGGTAATACTCTTTGGGCAGGAGGTGAGCTTTTAGAAAAATTCCTTCGGTCCTTCCGATATTAACCAGAAGTCCTCTGGTTTCGTACCGCTCTACCATGGCATTTATTATTTCCCCTTCTTTTCCCTTAAATTCCTGATAGGTCGCTTCCCTTTCGGCTTCCCGCAATTGTTGGATAATAACCTGTTTGGCGGCTGTCGCAGCCATTCGATCAAGCGGAAAAGTATAGGCAGGTATTTCCCTTCCTTCCTGGTCAAAAAAGGCAATTTCACCGGTTTTTGGATCAAGATGAAGATTTAAATTCTTTAAATTGCTTCTTTTCTGATAGACTGAAAGAAGCCCTTGCTCTATTGATTTAATTAAGATATCCCGGTTAATGCCCTTTTCTCTCTCCAAATAGTCAAGCGCATTAATCAGTTCTTTGCTATCCATAATAAATAATAGTTTAAAGTTGAAAGTTTAAAGTTAAAAGTTTTGACTCTTTACTCTAAACTTTAAACTGTCTATTCAATATCTCCCTGGGTTTTCCTTCCCGGTACGGGCCTAAGATGCCTTTTGTTTCCATCTCTTCAATGAGCCGGGCGGCGCGATTAAATCCAATGCGTAACCTTCTTTGCAGATAGGATATGGAAGCCAAATGGGACTCAAAGACTATTTTTATTGCTTCTGCAAAGAGCGGATCTCCGTCTCCTTCAAACATTTTTTCTTCTTCCTCTTCTAAAATTTCTGAGAAATAAGAGGGTTCTCCCTGACTCCTTAAGAAATTACAGACGTTCTCAATCTCTTCATCGGAAACTAAACTGCCCTGGGCCCGAATTGGCTGATAAGTTGTGGCGGAAAGGTAAAGCAAATCTCCTTTTCCCAATAGTTTTTCTGCCCCGTTCATATCCAAAATTGTGCGGGAGTCAACTTTTGAAGAAACCTGGAATGAAATTCTGCTGGGAAGATTGGCTTTAATCACTCCGGTAATAACGTTTACCGAGGGTCTTTGCGTGGCTAAAATTAAGTGGATGCCGGTTGCTCTGGCTAATTGGGAAAGCCGGATGATGCTTTTTTCAATCTCGTCTCTGGCCAATAACATAAGATCGGATAATTCATCAATGATAACCACAATGTAGAAGAGAGGTTTGTTCTTCTCAATTTTATTATATGATTCAATATTTTTTACCCCTCTCTGGAAGAAGAGCTCATAGCGAGACTCCATTTCGTTTACCAGCCACTTTAATGCTTTTACCGAATTCTCTTTAGCGGTAATTGGCGGCAAGAGAAGATGCGGAATGTTGTTGTAAGGAGTTAATTCTACCATCTTGGGGTCAATCATTAAGAATCTTAATTCCGAAGGCGTATTCTGGAAGAGAAGAGAAAGAACTATTGCGTTGATGCATACAGTTTTTCCTGAACCGGTGGCGCCGGCAATAAGGAGATGGGGCATTGTCTTTAAATCGGCTAAGAGAGATCGGTCCAGAATGTCCTTTCCCAAAGCAATGCGCAGTTTAGACCCGCCTTTTTCTTTAAATTCTTCCGAGAGAAGAATATCTTTAAGATAGACTAACGTTGCCTTGGGATTGGGCACCTCTATTCCTACGGTTGATTTTCCGGGAAGCGGAGCAAGAATGCGTACGTTTGGCGCTTTTAAAGCCATCGCGATATTGTCGGCTAGAGCCTCAATGCGATGGGGAGTAATACCCGGAGCAAGGGTCAACTCATACATTGTTACCACGGGCCCCTGGCTGATTTCGGTAACCTTTACCTCCAGATCAAAGTCGGCAATCGTTTCCTCGATTACCTTAGCGTATCTCTTTAAATTATTCTCACCCCTTTCCTCGAGGAGTTTAGAGGAACTTTTCAGAAGAGAAAAGGACGGTAAAACGAAATCTCCCTTTTCTCCAGCGGGAGTAATTTTTTTTTCCTTTTTTAGGGAAAGCGCATTTTTAATCTTGAGTGTTGATTTTCTCGGCCTCTTGATCAAATGAGTCCTAAAATGCCTTTGCATTTGAAACCAGGAAAAATCCTCCCTCAAGGTCCATCCGATCGAAAGGAGAAATCCGATGGTACCAAGAGAAATGATCGAGACCAAAGAACCTTCTCGGCCCAATAATTTCAGAAGATTTTCCGAGAGCCAAACTCCTAAAATTCCTCCCGAAGGATGCGGTCCGTGTTTTGCTATTTTAAGTAGGGAGAAAAAAACTGATGCGCTTGGAAGAAGGAGAAAACCACCCAAAAGATTAAATTTGAGAGAAAAACTTCCTTTTCCCCAGGTTTTATGCGCGCCCACAAACCCGGTGAGAACCGGGAGAATGTAACTGCCGGTTCCCAGAAGAAAGAGGAATAACCCGGAAAAATAGGCGCCGACAAGACCTCCTAAGTTGTGGATAGAAGAGGAGGAGGGGAATGAAACCTTCGCAAATTCAAAACCAGGGTCATACTCCGAATAGGAGTAAAAACTAAGTATAAGAAAAAGCGTTAAAGCAAGGAGTAAAATACCCTCTATTTGTTTAAGTGTTTTTTTCATATTTTTTTATTCTATCACAATTTTACTGAAAGGGCAATACGTCTTCTTGGTAATCTTCTCTAATTTATGGTAAGATTTCAACACCTAAAATTTTGATTGTGTGTAGTGCGAACCTTCCAAATTCGCGGAGAAGAGAATGAAAAAAAGAATCATTGTTTTAAAAGGAGGGGATTCTCCGGAAAGAGAAATTTCTTTAAAGTCCGGGGAAGCGGTAGAGCAGGCTTTAAAAACAAAAGGATACAAAGTTCTTGGCGTTGACCCCAAAAAAAGAGATGCTTTAAAATTACTGCTGGAGGAGAAACCCTATTGCGTTTTTATCGCTCTTCACGGAGGAGTTGGTGAGGACGGAACCATCCAGGGTTTTTTAGAGACCTTGAAGATTCCCTATACCGGTTCTCCTCCTTTAGCCAGTTCTCTGGCGATGAACAAGGTTTTGGCTAAAAAAATCTTTTGCTACCATAAACTGCCCAGTCCAAAATTTTATTTAATTAACGAGGATGAAAGCGAGGCTGAAAGCCTCGCACTACATTTCTCTTATCCGGTGGTGGTTAAGCCGGTAAATCTTGGTTCTACCCTTGGGATTTCTATTGTCCAAAGGGAAAAGGACCTGGTAAGAGCAATTAAAAAAGCCAGGGGATTTGGTTCACCGGTATTTATTGAAAAATATATTAAAGGAGAGGAGGTTACCGTTAGCATTCTGGGTAATCGAGAACCGGTGGTCCTGCCAACCATTCAGATTAAGGCAAAAAGCGGATTCTATGATTACCAGGCTAAGTATTCTCCCGGAGCAAGCACTCATATCATTCCTCCCAATCTCCCCGAAAAGTTTGTAAAAAGAGCCGAAACAATTGTTTTAAAAGCACATCAGGTGTTAGGGTGTAAAGGTCTCTCCCGAACCGAAATTATCATTGACCAAAAAGGAAATCCTTATCTCCTGGATATAAATACCATTCCCGGCTTGACCGAAACCAGCCTTTTCCCAGATAGCGCCCGCGCCGCCGGCATCAGTTTTCCGAGCCTGTGTGCGAAATTGATAGAATTGGGAGTAGAGGAAGCAGGAGAAAAATATGGAAAGAAAAAACTTTAAAGTAAAGAAAAGGCCCAAGGTCAGGAGAGAGGAATGGAGAAGAATAAAAACTAATCTCCGTAGAATTCTTATCTTCTCCATTCTCCTGGGTGTAATTTTGCTTTTCTTTTTACTCCGGGCGGAATGCAAAAAATTCTTGCTTTCTTCCCCCGCCTTTAAAATCAGAGAAATCGAGGTAAGAGGAATAGCTAAAGAAAAAGCGGACGCTCTGATTGAAAAATCAAATCTTAAAAAGGGCGAAAATATCTTCTGTTTCAATTTAAAAGAAATCTCTGGCGCTCTTATTCAGGAACGATCAATCCGAAAGGTAGTTATTCTGCGGCACTTACCGGATAAAATCATTATTGAAGTTGAGCAGAGAATTCCCCTGGCTATTGCTCAATGGGATGGTCAAATTTTTGGGATTGACCAGGATGGGGTGCTTCTTCAGGAACCTCCTAATTTCTCCCTGCTCCCCGAAGTTAAAGGGATTCTCGAAAAAAGACCTTTAAGCAGGGCGGAAGTAGAGAGCGAAGACTTAAAAATAATAATGGAAATCCAGAATCTATTTTCTAAAACCCTGCCCAATTTCAGGATTCGGAGTCTTGACCTTGCTCAAAAGCGCAAAATTGTTGTTTTCTTCAATGAAAATTCTTGTTTATACCTTTCTTCGGAAAATTTAGCCAGTAATTTTTCTCTTTTGAAGAGAGTTCTTGCCGATTTGTCCCAAAAAGATATAAAATATGAGTATATTGACCTCCGTTTCAAAGACATCTACGTAAAACCGGTAAAAGAATGAAACCACAGATAAAGAAATTAATGGGACGCAGATTAACGCAGATTAAATTCAGTAGTAAGTGATAAGTACATTGCATAGGAATTTCCTTTTTCTAACCACGAATTAACGCGAATTACTCTAATTCGTAAAATTCGATAAATTCGTGGTTTTATAACTTGTAAGGAATAAGTAACTTAATACTTAATGCTTAATACTTAAGTTTGAATACTTGCTTTAATCCTGATTTTATCCTGATGTTATCTGCGTCCAAAAAAGAAATTAAATAATGCTAAAATTAGAAGGTATTGGGGTTTCTTCCGGGATAGCAATGGGTAAAATCTTTCTCTTAAAAGACCTTATTTCGTCGATCCCTTCCTATTCCATTAAAAAATCGCAAATACCCGGAGAGATTAAACGTCTCAAAAAAGCGTTGGCTAAAACTGAAAAAGAAATTAAAAAAATTCAAGGAAAGGTAAGGGGAGAATTCAAAAAGGAAGCCAGGATATTTGACGTTCATCTTCTCATCGTTAAGGATAAAAGAATGTTTGAAAAAGTGGTCCAGAGGCTGAAGAAAAAAAGAGTAAACGTTGAATCTGCTTTTGCCTTCGTGGCCCAGGAATTTATTTCCGGTTTTGCCCAGATCAACGTAGATTATCTCCGAGAAAGGCGAATTGATATTGAAGATGTTGCTAAAAGAATACTGCATAATCTGCTGGGTTTGCAAAGGAAAAGTCTCTCCCGGTTACAAGAAAAGCGCGTTATCATTGCCCACAACCTTTCTCCTTCGGAGACGGCCAGTATGAGCAAAGACAAAGTAATTGCCTTTGCTACCGATATGGGGGGTAAAACCTCCCACACAGCTATTATGGCGCGGGCTTTAGAAATCCCGGCCGTGGTGGGACTAAAAGAGATTACCTCTAAAGTTCAAAACGAAGATTTTATCATTATTGATGGCAATAGAGGATTAGTTATTATTAATCCTGACCAGGAAACTTTAGAAAGTTATAAAGAGAAAGAAGAGCATCTTTTTGTAGTCAAAAAAGATTTATCTATTTTAAAAGATTTGCCCTGCCAGACCAAAGACGGGAGAAGAATTAAACTGAGAACGAATATTGAATTACCCCAGGAAATTGACCACCTTTCTTCTTACGGAGCAGAGGGTATCGGACTTTACCGCACTGAGTTTTTCTATCTTAATCGCAAGGATTTACCAAGCGAAGAAGAGCAGTATCACTTCTATAGAAAAGCCGCAGAAAAGGTTAACCCGTATCCGGTAATTATCAGAACCTTAGACATTGGAGGAGATAAGTTCGCTTCATCCCTCCAGATTTCATCTGAGTTAAACCCTTTTTTAGGTTGGCGGGCGATCAGGTTTTGCTTAGCCAGGCCAGACATCTTTAAGGCACAATTGCGCGCAATTTTAAGAGCAAGCCCTTTTGGAAATCTGAAAATTATGTATCCCATGATTTCCGGGATAGAGGAATTAAGAAAGGCTAATAATCTTCTAAGGGAAGCAAAAACAGAATTAAAGAGCGAAGGAAAAGAGTTTAACGATAATCTCGATATAGGTATGATGATTGAAACTCCTTCGGCGGCAATGACTGCCGATATTTTGGCCAAAGAAGCGAATTTCTTTAGTATCGGCACCAACGACCTTATTCAATATTCCATTGCCGTTGACCGCGTTAACGAAAAAACCGCTTATCTTTATGAACCAGCTCATCCGGCAATTTTACGTCTGATTAGAAATACCATAAAAGCCAGCCACCAAGAGAAGATTTGGGTGGAAATGTGCGGAGAAATGGCTTCCGAGCCCTCTTTTGCCCTGTTGCTTTTGGGTTTGGAAATTGATGCCTTAAGTATGACCCCTTTTGCCATTCCCAGGATAAAAAAACTTATTCGCCAGGTAAATTTCCAGGAAGCCAAAGAATTCGCAAAAACAGTGCTTAGCCTTGAAACCGGAAAAGAAGTAATGGATTATAGCAATGCATTTTATCAAAAAAAGGAATTGTTCGATGAAAAGAACGGATAATCTTAAATCTATCCGGAAGATTGACCTCTCAGATATGGCTTCTCTTCTTTCAGATTTTCCCCAACAATGCGAGGAAGGAGTAAAAATCGGGCAAGATTATAAACTTTCTTCATCCTTGAAAAATTTTACACCTTCGGTTATTCTTTTTTCCGGTCTTGGCGGTTCAGCCATCACCGGGGACCTTATTGCGGATCTGGTTAGAGAAGAAGTAAAATTTCCTATCTTGACTAACCGGGACTACACAATTCCCAATTTTGTGAATGAAAAAACATTGGTTTTTGTGATCAGTTACTCGGGAAATACCGAAGAAACTCTTTCTTCCTATCAGGAGGTTCTTAAAAGAAAGGCTAAAATTATCGTGATTAGTTCCGGCGGTAAATTGACCGAATTGGCCAGGAGTAATAAAATTTTGCCTCTGGGTATCCCGGGAGGTTTTCCGCCCCGGACCGCTCTCGGATTTCTTTTCTTCTCGGCATTTACTCTTCTGCAAAAATTAAATTTGATTAAAGATCGGGGAAAAGAGACTAAAGAAACTTTCTCCTCTCTATCTAAACTTAAAGAAGAACTATCCCCGGATAGGCCTTTTGAAAGAAATCAAGCCAAAAAAATTGCTGAAAAATTAAAGGGAAAAATACCAATTATTTATGCTTCTAACCGTTTGTCTGCAGTGGCAATGCGTTTTCAAACGCAACTTGCGGAAAATAGCAAACAATTTTCCAGCAGAAATCTTTTCCCCGAGATGAACCATAATGAAATAATGGGTTGGAACAATCCGATCAGTTCCTTAAAAAAATTCCTGGTAGTTTTTTTGAAAGATGCAGGAGATTTTCCCAGGGTGAAAAGTCGGATGAAAATTACCCAATCGTTGATTGCCGATTATCCGGCAGGAATTTTAGAGCTCAATACCCGGGGGGAATCGGTCTTGAGCAGAAACTTTTCTCTTCTTTATCTCTGCGATTGGATTAGTTTTTATTT
>Ga0210019_1002173_pt1 | contig 19466 bp, 13 predicted proteins | sample CryGeyCG2114_020_2_FD_183969 | JGI IMG/M metagenome (GOLD analysis project Ga0210019, IMG submission 183969) | Groundwater microbial communities from aquifer - Crystal Geyser CG11_big_fil_rev_8/21/14_0.20 (SPAdes) (version 2) | ecosystem: Environmental > Aquatic > Deep subsurface > Groundwater ...
CGAACTCTCCGACACGGAGAATAAGATACAAGCCGCGCGCCGGTTTTACAACGCGAACGTGCGCGACCTTAATATTATGACCGATTCATTCCCAAGCAATATTGTTGCTGGTATGTTCAAGTTTGAAACGCGCGAATTTTTCGAACTTGAAGAGGGATCGGAAGCGAAAGAGCCAGTGAAAGTGAAATTCTAAACAGTACAGTAAAAATCACACAAATCTCCATGACCGACCAAAAACTCATTGAATATATCACATCATGCGTCAAGAACGGAATCTCACGCGATGCCATCGAGCAAGAACTTCTGCGGAGCGGGTGGAACCCCGCCGATGTAGCGGAAGGGCTGAACACGGCATGTGAAATGACAACGCCGCGCGAAACGCCACCGCCGGTATCAATAAGCAATAACGAAAGCGAAAGCGATGCCGGAAAAGTCTCCGCCGCGCCGGCGGGTCTCTCCACGCGCAAAAAAAGCGTTGGCATAGTAATCGTGGCGGGCATTGTGTTTTTTGTTGTTGTCGGAGGTGTCGCTATCGGGTGGTCTCTGTCAAGCGGGCAGAAAGAGGATAAATCTGTACTATCGTCTGAAGGCGATGGAAATGAAAATGAAGTACCCGCGGTTTCTCAATTTGACTCCGACACGCCACGCGCGAATCGACAGGCAACCAAACAGGACATAGAACAGTATAATGAACAATGCAAATCCGCGGGCTTCTCGTCACCGCTTTCTGTCGATGATTTCGCAGATTATTCTTTTGTTGGAGATCCACCAATACCGGATGATGCGGATATGGCATCCAACAGGTATCACCTAATTTTTTCTTATCTACAAGACAAAAATCGTGTGTATTATTACTGTCAGGCGATTGACGGCGCAGACCCCGCCAGCTTTGTCGTCTTGAGCGAAGGTTACGCCAAAGACAAAAACAATGCGTATTATGGGTATAGGGCGATTATCGGTGCCGACCCCGCAAGCTTTGTCGTCTTGAGCGAAGGTTATGCAAAAGACAAAAACCATGTGTATTATTTAGGTAAGATACGAACAAGCGCCGACCCCGCCAGCTTTGTTGTGCTAGAGGGAAAGTACGCCAAGGACAAAAACCATGTGTTTCGTAAGGGTTGGATGATTGCCGACGCCGACCCCGCCAGCTTTGTCATTTTGAGCGAATATTACACCAAGGACAAAAACCATGTGTTTCGTGAGGGTCGGGCGATTACCGACGCCGACCCCGTCAGCTTTGTTGTGCTAAGGAACCATTACACCAAGGACACCAACCATGCGTATTATGCGGGTCAGGTGATTGCCGACGTAGACCTCGCCAGCTTTGTTGTTTTGAGCGAATATTACACCAAAGACAAAAACCATGTGTATTATTTAGGTAAGATACGAACAAGCGCCGACCCCGCCAGCTTTGTTGTGCTAGGGAACAAGTACACCAAGGACACAAACAATGTGTATTATTTAGGTAGTATACTAACAAGCGCAGACCCCGCCAGCTTTGTTGTGCTAGAGAACGGTTACGCCAAGGACAAAAACCATGCGTATTATGGGGGTCGGGCGATTACCGACGCCGACCTCGCCAGCTTTGTCATTTTGAGCGAATATTACACCAAAGACAAAAACCATGTGTATTATTTAGGTAAGATACGAACAAGCGCCGACCCCGCCAGCTTTGTTACTTTGAGCGAATATTACGCCAAGGACACAAACAATGTGTATTTTTGGGGTCAGGTGATTGCCGACGCCGACCCCGCTAGCTTTGTTGTGTTAGAGAACGATTACGCCAAGGACAAAAACAATGTGTATCTTAAGGGTCAGGTGATTGCCGGCGCCGACCCCGCCAGCTTTGTTGTGCTAGAGGGAAAGTACGCCAAAGACGCAAACAATGTGTATCTTAAGGGTCAGGTGATTGCCGACGCCGACCCCGCCAGCTTTGTTGTGCTAGAGAACGGTTACGCCAAGGACACAAACAATGTGTATTATATAGGTAGTATACTAACAAGCGCAGACCCCGCCAGCTTTGTCATGCTAGAGAACAATTACGCCAAGGACACAAACAATGTGTATCTTAAGGGTCAGGTGATTGCCGACGCCGACCCCGCCAGCTTTGTTGTGTTGAGCGAAGATTACGCCAAGGACAAAAACCATGTGTATTTTTGGGGTCAGGTGATTGCCGACGCCGACCCCGCCAGCTTTGTCATGCTAGAGAACAATTACGCCAAGGACACAAACAATGTGTATCTTAAGGGTCAGGTGATTGCCGGCGCCGACCCCGCCAGCTTTGTTGTGCTAGAGGGAAAGTACGCCAAAGACGCAAACAATGTGTATCTTAAGGGTCAGGTGATTGCCGGCGCCAACCCCGCCAGCTTTGTTGTGTTGAGCGAAGATTACGCCAAGGACAAAAACCATGTGTATTTTTGGGGTCAGGTGATTGCCGACGCCGACCCCGCCAGCTTTGTTGTGCTAGAGGGAAAGTACGCCAAAGACAAAAACAATTGCTATTATAGAGATAGATTAGCTGTCGAGAAAGCGCAATGTGAGTAATGTATTGGAGGAAGGAACGCGCAGTTCAGTCGCGTATGCTATGACTAAATCATCACGTGTAATTTTTTGCCTCTCCCATCCCTTTTATTGGACACCGAGTGTAAAATAAAAGGCGGAAACGTGAAATTCTAAACAGTAAAAATCACACAAATCTCCATGACTGACCAAAAACTCATTGAATACATCACATCGCGCGTCAAGAACGGAATCTCACGCGATGCCATTGAACAAGAACTTCTGCGGAGCGGGTGGAACCCCGCCGATGTAGCGGAAGGGCTGAACACGGCATGTGAAACGACAACGCCGCGCGAAACACCACCGCCGGTATCAATAAGCAATAACGAAAGCGATGCCGGAAAAGTCTCCGCCGCGTTCGCGGGTCTCTCCACGCGCAAAAAAAGCGTTGGCATAGTAATCGTGGCAGGCATTGTGTTTTTTGTTGTTGTCGGAGGTGTCGCCATCGGGTGGTCTGTTTTGAGTATGCAGAAAGGCGACAGGTCTGCGTTGTCCGGAACAGATGAGCAAGGTCAAAAGACGGGAGAAATCTCTGCGGTTTCTCCCGATACTGCCCTCGCGCAGCTGTTTGATTGCGGTGAGGATGAGGGGTGTTTTCTGCAGAAACTCGCTGTATGTGAGCCGGCAAGATACTATTTACGTTTCGATGACCCTTCCGGGGATTTGAGCTTCCAGGTCATGCAGCCGTCAGAAGAATTTGCGAATGCTTGTGATGTAGAGTTAAAGATTATTGATTTCTTTGAAAATGATATCGATAATAGCGATCAATTGATCGGACAAGAAAAAACATGTCCAGTTTTAACGGGAGCTATGTTGTCTGAAATATCTGAAATAGTTGATTTCTATGATGGTGATTCTGGCACCGTACTCACGTGTCGGCAGGATGCCCAGAAAGGATTTAAGAGAAAGTCACTTGCTCCAATCGCCTCTCAAACTAGTAGTTCATACACGACAAAGCAACAGGCGTCTAAGGCCTATATGGAACACTATAATGAAATTTGCGATTATTCAGACAACCCAGCATTCAACGTCGATGATTTTGAAAATTATTACCTGGTCGAAGATCGTTCAACGCCAGATGATCTTGGCAGGACATCCGCCGCGCTCTATTTGAAAGATAATAAACATGTTTATTATTACTGCCGGGCGATAGACGGCGCCGACCCGGACACCTATGTTGTCTTGAGCCCTTTCTACGCCAAGGACAAGAATAATGTCTATATACACAACGGATGGAATGAAGTCGCGTATAAAATAAACGTCTCGGGGGTGGATGCAAGCAGTTTCGAAGTTCTTAATATCAATTTTGCCAAGGATAAAAACCATGCCTACTCTTTTGCGGATGGGTATGCGGTGTTGATAGAAGGTGCGGACGGCAGTAGTTTCCATCTTTTATCGGAAGGGAAGTATGCGGGAGAAAGTTACGCTGAAGACAAAAACAATGTTTATTACTATGATGAACATGAAAAAGTGAAAGTTATAGAAGGTGCTGATGCGACTAGATTTTCAGATATAGCAGGTAATGAGTATTTCATCAGGGATGACGGCGTATATTATAACGGAAAAATGATAGAAAAAGCCGACAAGGGAACCTTTGAGGTTCTTGAAAGCTATCATAACGGAGAATATTACTATTTCTACGCTAAAGATAAAAATAATGTCTATTTTATGGGGAGAATAATAGAAAGTGCCGACACGGGTACTTTTAAAGCTCTGAGTGGTCACGACTATTATCATTATGAAAAAGATAAAGGCAGGTATGAATCTACTTACATACCCGATGCTAAAGATAAAAATAATTGCTATACGGATTATCACATTATCCAAGGGGCATCTTGTGATCAATCTTGATAACATCCGTCAAGATGAATTTTAATCTAAAATAAAACTATGACTGACCAAAAACTCATTGAATATATCGCATCATGCGTCAAGAACGGAATCTCACGCGATGCCATTGAACAAGAACTTCTGCGGAGCGGGTGGAACCCCGCCGATGTAGCGGAAGGGCTGAACACGGCATGTGAAACGACAACGCCGCGCGAAACACCACCGCCGGTATCAATAAGCAATAACGAAAGCGATGCCGGAAAAGTCTCCGCCGCGTTCGCGGGTCTCTCCACGCGCAAAAAAAGCGTTGGCATAGTAATCGTGGCAGGCATTGTGTTTTTTGTTGTTGTCGGAGGTGTCGCTATTGGGTGGTCTCTGTCAAGCGGGCAGAAAAAGGATAAATCTGTACTATCGTCTGAAGGCGATGGAAATGAAAAGGAAGTACCTGCGGTTTCTCAATCTGACTCTGACACGCCGCGCGCGAATCGACAGGCAACCAAACAGGATATAGAACAGTATAATGAGCAATGCAAATCCGCGAGCTTATCGTCATCGCTCTTTTCGTCACCGCTCTCTGTCGATGATTTCGCAGATTATTCTTTTGTTGGAGATACACCAATACCAGAGGATGTGGATATGGCATCCAACAGGTATCACCTAATTTTTTCTTACCTACAAGACAAAAATCGTGTGTATTATTACTGTCAGGCGATTGACGGCGCCGACCCCGCCAGTTTTGTCGTCTTGAGCGAAGGTTACGCCACAGACAAAAATAATGTGTATTATTCTGGTCAGGCGATTGACGGCGCCGACCCCGCCAGTTTTGTCGTCTTGAGCGAAGGTTACGCCACAGACAAAAATAATGTGTATTATCTAGCTTCTGCGATTACCGGCGCCGACCTCGCCAGTTTTGTCGTCTTGAGCGAAGGTTACGCCACAGACAAAAATAATGTGTATTATGTAGATTCTGCGATTACCGGCGCCGACCCCGCCAGTTTTGTTGTACTAAATGACCGCTACACCAAAGACAAAAACAATGTGTATTATTGGGGTCAGGTGATTACCGGCGCCGACCCCGCCAGTTTTGTCGCGTTGGGCGAAATTCACGCCACAGACACAAACCATGCGTATGTTGGGTATCAGGCGATTACCGGCGCCGACCCCGCCAGCTTTGTCGTCTTGGGCGGATATTATTCCGCAGACAAAAACAATGCGTATTATGGGTATAGGGCGATTACCGGTGCCGATCCCGCCAGCTTTGTCGCTTTGAGCGGACATTACGCTAAAGACAAAAACAATGCGTATTATCTAGCTTCTGCGATTACCGGCGCCGATCCTGCAAGCTTTGTCGTCGTGGGCGAAGGTTACACTAAAGACACAAAAAATGTGTATTTTGAGCATCAGACGATTACCGGCGCCGATCCTGCAAGCTTTGTCGTCGTGGGCGAAGGTTACGCTAAAGACAAAAACAATGTGTATTATTGGGGTCAGGTGATTACCGGCGCCGACCCCGCCAGTTTTGTCGCGTTGAGCGAAAGTTACGCCAAAGACAAAAACAACTGCTACGGAGATGGTCGTATTGTCGAGAAAGCGCAATGCGAGAGGGTATTGGAGGAATGAACGCGTGGTTCAGTCGCGTATGCTATGATTAAATCATCACGTGTAATTTTTTGCCTCTCCCATCCTTTTTATTGGACACCGAGTGTAAAGTAAAAGGCGGAAACCCATGTGAACGGCATTGAAAACTTTTAGAGTTTTTCGAAACGACGGCTTGTGTTTGTGGAAGGTATTATTACAAATATTAAAAGTGAGAGTGTCCTAATTCAGGGTGGAATTTAGGGACGTGGCATGAAAAAAATTATGCCACGTTTTCTGGGATTTTATTGTGTGTATCCCTATTTTTTCTATTTTCTATTTTCTCATGCACCTACTACCATATTTGACTGTAGTATAGAAAAATAAAAACCCCCGATGTTTTGGGGGCTGGAGTCAACGCATATTTCCACTCGATTCGCAATAGGGACAGTTCGTGAACCAATTATCCCAGCTCGTGTCGCCACCGTAAATTGTTTGGCAGTCTGTGAAGCCGCACTCCAAATTACGGCATTCAAACCGATACTGGTCGTAATAGGCGTTTCCCGCCCCAACATCACCATCATGAAAACAGCACCCGGGGTTACCGCACTTCGGACAAATAGCTGGCATAATCCACCTCTTTCTAGGATTCTCGAGCCATAATAGACTATTTGAAAAATTGTTCAAGTCACTGCAACATTTTGCAAACGCGTGGATTTCTCCGTGTGCCGGTAAACGATGGAAAATGGAAGGGGTCAGTTGGTGGCGCAAACGCTGTTTTGTCTGATTTTCCAAAACAAAACATACTCATGTCCATTGCACGCTACGCGTCACCACGCAGGGCGTGGTGCTTCTGCAAAGTAGAGAAGTACGGGGAACACAACAATTAACACGGACGAGGTAAAAGATAAGGGGACAGTCACCATATTTACACACCATATTTGTCTAATTATCAAAATTAAAGTCTAAAGCTTTTTTCTTCGTTAAAATTTTTTGTCGCTTGTGTGCATAACGTGTGCGTGACGAGCGCGAGTATGTGGTAAAATATTCCTGATGGAAACGAACGAGATGCCGATTATAAAAAACATCGATGAGCTTGTCCTCACCGATCTGCGCCGTGACGCGCTTACGATACTTGAGGCGGGGTATCAAGCGATTGTTACCGAGCGGGTGATCAACGAACATGTTTCAATCGATGGTAACATTATGCGCGTGAAGAACAAGGCGGCCGACATCAATCTGTCCGATTATAAGCGGGTGTTCTTTATCGGCATCGGCAAATGCGCGTTTGATGCCGGTGCGGTTTTCGAAAAAATGCTTGGGGACAAAATAACGGACGGGATCATTATTGATGTGAAGGGAGGAGTATTGAAGAAACTTCGTTCCCATGTTGGCACTCATCCGCTTCCGTCAGAAGAAAATGTTGCGGTAACTCGCTCGATTGTTGATCTGCTCAAGGGTACGACCGAAGAAGATCTTATCATGGTGGTCATTTCGGGCGGCGGTTCATCGCTCCTGTGCCTTCCTCACGAACTCAATTGCGAAACATTGTCGCGTTTTACGGAGGAATTGATGAGGAGAGGGGCGACCATTGCGGAACTCAATACCGTACGCAAGCATCTCTCGGAAATACAGGGGGGACAGTTCGCGAAACTCGTATACCCGTCGCCGATGATCGCGTTCATTTTTTCCGATGTTCCCGGCAACGATATCGGGATGATCGCGTCCGGTCCGACGGTGATGGATGAGACTACCAAGGAGGACGCGGAAAATATACTCGCGAAATATGATGTGCTCAAAGCATGCGCGGCGCCGGACTGCGAGATCCTTGAAACGCCAAAAGAAAGAAAATATTTTGAAAATGTGGAAAATATGCTCATTCTCACCAATTTAAACGCGCTTGTTGCGATGCAAGCGAAGGCGCGCGAACTCGGTTACATGGCGACTATTGCCAGTGACAGTCTTGAAGGAGAGGCTCGTGAGATTGGAGTGAAGCTTGTCGCTAAAATGAAAGGGAAGAGAAAAACATGCATGCTTTATGGCGGCGAGACGATTGTTACTTTTGAAAAAAAGATAAAAGAGAAGAGCAATGAAAAGCCGGACGAAAAGGATGAGGATAGTATAGGCGGAAATGTCGGAGAAAAGATTGAAGAGAAAAGTGAAGAAAAAAATAAAAATGCACAGGGCGGGAGAAATCAAGAGGCATCGCTTGGTGTGTTGGCGACAATACCGCCCGATCTTGTGTTTGTTGCCGCCGCTTCGGACGGGTGGGATAATACTGACGTTGCCGGCGCGATCTGCGATTCGGTTTTGTTTGAAGAAGCAAAAAGACTTAGCGTTGACGTGAACGAATATTTGGATGCGCACAACTCGTATGATTTTTTTAAAAAAGTCGGCGGGCACATAAAAACCGGTCGCATGGGTTCGAATGTGTCAGATTTGTATTTCGTGTTAAGTAATTAATTTATTGGCATTAAAATGTAATAGCATTCATATACTATGCAGGAAGATAAAACGCACAAGACGATCCTCTGGCTTGACCAGATATCAAACAATGACGTTTCGATGGTCGGCGGGAAAAACGCGTCACTCGGAGAGATGTACAATACGCTCATCTCGCAGGGCATACGCATCCCGAACGCGTTCGTAGTGACCGCGCATGCGTATCGGAGGTTCATCAATGAATCAAAACTCGCGGTTATTATTCACAAAGAGCTTGCGGGCCTCGATACGAACAATATTAAAGCGCTTCAGAAAAAAGGCAAAGTAATACGCGCCGCGTTTTTGGAAGTGAACATTCCGAAAGATATGGAAGAGGAGATACGGCTGGCGTATCGTGATTTATCGAGTGCTTACCGCATGAAAGGCGCCGATGTGGCGGTGCGTTCGTCGGCAACCGCCGAAGATTTACCCGGAGCATCGTTTGCCGGCGAACATGAAACCTTCCTGAACATTACCGGCGAGCAAGCGGTGCTTGATGCGATCCGTGCCGCGATGGCATCGCTTTTTACCGACCGCGCGATATCATATCGCGTTGATAAGGGATTCGATCATTTTGACGTGGCGCTTTCCGTTGGAGTTCAAAAAATGGTGCGCTCCGACAAGGGCGCCTCTGGTGTTATGTTTACGCTCGATACCGAAACGGGATTTCGGAATGTGATCGAGATCAGCAGTTCATGGGGGCTCGGTGAAATGGTGGTCCAAGGAAAAGTGACTCCTGACGAGTTCATCGTTTTCAAGCCGGCTCTCAATGAAGGGTTCCCTTCCATCATAAAAAAGAGCATCGGCGCAAAGAGGCGAAAGATGATATACCAAGACTTAAAAATATCTCCGGTCAAAGAGGTTGACACCACGACAGCCGAGCGAAATATGCAAAGCATTACCGACGAAGAAGCACTTACGCTTGCGCGGTGGGGCATTCTGATCGAACGGCACTATACCAAACGTGCCGGCCCCGGCCATGAGTCTCCGATGGACATGGAATGGGCGAAAGACGGAGTTTCCGGCGACCTTTTCATTGTTCAGGCGCGTCCGGAAACCGTTCAGTCGGAAAAGAAAGGATTTGAGATCGTCGAATACCGTCTGAAAGAAGAAGGAGAAAAGATCATCGAGGGAATCTCCGTGGGAACCGCGATCGTATCAGGTCGCGCGCGGGTCATTCTTTCGACGAAAAAATTGAGCGAGTTTAAAAACGGAGAGATTCTGATTACGGAGATCACCGATCCTGATTGGGAGCCGGTTATGAAAAAATCGGCGGCGATCATTACGGAAAAGGGCGGGCGCACGTCGCACGCGGCGATCGTTTCTCGCGAACTCGGCATTCCGGCGGTCATTGGTGTTGGTGACGCGCTTTCGCATATCAAGACGGGCGACATGATCACGGTTGATTGTTCTTCCGGATCAGTTGGCAAGGTGTATCGGGGAAAACTGCGTTTTGAAAGACGATCACACAATCTCTCCGAGATACCGAAGGTAAGAACAACGCTCGCGCTTAACGTAGGGAGTCCTGAAGGGGCGTTTGTTCATTCGTTCCTTCCTCACAAAGGTGTCGGTCTCGCGCGTGAAGAATTCATCATTGCTTCTCAGATCAGGATCCACCCGCTCGCGCTCATTAATTTTAGCACCATTAAAGACAAAGCACTTAAGCGCAAGATTGAAAATCTTACCATCGGATATTCTGATAAAAAAGAATTTTTTGTGGAAAAACTCGCCGAGGGAATCGCGCAGATCGCCGCCGCGTTTTGGCCGCATCAAGTCATTGTCCGCTTCTCTGATTTTAAGACCAACGAATATCGCGCGCTCATCGGTGGAGACCTCTATGAACCGCAAGAAGAGAATCCCATGCTTGGATGGAGGGGGGCATCCCGCTACGCGCATCCGAATTTCAAGCCCGCGTTCGCGCTTGAGTGCGCCGCTGTTAAGCGAGTGCGAGAACGGTTTGGCTTGAAAAATCTTAACGCGCTCATCCCGTTTTGCAGGACACCCGAAGAAGGACAAAAGGTGTTGTCGGTGATGAGTGAATTCGGTCTTGATAGAGGAGCTGATGGTTTCAAGGTATATGTTATGTGCGAGATTCCGACGAATGTGATACGCGCGTCTGACTTCCTCGACATATTCGATGGATTCTCGATCGGATCAAACGATCTTGCGCAACTTACCCTTGGGCTTGATCGAGACTCGGCTTTGGTCGCTCCGATCTCAAATGAAAACGATCCCGCCGTGCGGTCGCTTGTGGCACAGGCGATCATCGCGTGCAAAGAACGCGGCAAATATATTGGATTCTGCGGACAGGCGCCTTCCGACTATCCCGATTTCTTGAGATTCTTGATAAGTCAAAACATTGACTCGGTTTCGCTGAATCCCGATTCCATCGTTGCGATGACATTTGAGGTTGCCAAAGAAGAAGGAAATGCCGGAGGAAGTCGAGCATAGGATCGATCATGAGCATAACGATCACAAGATGCGAGGCGCGGGCGATCCGTGATTCCCGCGGGAAGCCGACCGTTGAGGTGTCGCTTGCGTGCGCGGGGCATACCGTGAGCGCGGCTGTTCCGTCAGGGAAAAGTACCGGCTCGAAAGAGGCGCTCGAAAAACGGGATAAAGATGGTATTGGTGTTGCCGACGCGGTTGTAGCCGTCAATGACGTTATTGCTCCGAAGATTATTGGTAAAAAAGCGGATTCTCTGGCAATTGACCGTCTCTTGATCGATCTTGACGGTACCGACAATAAAAGCGTGCTTGGCGCAAATGCGGTGCTTGGTGTCAGTATCGCGACAGCGAAATTGATAGCGGCGGCGGATGGGATTTTTCTCTGGAAATATATCGCCGACACGGCAAAGACCACTCCGTCATTGCCGAAACTCTATATGAACGTTATTAATGGCGGCGCGCACGCTGACTTTCGATTGCCGTTTCAGGAGTACATCGTTGTGCCGAATGACGAGACGATATCTAAGGCGTATGCCCGCGCGCGCGCGATCATGGACAATGTCGGCAAAGAGCTCAAAAAGAAAGATGGCGCGGTTACTATGGGAGATGAAGGCGGTTATTCACTGCGTCTTGATACGCTTGATGAGCCGTTTGATATACTTACTGACTCGATAGCGCAAGCCGGCGGAGGGGCGTTTATCGCCATCGATGCCGCGGCAACGGAACTGCATCGTGGCGGCGCGTACGAACTGCTCGGGTCGCGGTATTCCGCAATGTCTCTTTCGCTCGCGTATAAGGAACTCATTGAAAAATTCAACTTGAGGAGTATCGAAGATCCGTTTGAAGAAACGGACACGAAGGCGTTTGAGGCGTTCTACGCCGACGTTGGCGATGCGGTGCTTGTTGTCGGTGATGATCTGACCGTGACCAATCCGGGTATTGTCGCCGAGATGGCGGAACGGCGCGCGGCAAACGCTGTCATCATAAAGCCGAATCAGATTGGAACGCTTCTTGAAGTTTATGACGCGGTCAGTATCGCAAAGAACGCTGGTTGGCAGATCATCGTATCGCATCGTTCGGGGGAGACAATGGACCCCTTTATTGCCGATCTTGCCGTCGGGCTTGGTGCGTTCGGAATCAAGGCGGGTGCCCCAACACAGCCCGAACGTGTCGTAAAATATGAACGACTGCTTGCAATAGAAAATGAACATGGCATTATTCATTGATATATAATCAATAATTATCATTAGTAAACTATGAAGATACTTTCTTTCCATAATGAATCGTGGGAGCGTGATTTTTTGAAAGAGAAACTTCCCGCCGCGGAATTTTTGTTTTTTGAAGGGACGGTGCAAGATAACGCTGATATGCGAAACGACGAAGCGGAGGTACTTTCCGTCTTTGTGGATTCGCACATTGGCAAGGAGGAGCTTGATCGTTTTCCGAAGGTAAAACTTATCGCGACGCGCTCAACCGGTTTCGATCATATTGATCTTATCGAAACGGCGGCGCACGGTATCGTGGTGTCAAATGTCCCGACGTATGGAGAAAACACGGTTGCTGAACAGGCGTTTGCTCTGCTCCTTGCTTTGTCGCGAAGAATATACGAATCCTACGACCGCGTTTTGAAAGAAGGAACATTTTCGCCGGAAGGGTTGCGTGGGTTTGATTTGCAAGGCAAAACGATGGGTGTCGTCGGAACGGGGCATATCGGGGTTCATACGATTCGCATAGCAAAAGGATTTGAAATGGAGGTTGTTGCGTTTGATGTGCATCGGAATGAAGAGCTCGCCGCTCGCATGGGTTTTCGTTATGCTGAGTTTGACGAACTTATTGCTTCTTCCGATGTGATCAGCTTGCACGCGCCGTACAATGAACATACGCATCACATGATAAACATGGACAATGTGGGGAAAATAAAAAAAGGGGCGTACCTCATCAATACAGCGCGAGGCGGTCTCGTGGAAACGCGGGCGATGATCACGGCGCTCGAGAGCGGTATTCTTGCCGGCGCCGGACTTGATGTTCTTGAAGAGGAGGGCTATATGAAAGATGATGTTGTCCTGCTAACGCAAGAGCACCCAAATCCGGAAAGCCTCGCGATGGTTCTCTCAAATCAATATCTCATCGACCATCCGCGCGTTCTTATTACTCCTCATAACGCGTTCAACACAAAGGAAGCGATTGAGCGGATACTCTCCGTCACGACCGAGAACGTCAAAGCATTTGCGGGAGGAACGCCGCAAAACGTTATCAATCGTTGATTATAGCGCGAATCTCTTACTTCAAGATCCAGACGTTTTGCTCTTTGCGCGTATTGTGTTGTTCCGTACCTTCCATGATTATCATCATAAAATGGTTTATCACTGCGCTCTCTGTTCTTGGAGCGGCGTATCTCGTGCCCGGAATCGATGTTGATTCATTTTACATCGCTCTTATTGTCGCGTTTCTCTTGGGGATAGTGAATACTGTTGTGTGGCCGATTCTTGTTGTGTTGACGCTTCCGATCAACCTTGTGACGCTGGGTCTTTTCATTTTTGTCATCAACGGGGTTCCTTTTCTGGTTGCTCTCGACATTTGTACAAGGATTTTCGGTGGGGAGTTTCAGTACCGCCATTATCGGATCGTTGCTTGTTTCGGTGTTTAGCTACATGGGGAATAATTTGTTTGTCGGCGGGCACGATAAACATCACGAATAATATCCTTATGAAAACGATTATCACGCACGACGGCAATTTCCATATCGACGACGTGTTCGCTGTTGCCGCTATCGGACTTATGCTTGGTGAATCGCCGTATACGATCATCCGCACGCGCGACGCTCATACGATCAACGCGGGGGACCATGTTGTTGACGTTGGCGGTGTCTATGACTCTGAATGTGAACGGTTTGATCATCATCAAGAAGGCGGAGCAGGGGAGCACATGGACGGCATTCCATATTCATCGTTCGGGCTTGTATGGAAGAAGTATGGCACGCGGCTTTGTGGATCGAGAGAGGTGGCAGACGATATCGAGAAACGGATTGTAGAATCCATTGACGCGATGGACAATGGGATCGATATCTGGAAGCCTGTTTTCAATCATGCTTATCCGTACCTCTTTCGCGATGTTGTGTTTGCATTCCGTCCTACATGGAAGGAAAAAGACCGTTCGGTCGACCAAGCGTTTCTCGAGGTCGTCGATATCGCGCGATTGGTGCTTCATCGGGAAATTCGGATGGCGAGCGACGCGATTGAGGGACGACGGAAAGTGGAAGAAGCTTATGCCGCTACTTCCGATAAGCGCATTATTGTTCTTCTCGATCGGTACCCGTGGGAAGAAGTTTTAGGAAATTATCCGGAACCGCTCTATGTCGTGTCGCCGCGCCGCGGCAACAGCGGGTGGTCAGTCAATGCGGTGCGCGATGATTTTCGTTCATTTACGAATCGCAAAGACCTCCCCGCATCATGGGCCGCTAAGTCCGATGAGGAACTTGTCGCGATAACCGGCGTTCCCGATGCTATTTTTTGTCATGCTAAACAGTGGATGGTATCTGCTCGCTCGAAAGAAGGGGCGATTGCTCTTGCTCGCCTTGCGCTTGATCGTTCATCGTGATACGCTGTAAGTACGTTTTTCATCCATTTGCGAAAGGAATTATCAGATAATCGCATCTTAATTATGGACAAAAGAATAACGGTTTTTGTCGTCGTTATCGTTCTCGTCATCATCGGCTTCTTTGGCGTTAACAGTTTGTTCAAGGAGAAAATTATTGCTCCCGTATCGCCGGAGTCGCCGATAGGCGGAGAGGCAAGCAGTACCCCGCTCGTGGTGCCTGATCAGGCGGGCGGCGCGCAAATCTTCATCGGCCGCGCGATGTTGCCAGGGAGTGGCTTTATTGTTGTCAAAAAAACGTCTGAAGGCGTAACCGGCACGACAACCGGTGAGGTGATCGGCGTCTCTGATCTATTCTTCGCGGGGACGCAAGAAAACATCCTCATTAATATCGGCCAAGAGGTTATTGAAGGTGACACTCTGACGGCGGCTCTCTATCTCGACGATGGCGATGGAGAATACACTCTTGCCGATGAGGTTATTATTGACGAAAATGGGAATCCGTTTACGGCTACGTTCACTATTTTGAGCGAAGGCGCTCTTGAGAACGAGGTCAAACTCTAAAGCTGACTTTACTTAACCGGCTTTGTTTGTAAAAGATGGCTGCCATGGTGTATTTTATGCAAAATCACTTACCACTAATTTCCACGATCGTGGAAATTAGTGGTAAGTGCTAAAAAGTGTAAAACTAAGATCGTTGTTGAAATTGTTTTTTGAGCATTTGGTCGTATTCAATTTTTTCCGCGACGATATAGAGTAAATCTTTTCCAATCTTGTATTCAGCTTTAAGCATGATGATCAATTCTTCACAATCATACGGATATACCCAAACGCTGTTCTGTAGGCGGACAAATCCAAATGCGGCGATATTTTCACGCACCTTGTCTCGAAGTGAACGTTTTTTCTCGGGGATATCAAAAATAATAATACGCCATCGCTTATCCCATTTTTTTGGCGGCGATGGCAACACTTTTCCTTGGTGATATTTTATAAATTCAACTTCCCCTTTTTTAGTCAGACGAATGAATTTTTTACCTCCTTTTTTTTCGAAAACAATATATCCTTTCTCCTTAAGTCTACCAATAGCGCTGTTAATATATCGGCTTGGGTATTTCTTTTTTTGAACACCGAACAAGCGAAACATCGGACCAATACCGGGGGCGACGAGGACGAGCGCGATGACCCCCACAGCACCAACAACACCAAGAACCATTTTTTCTATCGGTATTCTTTTTAAAGATTGTTTTTCCTGTTTTTTCTTCACAAAATCATTATACCACTAATTTCCACGATCGTGGAAATTAGTGGTAATTCGAGAAACATATAATAGATCAGTTCATGACCATTATTGGCGGGAGTGAGAATGGTCGCGCTTTCCGGGCGTCGCGATGTAGCATACTGACACGAACACGAAATGTGCTATAATTGCCTGCATGGAAAAAAGAGCGTATGTCCCGACAATCGGTCTTGAAATACACGCGGAGCTCAAGACCACGACAAAAATGTTTTGCGATTCAGCGAACGATTCGGAAGAGAAAACGCCGAATGTCAATATCTGCCCCGTGTGCATGGCGCATCCTGGGACATTGCCGGTCATAAACAAAGGGGCCGTTCGTCACGTCCTGCGGGTCGGGGTCGCTCTCGGCGGAACAATCGCCGACTTTACCGAATTCGACCGGAAAAATTATTTTTATCCCGATATTCCGAAAGGGTACCAGATCAGTCAATACAAATATCCGCTCGTTACCGGAGGAACGCTTGAAGGCGCCGACATTACGCGGGTACACCTTGAAGAAGACACAGCACGCTCATCGCACGACAAGGGAAACTACAGCCTCATTGATTTCAACCGCGCCGGTGTTCCCTTGATGGAGCTTGTAACCGAACCGGTCATTAAATCCGCGGAACACGCGGGCAGATTCGCGCGCGAACTCCAGCTTCTTTTGCGCTACCTCGGCGCTTCCGACGCGAACATGGAAAAAGGCGAAATGCGCGTCGAGGCGAACGTCTCGGTGAGCGCGACCAAAAAACTAGGAACAAAAGTCGAAGTTAAAAATCTCAACTCGTTCCGTTCAGTCGAGCGCGCGATCGAATACGAAACAAATCGCCAGATAGAAGTCATTGAATCCGGCGGAAGCGTCGCGCAGGAAACGCGCGGGTGGAACGAAGACAAGCAAGAAACATTCTCTCAGCGCAAAAAAGAATCGTCGCACGATTACCGCTACTTTCCCGATCCCGATCTTCCGAAACTCAAACTGAGTGAGATTGCTGAATTCAAAAAAGAAACTCTCGCACAATCAATCCCCGAGCTTCCATGGGAAAAAAGAAAGCGATACGCCGAAGCGTACGGCATTAAAAACGAAGATACGGAAGCGTTCGTGCGCGATGTTGCGCTCGCGCGTTTCTTTGAGGAAACAGTCGCACGCGGTGACGGCAAAGACTTCGCGAAGCTCGCGTCCAACTACATCACATCTGATCTTGCCGGTCTTGCCGAAGGTGATATCAATAAGACGGCAATTACTTCCGAAACTTTCGCGCGGCTTATCGCTATGGTTGCCGCCGGAGAAATATCGTCGCGCGGCGCAAAAGATATCCTCGCGAAGATGCATAAAGACGGTGGAGATCCAAAAAAGATCGCCGAAGAAAAAAACATTCTTCAGCGAAGCGATGAAGGGGAACTTATCGCGGTTGTGGAAGCGATCATCGTCAAACATTCGGATGTTGTCGCCGATTATCGAAATGGCAAAACATCCGCCCTCCAATTTCTCATCGGTCAGGCAATGAAAGAGACTCGTGGCGCGGCAAACCCGCGCACTCTCAAAGAACTTTTTGATAGGACACTTGCTGGTTAAATCGCGACTCTAGACCAGCAAAACATATCAAAATTTAGAATTGCAACAAAATATAGTTGATTGGGCAAAACGACAAGAAGAAAAATAATAGACTTCCTACTTTTTTTTGAGTTTATTGGACACCGAGTGTCCAATAAACTCAAAAAAAAGTATCTAAAGTAAGTTATCCCCACTTATCCGCCTTAACGAGTTTTTTTTATTGTTATGTGGCGATATAATAAGGACAATATACGAACGACTATACATATGCGGTTATTTTTTACATGAGCAACGAACTGAATTTTGAAGAGAAAACCTATATCTCGGCTAAACGAGCTAGCGAATTAACCGGCTATGCCGCTGATTATATTGGCCAACTTGCCCGTGAGGAGAAGATTAGAGGACATCTGATCGGCAGATCGTGGTTTGTCGAGCAGGAATCGTTGTTTGTCCATGCCAAGATCCCGTTTCCGGCGGTGCCTCGATCATTTGTACCCGCCCCGCGCCCGCAGATGTTGCCAATGCTCTCGAAATTTGCCGTCGCCCTCGGTTCCTTTCTCGTGATCGTCTCAATCGGCGGCGCGCTTACACTCGCTCGGCCAGAACTCTCCGAACTCGCTCGCGCAACCTCACGCTCGTTTACCACCACGACAGGGAATGCACTCGACTCAATTTTTTCATTCCCGGAAAAAGGCGGCGCGCTGGTCGCACGCGGATATGTCTTGTCTGCCGAAGGGACTCTCACTTCCATTAACCGATTCGCTTCAGAGATAAGAGCGACCGCGTACGCAACCAAAAACGGCATCGCAAACATACCGGCACTTTTTTCCTCGCTTACGTCACCGGTTTTCAATTCGGCTCACACGCTCCGATCGTTGTCCAAAGTGTCAGGCACCACCACGGTTCGTGTAGTGAAAAACACCGTAGACACTCTTACGGGCGTGACTGATATGACACTCTCTTCATATATAACATTTAACAATACTACGGGCGCACTTATCGCGCGTGGCATGGCAAGTGTCGGTGATGCTTTTATTGGAAGCTTTGTCGATACCTACACCACCTTGCGTGACACCGGCAGGTTGGCGGGAGATACGCTCACGCGAACATACGCGCGTGCCGGCGACGGACTCGTGAGTTCCCTACGTGGCGGGGGGTCGCAAACCGCAAGTGTCGTCGGCACGGCGACAAACGCCGTTTCGTCCGTGTTCAAAACGGTTTGGTCAGGCATCGCCGGTCTTTTTGGAAGAGGCAGTGGCATTACACAGACAACGCCGATCGTCGTCGATGAACTGACATCCGATCCCAATCCGGACGCGAGTAACACTCCCGCTCCCGCGGCGAAAACACCGGCCCCGCCTCCGGCGCAAACTATCATAGTAAACAAACCGCTCGAGAAAGTAACAGTTGAAAAAACGATCGAGCGCGTCATTTCCGGCGTTACCCCCGCCGACCTCGATGCTCGTATGCAACAGCTCTCAAATACCCTCCTTGCCGAGATATATAAAGTTTCCGATGAAGTGACATCAAAGACTCAGGGCAACTTCCGCGCCATCGCGCTCACCCAGAAGATCGACCAGCTTACGAACACCGCGATTAACAGTCCGACCATAACCGGCGGTACAATTTCATCCGCGAACATTTCAGGCGGGAGTATTTCAGGCGTGTCGCTTTCGGGATCGAGCATCGCTCTCTCCGGCGCGCTCTCCGCGACATCCGGTGCCTTCTCCGGCAATCTCACGGTCTCCGGCACGGCGACAAACACCTTCGCCGGCGACAGCGCGTTTGACACGGACACCCTCACCATCGACTCGGTCAACAATCGCGTGGGCATCGCCACGACCACCCCATCAGACACTTTTTCGCTTAACGGTTCTGCCTACTTGGCGCAAATCTCCGCACCCTCCAACACCCAAAACCGTCTCTATAACACTGGAGGCAATCTCTACTGGGCAGGCAACCTTGTCGGTGGTGGATCAGTGGGCAATTGGACACTTTCCGGAAGCGATGTGTATCGCGATACAGGTAATGTCGGCATAGGCACCACCACGCCGTATGCCAAACTCTCGGTAGCGGGCCGCGCGGTTATTGACAACGATGTATACGCGAGCTACTTCACCGCGACCTCAACCGCGGCGACAAGTACCT